>Ga0082335_1000183_pt1 | contig 166492 bp, 121 predicted proteins | sample Subgrocontami58m_FD_72375 | JGI IMG/M metagenome (GOLD analysis project Ga0082335, IMG submission 72375) | Subsurface groundwater microbial communities from S. Glens Falls, New York, USA - GMW37 contaminated, 5.8 m (SPADES assembly) (version 2) ... | reverse complement strand
CCACTCATCCAACGATCCACTCATCCAACGATCCACTCATCCAACGATCAACTCATCCAACGATCCACTCATCCAACGATCCACTCATCCAACCATCCACTCATCCAACCATCCACTCATCCACTCATCCAACCATCCAACATCCAACATCCAACATCCAACATCCAACATCCAACATCCAACATCCAACGATCCACTCATCCAACCATCCACTCATCCAACATCCACTCATCCAACATCCACTCATCCAACATCCACTCATCCACTCATCCACTTGGATGCTCCTACAGGGCTTGCGCGACGAGATCGCCAATTTGCGTGGTGCTGAAACCCATTTTTCCCGCGGCCAAACTCTTCACCTTCTCGCGAGTGACCTTGATCACAGCGTTCTCGATTGCTTTGGCAGCGGCTTGCTCGCCGATGAAATCGAGCATCATTTGGCCGGCGCAGATCGCGGCCAGGGGGTTGATGACATTTTGGCCGGTGTATTTCGGGGCGCTCCCGCCGATCGGCTCGAACATGCTCGTTCCCTTCGGATTGATGTTTCCGCCCGCGGCGATGCCCATGCCGCCCTGAATCATCGCGCCTAGATCAGTGATGATGTCGCCGAACATATTGTCGGTCACGATGACATCGAACCATTCCGGGTTTTTGACAAACCACATGGTGGTGGCGTCGACGTGCGCGTAATCCCGTTTGATGCCTGGAAAATCCTTTTGGCCAATTTCGTGAAAGGCCCGCTCCCAAAGATCAAACGCGTAGGTCAGCACGTTGGTCTTGCCGCACAACAGGAGCTTTTTTTCTTTGTTGCGCTTTTGCGCGTACTCGAAAGCAAACCGCAGACAGCGCTCCACCCCACGGCGCGTGTTGATGCTTTCCTGGACTGCGATCTCGTGCGGCGTGCCCTTGAACACAAAACCGCCCGACCCGGTGTAGAGGCCTTCGTTGTTTTCCCGGACCACGACGAAATCGATCTGCTCGGGCTTCTTTTCCTTGAGCGGGCAGAATCGTTCGTCGTACAGCTTGACCGGCCGGAGGTTGATGTATTGTTCGAGCTCGAAGCGGAGCCGCAGCAAAATGCCTTTCTCCAAAATGCCCGGCTTCACCTCGGGATGGCCGATGGCGCCGAGGAGAATCACGGGGAATTGCCGCAGATCGTTGACGGCGCTGTCCGGGAGAACTTCTTTCGTCCGCATGAACCGTTCGCCGCCGAAATCGAAGTGCGTGTAGTTCAGCTTAAAGCCGAACTTTGGCGCGGCGGCGTCCAAAACCTTGACCGCCTCGCGAACCACTTCCGGACCGGTGCCGTCACCGCCAATTACAGCCACATTGTAACTCTTCATGAAACCTTTCGATGTTTGCCGCTCGGGCAGGAAGGCGAGGATGCTACGGCTTTTTGGCCGGGATTCAATTGGAATGTTGCCGGCCGGCTGATTTTATAGGACGCGTCTTTTCAGTTTCACAAGTCCAGCACATTGGGGGATTTGGCGTGAATAAGCGCGTCGAGGCGTTCGCGTCCGCCTCGGGCGGATTTAAAGCGGCTTTGAAAAGTCCCAGTGTTGCATTTGGACTTCGGGTTTTTCTTTCGGGCTCGGTTCACGGCGGCATTGGCCAAGCTGACCACCACGCGCCGGATGGTCCCCAGCACGCGCGCGGCTTTGGGAGTGCGAACTCGGCTCTCATCCTCGCGCAAAGTGATGTCCAGACAATGGTGGAGCCGGCTTTCGACGGTCCAGTAGCCACGCTTGAGCAAGAGCATTCCCTTGGCTTGGAGTTGCTCCAGGGACAGACTGCTCACCAGATAGACGACCTCTCGGCCCCATCTCTTTTTCTTGGTTTGAGGGTCCTTACGTTTGACGCGAGTCTCCAGTCGAGCGACCAGCCGGGCTCCCGGAAAGAGCACCCGTGCCGGAGTTACTTCCAGGCATTCCAAGCATCGGATCTCCAAGCGGCTGCGATTGTGTTCGCGCTTGACCACTTTGGTCTTGGGCGTGGGCCGAGGGGGAAAAACTCTGTTCGGTGAACAGATTTTCGAGGTTTTTGTGAAGGGTCGGCTGGTTGCCTTTGACCGTCATAAGATAATCTCCCCCGCCCTCAAAAAGAATCTGCTGCGCGGTTTCATCATTGGTGTGCAACGCGTCGGCCAGGACAATTTTGCCAACCAAATCCTGTTCGGCCAGAATCAGCCGCGCGGCGGGAATCTCATTGGTTTTAGCTGGGGTCACGACACTGCCCAGAAATCGGCCCTGGGAGTCGACCGCATTGACAATCTCCACCCCAGCATGGCGGACTTTCTTGCCATCGACGATGACGATCTGGTCTTGAGCAGGGCCTAAGATTTGAGTCTGCCACCCTAAGAGCACGCGTTCGAGCAGATCATCGTCGACTTTGTGCAACACCGTGGTGAAGACGGTCTTTTTTGGGCAGCGAACTTTTTTCGTGCGGGGATCGAGCCGAAATTTCAAGGCGCGCAATTGTCCCTGGCGGAGGGTATCGGCGTACATGGCCAAATCGCCGGGGCCGCGGACGACTCCTTGTGCTGTGGCCATCACGATCAGACAAATCAGCCCGGCCACTGGATAGGCCAATGCTTGAGCACGACGGAACTCCGGTATTTCCTCCTGGATCGCTTGCATCAAGCTGCGAATCTCCTCGGCTTTGGCCGTGCAACGAGGCCGCCGGGATTCTTCGACTTTGGCCCAATCAGCAGGCAATTGAGGGGCTCGCAATTTCACGCAAGCCTTCTTGACCAACGCGCGAATCCAAATCTGCTTGGGGGCGTCGTTCTTTTGGTAGAAATCATCCGCATCGCGTTTCCAGCCGGCGGTCTTACCCAGATGCGACCAACCGCTCACCTTGTAGGCGGTGCCTTGGTAATATCGCGGATCGACGAAAGTTTCGACTAACACAATGGGATGCCCCCAACGCTGCTGCCAGTCCTGGGAGAGTTGGGCCAGCATCAACTTCATAAAACGGCTGATCAGATTCGGAGAGTGACAGCCGGGCAGGACCAACAGGCGGGAGTTATTGGCCAAAAGAGGCAGACGCCGACGGCACTGTTCAGGAGTCCAACCGATGAACTGGTCACGATCTTTCAGGTGGAACGCCGGCGAACTCCAGGTCGCCACGGCCAGCCACTGCCCTTTGTAAACAAAAGCGTAGCGCAGATGCTCGCCCACCAAGGTCACATCATGGAGATAGTGGTGCTTGATAATGGCCTGATCGCAACGGCTGATCTCCTCCGGTTGAGTCAATAACCGAAGATGGCCATGTTCCAAAATGTGCTGTTCGTCGACTGAAAGCTCGCGGCGTTTGTGTTTGCTCATGCTGCGAGCTTAAAAAAATTAAAATACGATGTCCCGCAAAATCTGATAACCCCTTGAACTTCAAAACTGCCAAGAGTTGAAGCAACGCGCCCTACTGATTTTAGCCGCGCACGAACGGATTCGCGCGGGTTGCCAAGCCGAAAGCGATCGGATTACAAAGCGGGAATGAGCCGGTAAAACTGCTGGTTCGAGCCGGGCTGGGCCGCCTGCTCGATGTCGAGAGCTTGGCCGAGGAACGTCACCGTTTGAACTCCTTTCCAACGGAGCAGATCATCTGACGATTGGAGGGAATAGACCGTTCCAGCCGGTCCATTGAGATGCAGGACGAGATCACCATTGGCCAAGCGGGTGGTGGTCAAGCTCGGCCCCGCGGCAGAAATGCGGCCGATGCTTTGGAAAATGCCCTGGCTTGGATTCCAATAACTGCCGCTGCCGGAGGTTTCGAGTTTGACAGCGCGCACCATGTAAACAGAGTTCGCCACGGGATTGGCGTCAGTGAAGGCCGTGCCGCTCACAGGTGTCGTCCCGCTAATGCGTGTAAATGGACCCGCCGCAGCGTTGGCGCGGTAAACAAAATAGCCGGTGACCGCTGAATCCGTCGATGGCGTCCAGCTCAACTGAACGTTCCCGGAGGAACTGCCCGCTTGCACATTCGCCGGCGGGACAACCGGATGAAGCCGCAATGTTGGGTCGCCCATCAACGCGACGTGGACCTGGCGCGAACCTGGATTTTGCTGGCGGTACAAGCCAGAGCCATCGCCGTTGTTTTGAGAAAGGCGCGTGCTGAACCCGATTGTTTCGCCGAGCGCCATGTGGTGCAGAAACCAGTGCGGACGGCCGGACCAAATCGAGGCCAGAGCGTAGCTGGTCGATCCAAGGGGCGACCGCAGAAAATTACTTTCATTATCCCAGTCCCCAAAATAGCTGCCGAGGAACATCGTGAAAACGGTCTGAATATCTTTCGTGGCGAAATCATCGGCGGAACCGACGCCGTCGCACGTATAAAATGCGCCGCCGCCGCAAGCGTAAGACCAGAGGTAGCTCCCGGAGGTCACCGACGGAAAATAATTCCAGCCGCTGACCGCCGTGATTTTATCGGCGCTGAAGAACGACGCGAAATTTCGCCAGCCCGCCGCCGCGAAGGCTTGGCCATCCTTTTCGCCGAAGTTGTCGCAGATGATCCCGCGGCGTTCCACGCTCATCTGGCCGTGCCGGAACCGATGGTCTTTATCGAGGTACTGCCGGAGCAAATCGAATTCGCTCCTGGACCAGCTCTTATTTGCAAAATTGGTCATGTTCGACAGATCCACCCGGCCGACTTCAAGTTCGACATCCGAAGGCAAATTGCTCTGGTCGAACTTGCCGTCGCCAGCCACATTCCAATTCCAGGCTCTGGCCGCGCTCGTGTTGTTGACAGACGAATCGGTCCAACTGCCGTCCATATCGCCGTAATAAACATCGGCCGGCCAGGCGCCGACGTGATCCGGATGACTGTCGGGATTGAAATTGCCAGAATACGGCACGGGCACATGACCGAACAAAAACACGGTCCGAACGTTGGCGCGGTCCGCGGCGTAGTCTGCCTGAATGACACGCTTAATATTTTGCGGGCTGTCGTGCCGGGAAACATCATGCCGGATAACAATCCAGCCATCGCCCGTGAGATCCTCCTGCAATCGCTTCAGCTCGGAGGCGAGGGCCGGCGAGTAAGTGTTATCGACGATCAAAATGATTTTGCCGCGGTTCTCGACCATGGGAGCAGCGATTCCCGCCAGCAAATAGCTGTAGGCCCGCACACCGGTCGAACTGTTTTTCACGATTTGGTATTCGTAGGCAGCGCCGGCCGATACGCTTGAATCCGTGTAGCCGGTCGAATTCCGGGCGACAGACGTCAGATTTCCCCAGGACCCGCTCAGGGGCGATTTGCGGTAAACCTCATAGCCGGTTGCGTTGGGATCGCCGGGCCAGTGAAGAACAATTTGCGGCGGTGAATTCTGGGCTTCGGCGCTGGCTTCGACCGCATAGAATTTCGGGTCGATATCTGCTCGCGCGGAATTCAACGCGAGGAGAGTTGCCAAAGCAGCCCAACCGAGCACGAACGTTCGCGACCAAACCCGAGCTTGAATTTGTTTGTTCATTTTTATTTTTGAGCACCGACGCGAGCGCAAAAACCGTTTAGAGTAGCTCACGCCCGGAAAGGCCGCTAATGGTTTTTCTCAGCGCGGCATCCGGAGTTTTCCCTGGTTCACTAGCCCGGCGTGGAGTAGGAGCACGTCAGGCAATCGGAGCTCAGCAGCGTCGGTGCCACCCCCCACGAGCGCCCGCAAATTGGGTGGAGGCTCTCAACCGTCGGGCGCGAAGTAGAGAAAAAAAAAGGACGATGGACAATTTTGGTGCGCGCGCCGCGCCGCAGTGTCCAGCTCTGAGACAAAATTCCGTCCAGTCGCGAAAACGCCTCGAAGAAAATCGTCAGAAGAGTTCGAACGAACTGCTCGGATCGGCGGTCGAATTCCCCTCGCGCTCGGAGTCACAGCAATGAAATCGGATCAAATGCGTCTGGCGGTTTTTCTAAAAGCGCCGCGCGCCGGCGCCGTCAAAACGCGTTTGGCTCAAGCCATCGGCAGTCGAGCTGCCCTCGATGCGTACCAGCAAATGGTCGATCATCTCGTCGAGGCGCTGCAGCAAATTCCAAAGCTGCAGCTCCGATTCACGCCCGACGACGCAGCTGCCGAAGTGAACCGTTGGCGCAGTCCATCGTGGGAGGTCCGACCCCAAGGCGCGGGCGATCTCGGGCAACGGTTGAGCGCTGCGTTTGGCGAACTTTTCTCTGCAGGCGCTGAGCGCGCGGTTATCATCGGGTCGGACTGCCCCTGGGTTACGGTTCAGGATATCGAAGAGGCGTGGCGCCGGCTCGCTGACCACGACGTGGTGCTTGGGCCTGCTGTGGATGGCGGGTATTGGTTGATCGGGCTCGCCCAGCCTCAACCTGCCTTGTTCGAAAACATTTCGTGGAGCAGTTCCGACGTTTTCGAACAGACGTTGGCTAGGGCAACGGCCGCGGGCTTGAATATCGCGCTGCTGCGGCAACTCAGCGATATCGACACTGTCGCGGACTGGGACTGTTTCAGATCTGCCGGGTAGTGTCCTAATTTGGCAGGAGCGCGGCTGTGTCGCAGACCAGCCGCAGCGCTGCGACTGGTCCTTCGGACACAGTCGCGCTCCGTAATCTCGAAATTCGGACACTGCCATCTGCCGGGCGCGCTTGACCCTCCCGAGGGGCTCTCCTAGACTCGGCGCCCGTTGCAATGAAATTTTTCGTCTCGATTTTCCGGCTGCACCTTCGGCTCGTTGCGCCCGGCGCTGCGACTGGGCAGTCGCTCGGCCGTTCGCGCTTCGGTTCTATTCTGCTCAGGACCGCGGGCGTTTCGCTGCTCTTAGCCACAGCCATTGCGTTCTCCGCCGAACCGGAAATGCTGAACGGATTGGTGGCGATTGTGAACGACAAGGTGATTACCTGGAAAGATGTCGATCGCGCGATTATGTCTCAGCTCCCCGCGCTGGCCCAGACGTACGGACGAAATCCAGCGGTTTACAATCAAAGGCTCCAAAAACTGAAAGAGGACCAGATCGAGGAACTCGTCGAAAAGGAGCTAATCCTGCACGAATACAAGACGGCCGGATACAACCTGCCGGAGAGTTACATCGAGAGCAAAATCAGCGAGGACGTTCGAAGTTCCGGCGACCGGCTTTCGATGATGAAAAACCTGCAAGCGCGCGGCCTGACGTATGAGCGTTATCGCGAGCAGGTCCGTGAACGCTACATTGTGCAAGCGATGTGGGAGCACAACGTCCCGAAGGATCCAATTATTTCCCCGCACAAAATCGAGACGTACTACCAGGAGCATCCCGAGGAATTCAAAGTTGAAGACGAAGTGAAGTTGCGGATCATTATTTTCCCGAAGCAATCCAGCGGCCCGATCTATTCACCGAAGAAGATGGCGGAAGAAACGCTGAAAAAAATCGAAGAAGGCGTTCCCTTCGGCGAGATGGCGAGCATTTATTCGGAAGGGTCCAAGCGAAGCGCGAATGGCGAATGGTTCGAGCGACCGGCTTTGCGAGCGGATTTGGCTGATAAAGCGTTCGCGCTGAAAAAGGGAGAGCACAGCGGCGTGATCGAAGCGGAAGACGGCTGCTATTTGATGTTCGTCGAGGATCGCAGGCCCGCTCATCTCAAGCCACTATCGGAGGTGCGCGAGCAGATCGAATCGAATCTCAAAGACCAGGAAAAAAATCGGCTGCGCAAGAAATGGATTCAACAGCTGAAGAAGAAATCTTTTGTGCAGTATTTCTGAGTGTGCCTGTCGGCCTAGCTAGAGCCGCCGAAGCAATGAGGCGGACCCATGCACCAAGAGCAATCCCCACTGCCATTGAACGCTCCTTCTTCCTCGCCCGGCGGCGGAGCGGGCAGAGGATCGAGGAGAGAATGCTCCGAAGCAACCTTGGCATATTGAACCGCTGAACATTCCCCTCTCCCTTCCCTCTCCCCGCGTGTTCCATTCCACTTCTCAAATCACGCGGGGAGAGGGTTAGGGTGAGGGGCTCTGGTGTCGAAAGAAGAATCTATGATCGGGATCTCGTGCGGGGATTTCACTGGGATCGGACCGGAAGTCACCCTCAAAGCTTTGGCCACGCAAAAGGCCAAGAAATATTTGCTCCTCGGAGATTTTCAACGGCTGCAACAGCTGAACGAATCCCTCGGCCTAAACCTTCCTTTGGTCCCGCTTCCAACGAGCCAAACCCCGCCACCTGCCGACTCGATCCTCTGCCATTCGCCGGCCAACCCTCTTCCTGAAGGATTACAACCTGGAGACGGGGTCGCGGCCGCCGCTGCGCTCGACTGCTTGCGGGATGGCGCAAAGCGATGCCTGCGCGGCGAACTCGACGCGCTCGTGACAGCTCCTGTTAACAAAGCTTCCATTCTTCGGTTGGGCCAGCCGTTCGTCGGCCAAACCGAATTCCTGGCGGAGCTGGCCGGAACGAAACGCTTCGCGATGATGCTCGTGGGCGATGACGGCCAGGGTCATTTCTTGCGCGTCATTCTCGCCACGACTCATTTGCCCATTCGCAAAGTGGCCGATTCCTTGAGCGCTTCGAAGATTCAAACTGCCATCGAACTCGCCGCGGAAGCTTGCCGCGATTTGAATTTGCCGCGCGCGCGAATTGGCGTTTGCGGGCTGAATCCACACGCGGGGGAAGAAGGAGAACTTGGGCGGGAAGAGATTGAACTCATCGCCCCGGCCGTTGCGCGAGTCCGCGCCAACGGCATTGACGTGGCAGGTCCATTCGCGGCTGACACATTGTTCTACCATGCGTATCACGGCGCTTATGACGCGGTGGTGGCGATGTATCACGATCAAGGTCTGGTTCCGCTAAAGATGATCGGATTCGATCGCGGAGTGAACGTCACGCTGGGCCTGCCTTTCGTCCGCACTTCCCCGGATCACGGCACTGCGTACGACATCGCAGGCCAAGGTCGGGCGAATCCGGCGAGCATGATAGCGGCGTTGCAGTTGGCCGAGGAATTGGCGGTGCGTCGGTAGGACGGTGCGACGGTGCGACGGTGCGACCGTGCGACCGTGCGACCGTGCGACCGTAGTTAGTGCAAGCAGAAGGATTCGTAATTTACAATCATGTTTCCAAGCATCCCGCCAACTGCCCCGGCTTGCTCATCGAGTTCGGCGGCTTGTTCATCGGAGAGATAACAGCAGGTCTTTGCACTGTTAATCCAATGCCTCGTTTCTTGGAGTTCTCCATCCGCATCTGTGAGTTTGCTGAGGAAATGAGCGGGATAACGGCGTTTCGCCCACGATTCCGCAAGATTGGCGCCGATAGAACGAGAACTTCTTCGGACCTGGTCCGTTAGTGCGTAGCGCTCTTCTGCGGGCCACTTTTTGGATAATTCGAAGATCATCTGTTGAAAAGTAAAGGCCGCCTTGTACACGTCCAATTCACGAAAGTGCTTTATCAATCTCATGCGGCAATCCTCCTTACTTCCGGTTGATGTACCGTCCAGCCGCCCAACTGTCGAACCTTCTTTTCGCATAGAAGCGTCTTACCGTCTTACTGTCGCACCGTCCTACTGTCGCACCGTCGCACGGTCGCACCGTCGCACGGTCGCACCGTCGCACGGTCGCACGGTCGCACCGTCCCACCGTCGCACGGTCGCACGGTCGCACGGTCCCACCGGCATGTGCCTGCAAACGCCCACTTTTCAGATTGCTGACTTCTCGGTAATTTGCCCGCGCCCCAGCAAATTAGCGTTCGATTCTCATTTGCATTCCTGGGGCGTGTCCGTAATTTGTTAGTTTTGTCCTGGGCGATGCGACAATTCGTTACCATAGCGAGCAACGCGTTTATGGAGCTGGTTCGGCAGCCTATTTACCTGCTGCTGCTCACGGTTTCCTCAGCTTTCGGCGTATTTTTGGCCGTCGTGCCGTACTTTGGTTTTGGCGACGACCCCAAACTCGTGAAAGACAGCGTGCTTGCGGTCATGCTGATCGCGGGAATGTTCGGCGCGGTGTTGAGCGCGTCCGCGTCGGTCGCGCATGAGATTCGATCAGGCACGGCGTTAGCCGTTCTCTCGAAGCCGGTGGGCCGCGCCCGCTTTCTTTTGGCGAAGTACGTCGGGCTGGCGGGCGCGTTATTGGTGCTCAACTACGCGAACATGTTAAGCGCGCTGCTGGCCAGCCGGATGGCTTTCGATGCTTACGGCGACGCGGATCGTCTGGCCTTTGGCATTTATGTGGGCGGCGTCATCGCCGCTTACGCGCTCGGCGGGCTGACCAACTATTTTCTTCGGCGGCCGTTCGTGGCGGATGCTGTCTTCTTTGTGCTGGCGTTAATGACAGCGACCTTTGTCCTGATCAATTTCGTGGGCAAGGATGGGAATCTGCAGCAGTTCGCGAAAGGGGTGGACTGGCGGCTCGTGAAAGCGTCTATATTAATCCTGTTTGCGCTTTGGATTTTAGCTGGGCTCGCGCTGGCTTGCTCGACCCGGTTGGAGATGATTCCCACACTGGCGATTTGTTCGGGCTTTTTGTTGATCGGGCTGATGTCGGATTATTTTTTCGGGCGCGTCTGGAAGGATACCGGCGCCTGGTGGGCCGGGGTGATGTATGCGGTGACGCCGAATTGGCAGCTGTTCTGGCCGGCCGACGCGATGGACAAATCGCAAGGAATTCCCTGGCGTTACATGGCGGAAGCGTCGGGCTACATGCTTGGATATTTGGCCGCGGCGCTGTCGCTGGCGTTGTGTTTGTTTGAGGATCGCGAATTGACCTAGAACTTTTCATGGAACGCAACATTCGAAAAATAGGGTTGGTCAACCTGCTGGTGTTTTTGCTGGTCGGCGTCGCGGCCGCGCTGCTGGCGCGATATGGAAACAGCTTGGCAGGCCAAGCAGGGCTGGCCTTCTTCGGAATTGGCTTTCTGGTTCAAGCGATCAGCTATTTTCAAATGCGGCTTGAAGAAAGCGAGCGGCTCGAGCGGCTCGAATTTCAGGAGCTGACCAAAAGCGAGCCGAGCAGCTTGTTCAACCGCGACGAGGCGGAAGTGTTTCCGGCCCGGCGTTCCCGGGAACAGTTCGAGCGATTCTTCATTCCCGGGTTCACGATCCTCCTCTTCCTCCTCGAAACGACCGCGGCGGTTTTGTTGTGGAAATGGCTGGGCAAAGCCGTCGTCGCCGGGCTGAACCAACCGGTCATGGTGCTGGCCTGGTTTGGCGGTTTTTTCCTCATTCTGTTTTTGCTGGGAAAATATTCCGCGAACCTGACCCGATTCGACAAACAACGACTGCTGCGGCCGGGCGCGAGTTATCTGGTGCTAGGGGCGTACCTTTGCGCGGCGGTGGCAGTGACGGTTGCCCTTGTTTGGGGCGGGATCGTTCAAGCGGATCTTTACGTCGCGCGCGGGCTGGCCGTGTTGATCGGCCTGCTGGCGGCCGAGAATCTGATCAACCTGGTCCTCGAGATTTACCGGCCGCGCATGAAGGCCAAGGCGGCGCGGCTGCTTTACGAGAGCCGCCTGGTTGGTTTGCTCGGCCAGCCGGAAGGGCTGATCTCAACGCTGGCCCAAGCGCTCGATTACCAATTTGGGTTTAAGGTTTCGGAAACCTGGTTTTACCGGTTCCTCGAAAAAGCGCTGGGGTGGCTGATTCTCGCGCAATTGGCGGTGCTGTTCCTCTCAACTTGTTTCGTTTTTATCGGACCTGGCGAAGAAGGTTTGCTCGAGCATTTTGGCGAGAGCTCAAATTCGGCCAAACCGCTTCAACCGGGCCTGCACCTGAAATGGCCGTGGCCGATGGAACGCGTTTACACGTTTCACACCGAGGAAATCCAAACCTTCAACGTCGGGTTCACGCACAGCGCGAATGCGGAAGAAGAAAAAACGATTCTCTGGACGGCGAAACATTACGAAGAGGAAACCCCCATGTTGGTGGCGAGCCCGGAACTCGTTTCCGGCACGTCGACCAACCGGCAGAAAGGCGTGGCGCCGGTCGATCTGATCAGCGTCAGCATCCCCATCCAGTATCAAATCAAGAACCTCCGCTCCTGGGCCTACAAACATGCGGACGCCGGCGACTTGCTCAAAAAAGTGGCGACTCGCGAAGTGGTGCGCTATTTGGTCAGCGTCGATCTGTTCAAGATCATGTCAAGCGGCCGCGCCGAGGCGGCGAAGGAACTGACCGCACGGATTCAAGCCGAGGCCGATGCGCAGGATTTGGGGGTGTCGATCGTTTTCGTCGGGCTGCAGGACATTCATCCACCGGTCAAAGTCGCTGGCGATTTTGAAGCGGTGGTCGGAGCGACGCAGCAGAACGAGGCCAAGCGCCGGCAGGCTGAAGGCGAAGCGGCCAAGACGTTGCTGCTGGCCGACGCGGACGCGCACAAAGCAGTGAACGAGGCGAGAGGTTACCGCGTGCAACGGGTGTCAGCGAAGCAGGCGGACGCGGCGCGCTTTACCAATCAACTCGATGCCTTCAGCACGGCGCCGCAAGTGTTCACCACGCGGGCTTATTACCAAACCCTGCGAGCGGCCTCGACGAACCTGTCGGTCAAAGTCCTCGCGGTTACGAACACATCGACGGTGCTCAATCTGAATTTGGAGGAGGAAATCCGGCAGGATTTGTTAAAGAGGATCACCGTCCCGCCGCCCGGGCAGAAATAATCGATTTTAAGGATTTTAAGAATTCTATGAAACGGAACTCACTCACGATCATTGTCGGTTCGATCCTGATCGTCATTTTCGGCCTGCTCCTTTTCACCTTTCAGGTGCGGGAGACGGAAGTGGCGGTGGTCACCACCTTCGACAAACCGACGCGCTTCATTCCGACGCCAGGATTGAAGCTGAAGTGGCCGCGGCCGATTCAAAAAGTGACGATTTTCGACAAGCGGATTCAGAACTTCGAAGACGATTTAGATCAGACGATGACCCAGGACGGCTACAGTTTGCTGGTGATGGTTTACGCCGGCTGGACCATCAAAGATCCGCAAAAGTTTTTTAACAGCTTTCCTTCCGGCACGGCCGAAGCGGCGCGGCGCCCATTGGAAGGCCTCATCCGCACTGCAAAATTGCAGGTGATCGGCCGCCGCGCCTTTTCCGAGTTCATTTCCATAAACCCGAAAGAGGTGAAACTAGCGGAGATCGAAAAGGAAATTCTGCAGGCCGTCCAACCGCAAGCCCTCAATTACGGCATCGAAATCCATTTCCTCGGCATCGAGAAGCTTGGCTTGCCGCCGAACGTGACCCAAAAGGTTTTCGACCGCATGCAAGCGGAGCGGCAAAAGGAAGTCGTCCGCTTGACTGCGGAAGGCGATGCCACCGCCAGCAGGATCCGCAATGATGCCGAGACGAAACGGACCGAGATTCTGGCGAAGGCCGAAAGCGAAGCCACCGCCATCCGCGGCCAGGCCGATGCCGAAGCGAAAAAGTTCTACACGGTTTTGAATCAAAATCCCGAACTCGCCACTTTGCTGGAGTCATTGAAGGCGCTCGAGGATTTCTTGAAGAACACTCGTTCCGAGCTCATTTTGGACGAGCGCACCCCGCCCCTCCAGTATCTCACGAAAATGCCGAGAATTGCGGGCCCGACCAATCAAGCGGCTCCGAGCGAATTCCACGCTCCAACCAAAACCCAATAATTGGCCATGAACGAGTCAAAGGATTCGCCAGTTTTGGATCCGGGAAAACGGCCGCCGCCGCCGCCCGAACCTGCGGAAGACGCCGGTTCCCGCGCGTTATCGGAGGCGCTGCGGAGCAGCTTCGTGGTCGTCAAAATCATTATGGTGCTGTTGGTGCTGGTTTTTTTCGCCTCCGGCATCTTCACGGTTCCATCGCAAGAAAAAGCGATTCTGCTGCGGTTCGGGAGGCCGGTCGGAGTCGGCGCCGAACAATTGCTCAGCCCGGGGCTGCACTGGTCGTTTCCATCGCCCATCGATGAGGTCGTCAAAATTCCAGTCGGAGCCCAACAGTTGGTGACCTCGACGACAGGCTGGTACGCGACCTTGCCCGACGGCAGCCCGGCCAATGGCGGCGGCGCGCTTAATCCAGGTTCGGACGGCTACACCCTGACTTCGGACGCGAACATCATTCACGTCAAAACAACGCTGCGATATCGGATCAGCGACCCGGTGGCGTACGCGCTCCAGTTTGTGAACGCGTCGAACGTGGTCCAGAACGCGGTAAACAACGCGATCTTCCACGTCTCCGCCCAATTCAAGGTCGATGATGCTTTGACCAAGGATCGGCTCGGTTTTCAAACCAAAATCCTGGCGCATGTCCGGCAGCTGGTCGAGGAGCAGGGAGTCGGGATCACCGTCGATCAAGCAGACGTTCAGGCCGAACCGCCGGCTTATGTGAAGGACGCGTTCACGCTCGCATTTAACGCGGAGCAAGGCCGGGGCAAGACGGTCACGGAAGCCCAAGGTTATGCCAATCGAATTCTCAGCACCGCCAGCGGCGAGGCGGAAGCGCGCATCAACGCCGGTAAGTCCGACCGCGCGCGGCTGGTCAATGAAATCGAGGCGGAGGCGAATTATTTCCGGGACCAACTTCCATCGTTCAAGCAGAACCCGCAATTATTCGCCGATTTGTTGCAGACGGAGACGCTCCGGCGGATTTTTACGAACGCGCGCCAAACATTGCTGCCGCGCACCTCGGACGGCCGGCAGTACGAACTCCGGATCAGTCTCAAGCGGCAACCCGAGGTTCAATCCACCTCTCCGAACCCATGAGAAGAGTTTTAGATTTTAGATGTTGGATTTTGGATTTTGGATTTCCGATCGGCTTTGGCCATTTGCCATTTGCCATTTGCCATTTGCCATCTGCCATTTTTCTTTATGGAAGTGATTTCAATTCCTAGCCCAGAAGCCGCCGCCAAGATGGAACGGCCGCGCAGCAGCTTGTTCGACCCGGCGCGCGGCCCGGAGCACGAGCACATTCCCGTGAGGCTGTCGCAGACATTGGTCGGTCTGATTTTCATCCTGAACGCGTACATTGTGGATTGGTTCTTCGAGCACGGCAGCACAGCGGCAAGCTTTAGCGCGATGCTCGGCGCGGTGTTGCTCGCGTTTCCAATCGTGTTGACCGCGTTTCGGGATTTGCGCCGCGGCATTTTGAGCATCAACGAGCTCGTTGGCATTGCCGTGCTGGCGGCGTTTACCTCCGGCGAATACAAGATCGCTGGGCTGGTTTCATTTTTCATGTTGCTCGGGGAAATCATCGAAACGCGCACGGCGGCCGGCGCTCGCGCCTCGATCGAATCCCTCATCAAATTGACTCCGACGAAAGCGCGGCGGATCACGGGGCAAGGCGAAGAAGACGTGGCGGCCCAGAATTTGCGCGTGGGCGATGTCATTCGCATTCGTCCCGGGGACAATGTGGCTGCGGACGGCGTGATTCTCAGCGGGCAAGGCTCGTTCAACCAGGCCAACATCACCGGTGAATCGCTGCCGGTCGACAAAAAGGCCGGCGATGAAGTTTTTGCCGGCACGATTAACCTCACTGGCGTGCTGGAAATCCGCGTCACGCGGGCGGGTGAAGACACGACCCTCGGGCGCGTGCGCGAGCTGATTTTGGCCGCGGAAAAAACAAAGCTGCCGATCATGCGGATCGTCGATCAATACATGGTTTATTACACGCCGCTGGTGCTAGTGATCGGGGCGTTAGTCTGGGCCTTCACGAAAAATTTAGACAACGTCATCTCGATCCTGATTGTGGCCTGCCCAACCGCGTTCATTTTAGCGACGCCCACAGCGATGGTGGCCGCCCTTTCCGCCGCCGCCCGGTTGGGCATCCTGATTAAAAACGTCGGCGACATTGAATCGGCGGCGCGGATTAACGCGTTTATCTTCGACAAAACAGGAACGCTCACCACGGGCAAACTGGCGGTCAGCCGGCTCGCGCCGATCGGCGAAGTCACGCCGGCCGAGTTGCTGCGGTTGGCCGGGTCCGCGGAGAAATACAGCAATCATCCGACGGCCAAGGCGCTCGCCGCGCTCGCGGAACAAGCGGGCGTCCCGCTGGTCGAGCCGGTCGATTTCTCCGAAACAGCCGGGCGCGGCATCAAAGCGCGTGTCTCGGGCGAGGAAGTGATCATCGGGCGCGCCCAATGGCTGAAGGATAATAATATTCGCGAGGACGTGATGAAGTCGGTTGATCTCAACGAAACCGAAGGTTTCAGTTTGGTGTTTGTCGCGCGCAACGGCCGCTACCTGGGATGGATCGGTCTGCAAGATGAGACGCGCCCCGAAGCTCGGGAATCCTTGAGCGAACTTTCCGAGAGCGGCGTGCGCCGGATTGCGATGGTATCGGGCGATCGCCAACCGGTCGCCGCGCGCGTGGCGCGCGAGATTGGCTGCCAGGAAGTGGTGGCCGAATGTTTGCCGCAAAACAAAGTCGAATTCGTCCGCGAAATGAAAAGCCGCGGCTATCGCGTCGCCGTTGTCGGCGACGGTGTGAATGACGCTCCGGCTCTTGCTGCAGGGGACATCGGCATTGCCATGGGCGCAGCCGGCAGCGAAGTCGCCATTCACAGCGCCACGATCGCGCTCATGAACAATGATCTGCGCCGCTTGCCCTTTCTCGTCCGGCTGTCCCGGAGCACGCGCGGCGTCATCAACCAAAACCTGCTCTTTGGGGTGTTCTTTATCGTCGGCGGAATGTTTTTGGCCGCGACGAATCATTTGAACCCAGTCATTGCCGCCGTGCTGCAAAACGTCGGCTCGTTGATCGTGGTTTTTAACAGCGCGCGCCTCGTGCGGCACGGGGAAGAACTCGAGCCGTTCCAGGGGGGCGCGGAGGACGAAGACGGGCGGCCAAGGCCATTGGCGCCAGCGGCGGCGTGAGAGGCGTTAAAGGCGTTAAAGGCGTTAAAAACGTTAAAAGAGTTAAAATTCGTTATTCGTTATTCGTTATTCGTTATTCGAGTTCGTCATTTCCATTTATGCCTGTTGCTGAATTAAACAAGGTCGCGCCCGCGGGCCAGGACAATGCATCGCCCCCTGCCGCCGCCGACACTGTCGTGGCCGTCCGCGGCCTGACGAAAATCTTCAAAGATTTCTGGGGCCGGCCGAAGGCGCGCGCAGTGGATAACGTCAGCTTTGAAGTGCGCCGGGGTGAGGTGTTCGGGTTGCTCGGGCCGAACGGGTCGGGAAAATCGACCACGGTCAAACTGTTGCTCGGCCTGCTTTATCCGACCAAAGGGCACATTGAAGTCTTCGGCCATTCGCCGCGGCACGTGGCCACCAAATCGCGCATCGGTTACTTGCCCGAAGAATCGTACCTGTACCGATATTTGAATTCGGAGGAAACGCTGAAGTTTTTCGGGAACTTGTTCGCGTTGCCCGCCAAGGAAGGCGCAAATCGAGCGGAACAGTTGCTCGAGATGGTTGGCCTGAATAACGCCCGCCGGCGGCAAGTGGGCGAATTTTCGAAAGGAATGCAGCGCCGCATCGGGTTGGCTCAGGCGCTCATTAACGATCCCGATCTCATCATCCTGGACGAGCCGACTTCCGGGTTGGATCCGATCGGCTGCCGCGAAATGAAAGATCTGATTCTGGCGCTGGCGCGACGCGGCAAAACTGTGATTCTGAGCAGCCATTTGCTCGCCGATGTCGAGGATGTGTGCGATCGGGTGGTGGTTTATTACGGCGGGCGCATTCAAGCGATGGGTTCGCTCAAGGAATTACTGGCCAAGCCGGACTCGATTCGCATCACCGCGCCGATTCTGCCGAGAGAAACACTCGAACGCGTGCTGCAAATCATCCGGCACGAAGCTGCGTCGGACATGGTGCGGATCGACACGCCAACGCAGAATCTCGAGAGCTATTTCCTCGATGTCGTCCATCGAGCGCGCCAAAGCGAGCAAACTTCCGGCGCGACTTCCGGCAATGTCGTCGCGGCTTACCTGCGCGGCGAAGCCGAAACGCCAGCCGCGCCAAGCGACAGAATTCTAGAACGGTTAACCGCGCCCACCGCTCCTGCCCCAGCCGCGGCGCCGGTGGTTCAACCTGCCCCCGCCGCGAAAGTTGATCAGAGCAAGCTAGCCGAATTAGCGAAGCCGCAAGCTCCGGCGCCTGCCCCTGCGCCGACGGCGCCTGAGCCAAAAAAAGAAACCGATCTCAAAAAAGCCAACGAGAAGCTCTCATCGTTGCTTGGCGGCGGGGACACGGAACGGAAATGAGCCCTTATCAATCTTTGCAAAACTAATTGCATACGACATGGTGCAAGACTCCTCACCCTCCATCCCTCCCCACGAACCGGAGCCCCTCACCCTAACCCTCTCCCCGCGCGATTTGAGAAATGGAATGGAACGCGCGGGGAGAGGGAAGGGAGAGGGGTGCATGAACTTTTACAACGATTAGCAAGCATGCAACGCGTTTTGGCCATCGCAGGGTTGACTCTGAAAGCGGCTTTCCGCTTTCGGCTGGTCGCGCTGCTCGCGATTCTGTTGTTCGGCGGAGTCGTGGCGTTGCCGTTGCTCATCATCCCGGACGGGACAGCGCGCGGTTTTATCCAGATCGTCCTGACTTACACCCTCGGGCTGATCACCCTGCTGCTCGGGTTCGCCACGCTTTGGCTTTCCTGCGGCACGCTCGCGCGCGAAGTCGAGGAATCGCAAATGCAGATGGTGGCGGTGAAGCCTATTTCCCGAACACAAATTTGGTTCGGCAAATTGCTTGGCGTGCTGGCGCTCGACGCGATTCTGCTCGTCCTGGCCGGCGGCGCTGTTTTAGGACTTCTGCTGTGGCGTTCCCGCGAACTTGCGCCAGCTCAACAAAAGGTTTTGCGAAACGAAGTGTTGGTGGCGCGCGCCTCGGCCCGCCCGCCGATGCCGGATATCGAGCCGGAAGTCGAACGCCAATTCCGCCAGGCCGTCGACCAACTGCGCCAGCGCGGCCAGCCCGTCACACCCGCGGACATTGATTTCTTGCGCAGACAAACCCGCGAAAAGCTCAAAGCCGGCCTGCAAATCGTTCCGCCCGGTTTCCGCAAGGAGTGGATTATCGATTTAGGTTTTGCCCGCCATTCGCTGCAAGATCGGCCGCTGTACCTCCGCGCAAAATTCAACGCCGCCCAAGCAAGCAACTCGGGCACGTATCCCGGGAGCTTTGTCATTGGCCAATGGGATGGCGCGCGAACATTTCGCGGCCCGGTCCAGAGTTTCGCGGCAAACACATTTCACGAAATCGAGCTTCCGCCAAACCTGTTCGAAGCTGACGGCAAGCTGGTCATCAATTTCATCAACCAAAGCGACTCGGTCCTGTTGTTCCCGCTGGATGAAGGAATCGAGGTCCTCTATCGCGAAGGGGGGTTCGCGCTCAATTTTTTCCGCGGGCTCGGGATTATTTTTTGTTGGCTGGCCTTGCTGGCCGCCATTGGGCTCTCGGCCGCGAGCTTCCTTTCCTTTCCAGTGGCTGCGTTCGTGTCGCTCGGGATCCTGATTGTCGGAATGTCGAGCGGCACGATTTCGACCGTCATCGAGCAAGGCACAGTCATGGAAGTGAACCACGACACCGGGGTGGCCGATTCGCCATCCTGGATCGATTACATTGCGCTGCCCGTGTTCCGCGTGTTGCTGAGAATTATCAATCTGGTGCGCGGTTTTTCGCCGATCGACTCGCTGAGCACCGGCCGGAGCATCACCTGGCTCGACCTCGGCCAGGCGGTCGGCCAGATCTGCGTCATCTTGGGCGGGGTTTTTGCCCTGATTGGCATTTTGGCTTTCACCCGGCGCGAATTGGCGACGGCTCAGAGCGCTCATTAACATGAAGGTTGAAACGCTCCAACCGATTTCCCGCCCGCCCGGTTTCTCGGGGCCGGGACTGTTCCGCGCCCGCTTTTACAAACCAGCGTTGCTCATCTTCGCGGGGCTCATGATCGCTTGGGTCGGCTTCGTGCAAAGCCGGATGAACCGCGATCGCGAGGCGATGGGCCTCACCCGGATCGAACCGCTCAAAAACGCGCCGCCGGTGCTCGCCTTCACCACGGTGGCCCTGGGAAGCTTTCGCGGGTTGATTGCCAATGCGCTTTGGATTCGCGCCACCGATCTGCAGGAGCAGGACAAATTTTTCGAGATGGTCCAGTTGTCCGATTGGATCACGAAGCTCGAGCCGCACTTCAGCACCGTCTGGGTGCATTTGGCCTGGAACATGGCCTATAACATCTCGATCAAATTCACCGACCCGCCCGATCGCTGGCGTTGGGTCATGGACGGCATTCGCCTGCTCCGGGATGAAGGCCTGAAATATAATCCCACCGAACCGCTCATTTACCGCGAGCTAGCCTGGTTTTTTCAGCACAAAATCGGCGCGAACATGGACGATGCCCACGAGTTTTATAAAGAAGCGTGGGCCGAAGAGATGGAGAAGGTGATCCCAGGAGGAAAGCCGAACTATCCGGAACTGCTGAATCCAACCACCGCCGAAGCCAAAGAACGGGTCCGGATCCTCCGCGAAAACTACAAGCTCGATCCTCGCTCGATGCAGAAGGTCGATGAGCTGTACGGGCCTCTGGAATGGCGGCTGCCGGAAACACACGCGATTTATTGGGGCCTGCTCGGGCTCGAACAATGCCGGAACAATCCGGCCGTCAAAAACGAACTCATCCAACTTCGCCGCGTGATCTTTCAATCGATGCAACTCGCTTTTCAGCGCGGGCGAATGATTTTCTTCAATCCAAACTCGCGCGAATTCGTTTACGGGCCAAACCTCGAAATCATCGCCCGAGTCAACAAGGCGTACGAAGACATGATCCGCGATGACGCCGAGTTCCGAGATAATATCGCGAACGGTCACCGTAATTTCCTGAAAACCGCCATTTACTTTCTCTACACGAACAACCGGCGGCCGGACGCGGAGAGCTGGTTCAATTACTTGAAGAAAAAATATCCGGAAGCGCTCTTGAGCGGCCAGGAGCGGGAATTCCTGCGCGAACATCCGGACGCCCCCGTGCCCGTGAAGGACCTCGACACCTTCGCGCTCGACCAAGTGCAGGAAGATATCGGTGAAACCAGCCAGGACCGAGTTAAGATGATCGTGCTCGGGTTGCTGAAGAATTCGTATCTGAACCTCGCGCTCGGCGAAACCCAGCAGGCGCTTGGTTACAATCTGCTCGCGCAAAAAGCTTACGACCGCTATCAGGTCGCCATTGGCGGAGCCAGCCGCAAAAGAATTCCCCTCCCTCAGATGGACGAGCTGAAGCAGGACGCCGTGAACGAAATGCTCGACCCGGAAGCTGGGTTGAATGCGGTTTACGCGGCGCAACTGAGAACGAAGCTCGGCCTTCCTGCCGCGTCGACCAATGCTCCCCCTTCCCGGCCCGGCGCCAATTCGCCGCCGGCTGCGCCAGGTTCGACAAATCAAACCGCTTCTCCAAAGCCGAAGCCCTCAGGCGCCGCGCAACAATAAGGCGGCCGCCTCGCCAGAAATCAAAACGGTTTCGTCAGTTCGGAGGTTATTTCCGCCTCGACTGCCAGCTAAGCTAGAGCTTGTCCCAAAACCCCGGATTTCGCGAACTTCGTCGAAAACTTTGTCGAAAACTTGATCGAAACGGCCCGGTCCTCGACAAAAGTGGTTCGACAAAGTTTGCGACAAAGGATGAAAACCACGTTGCTGGGACAGGCCCCAGCTAGAAGGCTTCCGGTAAGGCTCAAAAGTTGACTCAAATCGTGCGACTTCTCAAGTTCCTGAATCTAGCGCGGACCTAAGATTGCGCTGCACATCGAGTTCGTTTAGTTTTCGCCGCATGATCTTATTGCGGTTGCCGCGCCGCGTTATTTTTTTTCTGCTGCTGGCTTTCGTGCTGAGCGGATGCCTGCCCCCGAGTTCTCAGACGGTCGACGAAGAAAAGGAACATTACTTCGTTAAAGGGCAAACGCTGCTCAGCAGCATGGATTACGATGGCGCCATCCAATCCTTTGAAAAAGCCCTCGAAGTCAATCCCCGCTCCGCGGCTGCGCACCTGCAACTCGGGGAACTTTACATGCAGCGCCGGGGCGATCACGCCGTCGCGATTTACCACTTCGAACAGCATTTGAGGTTGCGGCCCGCTTCACCCATGGCGGACGTGATTCGCGGATGGGTCACTGCCTGCAAAATGGAGCTGGCCAAGTCGCTTTCGATTGCGTTGCGCACTCCGCAACTGGAAAGAGGTTTTGAAAAAGAATTAATCCGGCTGACCGACGAGAACCGCGCGCTCAAGGACCAGGTCGAGCAATTAAAAGCGCAATTGGCCCAACGCTTCGCCCAACTCCCTCCCACTCGACAAACCCCGGAAAACCGCCCGCAACCGCCGATCGCCACTCCCGATTCGAAGCCCGAACCCGGCCGCAATCTGTTTTCGGAAACTCCCAAACCGCAGCCCCGAGCTACTCTCGCTCCTCCACGAACGAATGACATTTCTCGGACGCCGCCGCCATCGAACAAGCCCAAGCAGCCTGATACACGGCTGTCCGGGATCACGATTCTCGGCAGTTACACCGTCCAGCGGTCCGATTCGTTCGCGTCCATCGCGCGAAAATTCGGCGTCGACCCACAACGCCTTCAACTGGCAAACCCGGATGCGAGCCCCAAAAAATTGCGCGCCGGCCAAGTCTTAAAAATTCCCTCCCGTAAAGGGTAACCAGAGGTATTTGAAATTCGAAATGAGTATCTTTAAATCCGAAGCACGAAATCCGAAATCCGGAACAATTCCGAAACCTCCAAATTCAAAACCCAGAACAAGGCCCATGCGTGGACACCTGACCTTCGTCGAAAGCCCCTGCTCATTTTGAGCTTTTGAATTTTGGTCCTTCGAATTTGTTTCGAATTTCGAGCTCCGAATTTCGGATTTTGACATTATGGGTCTGCAATGACTTTGCAAAGATGAGTATGCTCCGCCGCCTGCCGTTTCTCTGCATCGCCGGTTTCTGGGTGGCGATGAACGTCCTGCTTTGGCGCTCCGAATTTGGAGGCGAAACAGAATTAAGCGCGCAAGTGCCCGTGCAAGTTGTTTGGGAGAAGATCCTCACTTCGCCGGACGACTCGGCTTTGCAAATCCTGCATCAAGGCAAGCCGATCGGCTTTTGCCGGTGGCGCGCGACCATCGGCGAACAACTGCCCGCGGGGAAGTTGGACGAACCTGAAATGGAAGGCCGCGTGAAGCATCTCACCGGCTACACCCTCGACCTGGAAGGCAGCCTGCAATGGGAAGGATCCCGTTTCCGCTTTCACGTGCAATCTTCCTTCGCGAGCAATCACGTTTGGCAAACCCTTTACGTGCGAACAATCCTCAAACCGACCATTTGGGAAATCCGAGCTTCAGCCGCAAACCAAACGGTCAGGGTCTTGGCCGAAGAAGAGGGCGGTCGCTGGGAACGAACCTTTGCTTTCGATGATTTGCGCAATCCATCCAAACTCCTGGCCGAATTCGGTGTTCCCTTTCCAGCCTTGCTCTTGCCGAATTTACCATTGATGGGAACGCCAGCCAGCGGGGGCATCGGCTTGGAGTGGCACGCTCGCAATGAGTGGCTCTCAATCGCCCACGCGCGGATCAAAGTTTATCGCATCCAAACTCGGCTGCTGGACAAGCATCAAGCTGCTTTTCAAATCAGCCGAGTCGGCGAAATCTTGCGCGCAGAACTACCGGGAGACTGGGTGCTCGTTAACGAAGCTCTGGCGAACTTGTGAAATGACCGATGATTGAACTTGTCAATCTGGTCAAGCGCTTCGGTGATTTGGTGGCGGTCGATTCAGTGTCGCTTTCCGTCGGGCGCGGCGAATTCTTTGCCTTGCTCGGGCCAAATGCCGCCGGCAAAACAACCACCATTAAGCTGCTGGCCGGTTTGATCAAACCAACAGCTGGCTTGGCCCGCGTCGCTGGTTATGACGTGCAGACGCATCCGCTTGAGGCCAGGTCGCGGCTCGCCTACGTCCCCGATTTTCCATTCCTCTACGATAAACTCACGCCGTGGGAATTTCTGCGGTTCACGGCCCAGCTGTTTAACATTCCAGAAACGCGGATTAATTCGGCCGGACGCGAATTGGCCGCGCGATTTCACCTCGAACCCTTCCTGAAAAAACCAATCGAAGGGCTCTCCCACGGAACGCGCCAGCGTGTGGCCATTATGTCTGCGCTGCTGCACGACCCCGAAGTGTTTGTCATAGACGAGCCGATGGTCGGGCTTGATCCGCAGCACGCCCGCATCGTGAAAGATATTTTGAAGGAACGTTCCCGCGCGGGAATGACGGTCTTCCTCTCGACGCACCAATTGAGCATTGCGGAAGAAATGGCCGACCGGATCGGCATTATGCACCGGGGCAGGTTTGTGGCGCTCGGCACGCCCGCGGAGTTGCGGCGCCAGAGCGGAATTGACGGAGCTCTCGAGCAGGTCTTTTTGTCGATGACCGCGGAGGAAACCGGCTCGTAGAGTCTGCTCGGCTAGTTGCCAAAGGAATGGCGAGACACACGAAAAGCAGAGAGATTCCAGAAAGTCTCCGTGGATGTTGGCGATAAAATGAATGGAGGGAAAAAATTCGTGCCTGCCAGCGCCTTGCCGTTGCTCGTTCAAATCAGCTTGCTGCAAGCGTGGCGGCGGCTCAAAGCTGTGCGCGAACAGTCCCGCTTGCTGCTCGCGTTGATCACCGCGTTTATTTCCAGCTACGCCATTTTATCCTTCTGGCTTTTTTACCGCGGGCTGAAATTCATCGAAACCTTTCCCGGACTCGGCGCCGTCCTGACCGATCGTTTGATGTATTTGCTGTTCGCCTTTCTATTTCTCCTCCTCTTGTTCAGCAACGTCGTCATCGGCTACACGAATTTCTTTCGCAACAGGGAATCGCATTTCCTCCTGTCGCTTCCCGTCGACGCGGTCACGGTGTTTCGCTGGAAATTCATCGAATCGGCGTTGCTCGCGTCGTGGGCTTTCTTGTTTTTGATCGCGCCGCTCTTGGCCGCCTACGGCCTGACCCGCTCGGTGCCGTGGCATTTTTATGCCGCCACGGTCGGTCTGATCTTCTTGTTTATTATTTTGCCTGGCATCGCCGGCTCATGGGTGGCAGTGGCGCTGGCGCGGTTTATGGACCGGCGCTTGCTCCAAATACTTATGCTGCTCGGTGCGGTCGGCGCCATTGCCGGGGCGGCCATTTGGCTGAAGCCAGAACCGATCTCCGACGAGATGCTGGAAACCCGCGTGCTGGTGGTGCTCGACCGGTTGCTCGACAAGACGCGCTTCGCCCAATTTCCCTTTCTGCCGAGCTACTGGCTTTCGGCAGGCGTGCTCAACTGGGCCGAGGGCGCATTGACCTCCGCGGGTTTCTTCAGCCTGGTTCTTTTCAGTCACGTCTTGTTTTTTGGTTTCATGGCCTGGACAGGAATGGGCGGCGCGTTTTACGACGGCTTTTCTCAAGTGCAGAGCCGCGGCAGCGTTCTGGCGCGGTGGCGTTGGTTTCAGCGATTGTCCAAGCGCAAAGCCACGGTGTCGATCCCGACGAGCTGGGGCGAACGGCTCCTCCGAGCCGCAGCCTTTTGGGCGCCGGCAGATGTCCGCGCGCTGATTTTGAAGGATGCGCGAGTTTTCTGGCGCGACACGACACAATGGGGCCAAACACTGGTGCTATTCGGGTTGCTCGGCGTTTACATCATTAACTTGCGCCATTTCTCGCGCCAATTGACCAATCCGTTCTGGGTGAATCTGGTGTCGTTCTTGAACCTGGGCGCCTGCTCACTGAACCTCGCGACGCTGACGACGAGGTTCGTTTACCCGCAATTCTCACTCGAAGGGAAACGACTTTGGATTATTGGAATGGCGCCGCTGGGGCTTGGCCGCGTCGTCCGAATTAAATTCACGTTGGCCAGCGTGGCATCGCTCACCGTGACACTCGGGTTAATTTGGTTTTCGTGTCAGATGCTGCAAATGACGCCAGAACGCACCTTGTTTTTTGCGGCTGCCGTCGCATTCATGACATTCACGTTAAATGGCCTGGCGATGGGGCTCGGAGTGCTTTACCCGAATTTCAAAGAAGATAACCCAAGCAAGATCGTCAGCGGTTTTGGCGGAACGTTTTGTTTGATCTTAAGCTTCGTTTACATCGCAGGCTCAGTGGCGCTGCTCGCCCTCGGCGCATCGCTCTCGGCGCACGAAGGAAATTCGCTCGGCCTGGCCATTTGGATGGGCTTTACGGTGTTCTCGATTTTAGTCGGAGGCGTGCCGATGTTTCTCGCGATTCGACGCCTGCCAACGTTCGAGTTTTAAAATCCACTGAGTTGTCTTCGTTTGCTTCTGTAAAAAACCTCTTCGTGCCCTCCTTTTTTCAACAATGGGATTTACACTTTTCTGCACGCTGACTACAGTCCGGACCATGGCGTCGCAATTTGATGAATCCGACTTTGTAGACACCGATTTCGAGCTCACCCACAAAACTTCTCCGGCGGTTTCAACGATCTTCGCCAATCCTTCCGGTGTGGCCGGGCGCCCGCCCACGCGGGAAGAGTTAGAACAAAAAGTCAGTGAAGCGCAGCAGCGCTTGTCCGATCTGCGCCGGGCTCAGGAAGAGCTCGAACGCGAACGGGCCTCGCTCGAAGAAGGCCGCCGTCGGCGGATCGAATGGCAAACGGGCCGCGAAGAAATCCTGCAAAATCTGACCCGCGGCCTCGCTTTGCTGCAGGAAAAAGAATTCGCCGCCCGGCGCGACGCCGAGCAAATGGCCAAAACACTCGCGGAGCTGCGCGATGCGCTCCAAAAGGTCACCACCATTCGCGAAGAAGCTTGGACCCAGGAAAACTGGAGCACAGAACTCACCCGCGCTCTGACGCTGGTCGAGAATGCCCGGATGGAATGGAATTCGGCGCGACTAAAATGGACATTTCTAAATGGGGCAGCGCTAGCCGAACCCGCCGATGTTGCTGGTGAGAACAATAAATTAGGCGGGGAACTTTGGGCGGGGAAAGATTTCTGGAGCCTTTGCTTGACCGGCCTGGCGCTGACCTGGCCCATTCTCATCGGTTTGCTTATCGGCTTTAGCGTGATTACCTTTTTGCTGTGGCATTAATGCCGTTTCCGCATGGGATTGTTTAAGAAAAAAGCCGATCCCATCACCGATCGAGCCCGTGCGTTGAAAGCGCAAATCGCGGAGCTCGAAAACCAGATCCGCGACATCCATACTAAGATCGAGGACGCGCATTCCCAGCCACGGCTGCGATCGACCGCGTTGCCGACAGGAGAAAAGCCACGCGGCAGCGGAGCGCCGGAACCAATTTTTGAGCCGGTCCAAACGCATCATCCCGGGACGGAGCCGGACCAAGCCGGGCGCGGTCATTACAACGACCTCGGGGTTCGAAAGTACGATTTGCTCGGAGCTTGGCGGCGGCTGCAAAGCCATTTTCGCGGGCCGCCTGCGAGCAATCCAAAACTGATCAGCTATTTAGCGGCGGGAAGCATCAAAGGATTGCGGCCGCTCCGCTACGAAAAGCGCGTCGCCCGCAACCGGTTCATTGCCTTGTTTATTTTCTTTCTGCTCGTGCTCTGGGCGCTGCTCGCCGCTGTTATTCGCCATTATACAATATGAAATCGCAACTCACGCCAGTTCGAATCGAAACTGCTCAGGGAACCTTCACCGCATTTTTTTCGGACAAAGGTTTGGCCCAGCTCGATTTTCCAGCTCAGAAAACGGAATCGTGCCATCGCTCAACTTTGGCGCCGTCCAGTCCTCCACCAGCGAAGATCCGGCTCTGGACCCGGCAAACACGCGCCGCTCTCGATGCCATCTTCGCCGGCCAAAAATGTTCTGAGCGGCCTCCTCTCGATTGGTCAGCGGGCACTCCGTTTCAGAAAAGGGTCTGGTCCATTCTCACGAGCATTCCCGCCGGCCGCACGTTGAGCTATGGCGAAATCGCCGAAAAATTAAAATCCCCCGCCGCCGCGCGGGCGGTGGGCGGAGCTTGCGGCGCCAATCCGATTCCAGTGATTGTTCCGTGCCATCGCGTCTTAGCCGCCAATCGCAAGCTGGGCGGGTTTTCCGGCGGGCTCGATTGGAAACGCAAATTGCTCGCAGCGGAGAACGTGGTAGATCTCAGTTCCTAGTTGCTGATGGTTCGAGATGAGGTTCTTGGTTCTTGGTTCTTGGTTCTTGGTTCTTGGTTCTTGGTTCTTGGTTCTTGGTTCTTGGTTCTCGGTTCTCGGTTCTCGGTTCTTAGTTATTCGTTATTCGTTATTCGTGATTGGTGATTGGTGATTGGTGATTCGTGATTTCCTTGGCGTTTCGCCCGTGGCCCTTGGTCATTAACCCCTCCCCCCATGTTTCGGCCTTGCATCGATCTGCACGAAGGAAAAGTGAAGCAGCTCGTCGGCGGAAGTCTCTCGGCCGATCCAGCAGGTTTGCGGACGAATTATGTTTCCGATCGGCCGAGCCGTTGGTTTGCCGAACTGTACAAGCGCGACGGCCTGGCTGGCGGCCACGTCATCATGCTTGGCCCTGGCAACGAACCGGCCGCGCTGGAGGCACTCGCCGCTTACCCGAACGGATTGCAGATCGGCGGTGGCATTCAGTTGGACAACGCGCAGCGCTTTTTAAATGCGGGCGCTTCACATGTGATCGTCACTTCGTGGGTCTTTCGGAATGGCCAACTCGATTGGGAACGATTGGGCGAATTAAACAAAGCTATCGGCCGCGAACGCCTGGTCCTGGATCTGAGTTGCCGCAAGCGTGGCGACGATTATTTCGTGGTGACGGACCGCTGGCAAAAATTCACCGAACGGAAAATTTCGCCGGAAACCTTAACGCGCCTAGGCGAATGGTGCGCTGAATTCCTCGTTCATGCGGTCGATGTGGAAGGGCTTTGCCAAGGGATTGACGAACGCTTGGTCGAGATGCTCGGCCAATGGTCGCCCCTCCCGACAACTTACGCCGGCGGCGCAAAATCGCTGGAGGACTTGGAACTCGTCACCCGGATTAGCCATGGCCGCGTTGATTTAACGATTGGGTCGGCGTTGGATATCTTCGGTGGCACGGGCGTGCGATACGAGGAGGTGGTGGAGTTTAACCGGCGGCAGGGACAATCACGAATAACGAATAACGAATAACGAATTCGCGGTCGTTTTGAATTAGCGGGTTCAACGCTCTTGGTGCAATAGAACTCGAAAATCCCACGAATTCAAAACGCCCCGCTAATTGTCCGAGGGGAAGGCTGGTGGTTCGAATGATCGGGAATGAAACCCTGCACTCAGGAAGCTGCTCGATCGCCTGCTCACGGTCGCCACTTCGCTGACCGTCACGAATCGCGCTTCGTCCTTGGAGATTATTTCGTCATTCCGTCAACCCTAACTCTGGATGCGGCAAATTATCATTGTTCCAACGGGAACGCGCCGAATCATCGCGCGTATTAAAGAACTCACTCGTTGTCAGAGATTCTACGTGACCATCACAGAATACGAGATTCCACCGGCTGCCGTGGCGCCTTTTCACAGCAAACTGCAAAGAGATTGTATCGTTGGTCGAATAAGAAGTTGGACCGACCACCCCGAGAAGTGAGTTCTTCGTAAACGGCTCCGGCAACAGGTCCTTTCGCATCCAGCACGTGTTCACTGGCTCACGCAGAAGAGGCCCAGGCAGAGGTAAGGCGTCCCCTATTGCGATCATAGCACTCGGGCTCAAAACTTCGCTTTCCCGAATTAAACGCAAATTATCAGGAGCATCCAACGGAACCTGAAATCGATTGAGAGTTTCTCCTCCTAATGCAAGACGCCTACCTTCGCCCGCGCTTAGTCCAGTAGCGTTATATCCATAACTCCCCAGACCGAGCAATGAGCCCCCGACTAAACGCGTATTCATCAGACCGGGACAGACTTGGATTCCTCTGAGTGGCGGCTTCTCAAAACGCGGCCGGTAGTCCCATCGCAGCTCAGGAATTCCAAGCGTTTTTACCAGACGAGAATGCCAGAACGTGAGGTTAGCCGGCGTCTGGTCACCCATCGTAAAAGGGGGATACACCCGGAAATCGTCGATATACATCCTCAGCGCGATGCTCCATTGCCGCAGATTGCTTTTGCAAACCGCCGAGTGGCTTGCCTGCTTGGCGCGGGAGAGCGCGGGCAAGAGCAAAGTCGCCAACAACGCTATGATGGCGATCACCACCAGCAACTCGATTAAGGTGAAAGCTGCCCGATTTTTCTGATCACCCACTCCAGACCAACGAAATCGACCGTTGCCCATTGTAAACAGCCTCGCAGACTCGAAGCAGCGCAGACGAAGCAATATTTAGCACACCTCATACCGTTTCGACGAACGTTTCTGCCCGGCGGACAACAACGAAAGCGCAGCGCATCCGTTTAGCAACCGGCGGCCGATTCGCATTGGCTGGCTTCCGATTTACTCCTCTGCCGCGGAGCGGCATTTCGAGGACTAGACAGGGCAACGGGTGTCGAATTGTCAAGGGAGATGCGATGCCAGCGTTGCCTGCAGCCGGTTGGTTCGACAATCCGACCAGCGAATGGAATCCGTGCCATCCGTGCAATCCGTGGTGTAAATCTCCTCTCGGTTCAACCGCGGAAGGCACGGATCACACGGATGTCTCCAGTAACCGGAAAAGGGGAAAGGCCACGCGATTTGAACAAAAGGCAACGAAGAAAACGAAGAACAGCATCCCCCTTCGTTGCCTTCGTTAACTTCTGTGGATTTCGGGAAAAGCCGCATTGTCGAACGACGACTGACCATTCGCGGTAACGATAGCATCGTCAGCTCAAGCGTCGCTCCGCGACGCGCGATGTTTTGCCTGCGCAGAATTCCCTGGGCTCAGGCCCACGGCTCATTCGAGCGCCCTGAAGAGCTTGTGTGAAGAACAACAAAAAACCGGATTTCGGCCAAAGAATTCAATTCGCGGTCGTTTTGAATTAGCGGGTTCAACACTCTTGGTGCAATAGAACTCGAAAATCCCACGAATTCAAAACGCCCCGCTAATTGTCCGAGGGGAAGGCCGCTGGTTTGAATGATCGGGAATGAAACCCTGCACTCAGGAAGCTGCTGGATCGCCTGCTCACGGTCGCCACTTCGGTGACCGTCACGAATCGCGCTTCGTCCTTGGAGATTATTTCGTCATTCCGTCATTCGTCCTTCGTCATTACCCCACCTTCGTCCTCATCGCTCGTTTCCCGCGCCCTCTGCCCACTCGCACAACGATTCCAGGTACGCGGCGGAGCCGTCCCGCAACCAGCCGTCGAGCTGCGCTTGGTCTTTGAGCTGTTGGCCGCGTTGACGCCGCACAGCCATAAACCGGCACCCCACCTCCGGCAACGCGGTCATGTCGCCCCACAACTTCTCGAACTGGGTCACCGGAAAAATATCTTCCTGGCCTTGGCCCCAGCGTTTCTTCACATCCTTCAACGTCACGTAGGTTGGCAGCCGCATTGCAATTTTGCGGATTGCACTTGTGATCTTTTCAGCATTCCCAAGATCTCCGCGGTGGAGGCCAAACACATCCAGCAGCCCATCCAGATGAATCCACGTCGTCATTGTGTTGTAATACGACAACTCGAACTCGAGTTCCTCGCGAGGAAGCGCCAGACCTTCCACGAGGCGGACCCTGCCGTCGACACGGGCCAAACCGCCGCCTCGATCTTCCAGGCGGCGACGAATCATTTCGAAGGTGAGCGTGGCGCCGGAAGCAATGTGACGCCCGAGAAGCGCGGGATCCAAATCAGCGCCGACGGTGTCGATATTGTGCAGCAGCAGATATTGCAGGTTAGGCCGGAGCTCGAGCAATTTCAGAAGGACGCCATTCCGCAGGAGATTCGGAATTTCGTACCAATGCCCGACCGGATGGATGCACTGGGCCGGCAGATTATCGGTGTAATCATTCCCCTGCCCCATTTGATTGGCCCAATCCATCAGCGCGGCGCGCGCGCTCTGCAAAACCTTTTGCTTTTGCTCGTCGAGCAATTGCTGCGGCATTTCTTCCCAGGCGAAGCGCAGATCGCGAATCATCGGGATCAGCCGCAACCCAATGGCCCGTCCGGGCGACAATAATAACGGCCCTTCGTAGCCGTAATTTTCTTGATCCGCCAAATGCGCTTCAACGGCGCCATGGGTGAGATGACTCGTGGTAAAAATGTGCGGCGGCAGTGTGCCGCACGCACGACCCGTTCTCCGGCTCTTCGCCAGGTGCACTTCGAGAAAACTGCGATGGCGATTGGCCAATTTGCAGAAAGGATGGAGCGCTTTGACGACCCCGGCGCCTTGCGTCCAGCGGCTGCCCGCGCCGGCGGCCAGGGTCACCACGGCAACGGATCCTTCCGCAAGCGCTGCCAATCCGGCTGCTCGAGCGGCCTCCTCCGGTTGCGTCGCATCCTGCACGTCGTCGGAATCTACATCCTCGATCGTGATATTCGCGGCCAGCCGGTTTTGCGCCAGCCCAATCCGGCCGCTCTTCAAGTCGGCGCGGATCTTTTCGTGTTGCTCGTGATCAAACCCGCAAGCTTCGAGAAGACAATGCAAACTCTGCCCGGATTTATCTTCCGCTCGCACGGGCGGAAGCAAATGATCGAATAGCGTCTGGACCATTCCGCGAAGCTCCGGACGAACCCGGCATGCGGCCCCGAATTTATCGAGCTCACCCCGTTTGAGCGCCGACAATTTTCGAGCATCCGTGCGGAGCAATCTCGGAACGATGAGCGCGTAATAAGCCGCAGGCAGGAGCGCTTCTTCTCCTTCAAGCAAGGCCGCGCTCGTGCCGGTTTCGTTGATCGCGAAATCATAGACCACCGGATCCATGGCGAAGGGCAAGCCCCGTTCCATTTGCCGTTTCAATTGCGTCATGATCTCGAGCAGCCTGATTTGCGCCGCCGCTTTTTGTTCGGGCGCAAAAATAAATCCCATCCCGCCCCCAGCCATTCCCCCGAGCATCCAAAACCCCCAGAAGGCATCGCGAAACTCGGCGCGGACGCGGTCAATCAATCCTTCCGTGTAAGCGTTGCTCGCCCAGGGAATGATCGTTTGAATCGGACCGAAAAAATTCCGGGTCGTGGCCGAGCCGATGGCGCGGACTTCATCTTCGCGCAGCGCCGCCAAAATTTCTTCCAGAATGCCGATCGCTTTTTGCCGCGCTTTCCATTCCGATTCCGAGCGCAGCAAGTATTTTTCAGTCACCATTTCGAGGATCGGCCCGACATTTTGGGCCATGCCGCCGTGGACGAGCACGAGGCTGCGCTGGAGGCGCTCGCGCACTGCGGCGGAGGCTTCGGAAGACCCGAGAATGTGGTGGACCGGCAACAATCGGCCGCGGCTGATTCCGAATTCTGGATCTCCTTCCCGGGCGTATTCCCCTTCAATCAATTTCATTCCCGGCCAGAGCCCGCCCGAGTCCTGCCAGCCGCCGCCAGACCCGCCGAGCCATTCGCCCAGAATCGCGCGCACGGCAACGACGCGGCGCTCCTCTTCCGAAAGCGGGCCTGTCAACGACTTCGCTTGTCCGGTGGCGCGCATGCAAACGGAAATTAATCCGCCGAGGAGATTCGTGGAAACTGCCAAGCGCGATCCCTTTGGGATATTATGAACGTTGCTGAGGATTTCCAACCCGCGCCCCGGGCCGACCATCCTGGCCAAAAGCTCGCCGAGCGAGTGGCTCGATCCCTCGATGCCGGGCGGCACGATTCCCGCCGCGATGACGGCGGCCTTGAGGAGCCCGAGGTAATCTTTGGCAAAATCAAAAACCTCCGCTAAATCGACGATATCCGCGCTGGCTGCGAGATCGACGCTGGTCAGGCGCAACACCGGTTCTTCAATCACCCGCAGATACGCTTCCACGGGTGGACGCGGCTTCGGGTCGCGGCCGTGGACGGCGAGGTCAATCGAGACGTTGAGGACGCGCGCGCCTTCCGGGAAATCCATCCCCAGAAAAAAAATGTCGCTCCAAGCGCTGTGGGAAAGATCCATCCGCACGGGCGTGCGTTCCCGCAAAATCGGATAGGAACCATCATGAGGCGAGACGCGGAACAACTCCGGGCGGATGCGCAGCGGTTGGTCGAACGGATGGCCCATGCGGAACATCCATTGGTTCCCCCGAACGGAGCGGACGCTGCGGCGGACCTGATCCGCCAGCGTTTGAAAGGCGAGCGCCTGATAACTCGCCGCGAGCGCGCTGGACAAGGCTTCGCTGCCGCTATGCTCTTTCTGGGCCGACAAAAACACGGCAATCGCTTCCTCGAAACGCCGCTTGAGAAAATGCTCGTAACCGGCGAACGGAATTCGGCCGTGGCCATTCGCGCCAAGTTTTCCCGGCAAGTGGAAACGGTGAATGGCATAAAGAAAAAACAGCGCCCGGACTTTCTCGTAGAGATTGCGGGAGTGTTGGCGGAAGCCTTCCAGGGCGTCGCATTCACGCAGCAATTGCTCGACGCCCGCGGCTTGGCAGAAGGTGTCGAGCGACAGGTTGCGCACCTTGGGATCGGTGGCAGAAATGATTTCGACAAGCTGGCCCATCACAAAAAAAGAATGAACCTGCTGCCAAATCTGGACGCACCTGCGCCTGGATTTGGCAAGGCCCGATGGTGACGTTCATGGGAAGGGTCCATGCTTTTATAACCACGCATCGCCGCCATGAACTCGTGAGTCGCCGGTGCAGAGGCCTTGGCGGCTCGTCAGCAGCCTCGCCCCACCGGCATGACGAGGGGCACGTTCGGTGGGGCGAGCGTACTCGCGAGCCGCAAAGTTCAAGGAACGCAGCCCTGGAAAAATGTACGAAAAAAAATTCCTGTGACCGAGCCAGTTCATGTCTTCAAAATCCACTCATTCATCCACTCATCCACTCATCCACTCATCCACCCATCCACTCATCCATTCATCCACTCATCCACCCATCCACTCATCCACCCATCCATCCATCGATCCCCTCTAGCGGGGTCCGCTAGCCCAGCCGGGACGCCAAAATCTCCGTGAATTGGGCCAGCACCTCTTCGCGATCCTGGCCGTCCAAAGCCAAAGCGAGTTGGGCGTAGAACAATCCAAATTTAATTCCGATGTTGTAGCGCCGGCCGCGCGATTCAAACGCGAGGTACCGTTCGCGCCGAGCCAATTCATTCAATGCTGCTGAAAGCGGCAGCGGCCGCGCCGGATCGGAGTGTTCCAATTTGGCTCCGAGAATTTCCATGACGGCGGGCGTGAGCACGTGCATTCCGAAAAAACAGAGATAATGGCCCGCGCGCAAGCCTGGGACGATCAGCTGTTGCTCGGCCTCAGTGGGGCTTGGCTTTTCCAAAACATTCTCAACAACGTAAAGCTCGGGCTTATTCGCCACCCCTTTTCCGCCGATGGCGCCGTAAAACGGCAGCACACTTTCTCGGGTGGCCTGCACGGCAGAGACCGAGCATGACTCCGCCGCCGCGACAGCGACGAGTTGTTCCGCGCAGCGCCGTTTTTCCCGGCTGAGATACAAATGATCGCTGACAAAATGGAGGAATGGTTCCCTGCCCACGAAATCGCGAGCACAGTAAAGAGCGTGGCCGTATCCAAGAGGCTCGGTTTGTTCGACGAAGTGCAACCGGCCGCCCCAGTCACCGGCGGCGGCGCGATAAACCTTTTCGTCGCCAGGGCAGATCACCACGCAAGTATCTTCCACGCCGCTGCTGGAAGCCTCTTCGAGGATGATGCGCAAAGCGGATTTTTGGAGGCCGTCGCGATCCATCAGGCTTTGCAGCGGAAGGGCATGTTGAGAGCGCCCGGCCGCGGTGATCACTGCTTTTTCGATCTTCACGTTAAGCGCGGCCACAGTGACACAGAGTTCGTCTGGCGGTCAATCCGGGTGAAACCTGATCCCGCCTCGCCCCGTGACGGAGAGGGAGGGACGAGCCTGGGTCATTCCTTCATTCAATGGCAGATCGGATGAAGGGTGAGGGGGTCTTGCACCAAACCTGATCGCGAGCCGATCATTGGCTTGTGACCCGCACGCGATAAAACCGTTGGCTGGCTATCGCGCTGGGATCTTCGAACGACTTGCGCTTGCCATCACCCGCAACCGACTGCACCTCACGCCAGGAGCCGTCCGTCAAGGAATCGCGCGCTTCGAGGTGATACACACGGCCAGTCTGGGTCGACCCGCTCAGGGTCATCCGGTTCGATTGCCATTGTGGAGGACTCAACAGGACGGATTCCTGCGTGAACAATAAAGCGATTCCCTGCCGTCGAAATCCGCTGAACCGATCGAAATTGCCTGCGATCCAAACGCGGCCGTCTGAGGTCGGCAACACCACATCGATCCCGGCTGATGGCGAATCGGCGAAACCACTGCCGCCATCGAACGAAACGTCGACCGTGGCGTTCAGATTCAAGCGCGCCAGATCGTTTCGGGGAACACCAGAAAGCGCTCCGAACGAGCCGGCGAGATAAACCTGATCATCACTCGTTGCCGCAACATCGTTGACCGGCCCATCCGGCATCAGTTGGAAGTCTGGATCAGGCCGTCCGGTTAAACCCAGACGGGCCACGTTATAATTCGTCTGAATGCCGATGGCCGAAATGCTTCCGTTGCCCAGAGCCAACAACACTTTTCCATCCGATTGAACGGCCAATCGTGATGCGGTAAACACGGATTGGTACGATGAATCTCGAGTGCCATCCGCATTGAGCCGCAAGAGTCCAAACTCGCTCAGCAGAATCTGGCCGTTTGCGAGAATTTTTACGGACCGCGAATTCTGGATGGGAAGACTGGCAATCGCGGCGTTCGCATCGAAGCCGAGATCGACCGCGCCGCTGGGGAGCAATCGGACAATGTTCGTGCGTGAGATGCCATTCACGGTTGAGAAGCCTCCAACGACTACAATCCGTCCATCAGGTTGAACGGCCAAATCGTTTAAAAACGGCGGCGAGGTTTTTCCGCGCTGAAATGCCGGAGCGAAGGTCGAGTCGAGCACGCCATCTCGAATCAGCCGCGCGAGAAATGATCGATCGCTTCCATTGACGCTGGTGAATCCCCCGATAACGAGTAGATCGCCCGTCGGTTCCGATGCGATTCCGCGGAGGACCAAGCCTCCTCCGTCAGGCGCGGAAAACGAAAAATGAAACCCTGGATCCAGTCGACCAAACGAATCGAATCGAACGACCTCATTGGCTTCACTGCGGTCAAACCGCTGCAGAAAGCGCGCGGCATAAATCCCGCCGCCTTCTCTCGGAGCAATGGATCTGACGGTCACAAACGCGTCACTCACCTCCTCGGGCTGAAACCGGATGTCCATCGAGCCGGGATGCGCTTCGGCCGGAAGAACCGTTACCACAGCTTCGTCGCTCGTGACCGAACCGGCGCTATTGGAAATCTCAACGGCGTAGCGCCCTGATTGAGGAGCCCGCGCCGCCGAAATCCGCAGCTGACGATTTGTTTCCCCAGGTATTGCGCGGCCGTTTAGCCGCCATTGAAAGGTGGGCGCAGGAAATGTCGCGGTCGCAATAGCGGCGGAGAGCCGCAGTTCCGCGCCTTCGTTCAGGGTCGAGCTGGCGGGTTGCCTCAGAATAGTCGGAGCAGCGGTTTGAGGTGTTTCCCCGTGCAGCAGCACGACCCCGCTTCCTTGCGTCACACCGAGAGCTGTCGCAGCCGCGCTGGCCAGAATTTCTCCATCCGATCTGACGAGGAGCGATCCGCCAACAATCCGAAGGGACGAATCGAAACTGGTCGCAGCAAATGCCGGGTCAACTCCGCCGTTCGCGTTCATGCGGACAATTCCGTGCCGAGGCCGGCCGGCGAATTCCTCAAAACTGCCTAGCGCGATCGCCAAATCATTTCGATCCGTTTTGATGTTGAGGATGGCGCCATTCGTGGCGCCGGTTGGCGTAAAGGTTGGATCGATCGTGCCATCTGGGTTTAATCGAAATACGGTGGTAGTGGGCGGACTTCCCAACTTGGGTAAACTCAGCGCAACATAAATCTTCTGGGAATTGGCCAACGCCATCGCTGAAACGTATCCGTTCGTGGAAGACAACGCTGCCCAAAGCTGCTCTCCAGGATTGAATCCGCTATCCACTGTTCCGTCGCTATTGATCCGGACAATGTCCTCCCGCGGCGCTTGATGGAAAGCGCTGAAGCTTCCGCAAACGAGAGTTTTCCCATCGGGCTGCGCAATGATCCCGGTGATGGCAGCGTCGGTGCCACCCGCAGACTCGACAAACGCGAAGCCAGGCCCCTTTGAAAAGGCCGGATCGATCGACCCATCGGAATTTATTCGCACGATTCCTCGCACGCCCCCGCCCAGAACCCAATATCCGCCGAATAGGATTTTCCCGTCTGGAGCAACCGCCAGGGCTGAGCCTTGGGTCGTCTCTGCCCCAAACGCGTTTGTCACACCCCGGACCCGGAAAGAGGAATCAATTGTTCCATCCGGGTTCAGTCGCGTAATGGGGTTCGGATCAAGGTAAGAACCGCTCACGAGAATTTTCCCATCGGGCGTAGTGGCGACCAGATTCACCGCCATGGAATTGTTCAACACAAAGGTGCGGTCGATCGTTCCATCGGTTTCGAGCCGCAACAGTGTCAGAGCCTGTTCCCGGTTCGAGGGGACCAGCGAGCCTGCGACAATGAGCTTTCCGTCAGGTTGCAGAACCATTGCGTCGATGTGCGACGGAGGTTGCAGTTCGGCTTGGAAGGCGGCGTTTAGAGCCCCTGGGCTTTGCGCGGGGCTCGAGCCGCAGAACAATGGAAGCGTGAGGGTGAGTGAGCAAAGGAAAAAGTTCTTCTGCATAAAAGTTTCCCCATCGAGTTTCGTGGACCTATAGCCGGAGATTATTAGCATATCACATGCCCTGCGTTGGGGGCGTGGGATCTGATCGTCCGAGCGCTGGGAGTGATTCGAACCGCCAGCCAAAAACGGAAGACTGCAAGTCTTGGATGTGCCGGCACTGCTGCGGCTGGCGCTCCGCGGACAGACCAATGAGTTTTAGGGGTCGCTCGCGCTGGGACAGCTAGCGATGGGAAATAACGAATGACGGAATGAACGAATGACTAAATAAACTCCAATCTTGAATGACCCACGGGCGGGGTTGGTGAGCCCTCCTTTTGGGGATTGGTCATTGGTGCTTCATTCGTTCATTCGTTCATTCGTCCTTCGTCATTTCTTAAGCTGCGCTTCAGGCCCATATTGAGAATGCTGCGATTTCGACGGCAGGGTTGTCCTTGGGCTCAGGTTTGCAGTAAAGTTTGAATTCGTTACCCAGTGAGTTATGAGCTCGAGAAGCATTGGTCGCGATCGTAGCGCAGACATCCACGTCTGCGGATTCAAGGAGCTTTTCAGCTCGTGGCAACGGACGCTCCCCTTTTTTCGGTTGTGCTTTGCGGCTGCGCTCGTCCTCTTTGGCCAGCCTCACTGCTTGGCTTTGGATCCAAGCAAAGCCATCACCCAGTACCACCTCGATGTCTGGACCGAGCGCGAAGGATTGCCGCAAGGTTCCGTGCAAGCGATCACCCAGACACGAGACGGTTATATCTGGATTGGGACCCGCGATGGCTTGGCGAGATTCGACGGCGTGAGCTTCACCGTTTTCACCGCGGAGGAGACGCCCGGCCTGGCTTCTGATGATGTCCGCGCGCTCCACGAAGATCGCGAAGGCAATCTCTGGATCGGCACGTTCAATGGCGGTCTCATTCGTTATCAGCACGGCCAGTTCGTGGCGTGCGGCCGGGGCAAAGGAAGCCCAAGCGAAGGCGTCCTCGAAATTTTTGAAGATCACCAAGGCAAACTTTGGCTCGGCACGTGGAACGGCCTGGCGCGCTTTGAAGAAGGGCGCATCGAGAAACTGGGCGCGGCGCAAGGGCTGAACGCGGGCAACACTTGGTCGATCGCTGAAGATTCCTCGGGCACGATTTGGGCTGGGACACACAAAGGGATTTGGAGCCGGAGAGAGGCGGACCATTTTACTCCCGCGGACTTTGGCCCGGATTTCCCCCGGTTAATTCGCAAACTGTTTTTTGACCGAGCCGGCGCGCTCTGGGTTGGAACGATTGGCGATGGTTTGCTGCGAATCTCGGAAGGCAAAGTGACGCGCTTCACCACGCAAGATAATCTGCCCGACAACAAAATCGGGAATCTACTCGAAGACAAGGACGGCAATCTCTGGATAGGGACGTGGGGCGGGTTGAGCCGTTTTCGGAATGGGCAGTTCAGCAATTTGACCGCGCGCGACGGCTTTCCTCACGATTACATCGAAACGCTTTTCGAAGATCGCGAAGGAAGCTTGTGGATTGGAACCCGCGGCGCGGGGCTGGCGCGGTTGCGCGATGGAGCATTTTCCTTTTACACAACGCGGGAAGGCCTGGCGCACAATTCGGTCAAGTGCATTTTGCAAGCGAGCGACGGCGCGATTTGGATTGGCTATCACGGGGGCGGTTTGGACCGCGGCAAAGAAGGGCGCTTCGAGCATTTTGGCGCGGAGGAAGGTTTGGCGAGCAATTTTGTCTGGGCCCTCGCGGAGGATGCGCGCGGCCGAATCTGGGCAGGGACAGGCTATCCGCCCGGGCTGCAGCGATTCGAAAATGGGCGTTTCGTCACCGTCCTCGCGCGAGAGAAACTGCCGGTGCAGCATGGCATCCGCGCCATTTGCGTTGATCCCGCTGACAACGTTTGGTTCGGCGGGGACGGCCCCAGCCTGGCGCGGTACCACAATGGCGAATTGCGCATGTTCGGGAAGGAGCACGGCATCCCGACCGGTTTGATTCGGACGATTGCGCGTGACCGGCATGGCGCGATTTGGATTGGGACTGGACTGGGGCTTTGCCGCCAGGAAGGCGATCATTTTATTTGCTACACGACAAGAGATGGCCTCTCGCACAATGCGGTTTATTCCTTTCATGAGGATCAGGACGGGACAATTTGGTTGGGAACACAAGACGGATTGAGTCGATTCCGAAAAGGTGTGTTTGCGCATTACGGGACAAAAGACGGGCTGTTCCAGGAGCTGATTTATCAATTGCTCGAGGACAGCCGCGGCAATCTTTGGATGTCGAGCAACCGCGGCGTGTTCAGTTTGTCGAAGCAGACGATCGATCGGTTTGACCGCGGCGAAATTCCTCGATTAACCTGCAACGCCTACGGCGCGGCGGACGGAATGAAATCGACCCAGTGCGACGGTGGAACGGCTCCGGCGGGCTGCCAGACCTCGGACGGCCGGCTTTGGTTCCCCACCACCACCGGCCTCGCCGTCATCAATCCAAATAAACTGCGGCATAACCCGGAACCGCCCCCGGTGTTGATCGAGAAAGTGGTTGTGGCGGACAAGTCTTTAAACCCAGCCGAGCTGGCGAAACTAAAGCCTGACCCTGGGCAGATGCAGATTCATTACACGGCGCTCAGTTTTGTGGCGCCCGAAAAAGTTTTGTTCAAATATCGCTTGGAAGGATTGGATGACGCTTGGACCGAAGCCGGCGCAAGGCGCGTTGCGTATTACAACAAACTCCCTCCAGGCCAATACCGGTTTCGGGTGATTGCCTGCAACAACGACGGCGTCTGGAACGAAGCGGGGGCGTCGTTTGCGTTTTATCTGGCGCCGCATTTCTATCAGCAAGCGTGGTTTTTCCTGGCCTGTGCGGCCGCTGTCGTTCTGGCCGCTTGGAGTTTTCATCGCCGCCGGATGCGCCAGGCCGAAGCCGAGTTTTCGCTGGTGCTCGCCGAACGCAGTCGAATCGCGCGCGATCTGCACGACACCCTGGCGCAGGCGTTCGCCGGAATCGGTTTTCAGCTCGAAGCGGTTTGCGCCAAGCTGGTCGATGCTCCCGCGCAGGCGCAGCAACATTTGGGGATGGCGCTCGAGATGGTTCGGCACAGCTTGGGGGAAGCTCGGCGCACAGTGATGAACCTGCGTTCGCAGGCGCTTGGAAATGGCGATCTGGCCAATGCCTGGAATGAAACCGCCCGCCAAATCATGGGCGATCAGCCGGTCGACTTTCAGGTCCAAATCTCGGGGGTCGCACGGCCTTTGCCGCCGCGAATTGAAAATGACGTTCTCCGGATCGGCCAGGAAGCAATCACCAATGCCCTGCGGCATGCTTCCGCGCAAAAGATTCACGTGACGCTCGAATATCATTCATCCCGGCTGGTGCTCCGAGTGGCTGATGATGGCCGTGGATTTTCCTCCGGCATTGGGCCGAAAACCAACGGCACGCACTTCGGCCTGCTCGGGATGCGTGAACGAGCCCGGCAAATAAAAGCGCAACTTCACGTAAAAAGTCGCACGGGCGAGGGAACCGAAGTGATTCTCGATCTTCCTATTCATGGTTCCACCTTCAACTATGACGAAACCCAACCCCATTCGGATCCTGCTCGCGGACGATCACCTGGTCGTGCGAATCGGCTTGCGCAGCATGATTGACGCGCAACCGGACATGTCCGTCGTCGGCGAAGCCACCGACGGCCGTGAGGCGGTCGATCTCTATGCGCGGCTCCGCCCGGACGTGGTTCTGATGGATCTTCGCATGCCAAATCTCAACGGCGTCGAGGCCACCGCTGCCATTCGCGAAGAAGCGCCCCAGGCCAAAGTCATCATCCTCACGACTTACGATGGCGACGAAAACATTTACCGCGCCTTCCAAGCTGGCGCGCGCGCTTACTTGTTAAAAGACGTGCCGCGGCAAGAGTTCCTCGATTGCATCAAGTCCGTTCACCTGGGCAAGTATTGCATTCCGCCCACTATCGCGATGCGGCTGGCTCAGCGCATCCCAGGTTCACAGCTCAGTTCGCGCGAATTGGAAGTGCTGAAACTAATCGTCCAAGGCTGCAGCAACAAAGAGATAGCTGCCTCGCTTTCCGTGACCGAAAGCACCATCAAGAATCACGTGAACAGCATCCTTGCCAAACTGAACGTGCGCGATCGGACCCAAGCCGCCACCACCGCGCTCCGCCGCGGAATCATCATGCTCGATTGAAAGAGCCAAGCAGCCTGAAGGCCGCGTTCCTGTCGCACGGCCGATTGGCTTCGTCATCGGAATCGGAACGCAGCGTTCACGCTGCAGCCGAGGGGTTGCACCGGTCCGGATGCGTTGCCCGTTCTGCAGCCTGAAGGCCGCGTTCCGATCGCGTGCGGTCGCGTCTCTCAGCAGGAACGCAGCGTTCACGCTGCTGCCAAGGCGTTGCACCAGCCTGGATGCGCTGCCCATTCTGCAGCCTGAAGGCCGCGTTCCGATCGCGTGCGGTCGCGTCTCTCAGCAGGAACGCAGCGTTCACGCTGCAGCCAAGGCGTTGCACCAGCCTGGATGCGTTGCCCATTCTGCAGCCTGAAGGCCGCGTTCCGACCGCGGAGGAGATAGTCCAAAAGTTCTAATCCAAAATGGGCCTTCTGCGAGCGTGACAATTTCAAATCGAACTGAAACCGTAGCGGCGTCGTATTCGTTTCATTTGTGCCGCGCGCAGCATGGCGTCGTGGCGCCTCCGGAACCAACGCATACGTAACCTGGGGAGCCGATCGACAGCGGCTCCCCTCTTGTTTGGGCCAGCTCACGCCGTTGGACGCCCAGGCGAACACAGGCCTGCTCTTGGCGCATGCTTTCGGCTCCTCCATTTTCCAATCCATGGGCTCGCGATTCGCGCTACTCGTGCCGCAATGCCTCGATCGGGTCAAGTCGCGCGGCGCGCATGGCGGGATACCAGCCGAATATGATTCCCACCGCGCCGGATGTGCTGAAGGCGAGCAATATGGAAACGGGCGTGACGATCGTTTTCATATTGGTCAGTTGCGAAACGATCAACGGGGTCAGGATGCCGAGAGCCACCCCGATAAGACCGCCGCCAATGGCGAGCACCATTGCTTCGACCAGAAATTGCGACGTAATGTCGGCCTGTTTTGCGCCAAGCGCGCGCCGCACCCCGATCTCGCGCGTCCGCTCGGTCACGGTGGCGAGCATAATGTTCATGATGCCGATGCCGCCGACGAGCAACGAAATCGCGGCGATCGAGCCGAGCACGATGTTGAAAATCCGCTTGGTTTCCTCGGCCTGACGCAACAATTGCAACGGCACGATCAATTCGAAGTCGCGCTTGGCATGAAAGCGGTTGAGCAGCGCTTCAATTTCCGGAACCGCAATTTCGACATTCGCTGTGTCCATGAATTGAACGGTGATTTGGTGCAATTGCACGCGCTCCTGTTCCTGGCTGCCGGACGAACGCCGAATCAACGTTTCGCCAAACCGGCTGCGCGCCGTGGAAAGAGCGATGTAGACATTGTTGTCCAGCGCCTGGCCGGTGGTCTCCCCGGATTGCGGACGCCGCTCCTCGGTGCTGGTTTCCCGGACTAATCCGACCACCTGGTAATAGTGAGCGCCAATCTTCACTTCCTGGTCGAGCGGGTCCTGATACGGGAAAAGACGCTTGGCCAACCCGGAAGAAATCGCGCAGACATTATTTTGGTGCAGGTCATCCGTCTCGGTAATGAACCGCCCGCGTAAGTTATCGACGCCGGATATTTCCCGGTAAACCGGATGAGTGCCGATGATTTGCCCAGGAACTTCATTGCGGAAGAAGCGGACATTTTCGCGAATGATCCGCATCGGCAAGACGTGCTTGATGCCGGGAATGGTGGTCTGGATGCGGCTGGCGTCTTTATACGTCAGACCGTATTCGATCACTGAGCCGCGGCCAGACGCGGAAGTTCCCGCTTTCGTATCTTCCGGCGGCTTGACCGCGCGAATAATGATGTTCGCGCTGCCCATTTTTTTGATTTTTTCCTGCGCTTCGTACGATGCGCCTTCTCCGATCGCCAGCATGGCGATCACGGAACAAACTCCAAAAATAATGCCGAGCATCGTCAGCATGGAACGGAGTTTGTGCAGGAAAAGACTCTTGGTCCCGATCTGCATCGTGCGCAGGGGATGAAGCGCGCGGCGCAGCAGCGATTGGCCGGCGCCCATTTCCTGCTGCAACACCATGTCGGTCGATTGCGCAGGCGCCATCGCGCGCGGCTCATTCACGTCGATGCGATCGATCAGCCCGTCCTTCATGTGCACGACGCGATGCGCACGGGCGGCGGTGTTTGGGTCGTGCGTGACCAGAATGATGGTTTTGCCGCTCTGGTTGAGCTGATCCATCAAGTTGAGAATCTCCTCGCCCGTTTTTGAATCGAGGTTGCCCGTCGGTTCATCCGCCAGGATCATGAGCGGATCGTTGGCAAGAGATCGCGCCACCGCCACGCGCTGCTGCTGCCCGCCGGAAAGCTGGTTCGGACGATGATCCAGGCGGTCGTCGAGTCCCACCAAGCCCGCGAAGCCTTTGCAACGCTCGTTGTTCTCCGGCGTATCGAGCCCCTGGTAAAACAGAGGCATCTGAATATTCTCAATGACCGAAAGTTGATGGACGAGATTGTAGGATTGGAAGATGAACCCAATCTTTCGCCCGCGCACCTGCGAAAGTTGGTCGTCGTCCATCTGCGATACATCCTCGCTGCCGAGGAAGTACACGCCAGCCGTGGGCCTGTCCAAGCAGCCCAGCAAATTCAACAGGGTGGATTTTCCAGAGCCCGACGGGCCCATGATCGCGACATAATCGCCTTCGAGCACTTCCAGGTCCACGCCCCGCAACGCGCGCACCTGCACTTCACCCATGACGTAGGTCTTCTCGACGCCCTGAATTTTAATAATCGCTGGACGAGTCATCTCGGCGCCTCCGGCGAATTGGGCTGACGTTGGCGCGGCCTGGCGCCACCACCGGCCGCATTGCCTTCGCTGGAATCTTGATTCCTCCGCGGAGCTCTTCGTTCCTCCTTGAGCGGCTCCTCGGCCGGAGTCTGCGCACTGGGCGCCGTGGGCTCGGGCGCGGTTTGGACGTCATTTGTATCCGCCTCCTCCGAGAGATCGATCGCTTCATCCCCAAGGGGCGCCAGCAAGACTTGATCGCCCTCTTTCAATCCGGAAGTCACCTCGACGAAGCGGTCGTTGAACCATCCAGTCGTGACGGGCACCGGCGTCACGCCGGCCCCGTGCTTGACGAAACAGACATTTTCGCCGCGCAGCCTTGCCACCGTTTGAATCGGCACGCTCAAGACCTTCGTCAGATTCGTGATGACCACCTCCACGCGGGCGGAAACCCCCGGCTTCAACTCGGGCAACGCCTCTTCGATCAGCACATCCGTCGGAAAGACCTTCAAATCGGGCTGCAGCCAGCTCATCTGCGAGTCGGGCAACAGCGCGACGTGGCGAACCGTTCCCTTGAATGTGCGCTCTGGCAGATTCTCGACTCGAATATATGCGGTCATGCCGACACGCACCTGCCGGACGCGCGATTCGTGGATTTTGATTTCCGCCACCATTTTCGAAACGTCCGGAAGGCGTATCAGTTCCTGCCGTTGCCGAACCATTATTCCTTCCTCAAGAACTCCAGGCGTTCCCCATCCAGACTCAAAAGGCAGCGGAAAATAATTTTGCGAACCGGACCGGAAACCAAACTGCGGCGTCCCCAAAGACGAGGTTTGCCCGCTGGTGGACGAGGAACTCGAACCGCTCGAACTCTCGGCGATCGCAGCCGTTTTCGAGATGGTGGAGCTGGCCCGCATCGATTGATACGCAACGAAGGCGGAACTCGCATTGGCTGATCCTCCGCTGCCACCGCCAGAGCCGCCCCCTTCCGAGGGATTGTTGCCGCCCCCTGCCATGGCAGATGATCCGCCGCCTGAACCGCCCCGCTGGTTTGCAGCGGCCGCGGACGGTGCGCCCGAAGAAAATGATGATGAACTGCTGGAACTGGCTTGAGAGCCTGATCGCCCGCCGCGCCGGCCAGACCCGCGATATTCGCCAGGATCGCCGCCACCCCGGCCCCAGCCTCCTCCCCCGCCCCTGCGCCCGCCGCGAAATCGCCCTTCCTGGGGAGTGTCATTGCCGCCCATCATTTGGAATGGACTAACCGGGGCATAGACCACCAACCCATCCTGCGGCGCAAAAATCTTCGTGTATTCAAGGCGCCGCTTTTGCGTTTTTATGGCCTCCTCCACCGTCGCGACCGAACGCCGGCTGGTTTTCAAGTCCGCCTCTGCCTGCTCGACTTCGTTTGAACTGCGCTGTTTGACTTGCTCCAACTCTGCCTTCGCCTGTTCAACCTTTGATTCGAGCAGGCGCACCTGGTTTGGCTGGTCAAACTTTTTGATCAGCCGCAAATCCTCCTGGTATTGGCCCAGGCCGAGTTGCTCGCGCTTCAGACTCAACGCATCGGCTTCCAATTCGGACTTGGTCGCGTTCCCGGTCTTAAAAAGTTCTTGCGTGCGCGCATATCGTTCCGTCGCAATCCGCACCTGTTCGGCCAGGACGCTGCTGCGCGCCTCGACTGTCTTGATCAGCAATGGCGCATCGCCATCCCGATACTTCTCCAAGTCCGACGCGGCATTCTCGATTTTGAGTTCAGCCTCCTTGATTTCGCTTTCCGCCATGCTCTGGTGAATTTTGACATCCGACTCCGCTTGCAGCATCTGCAGGAGCCGATCCTGATGATCCAGCTCCACTTCATTCAATCGATCCTTCAATCCGGAGCTGTCGAGTTCCACGAGCAGATCGCCCTTCTTCACGTGGGCGCCTTCAGGAACCAAATGGATGATGCGATTGAGCCCCTCCAAGCCGCTGCGAACGAGCGTTTCGTTCAATGCCCGCAACGCCCCATTCTCCAAAATCGAGATCACCATGTCTCCGCGTTTGACCTCGAAAAAAGAATTTCGCGGATAGATCGGCGCCCGAGCCCGCCGCGAATACACGCGATAACCGTAAAACATCGCGGCGAGGGCCAACGCCAGGACCAACCATTTCAATCCCAACTTGCGGCGCCGCGGCATGGTCATAACCCGGTACGGCCGCTCGCATTGCCTTTCTCTGCGGTTTTGGAATTCGGCTGCGGATTCTCGGTCGTCAAAACCGATCCGCTTAAATCGATGTCCTCGCCCGCCTTCGCCGGCGGCGTCAACGCCACTTGGTCCCCTTCCTTGAGCCCCGCGCGGATTTCGATGTATTGATCGTTGAAGTTTCCCACGACAACCGGGACTGGCGCCACCTCCGTTCCCTGCTGCACATAACAGACCTGTTTGCCCTTCACTGTCGTCACCGTTTGCAACGGCACCGTCAGCGCATTCACCAAATTGGTCACAATAATCTCCGCGCGCGCGGACGCTCCCGGCTTCAAATCGGGCAACTCGTCTTCAATCAACACATCGGTCGAATAAACTTTCAAATTCGGATTCATCCAACGGTCCTGTGAATTCGGCAGCACCGCCACCTTGGTGACTTTCGCTTTGAGCCGCCGGTCTGGGATGGAATCAATCGTCACGTAGGCCTCCAACCCGGGATGAATCTGCAACACGTGCGATTCGTGCACCCGAATCTCCACGATCATCTGCGAGACATCCGGAAGCTTGATGATCTCCTGGCGCTGTCGCACCTGCGCCCCTTCCTCGATCAGCATCTGCCCGCGATCTCCGAAGGCGCTCGAAGCGTAAACCACCAAGCCTCCTTGCGGCGCTTTAATGCGCGCATTTTCCAACTGCTGCTTCAGCTCCTTCAGCTTCTCCGCCGTCAACTCGAGCGCCCGCTCGCTGGTGCGAAGATTCGCCTGCGCTTGGGCCAGCTGATTCGACGTCCGATGCCGCAGCCGCTCCAGCTCCATCCCCGCCTGCTCCCAGGTGGATTCGAGCCGCCGCTGGTTTTTTGGCAGATCATACTTCCGATAAAGCCGCAAATCCTCCTCCGCTTGGCCCATCGAAATTTTTGTCTGCATCAAGCTTAACCCGTCCGCCTCCAGTTCCGACTTGGAAGCGTACCCTTTCTTAAACAGCTGCTGCGTCCAGTCCAATTTATCCTGCGCGCGCTGCAACTGCTCTTTGCGAATGATGATGGTATTGGTGGCGGTGTTGATCTGCTGCGGCGCGTCGCCTTCGATGTATTTTTCCAAATCAGACTTCGCAAACTCCACCCGCAACTCCGCTTCCTTGAGCTGGCTTTCCACGAGGCTCTGCTGAATGCTCAGGTTTTCCTTGGCCTGGATGAACGCAAAATCATTATTCTGGAACGTCACTTCCTGCTGGTTCAAACGATCCTTCAAATCCGACGAATCCAGCTCGACCAGCAGTTGGCCCTCTTTCACATAAGTGCCTTCGGGCACAATGCTGATAATCCGGGAGATTCCTTCGAACTCGCTGCGAATGATCGATTCCTTCACCGCCTTGAGCGCCCCGCCTTCCACGATCGAGATGAGCATGTCGCCGCGCTTCACTTTGTAAAACTGGGTTTGCTCGACCGGCGCCGCATGCCATTTGCGGAACCCGTAATAACTCGCCACGGCGACCGCCACCGCCGCCACCGCGATCACCCAAACGCGCCGATGCCACCACGGGGCAGGCGCGGAGTTTTTAGTTTCGTTTGTCATTTTGAAAAAGTTCTTCGGGCGTGATCAATTGATCGGGCGTGGCCGTGGGAGTTGGCGTTTTAATGTCGGCGCTTTTCGGCAAATCGCCCGCGTCCAGCCAGAATTTTTCCTTCGCCGTTTTCAACAAGCCCAAATCCAGCAACAACCGCAGCCGGGTCAGGTGATAATCCACCAGCGCGGCCGTGGCGGCGTTGTAGGCCTGCACCCGCGAGGTCTGGGCATCCACCACATCCCGGACTTGAATGCGCCCGGCCTGCAAGGAAAGCTCGTTGCTCTCCACGCGGCGATCCGCCAGCGCCTTCGCGCTGTTTTGGATTTCGTAACTCTGGCGCGACTCGTCGAGGGTGCGCAGGTCCCCGCGCACGTCGCTTTTCAAGCTATCCAGAAACAACGCCAAAGTCCGGAGCTGCCGCTCAAAGCTCACGATCGAGGAACGATAATCATTCCGTTCCAACTTCCGATTCAGCGGCAAATCCAGCTTCACTCCGCCGGCGAGGCGGTAATCATTCAAGTCGAACTTCGCGTAATCGACCGGCCTCTGCGAATCCAGCGACGCATTCGCAAAGAGCAGCAAGTCCGGCTTCAATCGATCCGCGGCCACCGCAATCTTTCGTTTGCTGTCCTCAAACATGTCGATTTGATTCAAAAGATCGGGCCGCTTTTCCAGCGCGATTTGAATCGACTGCTCGTTGGTCAGCGGAACCGGCAGCAATCCCACCGCCTCGAGCTCCTTCAGCGCGTTCTCATCCAGGCGAACGTCATATCCGACGGGCAACCCGAGCGTGATTTTGAATTGGTCCAGGCTGCTGCGATACCGTTCGACCGCGAGGATGTAACTATTCCGCGAGGCCAATTCCTCCTGCCGCGCCAGGTCCGCTTGGAACGGCGCCAGCCGGTCAAAGGACAACGCCACGGACCGCTCGCGCAAACTCACGCGGCTGGTGAAGTTGTTATATTGGTTCTTGACCGTGTCCTGCTGCTGCACCAGCCGGAAATACGTCTGCACAATGTCGAACGCGAACGTGTCCTGGTAATAACTGAAACTGCGAATCTCATAGATCACATTCCGCTCCGCCTGCGTTAAGTTTTCCGCCGCGATCTTTGCTCCCGCCCCGCGCAATAACGGCTGCGACAAAGTCAACGCAATCGTCGACACCGCCGAATCGCTCCGGCCGCCCGTGTAAAAACTCAACAAATCATTCGCCAAATCGAGGCTGACCCGCCCGCCCGTCTTCAACAACGTGTCGAATCCGCCCCGGCTCGAAACATCCAGCGACTTATCTCCAGTCGAGGATCGTTCTCCTGTCACGGCCGTTCCCGCAAAAAACTGCGGCACGTACGCATACCGCTCCCGCGTCAGCGACAGCGCCACCAAATACAGGTTCTCTTTCCGAAGCTGATATTGCCGATTGTTCTCCAGCGCGATCTTCAACGCCTCCGGCAACGTCAGCACCTTCTTCCCTTCCCGCATCCGTTCCTCGATGATTTCCTTGGCCTTGATATCGTCGGGCGTCCGCTGTGAGTACGGTGTGTCGATGGCAAATGCATTGGTTTTTCCCAACGCCGCCTTTTGCTTCTCCTGGACAATCTTGTAAACCTCCCGATCCGCGGACTTCCGATAATGGTTGGCAGTGCATCCCGCCCAAAGAAGGGAGGCCAACAAATAAACAGTGAGCTTAAGTGAGGTCGGCATTGATCTGCATCGCGAAGCTTAGCCCCTCCCGGGAATGGGACAAGCGCTTTGCTCCTATTACCAATGCGGGTATTGATAAGAAAACCCGCCAAAAAAGTTTTGACTTGGACCCTGCTTTTTGGGCTTTTCCTGCGGCGCCCATTGAGCTTTGCAAAAGTTCGTGCCCCTCCCTTCCTGCGCTGCGGACAGCGATTACAGAAGACTCCCCACAGATTCAGAGCGGACGGGGATTAAAGAAGGGGGTGCTCGGAGGCATGGGAGAGGCAGCCGCTCATTACAGAAAATGCAGCTGTACCGTACCGTTGCATCCTTCATTTGGAATGAGCATTGCCCCTCTCCTGTATCTCCCCGTGCTGGTGCAAATTCTGCGATTCACAGCACGGGGGGGAAATACAGGAGAGGGGTCATGCAACTTTTATGGGGAGCTGGCGATGCCGCGATGCCTAAGCTTGCGGGGATTTGCCTCCGAGCCTATAAAGCGAGGCATGAACCCCGAGAAGCTCGCTCCATCCGGTACCGCGTCCGGCCCGCGCGGTTTCACGCTAATCGAATTGCTGGTGGTCATCGCCATCATCGCCATCCTTGCCGGTCTGCTGTTGCCCGCTCTGAGCGCCGCCAAGGAGAAAGGGCGCCGGGCGAAATGCTTGAACAATTTGCGGCAAATCGCGATCGGCATGACCATTTATTCGGGCGATAACGCGGATAAGATTCTCCAAGCCCGCGCCGCGTCTGTCCAAATTGCGTTGAACCCTCCCGAACGAACGGCGGCGGCGACGGTCGGGCTGTTGGTTGCGACCAATACCGCTTCGATTTGGACCTGCCCAAGCCGCCCGAATTTGCCTGTCTACGAAAAGCAGTTCGAGCAATGGGTGATCGGGTACCAATATTTCGGCGGCATCACCAACTGGCTGAATTCCGCAGGAACATTTCCCTCGCGCAGCCCTTTCAAAGCATCGCTTTCACAACCGAGCTGGGTCCTCGCCGCAGACGCAGTCATGAAAATCGATGGAGCGTGGGGCGGCGTCCGCGGCGTCACCAGAGATTACGTCTACGACCATATGCCGCCGCACCGCACGGGAGGACGCAAAACCCCCGCGGGGGGCAACCAGGTTTTCATGGACGGGTCGGCGCGATGGGTGAAGTTCGAGCAAATGTTTTACCTCCACACCTGGGCGGCGGACGGGACGCGCATTGCCTATTTTTACCAGGAACCTTCCGACTTCGACCCGAAACTTCTCGCCAAACTCGATTCGTTGCGGGCTAAACCGTGAACCGCCATAGTAGCCGCCGACTCGTCCTTAAGGAATGACCAAGGACCAATGGACTAATGAACGAATTAGGGCCCAGTTAGCAATCTCCAAGAGGAGGACTCTCCAACGCGTCGGTGGATCATTCAAGGCTGGGGGTTATTTAGTCATTCGTTCATTCCGTCATTGGTCATTTTTGCAGGGTGAGCGACCCGTAAAACTCAGTGGTCTCCGTAGCTTTCCAAATAGGCTCTAATAAAATCCCTGCTGGCCCGTTAACCTCATGAAGGCCCGAATCGTTCATGAACAACAATGGCCACGTGACTGAACCGGATTGGCTGCACGATGCGCTCGCGGAATACCAACAGCCGCTGACTCGTTATGCCTTCTCGATCCTGCGTGATCCCGACCGCGCCCAGGATGTCGTCCAGGACACGTTCGTCCGGCTCTGCGGCGAAGACCGCGACCGCATCGAGGATCACTTGGCAGAATGGCTCTTTACCGTCTGCCGGAATCGCGCGCTCGACCTGAAACGCAAGGAAAGCCGATGGCTCCCCATGCAGGATTCAGGCGCGGAGCAACTGAGTTCCGACCTGAACCCGGCCGATGCAGCGGAGCGCGGGGAACTCTCGGAGCGAATTGTAGCACTGATGAAGACGCTCCCGGAGAACCAGCAAGAGGTCGTCCGGCTCAAATTCCAAAACGATTTTCGATATGAGGAGATCAGCCGAATCACCGGGCTCTCCGTCAGCAACGTCGGCTTCCTCCTCCATACCGCGATTAAGAAACTGCGAACAGAGCTGAAAAAGGAATCTTTCTGATATGCATCTCGATCCTAATGATCCGAAATGGACCGCTTTCGCTCTGGGCGAATTGCCCGAATCTGAGCAAGCCGAGCTCGAATTGTTGCTCGCTCAATCTCCCGAAGCGGAGCAGAACGTCCAGGAAATCCGAAGCATGGCGGAGCAGTTGCGCCAGGCGCTCAAAGCTGAAGCTGTCGAATCTCCCATCAACTCAGCCGAATCGACTCCAGCACGAATGGAGGCTGCCTCAGAAAAAACCTCCGGAACAAGCGCCTGGAATTACTGGAAATGGGTCCTCAGTGGGGTCGGTTTTGCCGCGGCCTGTGTGGCCGCCATTTTGTTAATTTTCCCACGACCCGACCGCGGCACCGTGAACGAACCACGCCGCTTCGAACTTGCGTCAGCTCCCGCTGAACCCACGCGCGTTGAAGAAAGCCAATCCACCAAGCTTCAGGACACCCTAATCAATCCCTCAGGCGGGAACGGCCCGGCGCCCGCCCCAGCTCCCCAAGCACTCCCGAAACCATCGAGTCAAATCGCCCAAAACATTTCACCCGCCCGGCCCGGGGAGAACCTTCCCGCTTCAAAACCGGAACAAACCCCGCAAGCATATAGTTATATGATGGATCCGGTCCTCGCCAGACGTTATGGGCTACCCATCCAGCCGCGGCCCGGGTTCCAAACCGCCACTCGATCTCTCGCCACGCGCGGAGGCCCTCCCATCGTCCGTCACTATCTTTCGCCGGAAGAGCAAACCAGATACAGCATCGCGGAGAGACCTGCTTACAATCAGCCTTTGGCCGAGCGAGAAACCCTTCGCTACCGATCGAACTGGAAAGACCGAAGCGAGTCCAAAGGCAACACGGCGCAATATCCTGTTTACGCTGAATCCGCGTTTCAGAGTGCGCTGGATCATCCGCTCTCCACCTTCTCACTCGATGTCGACACCGCTTCCTACGCGAACATCCGCCGGTTTCTTTCTGAAGGCCGTTTGCCGCCGGCAGATGCTGTCCGTGTTGAAGAGATGATTAATTATTTTTCCTACGATTACCCAGCGCCGCCTGCGGGCGAGAAGTTCGCCGCCCAACTCGAACTCGGCTCGTGTCCTTGGAACTCCGAACATTTGCTCGCCCGCATCGGTTTGAAAGCGCGCGACATTGCAACCGGCCGGCGTCCGGCCAGCAATTTCGTCTTCCTCATTGATGTTTCAGGGTCGATGGCGCCGGCTGAACGCTTGCCCCTCATCCAAAAAGCACTGCGCGCGCTGGTGAAAAAAATGGCGCCGACCGATCGAGTCGCCCTAGTGGTTTACGCAAGCGAATCGGGCGTCGTGCTGAGTTCGACTTCCTGCGCGGAAAAAGAAACCATCCTCGAAGCCATCGATAAATTGCACGCCGGCGGAAGCACCAATGGCGGGGCAGGCATTCAGCAAGCCTATGCGCTCGCCCAGGAGAATTTTATCCGCGGCGGAGTGAACCGGCTCCTGCTCTGCACGGACGGCGACTTCAACGTCGGGATTACCGATCCAAACGAATTGCTCCGCACCATCCGGGATTACGCGTCGAGCGGAATTTTTCTGACCGCGCTCGGCGTCGGCAACGACAACTACAAAGACGCGCGGCTGCAACAACTCGCTGACCAGGGCAACGGCAATTACCATTACCTCGACAGTTTCGAAGAGGCCGAAAAAGTCTTGATCGAGCAAATGAACGCGACGCTCGTCACCGTTGCCAAGGACGCCAAGATCCAAATTGAATTCAATCCCGCGCGCGTCGCTTCCTACCGGCTCATTGGCTACGACAAGCGCCGCATGCCCAACGCTGATTTCCGCGATGATTCGAAAGACGCCGGCGAAGTCGGCGCCGGCCACAGCGTAACGGTTCTCTACGAAATCATTCCCGCAGGCCAGAACCAGGCGGGCGGGCCGGACGGGCTCAAATATCAATCCTCCCGGGTCGTGCCTGAATCGGATTTTGCGGACGAATTGTTCACCTTGAAACTCCGCTACAAAGAACCTGAAAAATCAGAAAGCCAGCTGCGCACTTGGGCCGTAAAAAACCAGCCGTTGCAATTCAATCTAACCTCCAGCGATTTCAAATTCAGCGCGGCGGTGGCGGGCTTTGGAATGATCCTCCGGCAGTCGGAATTCAAAGGCCAGGCGACCCTCGATTCCGTTTATCGTTGGGCTGAACACGGCAAAGGAACCGACCCGAATGGGTACCGCTCAGAATTCTTGAGCTTGGTTAAAAAAGCCATGGCCCTGTCGGCGTCGCAACACAATCCAAACGCGGTCTTCGAGTGATCCGGCAAAGCTCATGAATCAATCGCGTGGCGCAGACATTCTTGTCTGCGAGTTACAGGAGCTTTCCAGCTCCCCATTCACCCAGGCGATTGGAAATCGCAGCACGCAGCTGAAAACGTGAGCGTAGCTGCAAACGTAAGTTTTCAGCCCTGGAGTTTGGACATTTCCTAAATGCGCCAGAGGGCACTGAAAATGTCTTGGTCGTAAACTTAATCGTAAACTTTGTCGAAAAGACATTTGGTCTGCCCTAAGCCTTTAAAGGTCGGAGCCATGCTCGCGCGGATGTGAAGCTCGCCGGGGCGCGGCCATCGACAAAGTGTCCGATTAAGTTTACGACAAAGATCAAAACAGGTTGGATCAATATGTCCAAACTCCAGTTGCATGCCTCTGAATTCTGACGAATTCAGCTACATCTCGGCAATTCAACCCGAAACGTGCTCCCTTGTCCCAACTCGCTGCGCACTGTCACGGCGCCGCGATGCGCTTCTGCAACGTATTTCACAATGGCGAGCCCAAGCCCCACCCCGGGAGTCTGGCGGCGCAACTCCGAACCCACCCGATAAAACCGTTCGAAAATCTTCCCTTGCTCCTCGGGCGCGATGCCCTCGCCAAAGTCCTCCACTGAGAGCACAAATTTATCCGCACAAAATTCGACCCGAACGCGAATCTCATTTCCGGGGGGCGAATGTTTGATCGCGTTGTCGAGCAAATTGACCAACACCTGCTGAAGCGCGCGACCGTCCACTTCCGGCTCGAATGGCTCGCCTGATTGTTCCACCCGGATGCTGAGTTGTTTTTCGGCCGCAAACCGCCGCATCAAGCGAACCGTCGCTTCCAACAGCTCGATCAAATTGGTCGGTTCAAATTCGTAATCTTTGCAGCCGCGTTCGTGCCGTGAAAAGTCGAGAACATTCTCGATCAGCGCCGAGAGCCGGCCGCATTCCTGCGCGATGAAATGGTGGTACTCGTCGCTTTTAACGCTGGCCATCGGATTGGCTTCGAGCTCCTCTGCCATCAGCCGAACCGAGGCGATCGGCGCCCGCAATTCGTGCGACACGCTCGAAACGAAATTGCTTTTCATTTCGCTGAGCCGCTGCTGCTGATGGAACGCGCGCCATGCGCCGAAGAATCCCGCCATCACTGCCGCCACCGCCAAGCCGATGAGGGCGCCGAACAAACGCGACCTGGCACGCACCCGCTCGTACAGCCGGCTCGGATCTGTCAATGCAACCTCGACGGAAATGAACGGCTCGGTGGCCGGGCCGGTTGCTGCAGCCAGGCGTTCTCCATGCGCAGACAGGCCGATGACATTCCGTCCGCTCAACGCCACTCCGGCTGACATTTGCTCCGGAACAATGCCAGCCATTGCCGCGCGCGCCTTGTCCGCCAAAAAATCGTCCGGGGCGAATGACAGCGTTCGCTCGCCTGTTTCATCCCTCACCTCCCAAAAAAAGAAAGAACGCCCAGCCCGAGATTGGATCCAGCCGCGTGATGAATGGGTCAGCCCCTCATCCGACAACGTCGCTCGGATCGAAAACAACTCGCGCCGCAGTTCCTCCGCATGCCAGAGCTTCTGCCAAAGGGCGACGCACTCGCCTTGATCTGGATTAGCCGCCCGGACGTGATCGAGAAAGAATGGGGCTAAGGGAAAGCGCGACAGGAAGAGCTCCCGGCAAACTTCATCAGTCATTCTGCTTTTCTCGGATCCCAGCCCACGCGCAGGAGACAATTCCAGCAACTGCAAGCCCGCATAAAACTTCCATGGCACGCCGCCTTCGCTCACGTGTCGAGACGATGCGCTTGCGTCCTCGGAAAAAATTTCGCCGAATGCGACGGCCGCTTCGGTGGAGCGCTTCTGATTTTTGATGGCAAGGGCTCTTTGAAACTTGGCCGCGGTGGCCAGCGCTTCCGACGCCGTGTTGGTCAGGAACAAGGCGAATTTCCGCTCCGCCGCGCGCCACGAGTTCGAACGGGCCGACTGGGTCGCATCGGCCCAGAGTTGCTGGGCGCTTTCCGAAAGACCGGTCAAGTCGAACGGCGCCGGCGCCGGAAAATTTCCGAGCGGCGGCGGATCGATCAACTCGCCATCCTTACTCAACGTGCAGACGACAATCGCGGGGAGGTTGGAAAAACCGCGGGCTCGGTCGATGGGAGTTAAACCTGGCGCCAAAACTTTCTTCCATTCGTCGGAAGAGGGAGTGTTTTTGAGCGATTCCGGAAGGATTTTTCCGGCGAGCGTTTGGGCAAGTTTCTTCGCCTGTTCAACGGCTTCATGCTCCGCCAGAAAACGATCCTGCCGGAGCGACCACAACCCGAATCCAGCCATGAGCAGCGCGGGAAAAAGAATGAGCACACCTTGCCAGAAAAAATGCGGCTTGGCCGGAATCGGCCGAATCGTTCGAGCGCCCGGTTTTCCAGCCGACCCAGGTTGTTCAATCCGCATGAAAGCGATCTTACCAACTTTGCGAGCGTTGGCAGGCCTGAACCGTCCGTCCGCCCCGAGATTTCTCAGGGTAATTGGTGTGGACGGATTCGATAATCCAGGGCCTGTCCCAGCAACGCCGTTTTCATCCTTGATCGCAAACTTTCTCGAACCCCTTTTGTCGAGGACCAGGCCGGTGCAATCAAGTTTTCCACAAAGTTTTGGGACAAGCTCTCTAATCTAACCACGGAATCTCCCGAATTCTCAAAACGAGCAACCGCTTTCCATGAAGCCCAAACGCCGCAGCCCTCTCCTCCAATCCCGGCTGTTCTGAATCTGTGGGGAGTTTTTCGGTGGGCGGGATCTCCCCACCGATTCAGGCCGGACGGGGATTGGATTGCCTGGGTTACGGATAGATTCTTCTTGCGACGTTCTCGTGCCTTCCGATTTAGGCAGCCGCCTTAGAATTTCAAATTCCTTTGGATAGGATTTATCCCTTGCTTCACTCCGCGCCTCGCGCTTTCGCGCGAGGCGACCTCCACCCGCGGGTGTGTTCACTCCGACGAATGTGTTTCAATCCGCGCCTCGCGCTTTCGCGCGAGGCGACTGCTTCGCTGATCGTTTGCTGTTGATCGCAGGCCTGTTTCAATCCGCGCCTCGCGCTTTCGCGCGAGGCGACAGGGTCGCACCGGACAGAAGCAAACAAACCAGCTTGTTTCAATCCGCGCCTCGCGCTTTCGCGCGAGGCGACTTTGAGTGACGATTGGTGGCAGATGAGCAGCGTTGTTTCAATCCGCGCCTCGCGCTTTCGCGCGAGGCGACGAGCACGGGCTGATGATCTGGGTTCCAACGGGCGGTTTCAATCCGCGCCTCGCGCTTTCGCGCGAGGCGACTGCGTGGTTAGGTTTATGACTGAATCAAAGTTCGTGTTTCAATCCGCGCCTCGCGCTTTCGCGCGAGGCGACGCGCTTCGGCGGCAACACGCGCCAATTCGAGATACGCGGTTTCAATCCGCGCCTCGCGCTTTCGCGCGAGGCGACTTCCTCCTCACTGACAGCAATCAAAGCGGATACGGCGTTTCAATCCGCGCCTCGCGCTTTCGCGCGAGGCGACCGGGCGTTGCTCAAGTGGGAACGAAATTGGACACGTTTCAATCCGCGCCTCGCGCTTTCGCGCGAGGCGACTCAAAGCAGTAGACATTGAGCAGGTGACCACTCCCGTTTCAATCCGCGCCTCGCGCTTTCGCGCGAGGCGACTGCCTGTTTTGCGTGTTTTGCAAGCATTTACAACATGTTTCAATCCGCGCCTCGCGCTTTCGCGCGAGGCGACCCCGTTAGACCTGGGGCTGCGGTTCCTTCTGCAATGTTTCAATCCGCGCCTCGCGCTTTCGCGCGAGGCGACACCCGATCATCTTCCGCTCATACTCTCGGAAAATCGTTTCAATCCGCGCCTCGCGCTTTCGCGCGAGGCGACGTATGACTCGCGTTGGCGGAATTATCCGTCTTTGCGTTTCAATCCGCGCCTCGCGCTTTCGCGCGAGGCGACTCGATTTGGATGGCGTTGCCAAGTGTTACAAGACGTTTCAATCCGCGCCTCGCGCTTTCGCGCGAGGCGACTTTTGCCGTTGGCACTGCTGACGCCGTGATTACGGCGTTTCAATCCGCGCCTCGCGCTTTCGCGCGAGGCGACGCGTAAAGGTTGGACGTGGCGTGTGTCCATATACTGTTTCAATCCGCGCCTCGCGCTTTCGCGCGAGGCGACATTTTGTTTTGAACCGGCTGGTGTTGTTTGACTGCGTTTCAATCCGCGCCTCGCGCTTTCGCGCGAGGCGACTCCCGGAGAATATGAACCCAGCATGGTATCGCAGGTTTCAATCCGCGCCTCGCGCTTTCGCGCGAGGCGACTTCTGGCCTGTGTTGTTGGGTTCATGCTCTGGAAGTTTCAATCCGCGCCTCGCGCTTTCGCGCGAGGCGACCTGATCTAACTTTGTGTCCCGCGCCGTGTCCCGCTGTTTCAATCCGCGCCTCGCGCTTTCGCGCGAGGCGACTGCGGCCCTCTCTTTGGATTGGGCCGCAACGAGTTTGTAGCTGATTTCCGCCAACGCAGCAATTTTTCCAGATGGCGGCGTGTGTGGAATGTCAAAGAACACATGAAAGTCTTGAATCGTGCGCTCGTTGCGAGGGAGCGCGGAAGGGCCGGTGTTTGGCCGGCACTTCAGGTTCGCGGAGAGCCGATCATAAGATGAGCGGCTCGCTCAGGTCGATCGGTTTATCCCTGCCGTGGTGTTCGATCCGCTGGACTGATTTTTCATCGAGAAAATAGAAGCGGAGCGAATCCTCGTCCGGCTTGATCTCGCTGAGCAATCGATCGCGCAAAAGCACCCATTCTTTTTGCCCAACCTGGCATTCGAAGACACTTTTTTGCACGCGTGTTCCGTAGTCCTCACAAGCTTGGGCCACTCGCCGGAGGCGTCGCTGTCCGGCTTTTTCGACCGTCGAAACGTCGTACGTGATCAGGATGAGCATCGATTGAGGGCGCCGATTATTTCGGGACCAGCGGCAGGTAATCGGCAAGGTCGCCGCGCAAATGCCGCGCCAGCACGCGCGCTTGGACAAAGGGCAGTTGGGCGATGCGGAGATTTTGTTCGAGCAACGGATGGTTGAGGCTTTCCTTTTTGCGTTCCTGGTATGCCTGAATGACCAGCTTGCGCCCGGGGTCGGTGAACTCGACGGCGCCGCCTTCCCGTTCCCGGAAATGTTCGGCCCCGATTTGCTGCCGATTGATCAATGTGACGGCGAGTCTGTCCGCGAGCCAAGGCCGGAATTCCTCCATCAAATCGAGCGCGAGCGACGGCCGATTGGGGCGGTCGACGTGCAGGAACCCGACGAACGGATCGAGCCCGGCAGCGGTCAGGGCTGCAACGCAATCGTGCCGCACCAGAGCGTAGAGGAACGAAAGCAAACAGTTGATCCGGTCGCGCGGCGGCCGGCGGCTGCGGCCCGCGAACATAAACGCGTCCCGCTGCTGCTTCAGCATGAGTGAAAACACGCCAAAGTACTGAGTCGAACCAAGCCCTTCTGCGCCCCGCAGGGCGTCCATTTGGGAGGCGAGATTTGAGATTTCAACTTGCCCCAATTGGCGGACCTGCCGGGCTAAACTATCCGTGGCCTCGGTGATGCTTTTTTGCTCATCGATCGAATCATTCTCGCGGGCGGCGCGGAGCAGGCTGTTGCGGCTATTCTGAAGCTTGCCCGCGATGATCTGCCGAGAGATCGCCGCGCACCGCGCGGGATCGTCCGCCGCGCGAAACTGGGTGCGGCGGAGTGTGACGCTGGTGTCAGCCACACCGGTCAGGCGCGCGTGGAGATAGCCAAATTCGCTCAGGAAATGCACCGCGACTCCGTGTTCCCAGCAAAGGTCCAGCGCGGGCGGTGTGACCGTCACCTGCCCGAATGCGCAGAGCGATTCAAGGTGATGAATGGGAATGGAAACCTTGCGCCAATCCGTGGCGCGGTCACGGGTGCGTTCTTCGGGCGCCAGATCCGCCGGATAGACGGGCACTTCCACTTGCAGCGTGAGATGGTCGCGATTGACGAACGTCCCGTTGGTGGTCAGGTAAAGCGTGTTTTGGATGATCTCAGGCACGGGCTTAATGATGTCAAATTTGAGATGACAGATTTCAGATCAGACCGCGCTCCTCGGCGTCTTTGCGCAGGGGATGACCCGGAGGCAATTCGCGCAACAATTTCTTCTGCAGCTCCGCCGCGCGTTTCTTCTGATCGTCCTCGCGCCGGGATTTGTCAGTCAGATGGCGCTGGCCTTTAATGTCCGAATTTTGCAGCGAGTCTGCCCAGCCGCGGAGCTGCCGCGAGCAGGATTCGGCCAAGGATATGAGATTTGAAATTTCAGATTGGAGGTCTGCCTGGCGCACCCGACGCAACTTGACGACGAGCATTGAACGTACTTCGCCCGCCGAACCGCGCGCAATGTAGATGAACGCCAGGAGTTCGTTGGTCGTGCCACGCTCGAAACCCTCGGCGATGTTGTTGGAAACGGACAAGGCGGCACGATCCAGTTGATCCCGAAAACCGCGGCTTGCGTGAAACGACTCATTGTCCAGCAAGTCTTCGGTGCATTCATAAAGCTCGGCGGCTTTCTGCCAAACAGGCAGGTCTTCGAATCGTTCGTAAGTCATGGTTTGGTGAATGGTTGTCGGTTGATTGGTTCGGAGAGTTTGAAATGTGAGATTTGAAATTTCAGATTTGAAATAGCTGCCGGGCCAGCTGTTCCGTCCGGCCCTCCTTGCCTGTGACTTTGGGGAGGCAGATTTCAAAGAGCGAACATTCCTCGCAACGGCCCTCGATGTAACGGGCCGCGGGAAGTTGAGGGTTGAGAGTAGGTAAGTGGGGGTGCAAGAGCGCGTGCAATTCAATGACTGCGTTCTCGGTCGTTCGTCGCAAGTCCGCGTTGAACTCGACCTCCCGGCGGCGCTTGCTCTGGGCGTGGAAAATCGCGCCGCCCGGAATCGTCACACCGAACATTTCCTCGAGGCAAAGAGCCTGGGCACAAAGCTGGACGTCGTCGTTCTCGAACTGGCGGCGCTTGCCAAGCTTGAATTCGACGGGGCGAAGCGATTTTGGATTTTCGATTTTGGATTTTGGATTTGATCCCAGCTCGGCTTCGACAATGTCGCACTTGCCAGAGAGCCCGAGCCGCTCGGACCAGACTGGCAAAGCGCGGAGCAACGTCACCCCCTTGGCCACCTCATAACCGGGCAGGTCCGCGTGTTCGTGAACGATGTCGCCGCGGGCGGTGTGCTCGTTGGCTTCGCGCCAGCCTTCAATGATTTTCAGCGCCGCCCGGCGCGGGCAGAAGAGATAGTCGTTGAGGAGCGAAAGGGGAAGTGGATCCGGCCCATTTCCGATTTGCGATTTTGAATTTTTGATTGGAGACACGTGAGTTCGACTGAATTGGTGGAACGAGCGGTCCCATCCGAAGATCGAGGCGACTCGTCGCCCGTCCGTCCTGAATCCGAATCATAGCAGTTCGACTAACGTGACGCCGTTTAGGCCATTCTCCGCTTCGGCCTTCGGAGTTATTTCGTAGTCTGAGAATTCGCGAGCAACTTTAACGCTCGCCTTCCGCTTGGCAGCCACACGGTCGAACAATTTGTGAGCGGGCGCATTCCCCAGTGCAGTGTCATGTTTGAAGACCCAAAGCTTGCGCGGAGCCATCGTGCCGCGGGAAGCCGAGCGATCATGGTCGAACATCTGTTGGAGGGCCTGCCAAAATAGCTCCAAGTCGGCTCCGTTGAAGCCGGTCTCGCGGGCCAGGTGAGCGCTGATGAACCCGTGACAGCGGTAAAGGCCGTAAGGAATAAGATTTTTGCGGCCCATTGTTTGGTTTGGTGAGTCGGCTTCCTTCGGTTCCGTGACGGCCATGCGAGTGATGCTCAAGTCGAGTGGCAGGATCGGATCGATCGAGCGGCTGAAACTGATCTGCACCGGGCCGCGCACCTGACCCGCGTTTGCGCCGGTGGACATGACTGCGCCGAATGTGCGGACATCGTAAAAGCGTTTGCACATTTCCGCGCGGGCGGACTGCACCTGTTTGCGGTCGGCGGTCCTCTTCTTGCCGTCCACGTCGTTGCCGGCGGCTTTGTGGCCGTCGAGAATCTTGTCGTTCAGCACCGAACCTTGCTGCACGAAAATGTCGAAGGGAGGTTGGCCGTTTTTCGCGAGCAACGCAAAGTTCCGAATCTTGCGCTTGAGGCAAACATCGGAGACGAGGCCGTGCATGTCCTGCGGATCAATGCGCGGGGAGTTGGCGGCATCGGGGTCGCCGTTGGGATTGCCGTCTTTGCAGTCGAAGAGATAAACGAAGTCGTAACGGTTGATCATAGTGTTTGTTGTTGGTTTGCTTTGAGATTTGGGATTGTGGATTTCAGATACGGTCAAGCGGCGGCTTCGGCTTTCGCTTCAGCTTCCTTTCGTTCCGCCGTGCGGCGGCGGTAATCGGCTTTCTGGTGGTAATAGCCGAGGGCGAAACGGCCCTGGCCTTCGAGATCAAGCGTGGGGGGGAATTCACTGCCCAGAGCGAAGGCAATGGCCTCGAAATCCTTGGAGACGTTGCCCGCAACACCGCCCTCCGCCTTGGCAAGGTGGAACTGAGCATTGCGGAACAATCGACCCATCACTAGCGCAGGTGTGGTGCTGGCGCTGGCGTAATAACGCTCGACCACTCCGGCGTTGACGCTGCCGAGAGCGAGGTATTGGAGGCGGTCAAAGAGCGCGAACAGGCGACCGCACAGGTAGGCGGGATCGCGGGATCCGGGATTCAGGTTTTCAGTCATCGTGTTGTCTTCCGTTTGAGTGTTGTTGGTTTGTGAATTGGGAGAGCGGAGCAGGCAGGCCTTGATGAGGGCAAGGCGGGCGGGATTGATTTTCGGGTCGAACTTGTCACCGGGTTTTCGGAATTCGACGGTTTGCCGCTGGAGAGCTAGCACCAAAGCTGTGCTCGGCAGCGGCTGGCCTTGCATTGCGTCCGGATCACCGCGCATTGCGGCAAACAATGTTTCGGTCGCCACTTGTGGCGGCAGCCGCTTCCAATCAGGCGACTTCCCACTCTTTTTGGTAACGAGCGTGCTCATCAGTTCCCACAGACTGAATTCACACTTCGTGTTTTGGCCGGATGGCTCAACGATGCGAAGATCACGAAACCATCGCGCAATGTTTCCGCTAACGACTGGAACTGTGGATTCGATCCAATCGCGGACAACCAAGCGAGGACCATTGTCGCATACGGCCGCTGCAAAATAGTCGTTGGGATTGTCCACCGCATATCGGCCACCCCGTTCGACTGATTTCAGGAGGTTGGCGATTTCCTGAGGATTTGGCTCAGCGAGCAAATCGGTCGGATCGTAAACGTCCTCCTTGGTCCAATGCAGGTAGAACGTGCCATTAAATTCCAGCCGGTGGTCGCGACTCCGCTGAATCAAATCATCCAAAGCCGAGCGAAATTTTTCTTCGCCCTCCATGCTGATTGGGGCGTTAGCGGCCTGTTCCAGTCCGTAAGACTCGAAGGCCGGACATTGCTTATTAAAAGAGATAAGTTTCGTATCCTCGGTCAGCCCTTTAATGAAGCCAGTCGTGCGGCAGACCGGGCCAAACCTGCCCGTAGCCAAGCAGACCGCCTGCTCATTCTTTGCGACGGCGCGTTCACGTTCACACTGTTGTTGCCACCACGCGAAAAGCTCTGCCGACTTGAGCAATTCCACCCCATCAACCTGGAATGCCGCCTTCTCGCTCGGGTCGGCTTTCTTGGCAGTGAGTTTCGCGTGGAGGTCTTTCAACTGGTCAGCGTCGCGAAGGAAGGAAGCCACAAGTTGCAGTCTGGTTCGTTCTCCCGGACAATCCTTCGCCGCGTTCTCCAGCAGTTGAATGAAGTAGTCTTGATTAACCTTCCGCTTGGCCTGCTTCCCCTCGTCATCCGTGAGAAGAAGGCAACGATCCAGAGTGTCGCACAGAAAATATGAGCGCCCGTGACCCACGAAGTCCGGGTCAGACTTTGGGCGAACGACGCGCCTTGGTTTCGGTTTCTTCGCGTTGGGCTTGCCATCCTCAAACTGCGGAATTGGACCGCCAGCAAGTTTTCCCCGTGCATCGAGAGGGATAAGCCAGCGGATTCCAACCGGCTCGAAGTCTGGACTCTCGCCGAGATTCTTGCGCTCGGCATATGCGATGAGGGCTTGGAGCATCATGGAACACCTCCGAGTTGATTTTTCATTTCGTTCCAGCCCGGGACGCTGACCACACCGTCTTTGAGACGGGCCGGAAAGAAGGTGATGCGCGGGTCGGGCTTTTCCACCTTGCCGGGCGGTTGGTCTTTCGCCACGTCGAGATTGAACACGTCGTAAAGCATAAGGCCGAGATCGGTGTCGGGATTCAGGCCGGGGGCGACGCGCATGGCGGATTCGTCGGCGAGTTCAAAGTGTGCGGGGAATTCGCGGCAGCCGAAGCTGGGTTGGGTGAAACATTGTCCCTTTTCCGCGCGGCGCTGAAACATGGCGAGATACTTCACAAGTGTATCGTCGCCGTTGTCTTCATCGTCGGCGGGCTTGCGTCGCGGCAATCCCGCGAGCGGCGTCAGATGCAGGCTGGCTTCGATGACGTATTCCACGTCGCGAAGGGCGAGCGTGTTGCGCTGGGTGCGATCTTCATCGGCTAGCAGCGGCACGGCATTGCGCGGCGAGAGGCGGGACTTCACTTCGTTGCGCCGGAAGGCGAGGAAGCGGATCGGCTTCTTGACAGCGACGCGACGGATGCGCCAGCGGAATTGCGGTTTGTAGAGGATGGCTTCCAGCAGGCCGCGCGCGGCGCTGGGCGTGATGACGGGGTAGCTCACACGTTCCACTTTCATTTCAGGCCGGGTGAAACAGGCGAGATCGCCCCAGGTTTTTAGATGGATGGTCATGGTCAGTTTTTTCTGTTGGCTTGAATCCAGGCGACAGTGGACGATGATGCATGCATGAAAGCGATTACCATTCGAGAGTTGCACGAGCGGACTGAACAACTGGTCCAGGAAGCCGCGGCGCAGGATGGTTTCGTCATCACGGAGAACGGCGAGCCGCTGGCGGTGCTCGCCGCCGCGCGAAGGGCGCGACGTTCCGGCAAGCCTCTCCCGCGACGCGATCCAGCGACGCTGCCCACGACAAGCGCCGATTCAACCACCTTCGTTTCGGAGGATCGGAACGATCGATGATTTATTTCGACACGTCTTATATTATCAAGTGTTACCTGAACGAAGCGGGCAGCGCCCCTGTTCGTCGGTTGGCTGAATCCTCGGAGGGAATGGCGTGCAGTTCGCATGGCCGCGTGGAATTCTGGACGGCGGTTAAACGCAATGAGAGAGAACGCCTGATCTCGGCTGAGGAAGCTGCTGCCACATTTCAACGGTTTCAAGAAGACGAGGCTAATGGGGTCTGGCGTTGGTTCCCGGTGAAATCGAACTGCGTGCATCTCGCTTGCGAAAAGCTCGCGACGGCTCCGAACACGGTATTCCTTCGAGCGGCGGACGCCCTTCACCTCGCCTCCGCGGTCGCGCACGGGTTTCAAGAGCTGTACAGTCACGACCGTCACATGCTGGCCGGAGCGGCGGTGTTCGGGCTCCAAGCGCGGGATGTCATTGTTGAGTCTTAGATTCATACCAAGAAATCTTCCCCTTCGGGATGGCAGGCCCCAAGGTCTCGATCGTATTTCGAGTTCCATACCCAGAAGTCCCAATCCTTCGCGGGCTGATAGATGGAGCCGTTGGCCTGGGCGTTGAAGAATTCGCTTTGGTAAAGATTGACCGAATAACGCTGTGCTTCGCGACATTCAGCACCGGTCAGGTGCTGTTGGATGCGGAGCTTTTCCGCCAGTTCGCTTCCGCGATTCCATTTCACCAACACGGCGCGGGTTTCGTTGCCGACCAACCGGCACTCTTGCGCGGCCTTCGGGAAATTGAATTCTTCGCTGGCAGCGAACACTGGATCGTGCGAGCGCGATTCCGGGCCGAGCAGGCCGTAGAGTTCCGCGAAGTATTCGGCGTAGAATGACGGTTCGTGAATGCGCGACTGCGCTTCCTCGAAGCGGGCCAGGAAACTTTCCGTGATCTTCATCACCTGTTCGTAGCCCTTGGGCAGATGCCCGGCGTCCTTGGGCCGGAACACGATCACCGGACAGGATTCGGCATGGCGGCCTTCGCGATTGCAGCGTCCGGCGGTCTGAATGATGGAATCCAGCGGCCCAAGCGCGCGGAATGCAACGGGGAAATCCACGTCCACGCCGGCTTCAATCAACTGGGTGGAGACGAGACGGCAGGGTCCATTGATTCGCGTGTCAAGGCGGCGGCGAATTTCCAGCAGTTTTTCCTGGCGATGCGCGGGGCAAAGGCGCGCGGACAGGTGAAAAGCGGACTTCGCCTCGGTGGCTTGCACCAGGCGGAACAATTCGCGCGCGTCCTTGGTGGTGTTCACCACGCAAAGCGATTGCGGCACGGCAGTCAACTTTGCGGCAAGGTCAGGCCACGATATGTCTTCGCGCGGTTTGGGAAGCTCGATGTGCGTTCGCCGCAACGTTTCCGCCATCGTCCCCGGATTAGAAGAAATCTCCACGGGCTGCCAATCGTATGGCAACGCTTTCCCAGCCGAGGCAAAGGCCGGTTGCGTCGCAGTCATGAAAACCGCGCTCACGCCGTAATCCCGAACCAGCAAACTCACGCCGGAGAGCAGCGAGGGAACAAGGCGCGTCGGCAGGGTTTGCACCTCGTCGAACAAAACCACCGAACGACCGATGTTGTGGAGTTTGCGACAATCCGAAGGGCGATTGCTGAACAGGCTTTGGAAGAACTGAACATTGGTGGTGACCACCAGCGGTGACGTCCAATTCTCCGCCGCAAGCCGGGCGCGGCGCAGACGTTCGTTTTCGGCGTCGCGGCCTTGGTCTTCCTTGCGTTCGCGCGGCGCGACAGCGCTGTGATGTTCCAACACGTAATCCGGGCCAAACACCGGTTCAAACAAGTCGCGATAAACCCGGGCGGTCTGCTCGATGATACTCGTGAATGGGATGACAACAATTACCCGCCGGAAGCGGCGTGGGTCATTTTCAACAAGTCCGGCATTATAATGGAGGATGTGTTGCAGGGCGAAGGCGAGCGAGGAGAGTGTTTTGCCGCTGCCGGTGGGCGCAGTGAGCGTGAATAAGCCCGGCGATTTTGCGGCGGCGCTCAGGCAGTCGTTGAGGAGTTGTTTACGCAGCACATTGACGGGTCCGTCCGCTGACTTGGAATCCAGATCGCGGCGCAGAATTTGCAGTGCGCGTTCGGGGTGAAGCTTGGGCACGATTCGCTTGACCGCCTGGCTCGCATCGAAATGTTCCTCCGTGTCGAGAAAATCCGCGTCAACAAGACAACTGAAGAGCATCCGGGTTCGTAACGCTTCTTCGAATCGTTGTTCCCTTCCAATGGGACGCGGCGAAAACGGCGGCAGGCTCAGTCCATCCTCATTGAACCGAGTCAGCAATGCAGTGGAGTCTTCCGGGCATTGACCGGTCAATTCCAAACGACGGTTGGTATCCGTAAAACTGGAAACGGTTTGGCGCAACGGCGTCCCCGCTTCAGCCTCATCCAACGCTGGAATACCGGTATGGTGACCGTCGGCGGCAAAGGCCACCGCCCAGGCTCTCAAGGCGGCGGCATGATTCGCGCCTGCCGCCCAATGGTTGATACCATGGACGGCGGGGTCCCGCAGGCGATCTTGGAAGCGTTTGGCATATTTCCCCAAATCATGCAGCAGCCCGGCCAGTTCAGCTTCGTTGGTTAGGCCAAGCGGCGAGGCGAAACGTTTCGCCAAATTGGCGACATTACGGAGATGTGCCTTCAGCGGCTGCCAGTATTTTTCCGGCAGAGGTTCGCCAAGTTCGTTTTCCGCTGTGTGCGCGTAAAAGATGATCATTTTCGTGTCAGTTCCATTTCGATTCAACGCAGGTATCAACGCTGCGCCGGGGCGAAGGCACCATGACGGCCCGGCTGAGAAAGCGCAAAGCCTGGTTTTTGCGGAAAAAGACTGCCAGAACGCCTAAGACAAATACGGTCCAACGCCGGACAATCTTTCAAAAAACTTAACAGGGAAGCCGGTGAAATTGGAGGGATGTTGAGGTCATCCAGGTTTTTGGACTGGGAAGGTCCAGCGGAAACGACGCGAACCAGCTGGCCAAATTCAAATCTGCTTTGCTGCTTTCGCAATGGCTTTATTCCCGGCGCGATCGTAAGCGACAGCTTGAATGGAGATTTCCTGACCGGGAGAAAGGGAAACCTGGGTTGTATATTCCCAGTCAGGGGAGCGATTCGCGCCCAAAACCGCTTCGCCGGATTCGAGAACTTTTTCGGCCGGGTCAAGCAATTGAACCGTTACCTTCGCCAAACCGCAATCATCGGTGGCGCGGATGCGGATTTTTTGGCCCGCGCTGCCGCTCAAAGCGGAGGGATCAATTTCGTGGATCACAGGCACCGAAAAGAAATCGCTGAAGCAGACCCGGAATGCACGCGATGCTCCTTTTTTGCCCGAGCTTCGTAGACAGCTTTGGCGGCCGGATCAGCCAACATGCGGTGGACAAATGATACTGCTTCCGTGAATCGCCTTCTATGCGCTCGCTGCGCTTCCGTCGGCTTAACCTTTGAAAAATCGGGCGCTTGGGTGACGACAACTTTGTCGCCATAATGTTTGAACACGAGGTGTCCGACCTTGCCCTGGATTTGGTTCACCAATGCGCTGAGCTTCGTTTTGGCCATAAGCGAGAGAAAGGGTGCCCAGGCACTTCCTTTCTCGATCCTAAGTTCAACCTTGTTTCATCCTTGCTTGATCGCAGCTTGATCTAAGGTTCAGCCAAGCTAGCAAACAGCAGCAAGCAACCAGTCCTCAGGCCGATTGTCTTAGCGCACGTCAAACTCCCGTAACGGATTTCCAGATCAGCGGGAGCGGCCGATCGGCTTTCTGTGAAGGTCAACGTCTACACGACCGCGTTCACGCCGGCGGGCCGAAGATCTGGTCGGGCGGCACTTCGAAATCGCCCAAAGCTTGCTCCATGTCCGTTTCTTTCATGACCAGATATTTTCCGGCAGCGGAGGATATGATCAGTTCTTTCCGCAGAATGGAGGACCGAACTTCGAACAATTTGTTTTTGCGGTTGGAAACCAGTTCCGCTGTCGCCAGGAGTTCTTCGCCCACGCGGGCGGGATGGAGAAAGCGTGTCGCTAATTCCGCGCAAAACGCGAACCGATGCGCCGCGACACCGCACGCCCAGGCCATCAACTCATCCGCAACTGTCGTCAGAATGCCGCCATGAACGATGTTTTTGAATCCGGCGTGTTCGGGCCGCGGCATGAACCGGGCTTGGACGACCTGGCCGTCCGTTTCGATTTGGAGCCGGAGTCCACTGGGATTGGTTCGGCCACAACCGAAACAGGAGCGGGTGGGAGGAAGTAAGCGCATGAATTCTTATAGTCGAAGTTGCCTGAAAAAGAAATCGGCCAGTCATCCGGCTCATCCGGCTCATCCGGCATCGTGCCGAACGTTTCTTTAGAAGGGCAAGAGGGGATGAAAGCCGGCTTCGGCGAAATGATGGTCCGTGGTTAGCGCTTCCCGAATTTTGAGTTCGCGCATCACGACATAGTCGGTGATTAGGAGTGGTCGGCGCCCGCGCACCAAGTCGAGGACAGTACGGCAGGCTGCTTGATGGGACGAGTCGCGCTTATCCACAAAAGCATAGAGAGCCGATGTGTCCACAAACACTTCACCGCTTGCCATACAAAATGTGGTCGATGTCCGCGTTGGTGAGTTTACCGCCTGGTCCGTCCACGGCGAACTTATCCAAATTCAATAGTGGATCATCCGGAGGCAGGCTGCGGCGGAGGCCTTTTCGAACGCGCACGAGTTGGACGACAGGTTTGCCAGCGCGGGCAATGGTGATGCGCTCGCCTTTCTCGACTCGGGCGACGAGTTCCGAAAGCCTGGTCTTTGCCGCATGGATATTGACAGTCATGTCGGAAGATTAGCTAACCTGGCAGGACTAATCAACCCGCCTCGGGTCGGTCGAACGATGTTCAAAATTCTTTTGAGAGGGAGTCCAATGATTCGCCCTCGTCAACCCCCTCGGAGCTTTTGAAACCGTCTGAACAAACTTACCGGCGGAGTTTGTGGAGAGTGAACTCGGCAGGTTTTCTCCCGGATGGATCGAGTGTGGCTGTGTAATAGCCGCCGTCCTTCAACAACTCGCAACCGGCCAGAGCCGGGCAGAGGAGCACCCGGAATGGGCGCCAGAGTCTCGCTTCACTCAGCGCAGTGCTCATCCTGCGAACCGCGTTGCCGCAGCAGCGGATGGTGGGAATGCCCGAGAGCAGCCGGGTTTGTTGAAAGACCAGGTTCGTGTGGAGATGGCCAACCACCGTTCGTTCGACCTGCGGCAACCGCTTCCGGACCGGTTCCTCCCGCCAGAGGAAAGGCAAGGCTGATGGGTCGTGGCAAAACAGCAAAATTTTCTGAGCGGGGTCGACTTGATCGAATCCTTCGCGGATTTTTTTGAGGTGCGCTGCCCGAACGGAATTCCAATCGGCGGCTTCTTCGGCCAAGATTTCGGGTTGATAGACCGGCAGTGCGATGGGTGAGGAGGCAACTCCGATCAGAACGTAGCGCCCCAGGTCGTGTTTCCAAAACGGTTCGAGCCCCAGCTGTTCGGTGGCGATTTTCCAACTGGCAAAGCGCAGTCCGCCGTTTCCGCCCGCCATGCTGCGCTTTCCCAGTTCGTGATCGCCAATCGTCGCCAAGAAACGGCCGGGAAAGCGTTCCCGCAGTTTGGTGAGACACTCCAGGGCGCTCTGCCGCGCGGCGGCGTCCGCCACGCCGATGAACGCGGAATCACAGGAATAATCGCCATTGGCAATGACGCGATCAGCGGGCGCAGGATGAGCGAGAACTTGATCGAGCAGATGATTGTGCGCGAATGGATCGCGCATCCAAATGTAGTGCCGATATTTTTTCAGCGCCCACCGCTGGAAACGGTTCGCGACGGCGCGGGCTTCGAAGTTTGATCGGGTTTTTTCGGCGTCGCTGGCGTAATGAACGTCGCTGAGGATGAGGAGGGTCTGGGCCATTCGTTTTTGCGCAAGCGGAACTTGGCGTGCTGGGTAAGTTATTCGAACGGCTGCGAATTCGCAAAAAGGTAATCGGTGGATCGGCGAGCGCCCGCTGGATTTTAACAGGAGGCAACGGAGACAACGGAGAAGGAAAAACGGAATTCCTCTGTTTCCTCTCTTTCCTCCTGTTCAATCTCTTCTGGTGCGACCCCTTCGAATTTTAACAGGAGGCAACGGAGCGAACGGTTGATTTGATTCTTCTTTGTTTTCGGTTTTGGATTTGAAGGTTTGGAAATTATTTCCTCCTTCGCTGAAGCTTCGGAGGGCAGGTCGGATTTCGGATTTCGGATTTAAGTATCCTCATTTCGAATTTCAAATTCCTTTGGCTTGCCTTTAGAGCGTGGTCGGACCCGGCTTGAGTGAGGATCAAAACCGGTAGCCGTAGGCGAGGGAGAAGAGGTGGACGACGATCTGGTAATCACCATTAAACGCGGGAACGATGTCGTTCTCGATGTGACGGTCGTCGTAAAAAATCCCGCCGTAAGCCGCTTCCACTGAATGATGGCCAGTTCGATATTGGAACCCGGTCGTGAAGACATGCTGGTTGGCATCCGGAATGGTCGGCGTGAACGTTTTGTCCGGCACGGGGCTCTCGTAAAACTGGTATCCAGCCCGCCAAGTCCAGCCCGGCGCGAACTGCCAATCTCCCCCCAGACCGATCGTGAACGTGTCGTTCCAGTCCTCGCGAATGACAGTCGAAGGGAAAAGAACGGCATTCTTGCCAAGATCGAGATTGAGCGTTTTGAAATTCGAAAACTGCAGCCATTCCCCATCCAGTTCGAGCCGGATCGTCTTGGTCAGTTGAAACCCGTAACCGACGCCGAGGATGGTCGGGAATTCAATGCTCGTGTCGAAATGGCTTCGAGGCGCAATGCCCGCGGCGGCGGCGCGCGCGGGGATATCCGAGATTTGCAAATGGCCTTCGTAATCGACCGTTACGGGAGACCGGTACGTGACCGCGAACCGTTGCCGGTCGGTGATCTGCCAGGTTAACCCGGCGTTTCCGCCAAAGCCAAAGCCATCGCCTTTCGCTTTGGCGTTGCCATCGGGATCAGCGCCTGCGCCGCCCGGGAAGAGGACCCACGGATAAAATTGTTTGAACGTGAGTTGGGACCAAAAGACATCGAGCCCTGCGCCTAGAGTCAAGGAGTCGGTCAGGCGAACGGAAACAGCGGGGTTGAGATTAATCGTCTTTAACTCGGCGAAGTGGGGCGACAAATAACGAAGCCCCGCCGGAGAGCCGAACGCGCCATCGGTTTCCCATTCATTCGAAAGGCCAAACGGCGTTGTTACTCCAATGCCAGCGGCGACTTTATTTTGAATCAGCGGAATCGACGCGAAGAAATTGGGGAGCAGCTTCCAGGGATCGCGCGTTTCAGAACTCAACCCGGCGGGCGAATCATAACTGACATGAATATAAACAATGCTAGGAGCGATCTGCACTTCCATGTCGGAGAGGTCGACCAGGTTCGCCGGATTTTGCGTAACAGCGGAGGCGTCGTCGATCTGAGCGATGCGTCCGCCGGCGCGCCCGAGGTTGAAGGCGCCGGGAGGAGGATTTCTGAAACCTTCGGCGAAACAGAGTATGTTAAGGCCAGAAGGCATAACCAAGTGAATCAAACAGCAGAGAAGCAAGAGCCGCGGGGGAAGGCGCCGGTGCCGCGCCGGGGTTGGGCAACGCATCAGTAACTCATTTCAAGAAAGGGAGGAATAGACAAGCTGATTTGACTGGCAATTTCTCAGTATGGCTTTGGAGCGCGACTGTGTCCTCCGGACCAGCCGCAGTAATACCGGCACATCCAAGACTTGCGATTGCCTCTCGGGCGCGAAGAGCCAGTGCCGCAAGCCTGCGGCTGGTGCTCCGCACACAGCCGCGCTCCGCAAGATGAGAATTGCTGAGATCTGACCGAAGTCTGCGCGTGTATGGAGGCGCGGGGAAAAGACTGTCCAACATCAACTCCTTTCGATAATTTCTGTGAAAGCTTGTGTTGGCTGTTGAATTTGGGCGCCCAAATTGTGCACAGTCGCCGTTCGAATCTTTCTAGAAGCGTTGTGATTCACGATACGTTTTTGCGATGGAACCCAAAGTAATGTCTGGCGCTGGCGAAAAGGACAGCATCATTCTTTGCCGGAACAGCCAAGGCTTGGAAGTTCGGGCAAGTTTGCTGCGGCTGACCCGTTACCTGGTAGTTTTCGAAGTCTACAATCCTTACAGCATCATCCAATTGTCCGAGGTCCTCACGGATTTCCGGATCATCATGAACGAGCGGATGGTCTATTCGGGCCGCGCGATCGTGAGCAACCTCGTCAATACCGGGATCATTCTGATCTGCGAAGCGACGCTGGAAGAATCGTGGCTGGACGTCGACCTTTTCACGCCGGTCAACCAGCGCAACAAGCTGCAGTCGGAGTTCGGAGAGTTTCTCAAGGAATGGGAAAAGATCCACCGGGTGATGGCCGATTTCAAAGTCGTCGTCGCGGACATGCAAACGTTATTGATGGACCTGCGGCGCTGGCTGGAACAGGTCGAGCTCGGGATTCGGTCGACGCCTTCGGGTGATCGGTTGCAGATCGAACGCGAAATCATGGACGAGCTCGGCGTGCCCATGGTTCCGACCATTAACGGCCTGGACCGCAGGTTCGAGGAGATCGCGGGAAAGATCGATGAGGAGCTGCAGCCAATTCATCGGAGTTACGTCAAACGGCAACTTCATCCGTTGCTGCTCTGTTCGCCCTTTGCGTATCGCACTTACCAGAAGCCCCTGGGTTACGCCGGCGATTACGAAATGGTGAACATGATCCTGCGGGATCCGCACGAGGGGAGTTCGCTGTTCGCGAAAATGATCAACGTCTGGTTCCTCCGCCAGGCGCCGGCTGAAGCCCACCGGAACCGGATCAAATATTTAAAGAAAAAGCTGGTCGAAGAAACCGAACGGATCGCGCGCCACGGCCGAATGGCGCGGATCTTCAATCTGGGTTGCGGCCCGGCTGGAGAAATTCAGGAGTTCCTTTCGGAAAATGACATTTGTGAGCGGGCGAAATTCACGCTGCTGGATTTCAACGACGAAACGTTGCTGCACACGAGCAAGCTGCTGCACGAGATCAAAATGCGGTATCGGCGGGACACGCCCATTCAACTGGTGAAGAAATCGGTTCACCAACTCCTGAAGGAATCGGTCAAGCCGAGCGAGGATTCCCCCGATAGAAAATATGACTTTGTCTATTGCGCCGGGTTGTTTGATTACCTGTCCGATCGCATTTGCAAGAGGTTGATGACGATTTTTTATGATTTGCTGGCGCCGGGAGGCTTGCTCGTGGCCACCAATGTCGACGCCTCGAATCCAAGCCGGAACACCATGGAGTACATCCTGGAATGGCACTTGATCTATCGCGACCGGAAGATTCTATCCTCGCTCAATCCGGATCAAGCGCCGCCCGGGACGTTTACGGTGAAGTCAGATACGACGGGGGTTAACGTATTTATTGAAGTCAGAAAGCCGTAAGGTGGACTTTCAAAGAACAATCGTGGATCCGACGGTGTTGGAAGCGTTCCGCGAGTACGAAGACGAACAGCGGATCGGCAACACCAAGGTTGGCTGCGCTCTGGTCGTCACGCTCATGCCGGCCGGAACGTTCCTGGATTATTTCGTTTATCCTGACGAGGTCGTCACGTTTCTTGAGCTCCGGTTGCTTTGCTCGGCCTTGGCCGGCCTGATCTGGGCGGCGCTCTACACGCGCTTCGGCCAGAGGTCCGCACGCTGGCTCGGCGTGGTCGTGCCGATGCTTCCAGTCGTCTTCATCGCCTGGATGATCGCGATCACCAAAGGCTTTGACTCGCCTTACTATGCAGGGCTGAACCTTGTGCTGCTGGCCATCGGCGCGGTGCTTCACTGGACCACGCGGGAGAGCATCGTCGGCGTGTCGCTCGTTTTGTTCCTCTATTTGGGGGCGTGCGTTTATCGGGGCTTGAACAAGGGCTGGCCCGATTCAGCTGAGATGGTGGTCAACAATCTTTACTTCATCAGCCTGATGGATGTCATCGCTGTGGTCGGCACTTACTTTTACGAGCGATACCGTTTTCGTGAGTTCGCCCTCCGTTATGAGCTCGATAAGAACCGGCGCATGCTCGAGGAGAGCAACCGCAAGCTGCTCGAACTCGACCAGCTCAAGAGCCGTTTTTTCGCCAACATCAGCCACGAACTGCGGACGCCGTTGACGCTGCTCTTGGCCCCGCTCGAATCGCTCTTGCGCCAGAAAAAGCTGCAGTTCGATTCGAGCGAATTCGAGCTGCTCCGCACGATGCAGACCAATGGAATGCGCCTGCTCAAGCTGATCAACGACCTGCTCGATTTGGTGCGGCTGGAGTCGGGCCGGATGGAAGTGAAGAACGAACCGGTCGCGCTGAACGAATTCATCCTGGGATTGATTGGATCGGTCCGGAAAGTTGCCGATGACAAGCGTGTGTTTTTGGAACCGGACCTGGATGAATCGATCGGCACGTTGCTGACTGATCGCGATAAGCTGGAAAAAATTCTGCTGAACCTGGTGTTCAATTCGATCAAATTCACTCCTTCCGGCGGACGCGTGCTCGTGGAAAGCCGGCGGGAAAACGAGCAGCTGGTCTTGAACGTCCGCGATACTGGGATGGGGATTGCTGAAAATCATTTGCCCTACATTTTTGATCGGTTCTGGCAGGCCGACAGTTCTTCCCGCCGCAAGTACCAAGGCGCTGGAATTGGTTTGGCCTTGGTCAAAGAACTGGTCGAAGTCCAAGGGGGGACCGTCGTCGTCGAGAGCCAGTTGGGCCGAGGCAGCTGCATGACGGTGAAACTTCCCTATGTCATCACGACCGAGTCGGCGCCGGCTGAATCGGTTTCCGAAGAACTGCCAATTCTCGCCACGGGCTCTGCCCCCGTTGCGCCGCCCCAAGCCGAGTGGCTGTCACAGTTGTACCGGCGGGCTGAACTTTTTCCGGCCATGACCTCGGTGAAGGATAGCCTGCGCCCGGTTGAGTTTTTTCATTCCGGGAACAAGCCGAAGATTCTCCTCGCGGATGACGAACCGGACATTCTCCGATTTTTAAAAGCGCAATTGACCGGGTATTTCCAGATTCTCGAGGCGGTCGACGGCCAGCAAGCGCTCGAAAAGGCACAGCAGTTCCTGCCGGACATTGTTCTGCTCGACATGATGATGCCCGAGAAGGATGGGTTGCAAGTATGCCAGGAACTGCGCGCTCGCACGCCGACCCAGAACATTCCGATCATTCTGTTGACCGCTCGTGCGGATGAAGAGACGAAACTGGCCGCGCTGGCGGCCGGCGCGAGCGATTTTCTCACCAAGCCGTTTTCAACGACCGAACTGCACGTGCGCCTGAAGAATTTAGTCGAGCGCTATCAGACACAGCTGAAGCTCGCTCGCCAAAATCAGGTGTTGGAAGCCACGCTCGAACAGCTGAAGGAAACGGAAATCCAGCTCGTGCAATCGGAAAAGCTGGCCTCGCTCGGACGGATGAGCGCGGGCATCATCCATGAAATCAACAACCCGATCAATTTCGCGAAGACCGGACTGTTCACCCTGCGCAAGACGGGCGCTTTGTTGGCGGAAGATCGGCGGGATGAATTTCAGGAGGTTCTCAGCGACATCGAGGAGGGAATCGATCGGGTGAAAAACATCGTGTCGGATTTGCGGACGTTTACGCGGCCGGAAGCGGGCCAGTTTGAAGAGGTGGATTTGGCCAAAGTGATTGAGGCGAGTCTGCGGTTCCTGAGCCACGAATGGAAAAACAAGGTCGACGTGCGAAAGGATCTCCCCGATTCCTTCGTGATCCAGGGTAACCACAACCAACTCGTTCAGGTCTTTGTCAATTTGTTTCAGAATTCGTTGGACGCGATGAAAAAAAAGCCGAATCCAACCGAACCGTCCGTGCTCGAGTTGGAAGGCAAGCGTGCCACCGGCAAAACGCTTTTAAGGATCCGCGACAACGGCCCGGGGATTTCCTCCCAAAATATCGGCAAAGTTTTCGATCCGTTTTTTACGACCAAAGAAATCGGTGAAGGAATGGGACTCGGCCTGAGCATTTGCCACCGCATCGTTCAGGACCACGGCGGCCGCATTCTGGTGCAAAGCGAACCCGGGAAATTCTGCGAGTTCACGCTGGAGTTCCCCCAAAAATCAGAACAATAGAAACCAAGAAACAACGCCGGTATGCAAAGCTTTTACGATTACACCAAATACGCGATCCTTTACGTTGATGACGAAGAAAAGTCGCTGAAGTATTTCCGGCGCGCCTTCGATGACAAGTTTCGGATCCTCACCGCCAGCAATGCCCAGGAAGGATTCAGCGTCCTCGAACAGAACAAGGACACGGTCGGATTGCTGATGACTGACCAACAGATGCCGGGCGAAAAAGGGGTGCAGTTGCTCGAAAGGGCGCGCCACCTCCGGCCGCGCATCGTCCGCATGCTGGTGACGGCTTACTCCGACATCGACGCAGCCATCGACGCGGTAAACAGCGGCGCGATCTACAAATACGTCAGCAAACCGTGGGACGTGCCGCAACTCGAGATCACCCTGCGGCGCGCCCTGGAGTTTTTCATCGTGCAGAAGGAGCGGGATAGTTTGCTGCGCGAAAAAATGTCGGTCTTGCACAACATGATGATAACGGACCGCGTGGTCAGCCTTGGAATTCTGGCCGCGGGCCTCGGGCACCACATCCGCAACGCGCTGGTGGCGGTTCGCACGTTTTTGGACCTGGCCCCCACGAAATTGCGGGAAGAGAACATCGACCTGGAAGAGCTCCGCAATCCGAATTATTGGAAAGATTTTTACACGCACGTGCAGCAGCAGGTCGGGAAAATCACGGAGATGCTCTGTGACCTCGGCGTGGCCGCTGACAAATCGCTGCAGTCGTTTCATGATCGAGTGGACTTGCCCCAGCTGATCGAGCGGATCTTAAGCCGGCTGCAAACGCGTTTCGCCGAAAAGAAAATAACGATCAACAATGAGATGCCCGGGAATTTGCCCGCGCTGCTGGTCGACGAAATCAAATTCACGCGATTGTTCGAACTGCTCTTTGCCGACGAATTGGTGACGCTCCCTGAGGGCAGCGCCATTTCCTTGCGGGCGTCCGTCGTTCAAGAAGAGGGGGAATCCCAGGTGCGTTTGGAAATTCAGGACAACGGGCCTGGTTTGCCGCAAAACGCGTTGCGCTCGGTTTTCGATCCATTCTTCCTTCGGAAAGATGACCCGCAAGAATTCGGGCTGCGGTTGATGACCTGCTTTTTCATCGTTTATCACCATGGCGGGACGATCGAAGTCAAAAGCCCGCCGGGAGGGGGAACGCATTTCATCCTGCAATTTCCGAGCAACGGCCAGTCGAGCAGCCCTCGAAAAGACCAGGAAGATTTCGTCTCGAAGGTGCTGTTGAACGAAACGATTTGGGAAAAACTTCTCGCCAACGGATGATCCATTTCGTTAACGCCGCGAGCTTTTCCTCAAGCTTCGCGGCAATTGCGCCGTTAATGGACAAAAGCTTGTGGCATGAACGGCGGCGGAAATCATCGCGCCGCCACGATGGTTGAGGCTCAAAATTGGCGTCCAAGCGCGAGCGCCTCAACCCCGGGTTTGAAAACTTGCTTGTAAAATTGCTGAAAAAACCGATATTTTCCGACTTAACCTGCACAATTGTATAACAAAAATTTACGCGGAAAGCGTGACGCGCGCGCCTGCCAGCATTCGTCCGCCGCCTTGATATATGGACTCACTTTGCGCAACTGACGTGAACCTCGACCCGACGAACTCGGAAAGCGAACCGCGCCGCACGCTTCTGATCGTCGATGACGAGGAAGGACCGCGCCAGGCGCTTCGGATTATTTTTCAGGACGAATACGAAGTGTTGCTGGCGGAGGACGGCTACAAAGCGGTCGAGCTTGCCTCACAGATTCCAATCGATGCCGCCCTTCTGGACATTCGAATGGCAGGACTCTCCGGAATCGAAGTGTTGCACCAGTTGAAACAGATCGATCGGGCCACCGAGGTCATCATGCTGACGGCTTACGAAACCGCAGAAACTGCCAGGCAGGCGCTCCGCCTGGGCGCCTGCGATTACCTGGATAAGCCATTTGATATTTCCACGATCCGCAGCGCGGTTCGAACCGCCATGGACCGCCGGGCCGTCTCCCAGCGGATCGAGGCCCACAACCATAAGCTGATCGAGCTCCATGCCGAAATTCACAACCAGCGCCTGCGTGAGGAAATTACCCGAACTCGGGGCGAGATTTACGCCAGCATTCTTCACGACATTAACGGGCCGCTTTCGATCATTTCCGGGTTCGTCGATGTGCTCAGCGTCCACATTAACGATTTGCGCCAACTGGAAGGCGCGAACCTTGAGTTTGTGAAAGACCGGTTGGCTCGCATTTCCGGCCAGGTGCGCAATTGCATTGAGATTTCGCGGCGTTATTTGGGGTTTTTGCGCGGGCAAGCCGGAACCATCACGCCAATCTCCACCAATCAGATATTGACGGATCTCAGCGATCTGCTGCGAACGCATCCCAGTTCGAAAACCAACACGCTGCAGATTCGAACGCTGCGCCAGGATGCGGGGGTCCGGATCAACGGGACGGACCTCATCCAAATCCTTTTAAACCTTGCCGTAAATGCGTTTCAAAGTTCGCCCGAGCCGCACACGGTGAAAATTTCCGCACAACAAATCAACCGGCCGTTAGATTCGTTGGCTTTGGCCAGCGGTCCGTATGATCTCTTTTTGAATCCCGGCGCCATTCGGAACCGCGTTTCCTTAATTGGCCTCACCATCGAGGATGATGGCCCAGGAATTCCAGCTGAAATTCTCCCGAAAATTTTTGACCCCTATTTCAGCACCAAACCGCAAGGACAGGGCACCGGACTGGGCTTGCCGATTGTTCGCCGTTTAGTTGAGCAGGTGAACGGGGCTATTCACGTCCACTCGGGCCCAGATGGCGGGGCCAAATTTGTGATTTATCTTCCCAGCCGCGAAGAATCGACCGTGAGCGCCCCGGAATGATTCCCGGAGCGGCCGCCTGTTCCCTCCCAGACCGACCCCTTCCCAGATCCTTAAAAAAGGACTTTCCCAACGATCTGGTTCTGGCGGGCCACTCCGTAAATCGAATTCGCGCGGTTGTCCCCAATAAAAAAGAATTCATCGCGGCCCAATGAAACCGTGGTGCTTTCCCATGGGATTTGAACGTCCGCATACTCATCGACCAAGCGCCGGCCGTTGATTTCGATGTGGCCTTGCCGGATGCTCAGGTTCTCTCCAGGAAGGCCAATAATTCGTTTGATGAGCAAGCCGCCTTCCTCCTTGAGTTGGAGCACGACCACGTCTCCGCGCTCGGGGCGATGGCGCAAGTAGGAGAGTTTATTGACCAGGTTGCGGGCGCCGGACTCATACGTGGGCGCCATGCTCGATCCGGAGACGGTGATGGGCAGCACCAAGGAGTGGAAAATCAGATTGACGCAAATGGTCCAGATCCAAACCCGCAACAACGTCTTCCTGGGGTTTCTGCCGAAGAGGTAGCGCCGCCACTCCGTTTCCCGATGGGCCGTCATGATAGCTTCCATAAATTCCAGACCAACCTAAAGCCGAGTTCGCCCAGCTCAATCCCGGTCTCGCCCGGAATTTATTTTGAGGGAACCGGGCATCTTCTCCTCGGCGATTCTCTGATCACGGTCAGGCAAACCAGAACTGGCCATCAGCGTTATCTCCGACGCATCTCGCCTTTGATCTTCAAACGATCTACTTTTTCGCCATGACTGAATCTGAGCTCGGCGAACTGCTCGCGGCCATGGGCTGTCCATCGGAAAAGTCCGGCGAGATGGCGAAACAGCTGCTGCGACGAGCGCGCCAGTTATCCGAGGAAAAAGGAAAGTCGGAAGAGGAAGCGCTCGCGCATCTGATAAATTTAATGCGGCAAGGCTGGGCGGCAAAAGAGAAAGGCTTTTGAGATGTCCGACATTCAACTCTGGGAAAAAATCGCCACGGATCAGCTCGCGGACTTCCGCATATTCGCCGTCAGGCGGGAACGCAAGCGCTCGCCCCGCAGCGGAAGCGAGCACGATTTTTTCGTCTTGGATGCGGTCAATTGGGTCAATGTCATTGCGGTGACTCCGGACGACGAGCTCGTTTTGGTGGAGCAATACCGGCATGGAACCGACACAATCGAGTTAGAAATTCCCGGGGGCATGATCGATTCCACCGACGATTCACCCATGGCAGCGGGCCAGCGCGAACTGCGCGAGGAAACCGGTTATGAAGGCGAGTCACCGGTCATCATCGGGGATGTTTGGCCGAACCCCGCGATTATGAGCAATCGCTGTTTCACCCTCTTCGTTCACAATTGCCGCTGCAACCATCCGACATGCTTCGATCATGGCGAAGACTTGAGAACCCACCTCACGCCTATTGCGGATATACCGTCGCTCGTCATTTCCGGAAAGATCCGCCATTCACTTGTGCTCGCCGCGCTCTACCATTTCGATCTTTGGCGGCGAACGGCGGGCGCGCCGCGCTGATGGAGCGAGAACTCGTCGCCCAGGAAAATTCAGGCAAGCGCAAAAAACCTCACTCTTTGCCCCGCCGAACCTTTTCCTTTTTCTCCTCCAACGTGGCGAGCAGCGATTTCTTATCCGACAGGAGCTGTTTTTCCAGCTGGGCGAGCGCTTCGTAATCGCCTTTGCCCGCCGCTTTGCTCATCTCCCCTTTCAGGAAAATCTCGCGTTCGGCGATTTTGGCGGAGAATTGGGAGTCGAGTTCAGCAAGCCGTGCTTTTTGCTTCTCGGTGGTTTTGGTTTGTGGCGCCGATTTATTCAGCCGTTCCATGGCAAGTTCATAGGCCGTCTTCATAATCATTATTTTTCACCGAGTTTCGGTTTGTTCTTCCACGGCATGTCGGGCATTTTGGGCAGCGGTTTAGGCGGCGGTTTGGCCAGCGACAGCTCGGGGTTTTCCTCCGCAGGGTTGCCGGCGGTTTGTTCTTTCCAGGAAGCGATGCGCGCTTGCAACCCATGGTGTTCAGCCGTTTTTTTGTCGCCGCTCTTCATGTAAAACAAGGAGAGGTTCGTGTGAACGAGTTGCTCTTTCGGACGCAATCTTTCCGCCAAATGCCCTTCGCGGATCGCGCTGGCGTAATCCCCTTTGCGGTAATAAGCCATCCCGAGCGAAAGTTGGGCATCAAAATGCGTTGGGTCTTCAGCTAGAATTGCGCGGCACTTCTCGATGGCTGCATCAAAGTCTCCCCGACTGAAATCATACATTGCGTCATCATAAAGTGCCTGGAGATCTGCCATAATGCTTTGACAAATGACGGTATCGCACGAAAGTAGCCCCGCGCAAGTTTCAACGAAGTTGTTGCCGGCCTTGCCACGAGCCGTTCGCTGACTGATGGACCTGCCGATCAAAATAATTTCAACCGACTTCGACGGAACCCTCCACACCGAAATCGAGGAACCTCCCGTTCCCCAGGAACTGCAAAGTCTGATTGGCGGGCTCCAAACGCGCGGCGTGACCTGGGTCATCAATACGGGACGCGACTTGGCCAGCTTGACGGACGCTCTCGCTCAATCACGCCTCTCGATCCAACCCGATTACGTGGTGACAGTGGAACGCGAGATTTACCGCCGCAAGAATTCCGGTTACATCGGCCACCGCGATTGGAATGTTCAATGCAGCGAAGCCCACCACGAGCTTTTCCAGCGCGTCAAAGGATTGCTGCCGGGATTGATCGAGTCGATTAAAAACAGCTTCGAAAGCACGATTTTCGAGGATGTTTACTCTCCCTTTTGTCTGATTGCCCGCAACTCAGCCGACGCCGACGCTATCTTCGAAACGCTGCTGGCGTTCGCCCGACGAATCCCCCACCTGGCCGTGGTCCGGAATGATATTTATTTCCGGTTCGCCCACGAAGCCTACAACAAAGGTTCGGCTCTCAGCGAAATCGCGCGAGGCTTGTCGATTACGTCGGAATTTGTTTTTGCGGCGGGGGATCATCTTAACGATTTGCCGATGCTGACTCGCGACTGCGCCCGCTGGCTCGTCGCCCCGGACAACGCCATCGAGCAAGTGAAAGAAGCGGTGCGCAGCCAGCAAGGTTACGTGAGCCAGCAGCCGTATGGGTACGGCGTGGCGCGGGGCCTGGAATATTTTCTGGAACTCACCTCGTCGCTGAGTGCGGTTTTTAATTCGCCCCGGCAGCGGCATAAGAGCACTTAATTCCCAACCGAAAGCGCCAAAATAAAATGCATTGAATTTCACCAAAGTCTCTCGGGTTCAGCGATTTGCGAAGCACTAATACCGTTTGACAGTCTGACGCCCGATGTTACTGTGATGCACCAATGAAGCAAACTTCAAAGCGAGCTCTGCCTGAACGGAGCCCCTTTTAAATCTGTTTTTCTGTTTTTAAGTCCAATTTCTCCATGAGCGAATCAACTGTAGCAGTGCCGTTAGCCGGAGGCGGCCCCCAGATTTCAAAAATCTCCGAAGCGGTCATTCGAATCGCGGGCAATTCGCAGGATGGCATTCAGGCCATCGGCGGTTTCCTTGCGCGGTTGGCTGGCCGCAGCGAACAGGAAGTCATGACCTTCATGACGATCCCTTCCACCATTTCGGGCGGCCCCTCGATCTTCCAGGTCCGGATCGGTTCCGGCGAAGTGTTGAGCGCCGGCGATGAAGCGGATGTGCTGCTCGCCTTTTACCAGCACTCTTACGAAAACCACATTAACTCCCTGAAAAAGGGCGGAATCGTGCTTTACGACTCAGGACACGTCGAGCCAAAGCTCGAATGGGAAAAGGATTATCGCCATATTGGCGTGCCGATTTCCGCGCTCACCATCGAGGCGATCGGCGGGACGGCGAAAGACAAGGGCAAGAATATTTTCGCCCTCGGGCTCGTCGCCAAAATGTTTCACTTGGATGTTCCTAAGCTGACGAAGCTGGTTTCCGAACGATTCGGCGGAAAAGACAACAGCATATTGAATAACGCGCTGAATGCGTTCCATGCGGGGTATGGTTACTCCCTGGGAAATGTCATGGAAACCTTTCAGTTTGTGGAAAGCCAAAAGCGCGCGGGCAATCAGGTGGTCATGAGCGGCAATGAAGCGCTCGGCTACGGCATCATTGCGGCCGGCGTCCGATTCGGCGCGGGTTATCCGATCACGCCGTGGTCTGATGTGATGGAATTGCTTCGCCGCGAGCTCCCCAAGTATGGCGGGACCTTTGTGCAGTGCGAGGACGAGATCGCTTCGGTTTCGATGGCGATCGGCGCCAGTTACGGCGGCCGCGTGGCGGTAACCGGTTCCAGCGGCCCTGGGGTTTCCTTGAAGACGGAGGCAATCGGCTGGGCCGTGATGGCGGAGGTGCCCTTAATCGTGATTGACGTTCAGCGCGGCGGGCCTTCGACGGGGATGCCAACCAACGTCGAACAATCCGATCTCAACATTGCGCTGTTCGGCGGGCATGGCGATTCCCCTCGCGTGGTGCTGGCCCCGGCCAATGTCGAGGACTGCTTTTACACCGCGATTGAAGCGGTGAACATCGCCCGAACTTACAGTGTTCCTGTTTTTATTCTCTCGGACCAGGCGATCGCCACCCGGATTGAAGCGTTTGAAGAGCCCAAACTGGAAAAACTTTGCCAGGATATCTCGCCCGATTTATCGCCCATCCCCGATCACAAGCCGTATGATCTGGCCGCTCCCAACAGCGTCACCCATCATGCCGCTCCAGGCACCCGTATTCTAAGCGGCAAATATCCGGTGGTGACGGGGCTCGAACACGACGAATTGGGCCACCCGAGCGGCTCGCCGAAAATCCACATGGCCATGTCGGCGAAACGCCGCAAGAAGCTGCAAGCTTTGGCAGCCAGTCTGCCGACTCCAAAAGTTTACGGGCCGCCGGAAGGCAATGTGTTGTTGGTCGGTTGGGGTTCCACGCAAGGGCCGATTCGCGAAGCCGTCGATCGTGCCCGCGCCAGCGGCACGAGCATTTCCTCGCTGCACCTGAAGCATCTTTCTCCGTTGCCCTCCGGACTGGAGAATATTTTCGCCGGGTTCAACCACGTGCTGGTGGTGGAGATGAATGACGAAGGGCTTTACGGCTACGGGCAATTGGCAGGCCTTTTGCGCGCGCGTTACTGCGATCCGAAGATTCGCAGCTTGAACAAAACCGACGGCCTGACGTTCAAAGTTCGAGAAATCCTCGACCATTCCAAGCGCTTGATTGCGGGTGGAAATTCTTAATTTATCCCTTTCAGAAATTTAAACTATGAGTGCTCCCTTGACTGATGTCCCTTCACGACAGATGAACGCCGCTCCGATTCCGGACGGCGAACGAAAGCCGCTGACAAAAAAGGAAATCGCCGCGGATCATCCGACCTGGTGCCCTGGGTGCGGCGATTTTTCCGTGCTCGCGCTCTATTTCAAATTGATCGAGAAGCGCAACATGTGGCACGAAAAAATCACCACCATCGCGGGAATTGGCTGTTCGAGCCGGTTTCCTTACTTCGTCCAAGCCCACGGCGTCCATTACATCCATGGCCGGGCTCTGCCGTTTGCGAGCGGCGTCTCGCTCAGCCGCCCAGACCTGCACGTCTTCGTTTTCGGCGGCGATGGCGACGCCTTCTCGATCGGCGGAAATCATCTCAATCACACGGCGCGAAAGAACATTCGGATGACCTACGTGATCATGGATAACTGGGTCTACGGCCTGACAAAAAAACAAACTTCGCCGACATCCCCGGTGGGGTTCAAGAGCAAGACGGACATTTGGGGCGCGGTCGACCATCCGATCAACCCGATGAAACAACTGATCGCCGCAGGCGCCACTTTTGTGGCCCGGGCAACTCACAGCAATCCGAGTCATTTGCTTCAAATGATGGAAGCCGCCATGGACCATGATGGCTTCAGCGTTATTGAATGCCTGAGCGAGTGCGTCGAATTTTACGAAGGCGCGTTTGACTCTTCCAACCCTAGGAAAGGCGGCGTGTTCAACCTGGTTCCCCCGGATCACGACGTGAAGGATGAGGTCGCCGCATACAAACTCGCCCTGGCCCCGTTCCCCGGTTATTTTGGAATTTTTTATAACACGGACCGGCCGACCAAAAACGCGCTCGAGGCCAAGATCAACTCCGACTCACGGGAAAAGGTCAAAGGACTGGCTGACTGGCAGATCCTGCAGAAGAATTTCGACCGGATGAAATAGCTTCCGGAACATTGTTTGCATTCGCGAAAGGCGCGCCCGCTGGCGCGCCTTTTTTTCCGCCCCGATCCGGTTCATCTTCCCGTCATCAGTTTTTCTGGTATTGTTTGCGCGGAGATTATTATGCCGATCTACGAATTTGCATGTCCGAAGTGCCGGGTGGTTTTCAATTTTTTGTCCAAAACAGTCAACCCGGGTCACCTGCCAACCTGCCCGAAGTGCGGCAACAAGAAAATGACCAAGCAGGTCAGCCGTTTTGCCATGCCGCGCGGGGTGAAAGAACCAGCCGCCGGTCAACCGGAGGGAGCGGAGGAGCCCATGCCTGATCTCGATGATCCGCGAGTGATGCGGGTGATGGGCGAACTCGAACGCGACATGGAGCACATGGATGAAAATAATCCGAAGCACATGGCGCACATGATGAAAAAAATGAAGGAGATCATGCCCGCTGGGGCTATGCCAAAAGAATTGGACATCGCGATCAAACGGCTCGAAGCAGGCGAAGACCCCGAGAAAATAGAAGAGGACATGGGTGACGTGCTGGGCGAGTTTATGGGAGACCCCGATGCGGAAGGAGGCGGCGGCGGATATGGGGGTTACTCTCACGACAGCGGGCTCTACGATTACTGATGAAATGGATCGACAGCATCCGCACGGTCGTCCGGCACGGCAAGGACGCCTCCGTTTCGCTGGTGCTCGAGCGCTTGGCCCAACGGCGGGTCGCGCCTTACGGGAATATGCAAAACCTTTCGATCGATTCGACTCAAAAGACGATTCATTTCGAGATCTCCTTGCGCGGGGAAACCCAGCCCATCGCCATTGATATCGAGCAATACGAACTGATCCACGAGGGGCTGCAAACTTTCTTCCTTGCGAAAAAGGCGCGCGCCTCTCGCGAATGGCTGCAAGCGGCAATCGATCAATTCGCGGTCGGCCGGAAATGGCCGGTGCCCGAACAGTGGGTTTCCTTGTTGAAAGTTGTGCTCTGATCCATCGGGAGAGCTGCTTGTGTTTCGCTGGGGCTTATGTCAGTTTGGCCTGGCGCCTCGCCTGCGCAATTCTGGAAAAATCGGTATGACATCCCAACAGGTTCTCGATCTTTACTTCATGGAGGCTCGACACAAGTTAATCGATTTGGCCGCGTTCCTCGATCGCATCGATCGGGCCGGTGGTTCAGACGATTTCCGCCTCACCGCCTTCCGGACTGGGTTGCAAGAGTTGGAAAAGAGCGGGGGCGATCGAGCCAAGCGCGTCCTCTTGGCGTTCAGCGATCCAACGCTCGAACCACTTTCTGCTGCCACAACCAAAGGCGCATCCGGCGCTTGGAACGCAAAAGCCACCCGGCTTTAGCCTCGACGTCTGAGCAGCTCGGACGAACTCTATGCGTTACATCGAACCTCACGGACACATGGTCAGCCGCGTGACGGATGATTATGCCGACATGGTGACGGCGGGCTGCCAAGCCGTGTGCGAGCCGGCCTTTTGGGCTGGTTTTGATCGGAGCTCGGTCGATGGGTTTTACGATTATTTTTGCCAATTGACCGATTACGAGCCCAAGCGCGCAGCGAAGTTTGGCCTGCCACACTTTTGCTGGCTCTGCATCAATCCAAAGGAATCCGAGGACCTCAAACTCGCGGACGAAGTTCTCAGCATCATCCCTGAATTTTTGGCTCGGCCCAGCGTGCTCGGGATTGGAGAGATCGGCCTAAACAAAAACAGCCGGAACGAGCTGAAAGTCCTGGAAAAGCATGTCGATTTGGCGGCGCGCCACAATCAGCTGATTCTCGTCCATACCCCGCATCTCGAGGACAAACTCAAGGGCACTCGTTTGATCATCGACGTATTGAAAGCCGACAAGCGGATTCAGCCGAAGCGTGTGATCATCGATCATGTGGAAGAGCACACGATTCAGCTCGTGCTCGATGCCGGTTTCTGGGCGGGCATGACACTTTACCCGGAATCAAAATGCTCCCCGCCGCGCGCCATCGATATGCTGGAAACGTTCGGATCTGAAAACATTTGGATGAACAGCGCGTGCGATTGGGGCGTGAGCATTCCTTTGGCAGTGCCGCGAACTGCGATCGAAATGCGCCGGCGCGGCCATACCGCGGAAGCCATCGACCGGGTGATCTTTCAAAACCCACAAAAGTTCCTCACCCAGTCGGAGAAGTTCAAATTGTCATAAGCATCGCGAAAGAAGGTGCGGCTAATTCAACGCTCGAAAGGCCTAGCCAAAGGAATTTCGGATTTGATTGATCTAAGAAACTGAGAGGTTTTGCGACGAGAATGTCGAAAGAAGAATCTATCTGAAATTCAACTCCCGCCCATTTGAAAATCGATCTGCACGTGCATTTGGTCGGCGATGGCAGCTCCGGTTCGGGTTGTCGCTTCAAATCCTCCTGGTGGCGGTGGCCGCTTACCGCGCTGATGGCGTGGACCGCGGGGTTATCCTGGAGAAATTTCCGACACAACCTGGATCGCGCTTACGTCGAGCTGCTGCTCCGAATGGCGCGTGGTTCTTCCCTCGACGCGATTGTCCTGCTGGCCCAGGAGCGCGCTTACGATGATTCCGGCCGGCCGGTTGAATTTCCAGGTTCTTTGTATGTGCCCAACGATTACGTGTTGAACCTGGCGCGAAGCCATTCCGAATTTCTTCCCGGCGTTTCGATTCATCCAGGCCGTCCTGACGCGCTCGAGGAGTTGGAGCGTTGTTTGGACGCCGGCGCCGCTCTGATGAAATGTTTGCCCAACGTCCAGAACATCGATTGCAATCTCCCGCGTTACCGGAAATTTTGGGAGCGAATGGCGGAAGCACGCTTGCCGCTGCTGGCCCACACCGGCGGCGAACACACGCTTCCGGTTCTCCGCCGCGATCTCTCCGATCCGCGCACGCTCGAATTGCCGCTGCAATGCGGCGTCACCGTCATCGCCGCGCACTGCGCGACGAAAAGCGGATTAACCGACCCGCAATATTTTCCAGCATTCGTCGAAATGACTGGCCGCTATCCGAATCTTTACGGCGACAACAGTGCCTTTAATGTTCCCATCCGCGGGCAAGTGACGCCGCAGTGTCTCCGCCCCCCGCTCAACCAACGCATCCTTCACGGGAGCGATTTTCCAGTGCCGGTGCTCGGCCATTGGTCGTGGCTGAAAGGTTACGTCTCCTGGGAAACATTCCGTAAATGGGAGCGCTGCGGCAACCCCTTGGAACGCGATTACCAATTAAAACGAGCGATGGGTTTTCCGGACGAAAGTTTTACCCGGGCCAGTCGATTGTTGCGCCGGTCGAAACTGGCCGAATCTTCTTGCCGATGATGGCGGGGTGCGATTGTTTCAGAACTCGCATGAAAACCGCATTGGTGGCTGCAACAATAGGAGTGGATTCGTGGCGCGATTCCTCTCTCCCTTCCCTCTCCTCGCCAAGTCCGATCCGTTTCTCAAATTCGCGCGGGGAGCGGGCGAGAGTGAAGGGCTCAGGTTCATCGGGAGGAGTGCCTGCGCTTATGAAACGATCTATCTTTCCCCTCGCGATCGTCCTCGCTGCTTTTATCGCAAACGCGCCCTTTAGCTTCGGACAAACCGCTTCAGAAAAGCGCGTCATTCTGCTGCCTGGCCAGCGCCCGGATGGCTCGGTGTTGTTGCCCAATCAATGGAGCTTGCGGCCCGCCGGTCGCCAGATTCCGGTATTCGACTTTCCGATTAGCATGGCGGTTCACCCGTCCGGCCGGTATGCCGCTGTGCTGCACGCCGGATACAGCCAGCATGAAATCGCTGTGCTCGATGTAAAGGCCGAGCGCGTCGCCTCCCGCCGTCGATTGAACGAAACGTTCTACGGCATCGCGTTCTCCTCCGACGGCAATAAAGTGTTTTGCAGCGGCGCCGGCGCGGAAGTGATTCATGTTTTTACGTTCGAAAGCGGCAGCCTGATTGATCCTCGAAATATTTCCATTCGCCCCGTTAAAGAGCGAGGCATTCCAGCAGGGCTCGCCTTGAGCCGAAGCGGCCGGGAACTATTCGTCGCGAATGTGTGGGGGCAATCCGTCAGCCGAGTGACGTTGGGTGTGGTGGAAAATGTGATCGATCTGCCGTTGGGAATAGCCGCGCCGAATCCGCGCATTTCTCCCTCATCCAATGCCGATTTAGCGGCAGCGAATAAACGCGCTGAAGCGGCCATGGACGTCACCTCCACGAACGCACCGTTCCCATTCGCCTGCCAGCTCGATGAAAAGCGGGAGCGCCTTTACGTCAGCTTGTGGGGCCAAGCCGCGGTCGAAGTCATCGACTTGCGCTCGTTCCAAGCGGTGGCGCGTTGGGCGGTCCAGGAGCATCCGAACGAAATGCTCCTCAATAAATCGGGCAAGCTCCTTTACGTCGCCAATGCCAATCGCAATACCGTGACGGTGCTCGATACCGCCACCGGCCGCACGATCGAAACCTTAATCGCATCGATGAACCCGGCCGATTTTCCGGGCTCGACCCCCAACAGTCTCGCGCTGTCACGCGATGAAAAAATGTTGTTCGTCGCGAATGCGTGCAACAACACCGTGGCGGTGTTCGATGTGACCCGGGCCGGCCGCAGCCGATCGCTCGGCTTTATTCCAGTCGGTTGGTATCCGACGTCCGTGCGCGTTACTCCCGATGGAAAAAAGCTTTTGGTGGCGAATGGGAAAGGCTCGATTTCCAAGGCCAATCCAAATGGGCCGCAGCCAGGCCTCCGCAAACCCGCCGGCACAGTCGAGGAGTACATCGGCAAATTGTTTAACGGGACAGTCTCTGTCATCGATTTGGCCTCGCGTTCGACATTCCAGAAGCAGTTGGCCGATTACACGATCGATGCGCTCCACGGCGCGCCGTCCGATCGCGAACCACAAGCGGTCGGACGCAGCCTGGGCAACCCCATCCCGGCGCGTTTGGGCGAACCGAGCCCGATCAAATATTGCATTTATGTTCTAAAGGAAAATCGCACTTACGACCAGGTACTCGGCGACATGCCCCAAGGGAACGGCGACCCGAATCTTTGTTTGTTTCCGGAAAAGGTCACGCCGAACCACCACCAGATCGCCCGCGATTTTGTCCTGCTCGATAATTTCTATGTCGAGAGCGAAGTCAGCGCGGATGGGCATGAGTGGTCGATGGGCGCCTATGCCACTGATTTTGTGGAAAAAACCTGGCCGCTGAATTACGGCCACAACAAATCCGGCAAGTTCCCGTATCCGAGCGAAGGTCACTTCGCCATGGCAACGCCTGCCAGCGGTTATCTTTGGGATCGAGCACGGGAAGCGGGGGTGAGTTTTCGAAATTACGGCGAATTCATCGATGTGGGCAAAACGTTGAACGATCCAGCCACCACGCGTGTGCCCAGCTTGCGCGGACATTTCGATCCTTGGTTCCATCCGTGGGATTTGAATTATCCCGACGTGAAGCGGGCTGAGCATTTCCTCGATGAAATCAAGCGATTTGAAAGGGAAGGTGAGATGCCGCGGTTGCAGATCGTGCGGCTCCCGAATGATCACACTTACGGTACGGCCGCGGGCAAACTCACTCCCACCGCGATGGTGGCCGAGAACGACCTTGCCTTTGGAAAATTTGTGGAAGGGATCAGCCGGTCAAAATTCTGGCCGCAAACCGCCATTTTTGTGGTCGAGGATGACGCTCAAAATGGGCCGGACCACGTCGACGCGCACCGCACCATTGCCTTTGTGGTCAGCCCTTACGCAAAACGGGCCGCGGTCGACTCGCGGATGTATTCGACGAGCAGCATGCTCCACACGATCGAGCTGATCCTTGGCTTGCAGCCGATGACGCAATTCGATGCCGCGGCGCTGCCGATGTACAATTCGTTCCAACGCACGCCAGATCTGCGGCCTTACACCGCGTTGCCAGCCCAGGTTGACCTGAACGAACACAACGGGAAGACGGCTTGGGGCGGCAAACTCTCGGACAAAATGGACTTCACCAAAGAGGACGCCGCGGATGATTTGCTGTTGAACGAAATTGTCTGGCGTTCCGTGCGTGGCGCGGATCATCCGATGCCAGCGCCAGTCCGGGCAGCGTTCGTGTTTGCGCGCGAGGAAGCCGATGATTAGGCGGCAAGTCCGGGGCGGCGTGTGGAGGTGCTGCGGACGCGAGGTTTCCGGTTCTTCTTTTTCAGTCGCGAGGGGCAGGAGCCGCGCCACATCCACGTGGAACGGGCTGAAAAGTACGCAAAATTCTGGCTGGAGCCGATTGAATTGGCGGAGTCTCGTGGCTTTCGAAGTCATGAATTGACGGCACTCCGCCGGATGATTGAGGAGCACAGAGATGAATTCATCATTGCCTGGGACGAGCACATGCGGGGCTAAACCCATAGCCGATGCGGTGGATGTCTCATTCAACAGCGATTCTTTAATCGTTACTTTAGCGGACGGCCGCACCGTATCGGCGCCGCTGGAGTGGTTTCCGCGCCTGCTCCGGGCCAGTCCGAAGCAGCGGCGGAATTGGCGACTTATTGGGAAGGGGATCGGGATTCATTGGGCCGACCTGGATGAGGATATCTCAATTCGGAGCCTTCTTGCATCGTAATTTGAATGTCCAACTAGCCGGAGGCAGTGAACGGCGGGGTTTCGCCCCTTTTCCATTTCGATCATCCTTGGCTGGTCGTCACTTCCCTAGAGCGTTAGGCAGCGGCGAGCGCCTTGTGCAGTCAGCACAAAATATTAATTGAAAGGACATCCCGTGACTTCCCAAGCCACCACCATCAGCGAATACTTGGAGGAGCTTCCCTCCCGACCGTCGGGCGGCCTTAGGTGAGTTGCGCGCCCTCATTCTCCGCGTGGCCCCCGAAAACGGTTGAGGCCATGAAATACGGCCTGCCGTCGTTCGGCGAGCTTTGCGCCTTGGCGTCGCAAAAGAATTAACGACTTCTCCATGCGCGCCGGGATCAGATCTAATGCGTGCGCGCCGCATTATCCAATCCGATCATTCATCCACCCGCGCTCATAACTATCTCACCAATCGATTCGCCGTCGCGTTCGGAATCTTGGAAGCAGCTCGTGGATTGCGCGATCAAAGAAATCCAGGAGCTGTTTGTTGCGGCTGAAAGGGTTTGATTTGCTGTGGTGGCTGCCGTTGGCGGAATTTGGTTTTTGACGAAGCCGGGCGTAAGGTGCGTTTTGTCAAACCGCGATTAAGACAACGACGACGAGCCCGCGTTGGCGAAGATGTCTTGGAACCTCATCCGTTGAGAAAAACAACTTTTAACGCGTCTTAGAACTGCCGGGAAAAGCAAGCGTTGTGATCATTCCCCGCTCATGACACTACGAGACACAAGATTAAGAGTCGTTTTCGGCGCAGCCGCGGCCGTTTTGGTTGGAACGATCGCATTCACCTATTGGATGGGGCTGCTGGCTGTAGAAAGTCATCACAAATTGGCGGCAGAGGTTTCGTTGCTTGGGCATCTGGACAAATTTGTTTCGACGATGGCGACCGCGGAAACCGGACAACGGGGCTATCTGCTAACCGGCGAGGAGCTGTATCTCGGCCCTTATCGGGAGGCCGTTTCCCTTTCCAAACAGGAGATGGCAACGCTGCATCGCCTCGCTTTGAGCGGCGATCTCCCTGTGGAAAAGGTTCGGGCGATCAGGCGGCTTGCCGAACAGAAATTGGCGGAACTGGAGGAGACGATCGACGTTCGGCGCAGGGAGGGGGTCGAGGCCGCGGTTGGACGGATGCGGACTGGTCGCGGCCAAACGCTCATGGGGGCAATCCGCACTTTGGCCAGCGAAATGGTGGCCGCGGAGAAGGAGGAACTGAAGCAGGCGACACGCCGCGCAGATCGTGCTGGCCGGGTGCTCAGGGGGACGTTCATATCCGTGGCGATTCTCAACCTGGAATTCCTGGTGTGGGTTTACTATTTGGTCGCCCGGGAAATGGCCCGGAGGGCAACGGCTGCACAGGAGGTCAGCCGGCAACAACAGTTGCTCTCGACAACACTCGCCAGCATCGGCGACGCGGTGATCGTTACAGATCCCAACTGTTACGTGACGTTCGTGAACGCGGAAGCAGAACGCCTGACCGCATGGAAAAGCTCTGAATCGGTGGGTGAACCTCTTTCCAAGATGTTTCGCCTCGTCAATGAAGAGACCGGCCAGGCCGTGGAAAACCCCGTGGAGAAGGCGCTCCGTTTGGGCCGCGCCGTCAGCTTGGAGCATTATGAGATGCTGGTTTCCAAAGACGCGCGAAAAACGCCCATCGACGACTGCGCAGCTCCGATCCGAACCCCGGACGGCCAACTGTTCGGGGCGGTGCTCGTGTTCCGGGACTTCACCGAGCACCAACAAGCTGAGGCGCTGACAGCAGCGCTCAACGGGATCGACCTCGAACTCCATTCCAGTCTCCGCTTCGAAGAGATCATGCAGAGCGCCGTGTCAACTGCGGCCGCGGCGTTGGGGGCTGAGACAGCAGCTATTTCGCTTCGCCGGGATGATCGCTGGGTCGTCAATTATGTGCACGGTTTGCCGAAGGAACTGGTCGGCGCGGAAACAAATGACGACGAGATGCGACACGCCGTGCTCGCGATTAACACACGCGCGCCGGTCGCGATCGATGATGCTTTGAACGACGAGCGGATCACCAGCGAGCACCTGGTCAAATGGGGAATCCGCTCTGTGCTGGTGGTGCCGCTGGTGACCAGGACCGAAGCAGTCGGGGTGATGTCCTTCCACTACACGCGGTCTGCGATGACGTTCCGCAAGGTCCATCTCAGGTTTGCCGCGCAATTAGTTTCATCCATCAGGATGGCTCTGGAGAACTGCCGGCTTGTCGACACGCTCGAACGCGAGGTGGCCGAGCGCAGGAGGGCTGAGTCGGAAGCCATCGCGGCGAGGGAAGCGGTGGCGCGAGTGAATTCCAATTTGGAAGCCGCCATCGAAGAGCGCACGGCCAAACTGCGCGAAACGGTCGCTGACCTCGAGCAGTTCTCCTATAGTTTGGCGCACGATCTTCGAGCGCCGCTAAGAACCATGTGCTCTTTTTCGACATTTGTGCTCGAAGAGCACGGCCGGATGCTCGACGACGAAGGATTGGATTATCTCAAGCGAATCGCCTCGGCGGCGCTGCGTATGGACCAACTGATCCGAGACGTCCTGGCCTACAGCCAAACCGTCCGCATTCAGCCGACGCTGGAGACAGTGGATCTGGACCGGCTTGTGCGGGAGATCGTCGACCAATACCCGCAACTCAAGCCGGTGGAGGCCCAGGTTGAGATCGCGGGACCGCTCCTGCCCGTGAAGGGCCATCTCGCTTTGATCACGCAATGTGTCTCCAATCTATTGGGCAACGCAGTGAAGTTCATGAGTCCGGGCGTCAAACCGAAAGTGCGCGTGTGGACTGAAGAGCACAACGGACGGGTCCGAGTTTGTGTGCGGGACAATGGGATTGGAATTGAAGCGAGTCAATGGGAGCGGATTTGGCGGATTTTTGAGCGCGGCCATGCTGGCCCAGAGTATGCCGGCACAGGCATCGGCCTGAGCATCGTGAAAAGGGCGGCGGAAAAAATGGGCGGCAGCGTCGCGGTGATTTCCGAATTGGGCAAGGGCAGCACCTTCTCGTTTGAGCTGGCCAAGGGATCGGCGCACGTTGATCGTTCGGTGTCCACGCTTCAGCGTGTTTGCGCTTAATGAATTCAACAGCAGTGCCTGGGCGCGGGGGCAAGCCGTCGTTTACCCGCACTGCGCCTTCTGCCGCAGGGCGTGATCGATAAGGACGAGCGCCGTCATCGCTTCGACCATTGGAACCGCTCGAGGCAACACACAAGGATCGTGGCGGCCACGCGCTTTCAGAGTTGTGTTCTGCAAATTGACGTCAATCGTCTGCTGCTCGTGCATGACCGTCGCCACCGGCTTAAATGCAGTTCGAAAATAGATCGTTTGACCGTTAGAAATTCCACCCTGCACTCCGCCCGATCGGTTAGTCAGCGTAATTACTTTTCCGCGTTTGGTCCGAAATGGATCGTTGTGCTGTAGCCCGGTCAATTGTGTGCCGGCAAAACCCGAGCCGATTTCAAAGCCTTTCGACGCCGGCAAGCTTAGCATCGCTTTCGCCAGATCCGCTTCCAAACGATCAAACACCGGTTCGCCCCAGCCGGGCGGAACCCCGCGCGCGACTGCCTCGATCACCCCGCCGACGCTGTCGCCGGCCTTTCGCACTTTTTCGATCAACCGGATCATCTTGTCGGCCATCGCCGGATCCCCGCAGCGCACGATGTTCGATTCGATTTCGCGGAAGCTGACCTTTTCCGGATCGATCTCAGCCACGAGTTTTTGGACTTGCTTGACGTAAGCGAGAATCTCGACCCCGAACTGTTGTCGAAGAATTTTCTTCGCGATCGCGCCCGCTGCCACCCGGCCGATTGTCTCGCGGGCGCTGCTGCGGCCGCCCCCTTGCCAGTTGCGAATGCCGAATTTGGCTTGGTAAGTGTAATCCGCATGAGAAGGGCGAAACTTGCTGGCCATTTCGGCGTAAGCCTCAGGCCGGGCATCGTCGTTTCGCACTAGCATGCAAATCGGCGTGCCGAGCGTTTTTCCTTCAAAGACGCCGGAAAGAATCTCGACTCGATCCAATTCTTTTCGCGGGGTAACGATTTTGGATTGGCCAGGGCGGCGGCGGTCCAAGTCGGGCTGAATATCATCGGCGGATAATTCAAGCCGTGGCGGGCAGCCATCGATAACCACGCCCACGCCCCCGCCGTGGGACTCGCCCCAGGTAGTGACGCGAAATAAGACCCCGAACGTATTCGCCATGGCAATTAGAGTGCTGAAAACGACTGGCCGGGTCAACGCCACGGCAGAGCTTCAATGACCCCGGCAGCGGTCAGACTGATCAGGAGCAGAATCCAACCATCTCCGCCGGTTGCAATCTGGAATGAAAAACCAAACAGGAGCGAGGCATAGGCGCTGAGCAATCCGACACAAGCTAGCGTGAGTGAAACTCGGAGCACTCGGCCGGAGCGCCGGGCTGGCTCGCTGAGTTCGTTTCTCCTGTCGTTTCGCTGCCTCCAGATTTTTACCAGTCGCACACGAGTGCTTTGATTCGCGAGAATGGAACAGAGCAACGCGGCGGCATAAGACGCATTCGTCGCGGCGAATCCCCAGTCCAATTCGCGAGCGAGCAAAACAAACCCAGCTGGCACAAATACGACCGAGAGGATCGCGGTTCGCCTCGAGAGCAGCTCATCGATCGAACTTGCGAGCGGCCGTTTCGGCACAGCCCCCACTCGCACGTACGAAGCGGCAATCTCCCAAGCCAGCAACACAGTCGCCAGGCCTAACCACTCGAACCCCTTGGCAGTGGCGTGTTGGCGCGAGGCAACGATTCCACTGGCCAGGGCGATTAGGGGAGGAACCATTCCGAATTGGCAGGCGAAGTTTAGCCTACCCGCGCCAACTCCATCGGAATGGTCAGCCGGGCGAACGAATGAGCTGAGGCAGAGGGCTACCATGGCTAGCAGAACCGTGAGCGCGCTGATTTTACCGGCGTCCGAATCAAGATTTAAAACGAATGCCACAAACTCGTCTGCCCCGCTGGTCCAAATCATCGCCGCCCACACAAAACAGATCAGACCTATAATCAGGTTGATTGGGAAGGCTCGCACTTCCGCGGGCCGTTGATTTTTCCGGAATAGTTTCCGCGCGACCACGGCTGCAAGGGCCGCTGGAATCAACGCCAGGAGCGCTGACATCCGAACCACCGCCGCTCGGGAATATCCAAATGAGAACTCGATCTGTCGCGATGCGCTGGCAATCGGCCATTCCCCCGAATATTCGACAACGCCATCGGTTGAAACCGTCATCGCATTTCCGGCGGAGATTTGGCTGAAACCTGCCTTCGGATGTTCCAGGTGAAATTCGAGCCACTGGATTTGCATGGCTCGCAAGAAATCGAAGATGGGCTGGAAGCGAACTGTTCCACGGATCGTTAACAATTTTCGACCAAACCTTTTCTTCGACCGGGCGGTTAGAGTGGCGACCCTCTTTTCCTGCTCGATGTCGAGGCTGCCATCCTTCAACTCCAGCCCGAGAGCAGAAGCCATGGCGATTTCAAGTTGCGCCGAGTTTGCCGGCAAATCAGGAACCAGAAAATACACCTCCGCGTTTCCTGTCGCATCGACCGAGACCCGAACGTTGGCCGGGGCCTGCGCATTTGCGCGAACGCCAAGGACCAAGATCAGGAGGAAGACCCGAAGGTTCATGGTTGGAGAGCCTGCGCCAGGTCATCGATCAGATCTTGCGAGTTCTCCAATCCTACCGAGACGCGCAGCAGATTCGCGGGCGTGCGCGTGGCCGGGCCTTCGATCGAAGCGCGATGTTCGATGAAACTTTCCACGCCCCCCAAACTGGTGGCACGAGTAAAAATTTTTACTTTCGCCGCGGCGTGCAGCGCCTCGACCGACCCGCCCCTCACCTGAAAGGAAAGCATTCCGCCGAACGAACTCATTTGAGCAAACGCCAATTCGAATTCGGGATTGGCTTTCAATCCGGGATAGTGCACGCGTTCCACCGCAGGATGGCCGCTCAGGAATTTGGCGATTTTGTCGGCAGACTCCGATTGGGCCCGGACCCGGAGCGGCAAGGTTCGAATTCCTCGCAACGTGAGCCAGCAATCAAATGGCGAGGGCACAGCGCCGCCGGCGGTTTGGATTTTGCGAATGCGGCTGAAGAAATCGTTTTCTTCGCGCGTGACAATTGCGCCGCCCAAGACATCGCTGTGACCAGCGAGATATTTTGTCGTGGCATGGACCACGAGATCAGCGCCGAGCTCAAAGGGCCGCTGCAGCACCGGCGTCGCCCAAGTGTTATCGCAGACACAAAGCGCGCCGGCTTCGTGAGCGATTTCGGCGATGCGCCGGAGCGGGGCGATTTTGAGCAGCGGATTCGAAGGGGTTTCCACCCAGATTAATTTCGTGTTTGGCTGGAGCGCCTGGCGGACCTGTTCGGGATCATCCATGGGAACGAAGGTTGCGCCGAGCTGCCAGCGGCCGAACAAATCTTTCAACAAACCTGATGTTCCATAATACACGTCAACCGGAGCGATGACATGGTCTGCCGCTGAAAGCGCCTGGAAGACCGCCATGGTGGCGGCGGATCCCGACGCGAAGGCGGCCGCGCTACTGCCTCCTTCTAATGCGGCCAGACAGCTCTCGAGTTCACGGCGGTTGGGGTTTCCCAGCCGCGAATAAATGTAGCCCTCGGGATAAGTTCCGTCTGGTTCACGTTGGTACGTCGTGGAAAGAACAATCGGGCTCGCGACGGCGCGAGAATCTGTGACATTTTCCCGTCCTGCGTGCACAGCCAACGTTTCGATTTTCATAGTGGACTGGAGGAATTGATTCCAGAACCGGCCACGCACGCCAGCCAAATCCGTAGCTGAAGACGGGAGTCTTCAGCCGCCGCGTTGCACCGCAAGGACTGAACTCTGACGAGTTCAGCTACCTGACGAAAGGGAGAACGTCCGTAGCTGAAGACGTGAGTCTTCAGCCGCGGCCTTGCACCATAACGCCTGAACTCTGACGAGTTCAGCTACGGAGTTCAGCTACGGAGTTCAGCTACGAATCAACGCCTTGGCAAAACGTCCGAAGTGAGGTATCTAAAGACTGTGTCTTTAGCTTGTGATTCCACTCTCGAAACCGACTTCCGCCTTTCCTGGCTCGCTCGACGCGCAGATTGCGGCAGGACTCAAACTCTAGATTGCCGGTAAGCTCACGTGCGCGTTGGTCAACTTTGAAATCTCCCATGAAATTGCTGCGTTTTGCCTTTGTTCTCGTTGCTTTTGTTTCTTTTGCCGGATGGGACGCCCTCGCCCAGAGCGATCCGATCATTTCCGAATTCATGGCCAGCAACACTTCCACCCTCGCGGACGAGGATGGCGAGTATTCCGACTGGATCGAGCTGTTTAATCCATCGGCCGTGCCGGTCAATTTGGAGGGCTGGTACCTGACGGATGATTCGCGCCAGCTTGGCAAATGGCGCTTCCCAGCGGTCACTCTCCCGCCAAACGGTTTTCTTGTCGTGTTCGCCTCCGGCAAGAATCGCGCGGTGGCAGGGACGCAGTTGCACACGAGTTTTAATTTGAACGCGGATGGCGAATACCTGGCCTTGGTCGCGCCCGACGGCGGGACCATCGTTTCGCAATTCTCCCCCAAATTCCCGCCGCAGGTTGCGGACGTTTCTTATGGCATCGGGACGGGCGGCAATTTTTATTTTCCGAAACCGACCCCTGGCTCGGCCAATTCGACGGGAATTTTAGGGTTCGTCGGCGGACCGAAATTCAGCCAGGAGCATGGCTTTTTTGACGCGCCGTTTGATTTGACCATTTCGACCACCACGCCGGACGCGGTCATTCGTTACACCACGAATGGATTGGCGCCTTCGGCAACGACTGGGCTGGTTTACGCTTCGCCGCTGCCAATCGGCGCGACGACGGTGTTGCGCGCTGCGGCGTTCAAGGATGGTTACGCCCCTTCGCCGGTGGAGACCGCGACGTTTATTTTTCTCAACGATGTCATTCGTCAATCGCCGAGTGGCCAGGCGCCGTCGGGTTGGCCCACGTCGTGGGGTGGAAACGTGGTCGACTACGGCATGGATCCGGACGTGGTGAACAACGCGAAATATAGCGCCACCATCAAAAACGATCTAAAAACCGTCCCCTCCTATTCGATCGTGCTCGATCTCAAAGATCTGTTCGACAGCAGCACGGGAATCTACGCGAACCCTGGACAAGACGGTCGAGCGTGGGAGCGGCCGTGTTCGGTCGAACTGATTCAGCCGGACGGCACGAAAGGTTTTCAGATCAATGCCGGCCTCCGCATTCGGGGCGGGTTCAGCCGCAGCACGGGCAATCCCAAGCATGCGTTTCGGCTCTTTTTCCGCAGCGATTACGGCGCGCCGAAATTGAAGTATCCATTGTTCGGCGACAAAGGGGCTGAGGAGTTTGACAGTTTCGATTTGCGGACGTTCCAGAATTATTCCTGGAGCTTTCAGGGAGACAGCCGCGGGATTTTTCTGCGCGACCAATTTTCTCGCGATTCACAGCTCGACATGGGGCAGAACGCCGAGCGCGGCTATTTTTGTCATCTCTACATCAACGGCGAATATTGGGGACTGTACAACACTGACGAGCGCCCGGAAGCTTCGTATGCCGCAACCTATTTTGGAGGCAACAAAGAGGACTACGATGTCATCAAAGTCGAAGCTGGTCCTTATACCATCAACGCCACGGACGGCAACATGACCGCCTGGACCAAGCTGTATACCTTATCCAAACCGGGGCTGGGCAGCGATGCGGCTTACGAACAGATTCAAGGCAACAATCCCGACGGCACGCCCAATCCCGATTATGAAAAGCTGATCGACGTTCCGAATCTCATCGATTACATGCTCGTGATCCTGTACGGCGGCAATTTGGACGCGCCCATTTCGAACTTTCTAGGAAACACCAGCCCGAACAATTGGTACGGGATTCGGAATCGCAACGGGCCTGATGGGTTTCGGTTCTTTGCGCACGACTCCGAACACACCCTTTTGGACGTAAACCAAAATCGCTTGGGGCCGTATTCCTCCGGCGACACTTCGGTCGTGAAAAGCAACCCGCAATGGATTTGGCAGAAGATGTGGGCCAATGCCGAATTCAAAGTTCGGCTTGCGGATCATATCCACCGGCATTTCTTCAATGGCGGCGCGCTGACTCCGCAAGCGTGCATCGCTCGCCTGATGGCCCGCAAAAATGAAATCGATCGCGCGGTCGTCGGCGAGTCCGCGCGGTGGGGCGACGCCAAACGGAGCACGCCCTTCACGCGTGACGTGGAATGGATCGCAGAAATCAATCGCGTGGTGAACAGTTACATGCCAGCCCGTTCTGGAATCGTCCTCAACCAACTTCGCACGAAAGGGCTTTACCCGTCCGTCGACGCGCCCGAATTCAATCAGCATGGCGGCCCGATTGCGGACGGATTTCAGCTCACGATGACCGCGCCCTCCGGAACGATTTATTTTACGGTGGACGGCTCGGATCCGCGGTTGCGGGGAGGAAATGTTTCCGCGGCGGCGAAGACTTACGGGGGCGGCATTCCGCTGACCGAGCCCGTGCTGGTTAAAGCCCGCGCGTTGAACGGCGGCGTCTGGAGCGCGCTAAACGAAGCGACATTTACCCCGATTCGCGCCTTCACCGATCTGCTCATCACCGAGATCATGTATCACCCACCCGACTTAGGCGGGGTCGATGGGGACGAGTACGAGTTCGTCGAGCTGAAGAACGTCGGGTCGGTCGAGCGGGACCTGAGCGGGATTCATTTCACCAATGGCATCGACTTCACGTTTCCGGTTGGAACCAAAGTCGCGCCCGGTCAATTTGTTGTTGTTGTCAGCAATCCAGCTGAGTTCGCGAAGAAATATCCGAATGTCCGAGTCGACGGAGTTTACACCGGTCACCTATCGAATTCCGGCGAGACCCTCGCGCTGGTTCACGCGGCGGGCGCGCCCATCGCTGAGCTGAATTACGCAACCCGAAATCCATGGCCCGGCGCCGCGGATGGCCAAGGCTTTTCGCTCGTTCCAGCGAACCCGAACTTAAATCCCGACCCGAACAATCCTGTCAATTGGCGGGCGAGTTCAATTCTCGGCGGCTCTCCCGGCGCGGATGATCCGTCGTCGAATATTCCCACGGTTTGGATCAATGAAGTAGCGGCCCATCCGATCCCGCCGCAGCTTGATGCGATCGAATTGCACAATCCCACCGCGCTTTCCGTCGACCTGAGCAGTTGGTATCTCACGGACGATCGGGCGATTCCGAAAAAATTTCAGATTCCTCCCGGCACGCAGATTCCGGCCGGTGGTTATCTTGTCTTTAGCGAGAACCAATTCAATTCCGTTCCCGGGTCGCCAAGCAGTTTTGCGCTGGATGCTCAAGGCGATCAGATATTCCTCTACTCGGCAGATTCGCTGGGAAATCTCACGGGCTACAGCGATGGCTTCAGTTTTGGGGCCGCTGAGGCGGGAACGTCGTTTGGCAGATACACGACCAGCACGGGCGAAATCGATTACCCGGCGCAAGTGCGCACGACGCTCGGGACAGCGAACGCCGGACCCAAAATCGGCCCAGTTGTATTCAATGAAATTCAGTACCACCCTGCCCCAGGCGATGAGGAGTTTGTCGAACTGAAAAACATCAGCGCCGCCACAGTCAGATTGTACGACCCGAATTTCCCGACGAATACGTGGCGATTGGACGGGCTCGGATTCGCCTTTCCGCAAAATCTCGAGCTTCCTGCTGGAGGATTGCTCGTGTTAACCGCAGCCGATCCCGCAACATTCCGGCAGCGTCACAGCATTCCCGCGAATGTGCCCGTCCTCGGTCCGTTTGCCGGGGTGCTGCAAGACAGCGGCGAATTGCTGCAGCTTAAGAAACCGGACGGGCCGCAAACTGACTTGGCCGGCGTTGTTCACGTGCCGTATATCGTCGTTGACGAAGTCCGTTATAACGACAAGGCGCCGTGGCCGATCGCCGCTGATGGAACCGGTTCCTCGCTCGAACGCGCCAAAGCCGACGCTTACTCGAATGATCCGCAAAACTGGCACGCGAGTCCTGGACCGGCTTCACCCGGTTTCGAAAATAGCGGGAATCGTCCGCCGCTGGTGAACGCGGGGCTCGATCAGACTCTGGTCGCGGCCGCATTTCCGATTTCAACACAACTCGCCGGGACCGCCAGCGACGAAGGCCAACCCAACCCACCGGGACGGCTGACCGTGACGTGGACTCAGCGAGATGGGCCCGCGCCCGCCCAGTTCGCCGACGCGCACCAGCTCAATACGAGCGTGACCTTTCCTGGCGCCGGAACGTATCTCCTCCAACTGACCGCGAGTGACGGGGAACTCGATAGCTCCGATCTCGTGTCGGTTTCGATCCAGCACGCCGCGGCGGATATCGTGTTGGTTCCTGCCGGTTTCACCTGGAAATATTTGGATGATGGGGTCGATCAGGGAGATGCCTGGAGGACAGCCGGATTTAATGACTCGGCGTGGAAGAGCGGCAAGGCGCAGTTCGGCTATGGCGATGGGGACGAGGCCACCGTGGTCAGCTTTGGGGGAAATTCGGCCGCGAAATATCCCACCACGTACTATCGGACGGCATTCAACATTCAGAATGCCGCCGGAGTCACGAAACTCACGGTCAAACTGCTCCGCGACGACGGGGGAGTGGTGTATCTGAACGGCGCGGAAATTTTCCGAAGCAACATGCCTGAAACCGACATTACGTATGCGACACTCGCGAGCACCACGGTCGGGGGAGCTGACGAAAGCACCTTTTACGAAAACCAGGTCGATCCGAGTTTGCTGGTCGAGGGGCGCAATGTCCTGGCCGTCGAAATCCATCAGGTCAGCACATCCACCAGCTCCGATACGAGTTTCGACCTCGAGTTGGATGCCCAAACTCTGCCCACCAATCAACCGCCTCAGGTCAACGCCGGGCCCGACCTCACCGCGGCGCCCAATGTCGATACGCAACTGAGAGGGTCTGTCATTGATGACGGGCTGCCGTTGCAGCCAGGGCGAACAACCGCTGTTTGGTCCCAAATCAGCGGGCCTGGGGCTGTGGTCTTTTCATCCTCGAACGCGACCACGCCTCTGGCGCGGTTTCCCGCCGCCGGAACTTACGCTCTACGCCTCTCCGCGACTGACGGCGAATTCTCCGCGCAAGACGATCTGGTCGTCACGGTGCAAGCGGATTCGTTTTCAGCTTGGAAATCGCGCTACTTCACTGCCGCGGAATTGGCTGACGCAACTATCAGCGGAGACAACGCCGATCCCGATCGCGATGGCCACTCGAATATCCAGGAGTTTTTGGCCGGCACTGACCCGCGGGATTCCGCGAGCGTTTTGAAAGCCGCCGTCAATTTGTCTGGGGCAGGCGTGAAGTTTGTGTTTCAAGCGGAGGCTGAACGCGGCTACACCGTGCAATTCCGCGATTCGTTAAACACTGGAGGTTGGTCGAAACTAACGGATGTCCCGGCGGAGTCGAGCGCGCGGCCTGTGGAAATCTTGATCTCGCCAGGTGGAAATCGGTTTTACCGGATCGTCACGCCGGCGCAGCCGTAGGCCGGAGGCTTTACTCGCCCAGGAACTCGCCGACCGCGTTGAGGGAAGGCAGATGGTCGCAGAATATTTTGAACGTCATCAAAATCGGCACGGCCAGGAAAATGCCAATGATTCCCCAGATCCAACCCCAAAACAGGAACGAAATAAACACCACCACCGGGTTCAACGTTAAGCGCTTTCCCAGCACCAAGGGCGTGATGAAGTTGCCCTGCATGAAATCCAAAACCGCATAAATGAGCGGCGGCACGAGCGCTTGGGGCACCGTGTCGAACGTCACCAAAGCAACAAGCGCAATGACCGTGCCCGTGACGAGAGCGCCCAAGTATGGAATCAGCAAAAGCAAGCCGGCCAACACCCCGAGCAAAGCCGGGTTCGGCATGCCAACAAAATACATGGTGATTCCGATGACGACCCCTTCCGCGAGCGCGATCAACATCATCGTGAAAAGGTAGGCTGAAATCTTTTCCTCAACCTCGTGCGCGATGTCCATCGCCTCTTTTTTGTCTTGGAGACTGGGCAGCATCTCCCGCAGCTTGCGAATGAATAAGCCGCCCGAGGCGAGCAGAAAATAGAGCAACACGATCATTTCGATCGCGCCGAGCAAGAAGCTGCGGGTGTACCCCAAAAACACGTCGGAGAGGTCCGACGTTTTGACTTTGATTTTTGGTTCGTCCGGCTTGGTTACAGTCATTTGCTCGACCTGCGCCGCGGTGTCGGCCAATTTCCCAGCCGGCCGGAGCAGTTTGCGGATCTTCTTCTCGACCATTTTTAAATTGTCCGGCGCCGTCTTGACCCATTGCGTGGCCGGATCGCTCAGGAGCCCGACTGTCGTTCCGGCCGACGAGAGCAGCGTCACCAAAACCAGCGCGGCCCCGAGCGCGGGCGGAACGCCCCACCGCTTTAGCCGCCGCACGATCGGCTGGAGCAAAAAGTTCAAAATGATTGCGAGCGTGACCGGCAAGAAAAAGGACCGGCCCAAATGAAGCGTATAAAACAGCGCGAGAATGAAGATCCCGCGCAGGGCCCACGGGGCAGTGTCGCCCGTCTTGAATTCAGCCGGCCAGCGGCGCTTTGGAATGTTTGCGCGTGAGGTGAAGGTTTTTTCCGTTTGCAGCATTCTCTCCTCTGACTCCCGAGGTTGGCTCAACTTCGTTCTGGTGCTCGGCAAAAGCAAACGCGTTTGTGCGTAGCGGAAGACCTGGGGCTCCAGCCGCGGCGTTGCACCACAAGGACTGAACTCTGACGAGTTCAGCTACGCCACGGAACAGAGAACGTCCGTAGCTGAAGACATCTGTCTTCAGCCGCGGCGTTGCACCGCACCGTCTGAACTCTGACGAGTTCAGCTACGAGGGGGCAAAACGGACGTTGACCTCTGAATGACCATCGTTAACCTGCTCCGCAATGCTTTCATTCAAACGCACTCATGGCGGTTAGGCCAGTCGCTAACTCCCCTTCCCATGATTCCGGGCTTCGTTCAGTTGTTCCGCTGGTCTGCGCTTCTCGCAACTCTTCTCTTGCTGGTTCATTTCTCCGCTGCCGCTGATTTCATCGGCGATTGGTCCAAGATGAAACAGATCCAGCCCAGAAATTACATTTGCCCACGCGCCGCCGCGCCAATTCGCATCGATGGCCAGCTCAATGACGCCGGCTGGGCAACGGCCGAATGGACCAAACCATTCGCCGACATCGAAGGGCCGGCCAAACCTCAACCCCGTTTCCGGACGCGCGCAAAAATGCTTTGGGACGATGCCTATTTTTATGTCGGGGCGGAATTGGAAGAGCCGCACGTGTGGGGAACGCTGACGAACCGCGACTCGGTTATTTTTCGGGACAACGATTTCGAGGTGTTCATCGATCCTGACGGCGATACGCACGAATACTATGAATTCGAAATGAACGCGCTCAACACAGTTTGGGATCTGTTCCTGCGCAAACCGTATAAAGACGGCGGGCCCGCAATCAATGAATGGAACATCGCTGGCCTTAAGACCGCGGTGCACGTCTCCGGCACGCTCAATAGTTCAGCCGACCGCGACGCAGGCTGGTCGATCGAGATTGCTTTTCCGTGGGCCGCCCTTGCTGAATACGCTCACCGCCCTGCCCCACCGCATCCCGGCGATCAATGGCGCGTCAATTTTTCGCGAGTGGAATGGGACATCAACATCGTCAATGGGCAGTATCAAAAAGTGCCGAACCGCCCCGAGCACAATTGGGTTTGGTCCCCTCAAGGAATTGTCGATATGCATCGGCCCGAGAAATGGGGCTACGTGCAATTTGCCGCCGGGCCCGTTGCGCCGCGATTCAATCCCGATATCGCCGCCGAAGCGAAGAATGTTTTGTTCGAAATCTATTACCGTCAGCGGCAGTTCAAACAGTCAACGGGGCGCTTTGCCGATTCCCTGAAAGAACTCGGCTGGAACCCGCCCGGAAAGCGGGTCGTGCGAATCGAACTTTCCGCGACCGGGTTCGTCGCCACGGTCGAATCGCCCGTGCGAGAGGGCAATTCACAGCGGTGGATCATTCGGGAAGATTCGAAATTGGAGAAGATCGAATGAGCGCTCGTGGAGGTGAGCCACGCGGCTTTCCCGCCTCGCGAAGGTTCATGCCCGCTGAGCAGCTGGGGCGGGAACTGGAGACTTCCATGAACCGGAGCGTTCCGGAGCGCGGCTGTGTCCGTCTTCGGACCAGCCGCAGCGCGGTGTAACGTTCGCAGCTCAGTGGTTTTCAAGGTCCGAGTCAAAGCGACCAAAAGAATAGTGACCTGACTCCTGCAATCGACGCGCTGCGGCTGGTGCTCCAGGCGGTGTGTGCAAATCGACCCAGGGCCTGTTCGCACACAGCCGCGCTCCGGCCAAATTAGGACACTGCCTTCTGGCGGCGTTGCTCGTCGGTGACAGTTCGGTCAATAAGCTCCCTCGTCGCGCCTTGCCAAAAACCAAAATTCCTCGCCACAAACTGCAACCTATCCCACGGTCTGCTCAGCAACCAACTTCCTGAACCCATCGATTAATTTTTGGAAGATTGCATTCTCCACGGGAAAGCATTGGCTGTCCCACTCGCGTACCGGGATCAATTCCATTGCCGTCGAGGTCAGAAAAATCGCCTCTGCTCGGCGGAGCCGTTTTGCCGAAATGTTTTCTTCAGCCACGCGCACAGCAAGTCCGTTTGCAAGATCCATCACGACTCGCCGGGTCACGCCGGGGAGAATCCCCGCGCTCAATGGTGGCGTAACAAGTCTCCGGCCGAAAACCGCGAACAGGTTCGTGCTCGCCCCTTCCGCGACGAAGCCGTCGCTATTGAGCAACAGCGCTTCATCGGCGCCGGTGCGCTCGGCTTCGGCACGCGCAAGGATTTGCGGAAGTTTATTGCCTGTTTTGAATTTCGCGAGCGGATCATCCGCCCAGAGTCGATTCGATGCTGTGATGAGCTTCCATGTTTTGCCTCGGCCAAGAGCTGGGGCCGGGTGCGTTGAAATTAAAAGAGTTGGCAGCTTCGCTTCTCGAATTCCGAACCCGCGCGGACCGATCCCGCGGGAGAGTTGAATCCGCAGCAAACCTTCGGTGACAGAATTGCGGCTAAGGAGCTCGATCGAGTGCGCGTTGATGTCGCGAGCGGAGCATGGCATCCGGATTTTCAAATAATCAGCCCCGGCTTTTAATCTCTTGCAGTGAGCAGCGAATTGAAAAGGTCGTCCGCCATAGACGCGGACGGTTTCGAACAGGCTGTCGCCGTAAAGAAACGCGCGATCGAACACCGACACGCCCGCCTCAGTCTCACGCAGCCAATCACCGTTTAGATAAACAAATTTCACAAGCCCCGCCGAAGGGTTGGATGGTTGGATTGATGGATTGATGGATTGATGGATTGATGGATTGATGGATTGGTGGATTGGTGGATTGATGGATTGGTGGATGGTGGGATGAGTGGATACATCAAAAGCTTTATCCGTCTTCCTGTCTTACGGTCTTACGGTCTTACTGTCTTACCGTCTTACCGTCTTACCGTCGCACCGTCGCACCGTCTTACCGTCTTACCGTCTTACCGTCTTACCGTCTTACCGTCGCACCGTCGCACCGTCTTACCGTCGCACCGTCCCACCGTCCCACCGTCTTACCGAAACTGCGGGTGCGCCTGCAGATCTTCCCAAGTTTGACCCGCCAGCGGGCGTTGCTGGTAAACCGGCTCGCGCAACGGTTCGGCGCTGGTCGACCGACGCGCCCGCGCCAGCCAATGACAATCGAGCAGCCGGGGAATCAATTCCGCGCGATTCGCGGCGATCGTTGTTTCTTCCTTTTCCCCGGTGGCTTCGCCTGCGCCGACAAAGAACCCCGCCAACAGCAGCGTTACTCGGAGCAATGTGCTCCGCGAATACGTGGCCAGGGCGCACCCGCGCTCGGGATCGAGCCGCCGAAATAAATCCCGGAAAAGCGGCAGCGTCCACATCGCCGGATTTTTTGCCGGAGAAAACGCGTCAAACAAAATCGCATCGGGCTTTGGCCATTGCTCCGAATCGTGATGCCGGAGCAGCGTCGGGAAATCGCCCACTTGAACATTCCATTCGACTGAAAGCTGGTCATCCGCAAACCGCGCTTGGTGGCGTTCGAGCAAATCGCGCAGTGCCGTCTCGTAGCCCGCGTAGTAACCGAGTTCCTCGGCATGATTCAACCCAAATCGAAGCGGTTCGAGCGAGGAATCGAAACTGAGCAATCGAATCGCGCCTTGAGAGGCACGGACGGATCGGAGCACCGTCAGCGGATTCGCCGCGGCCCCGAGGCCAATGTCCCAGATGACAAATTCCGCCGAGGCACTTTGCACGCGTTCGGGCAAGCGGAGTTGGCGCACGTAAAGCGCTTCCGCTTCGGCGGCCGGACCGATTACCGGATGGAACGTCTCGCGCACCTCCGTCGAGTGGACGCTGTAAACGCCGTTTGCTAGCCGGACCAAACGATAAGAAGGAGGATTCAAATTTACCTCAAGGCTTCCTCAGCACGGGGAAGGTGGAAAAGAAGGACGAATCACGAATGACTGAAATAAAAGCAAAGCTCAAATGACGAACCTGACGATCGAGCGCCGTCCATTGGGTTTCTTTATTTGTCATTATCTCGTCCTTCGGCCATTGCGCTCAATCAACCGTCCCAACGTCACACCGTCGAGAGCGTTAAAAAGGTTAAAAAGGTTAAAAAGGTTAAAAAGGTTAAAAGCGTTAAAACCGTCGCACCGTCCCACCGTCGCACCGTCGCACCGTCGCACCGTCCACTGACCACTGACCATTTGAAACGTTACAAAATCGTAACAACTCGGTTATTCGTTAAGAGCAGAATCTGCCGCGAAAGGGAAATTTTATGAAACCGAAAAATATATTGCGGATCATTGTGGCGGTCGGTTTGGCTGCGGTGACGGCGAGCGCCGCGGAAGCCGGATCGGCGAGCGCCGTTTCCTCGTCCAGCATTAATGATATTCCCGTTGTCACACGATCGGCCGGGCAACCCGCCGGCTCAGCCGCTGCACAAACGCGCCCAGCAGGCGAAAGTCTGGCCTCGGGTTTGATCGAAGAGGAAGGAAATTCGAATTCCGAAGCGGCCGCCAAATCGTATCAGGAAGTCATCGCGCGATTCGATCGGGAACGGCCGGCGGTGGCGAGTGCGATCTTCCGGCTCGGCGAAGTTTTGCGGAAACAGGGCAAGACCGAGGAAGCGAAAGTGCAATACGGGCGGATTCTGCGGGAGTTCCCGGATCAAACACAATTAGTCCAATTGAGCCAGAAGTTTTTGGCGGGGGCACCGCTTGTGACGACTGCCGACGTCGCTCAAATCGATCCCGAGCTCGCATCACGTTATGGACTTGTACCAGCTACGGGACCGCAACCTGGCAGATACCGCGCTGGTAGTTTTCAATCGCGCCTGCAGCAGGTGATTAACCGAGCCGCAACGGAAGAACACGATCCACACCTAGTGCAATTGCAACGGCGCCGTGATTTCATCGAGCAGGCCGAGGCCGCCGCCAGAAATGATCTCTCAGCTGCGACGAAAGAGGTTTACAATGCCGAGGATCAATTGAGCGCTTTAAGGGATGCTTCCTATATCTCGCTACCGAAACCATTGTCTGACGACCCGCGCTATCAAAAGCTGAAAACCGAATACGAGAGCTGGCTTTTGCAGGGAGGCCAGGAACAGGCAGTGAAACAGCTTGCGGAAAAGATCAAGACATGGGTGGAGAAAATTTATCAGCCGGAACTGCAGTCGGCAGTGCAAGCAGCGAAGTTGAAAGTACACCGTGCCCAGGAGCGGCAGAAAGATTTTTTGCTAGAATTGGACCGGATCGAAAAGGATGAGGCGGCCATCCGGAGCAAACTGGAGAACGAGCGGGCTGCGGCTTCCAGTGCCGAAAACATTGGATCAAGCGCGGTGGCAGCAAAGAATTCCATCATGGCCAACCTGCGCCAGATCGATGGCGCGAAAGAGCAATGGGCGCTCGAGAACAAAGTCAAGCACGGCGCCGCGGTGGATGAGAACCAAGTCAACCAGTATCTCCGAGGTGGCGCTCCGAAATCTGTGGCCGGCGAAGTTTACCATTATAATCCAGTGGGGCAGCAACCCACCGCGGAACTCACAAATCCAGCAGGTGGTTTTCCGGCCGGAACAATCATCGATATCAATGGAAAGACAAAACCGAATGTTCCCTAATCCACCAAATCCCTCCGGTGGGGCGAGACTGCCGACGAGCCGCCAACGAGCATCCACCAACGCCGTGCCGCGTTCATCGTCACAGTGTCTGCAACAGCTGCAGCGACGTCTTCCGTGACCATGCGCAGGACCGGTTGTCTTGCTCTTGATCCTATTCTTGCTCTTGCTCGATCGATCAGGAGAAAGAGGAAAGAGCGAGAGCATGAGCAAGAGTGCGCTTCAAATTGCACCAAGAGTGCCAAGAAGGTGGCATTGTCCTACGACCTTCCGGCTCGCGAGTACGCTCGCCCCACCTGCACCGCCTCGATGCATCAAATTCATCTGGTGGGGCGAGGCTACCGACGAGCCGCCAATGAGTATCCACCAACGCCGCGCTTACGATTTCCGCTTCAGATAAACCAGCCGGCCCCCGGAATAGGTTCTTTCCACTGTGGCATTCCGAATCTGATCTTCCGGACAGGTCAGCAGATCGCGGTCGAGCACGACGAAATCGGCCAGCTTGCCCGGTTCGATCGAACCGACCTTTTGCTCGAGCCCCAGCAGCTTGGCGTTATTGATCGTATAAAATTGGATCGCTTGCGGACGCGTGAGCGCTTCCTCCGAGTGCAATCGGCCGTCAAACCACCGCGCCCGGCGCGTGATAGCGACCCACATTCCCAGGAACGGATTATACGGATTGATCGAGCGGAGCGACCCGATCTTTTGCATGTGATCGGATCCGCCGCCAGCCAGCACGCCTTGCGCAAACAAGCTGTGCAACGGCTGAAACCAGCGCAGCCGATCGTAGCCGAATTGTTTCACCAAGGTTCGCGTGTCGAGGTACAGCCATGCCGGTTGAATATCCACCGCGACGCCGAGCCGCGCCGCCTGGTCCACCGCTTCCTTGCTCATGAAGTTCGAGTGCGTGATGCAAGGATGGGTGTTTCGAATCGGCGTCTCGCGATTCACCTCGTCATAGACATCGAGCAGCAAATGAACGGCCCCATCGCCGACTGAATGCGCGGTGAACTGCAAGCCGCTTTCCACGGCAGTCTGGACCATCACGCGAAGGCGATCTTTCGGGATGAACAAAATCCCGCGATATTCCGGATCATCGATGCCATAGATCGAGCTCACGCCCCAGGGCTCGCGCATGTAAGCGCTGCCGGTCAGCATGCCGCCATCAAGGAAAACTTTGATTCCGACGATCCGCAGGTAATCGTCCGGGTTTTTGAACAGCGGATGCTCGCCCACCGCTCGAATCGCTTTTTGGATATCGCCAATCGGGCCTTGCGTTCCGATGTCATGGGAAATGGCAACGCGAACGTTCAACTTCGCCCGGTCCCGCAATTCCCGGTAAAGCGCGATCGCCGAACTGCTCGCGTCACGATCGCAAATCGTCGTCAAGCCAACCGAATTATAATCCGCGAATAATTGCCGAAGACGGTTGAGTCGATCTGCCGTTGTCGGCACTTCATCCTTCGGCTGAACGGATGGAATTTTGACGTAATTGGAGATGTTCCGGAGGATCCCGGTCGGCTCGCCATTTTTATCCTTCTCAATCCGGCCGGCTGCTCCCGCCGGGATCTTAAAATTGCGATCGATTCCAGTTTCCCGCAGCGCGAGCGAATTGAATGAAGCGTCCGGACCCGTCCGGAATGCCGCGGGATGATTCGGCACAGCGGCGTCGAGTTCGGCGCGAGTGGGGTATCGCTGTTCGCGCAAACGCGTGATGAAAACCTGCTGCAAAACAATCCACCGGCCCCGCGGCGTCACTGCAGCCCTTTTCTTAAAATAATCGAGCACGTCGCTCATGCTTTCCATATCGGGAATCGGGTGGTCGAACTCGGTCATCGCCGCGCCCGTCGGATGAGTGTGGGAATCGATTAGGCCCGGCAACACCAGTTTTCCGCGCAAGTCGAGCACTTCCGTGTTTGGGCCGATCCAGCTCGCCGCGTCATTTTCCGAGCCGACCGCCACGATGCGATCACCGCGGACAGCGACGGCCGAACGGATGGAAAAAGATGGATCGGCCGTGACGATTTTGCCATGGCGAAGCACCAGATCAGCGGGCTGGCCCGCGCCAAAAATCCGGCTGATGCCGCAACATAAAAGAATCGAGGCAATCAAACGACTGGAAGGAGACATGCACGAATCGAGTCACAGAACTTGCCCGACAGCAACCCCAAAATGGAAGCGCCGATCACATCGCCCGGGGCGGCAACCGCCGAGCAGCCTTTGCCAAATTGGAGCCAGCGCCTCAGTCGATCCAGAGCAGGTTGAACCCAGCAACTATTTGGCAACGGAAACGGGCCAAAAGAGCTGTTCCATAATCGGAGATTTTTTGAGAGCAGCTCCTGGATTGGGTAGGTCCTAATTTGGCAGGAACACGGCTGTGTCGAAGACCAGCCGCAGCGCTGCGACTGGTCCTTCGGACACAGTCGCGCTCCGCCATCTCGAAATTCGGACACTGCCATCGATTGGGGTTATTTGCGTGAAGGAACAACTGGGATTACTATGCTACGCCACAGGATTTCAACCACGGAAAGGATCAATATGAAAAAGCGAGTTTCGGCCGAAAGTTCGAGCTCCCACACTATCGCCGGCATTCCGAACAACAAACGAGAGAGTACCCCCAAGCAACCCAAGTTATCTCCCTCTCGCAGGACCGCCACCTCGCAGAATGACCGTCTCATCCAGGAACATTCCGCCGGGTCGGAAACGCAGGTCGTTCGTTTGGCGTTGTACCAACCGAACGCTTCCGAAGTGTTCGTCGCGGGCAGTTTTAATAACTGGGAACCGCGCGCCAATCCGCTCCTCAAAAAACCGGACGATCAGTGGATTGCTGAATTGAAGCTCAATCCCGGGCAGTACGAGTATCGCTTCGTCGTGGATGGGCAATGGCTCGACGATCCCATGGCTTCACGCTACGTCGCGAACCCGTTTGGAGGCCTTAATTCCATCATCGAAGTGCTCCCAGCTTCCTAGCTCAATTCCGATGCCGCTCTCAGGCTGTTGTGCCGGTCTTTTTGATCCTCAGACTCGCACTGGACGGTTGAGAGCGTGAGAAGTCAGTGGCAAGAAAAACTCAACCGTGAAGGCGAGCTTCGCGTTTGAGTTTTTTGTTTTTGTTCGACTGCTATCGTTGATACCCATCAAAGTCCATCTCCCTGCCGATTCTTACAGTCGGCCGCATAGCTCCCATGTCGACCACGTCCAAGCACCACACTCGTTTCCTGAAAAAACATCCACGGCGCCGCCAGCCAGCGAATCCATTTGTCAATTCTGTAACGCTGATTCTCTCTATCGTCTTGCTGAGTGTGGCAACCGCGCTCCCGACCCGCGCCTCCTCCCTCGATGATTGGCGGCACAAGAACAAGGTCTGGCGGGGCGTCCAATTGGCAATTCGTCACGATCAAGCAGCGGAAGAACTCATCAGCATTCTGCCGCAACTCGCGGCCAGCGGCATCAACGTCCTCGTTCTGGAACTCGACTATAACTTCGCCTTCGATTCCGACCCGCAACTCCGCCTGAACACAGCCGTGACGAAGCGTGAAGCCGCGAAGCTCGCCGCGGCTTGCCGGGAGAAAGGCATTCGGCCGATTCCTCTGATGAATTGCCTCGGCCACCAATCATGGGCCAAGGTGACCTTTCCGCTCCTGCTGCGGCACCCTGAGCTCGACGAAACTCCAGGTCAGTTTCCAAACAACGAAGGAATTTACTGCCGAAGCTGGTGCCCGCAACATCCGGACCTCCCTCGCATCGTCTTCCCACTGATCGATGAAATCATCGACGCTTTTCAAGCAGATGCGTTTCATTGCGGCATGGACGAAGTGTTCCTGCTCGCGTCCGAACATTGCCCGCGCTGTCGAGGGGGCGATCCCGCCAAACTGTTTGCCAAGTCGATCAACGATCTTCACGATCACATCGTTCGTCGACGCGGCTTGGAAATGCTCATTTGGAGCGACCGTCTGTTGGATGGAAAGAAGACCGGCTACGGAAAATGGGAAGCCGCCGAAAACGGAACCGCGCCTGCCATCGACCAAGTTCCGAAAGATCTAATTCTGTGTGACTGGCATTACGAGAAGCGGACGGAGTACCCTTCCATCCCGCTGTTCCTCGAGAAAGGCTTTCGCGTTTGGCCTGGCGGCTGGAAAAACCCTGAAGCCACGCGCGCCCTGATTGCCTACGCCCAACAACACCGGAACGAACGTTTGCTTGGCCATCTTTGCACGACTTGGAGTGCCGTTAAAACGGCGGAGCTTCCGGAATGGCCGCCGATCCGGGCGGCGCTGCAAATGTGGCGGGAGTGATTCCGCGGAAACGAGAATTCCAAAAGCAAAATTTATGAGACACATCCCCAAAAAAGAAACCATCTCACGCCGGCAATTCCTGCGCGGCGGCGCCATCGCCACCTCCGTGCTCATCGTGCCCGGTCACGTGCTCGGCCTTAACGGCGCCACCCCTCCGAGCGAAAAAGTGAACCTCGCTGGCATCGGCATTGGCGGCCAAGGCTCGTCCGATCTAAACGAGTTGAAGACCGAAAACATCGTCGCGCTGTGCGATGTCGATTGGAACTACGCGGCCCACACGTTCAAGCGGTTTCCGAACGCAAAACAGTTCAAGGATTACCGCAAGATGCTCGACGAGATGAAAGAAATCGACGGCGTCGTGGTGGCCACTCCGGATCATTCGCATGCGTTCGCTTCCATGGCCGCGATGCAGCACGGAAAACATGTCTACTGCGAGAAGCCGCTCACCCACTCGGTTTGGGAAGCGCGGCGGGTCGCTCAAGCAGCCCGGGAACGAAAACTCGCCACGCAAATGGGCAATCAAGGCCAAGCCTCGGACGAAACCCGGCGGCTTTGCGAAATGGTCTGGGCTGGGGCGATTGGCGCTGTTCGTGAAGCCCACATCTGGACGGACCGGCCGTCCAACGGCCTTTTCAACGTCTATTGGCCGCAAGGCGTCGAGCGCCCCAAAGAAACACCGCCCGTCCCGGGAACTCTCGATTGGGATCTGTGGCTTGGACCCGCTCCGAGCCGTCCCTTTCACCCGGCGTATCTCCCGTTCAAATGGCGCGGCTGGTGGGATTTTGGAACCGGCGCGCTCGGCGACATCGGTTGCCACAGTTTTGATCCAGTCTTTCGCGCTCTCAAGCTCGGCCAGCCCACCAGCATTCAGGCGAGTTCCACCCGCGTGAATAAAGAAACCTACCCGCTCGCATCAATGGTGACGTATGAATTTCCGGCCCGCGGCGATATGCCGCCCCTCACGCTCACCTGGTACGACGGCGGCGTTCGTCCCCCGCGTCCCGAAGAGTTGGCGGATGGCGAGGTCATGGGCGACAACGGCCGCTTGCTCGTGGGCGACAAAGGCAAAATTCTCGGCAACCGCATCATTCCCGAAGCGCGGCGGAAAGAGGTCGGCGAAGTGCCGCGCACAATCCCCCGTTCTCCCGGCCATTACAAAGAATGGGCTTTGGCCTGCAAAGGGGGCGCGCCGGCGGGATCGAACTTCAATTGGGCCGGTCCGCTCGCGGAAGTCGTGCTGCTCGGTAATGTCGCGCTCCGGTTGCAGCTTCGAGAAGAGCTGACTCGCAAAAAATTGCATTGGGATCCTGCCGCCTTGCAATTCACCAATTGCTCGGAAGCGAATCAATTTTTGCGACGCGAATATCGCGACGGCTGGACGTTATAACAGGAACGCAGCGTTTACGCTGCAGCCAAGGCATTGTCGTCAGGAACGCAGCCTTCAGGCTGCAGCCAAGGCATTGCACCAACGCCATGCCTGCAGGCTAAAGCCCGCGTTCCGATCGCAGCCGGCGGGGTTGTCTCGGCAGGACCGCATTTCAGATGTCCGATTTCAAATTTCAAATTTTCAAATCGAGGTTGGTCGTCTGTTTGATCGCGCTGATCTGCCTCCGGCCGGTGTCCACACAAGCGATCTCTTGCTACAGCAACTTCGGATTCGTGCGCGAAGCGGATCCGGTTCAGCTCAAAATTCTCGCTCGCGACGTTGCGGACAAACTCGCGTCCTGGGAAAACCCGCTCGACCCTGCGGAATTGCGGCTGCTCGATGAAGCGATCCGCTCGACAGACCGGCTAACTGCCCTCCGCAATATCCAGCGGGTGCTCGACGGTCATTGCCTGATTGCGCTGTCGATCAGCACCGAAGCTGAAGTCAAAGCGACTCCCGGTCCGGCCATGCCGTTTCTCGCCACGGGCCGATGGGGCGTCTTCCTCATCAAAGTCGATAATCTCGGCCGCCAGCCAGTTCCTCTGCGGATCGACAGCGGGAACCTGGTGATTGCAACGGAGAACAATTCGGACGATCGCTGGCTCGAATGGCAAATTTGGCCCGAACCAGTCCTGAGCGGCAATCGCGTTGATTACTTTGTGCTGCGTCTTCGCGGCAACGTTCGAGGAAAGCGCGATGCTGAATTCGCGTTCTCCACCACCATACGCCCGCTGCAACAGCCCGGTCCGCTTTCCTACAACCGAATGGCGGTTCTGTTTTCGCTGGTCCCCGAACCCGAACTCGCGCAGACGAAGCTTGCCCATCTTCTGAAACATCAGCACGCCGGCCCCTACGCGAGCTCGAACCGGCGCGGTCCGCCGCTCGTCACGATTCGCGCTGACGCGTGCCTCGAGTGTCACGACACAGCCTCAGTTCCCGCCGTTGCCGCAAAACCGCCACCGCGGACAGGTGAACAAAGTTGCATTGCGTGCCATCGCGAATTGGCCCCGAAACTCGCCGGTTCGCAGTGCCCAATCTGCGGAATGCAAAAGTGCCAGATGGGATGTGTCTCGAGTTTCACCAGCAGCTCGGGACAAAAAACAATGCGGATGGCCGGATTGCCGCGCTGGCTCTTTCTCACTGGAATCGGAAGCATTCTTGTCCTGTCGTTTCTCGGCGTTGAGGTGTTGGACCGGCGGCGAGATTCCCCCACGAATAACGCCCGCCGCTGGAATTTGCTCCAGCACCGATTTATGTCCTGGTTCAGCCGCCAAAGGTGGACCCGGACCGCCTTTCAATTTTCGATATTCGCGATCTTCTGCTTTTTGATTTATGCAGGATTGGCCGGAGATCAAACGGTCAATATCACGCCGATCGTGACCTGGACGATTTGGTGGAGCGGGCTGATCTTCCTGATTCTATTTCTCGGAAAAGCGTGGTGTTTCGTTTGCCCATGGGAATTCTCCGCCACGCTGGCCCAATCTTTGCCGCGGCTATGGGGCAGGTCCAAGCCGCTCACGCTGGGACGGCCCTGGCCCAACGCGCTCCGGAACATTTATCCCGCCGTCGGGCTGTTCGTGGTGCTCACTTGGCTCGAGCTCGGCTATGGTGTCACGAATTCGCCGCGGGCAACTGCCATCTTGGGTTTGCTGATGGTTCTCCTTTCGGTTACGCCCGCGCTTCTGTTCGAGCGCCGAGGATTCTGCCGTTACGCTTGCATGATCGGGCGCATCTCCGGCCTTTATGCGCTCTTCTCGCCTGTCGAAGTCAGGGCTGCGAACCGCGATCTCTGCCGCCGCTGTGAAACACGGGATTGTTTCAACGGCAACGAGCGCGCTCCCGGCTGTCCAACTTCACTCCTGCTCCCAGCCGTGCAAACCAATACGTATTGCGTCATGTGCGGTTATTGCGCGCGAAGCTGCCCGAATCATAATGTCGCCCTGAACATCCGGCCCTTCGGCGCGGACTTGTTCAACCTCCGCAAAAGTCGGCCGGATGAATCGTTGCTGGCGATTGTTCTCCTGGCCCTGACTTCGTTCCATGGCCTCACCATGACGCCATTTTGGGATGCGCCAACCGGTGTCTCGGTGATCGGGCTGATCCGACAGGTCACGCACTTCCCTGCCCTCGCCGCGTTCACTCTCGGAATGTCGGTGATGCTGTTGCTGCCTGTGCTGATTTACCTCAGTTGTTGCTGGGTGACGACTCGCCTGGTTCCGGCCGCAGGCGTTTCCACGCGCATGTTATTGCTCGGTTTTGCCGGATCGCTCCTGCCTGTCGCCCTGTTCTATCATCTGGCCCACAATTCCATGCACTTTTTCATGGAAGCCCAATACTTGACGCCGCTCCTTTCCAATCCGCTCGGCCGCGCCACCGATTATTTCGGCACGGCCGGAATCCGCTCCGGGCCATTGTTGTCGGCCGAAACGATCTGGTACCTGCAGGTCGGCCTGATTCTCCTCGGACACGTTTTCGGAATCATCGCCGCCCATCATGCGGCGCGAAGAATTTATTCGGATTCGCGCCAAGCTGCCTGGTCCTTGGCGCCGATGCTGGCGGGAATGATTCTGTTCTCTTGGTATTCCCTCTGGCTGCTGCACCTCGACATGAACATGCGCAGCACTTTGATGTGAGCGCCGGCGAATGCGGGGCAGGCGCAGCCATTTCTGCGGGACAATCCCACTATCACTTGCCGGCAGGCTCTGGCAGGGCAAAATCCGCTCCTCGAATTTCCACATGCGCGACATTCGTCAGCGCGAGAGGACTGGCTGCCCCCGAAAATTTCGGGAACGAGAATTGATCGAAGCTCAGCCGCTGCACTCCTTCAGCCCAGACCACCGGCCGTAAATCTTCGTGAACGCAGCTCACGCGAATGTTGCGCAATTCCAGTCGCCCGACATTTCGCGCGAAAAAAGCCCAAGCTGGCAGGGCGCGGGCATCCACGCCGGGACCCTTCACGATCAGGCGGCTTTGGTCCAGTTTGCCGCCTCCTTCATACTCGATGGTCGCGTCGTCAATGGTGACCGTTGCAAAGGGCGATTCGGCATAGCTCTCAATCGAAATAGCCGATCGATAAACACCCATCGCCTTCAAGCCGCTCACGACAATTCGTCCGGCGGTGTTGCCTTTCTTCAACCACATGGTGATGGGTGAGGCCACATTCCGCATCGTGTTTTCCGTGATCAACACGTCGTCAAGCTCTCCTCGAGTTGCGTCCCACGCGCCGGGTTGAAGAATAATTCCCGAGAGCATGTTATGCCGGTTCGAGCTGCGGTGCGGCCGCACACCCGGCCCGTAAAACAAGCAGTTGTGAATGATCAAATGCGTGGCCGGCCCAATCAGCCGCACGCCATTGCAGGATGAATTCACAGTGCAATCGGAAATCACCACGTTCTCCCAATACCGTCCTGCGATCGAATCGTCGCCGGTATAAAACTGGCAACCGATAATCGTCACATCCCGGCACGGCCGGTCAGGCCCACCGCGAAAATGAATTCCATCCCAGCCGCCGGTGATCTTCACGTTTCGCACTTCGATCCGATCGCTCACCTGAAACAATATCGCGTAATTGGCGGAATCGATGATCGAAAGGTCCCGGATCGTCACATCCCGGCAATCCACCAAGACGATCGTGTGCGGCCCGCGCATGCGCTCTTCTCCGGTCGGATCGAAAACTTTGTTGCCGTCGATAACGCCCGTGCCCGAAAGCGTCACATTCTCGACATTTTCGCCGAGCAAAAGAGCGCGATGCCATTTGCCCCATTTCGCTTCGGGAAGAAACGATGGGACAGCTGGTTGATGGTACTCATTCAGATTCGTTGCGCCGAGCAGCGTTGCGCCAGCCTCGAAGCGCAAGGTCATATTGCTCTTCAGATGGATCGTGCCGGAAAGATAGCGGCCGGGCGGGAATAACACCTGGCCTGCGCCGGCCAAAGCGCACGCATCAATCGCTTTGTTAATGGCAACGGTATCGAGAGTTTTCCCATCACCCGCGGCGCCAAAATTTCGAATGTTGAAAACGGCGGATTCAGCGGCGGACAAGCGAACCGCGAAGCTGAGGAGCAAGAGAAGGCAAACAGTGAGAATTCTGTTGCGGAGTTGGGCGTTGATCATAGAACGGGAGTTGCAGGCTTCCAGCACGAGTCTGTTCGCCAGCGCAATGGGATCAGCTTTCTGATTCCGCGCGCAAAAAGCGATTGGAAAATAAGCTGAAGCAGACGACGCGCAGGTGAAAGTCACGCAGCCTCAATCAGTCCCAATGGCGTTTAGCTTTTTGTTGGTTTTGGCCAATTGGGTTGCTATAGTGGCCCATCCTGGACCTGAAATCAGATTCGACCTTAGACCAATCAGCGCGAACCTTGCAGGTTACGCCTTGAATCTGATCGAAAGGTCCAGGGGATTCTGACGCAGATTCAACAGAATCGCCCCGGTCGAAAGGCCGGGGTTTTTTATTCCTCAGACCCTAACTCGATCGGGCTGATGCTCGGCGCTACCGCCGCAAACGAGATTAACCAGGCGCATCACAAATCAATAGAACGTCGTCCAATTTCCAGACTGCTGCCAGAGCAGTTGTTTGTTATTGCGGGTCTCGACATGACCATCCGCAAAAGCAAGGTTAACGTTCTGAACCATGGCTCCAATGGAGTGTCCCGCCCGCGCATTAACCACGTTCGTATTGTTATGGCCTTGCGAAAGACAGAGGTCCGTTATCACCGGTTGCCGCGTCGAGACGGAGTCCTCCAATCGCGAAGGCCAACCGTCTGGTGTCCGGGTTGAAGTCCCAGAGGTTGTCGGCGTCGGGAACAGCGCGCCATCCTCCAAGGGCCGCGGAACCCACCAGCAATGCCAAATGATGGCGAAGTTTGAATACTGGCGGACGAAGTATTTGTTCAGGTCTTTAATCGAGGTGAGGTTTTGTCCTTTGCTCTGGGATCGAAACCATTTCTGCGCATCCGCGAAGTCACCTGGCCGGGTCGGGCAATACCACATCGGCACGGTCAATCCGTACGGCTCGAGCTTCGGAGCCATTTCGATTGAAACGTCCCATGGATTTAACCCGGTCCTGGGCATTTTAAAAGCCGGCAACCGGCCGCGTGCATCGTCGGTGGCGTACAAATTGACGGCAATGCCCCATTGGCGGTAATTCGACGTGCAGTTCGCCACTTTCGCGCGGAATTTAGCCCGTGCCAACGCGGGCAAAAGCATGCCCGCCAAAATGGCGATGATCGCAATCACCACCAGCAGCTCGATCAGGGTGAACGCCGGGGCGGAACGTGAGCGTTTCATGAGACACATTCGTAATCCCAAATGAAAGGGAAGTAAAGTTGCTCGCCGCCGCATTGGGGACTGCTTCGAGTTTTCCCTGATAATTCAACAGGTGGCTGCCAAATCCAGGCGCAGGTGCATTCTAATTTGGCAGACCAAACCTGGACGCACCTGCATCCCAGTTTGGCGGCGGAATTTGGCAACAGCAGCAGTCGCCAGCGCGGATTCTCCCCCGACTCCCTCGGTCTACCGCGACGCCATCGGAAACATCGGCGCGCGGTAGGAGCTTTTCTCGAGCAAATAAGCAGCCGTATCCTTGCTGGTCCGATACTTCACCGGGATCGTCTGCCGATGCTTGCCATCCTTGCCTTTGAACACCGCAAAGTGCAGGTGCGGCCCAGTTGAATAGCCGGTATTCCCCGACAGCGCAATCAGATCGCCCGCGCGAACCCGCTGACCGACTTTCACTTTGTTTCCGCCTTTCTTCAAATGCGCATAATGGGCATAAGTGCCATCCGAATGTTTGATCAGAATGTAATTCGCGTCCCAATCGAATTCCTTGTCTGGCCCGCCCAAATCCGAATCGTCCTTCGCCGAAGCCACGAGGCCTCCCCGCGCAGCGTAGATCGGCGTGCCGACGGGCATTTTCCAGTCGATCGAAAAACGGTCCGCGCCGAAATGGCTGAATTTGCCATTGTACCCCTGAGTGACCTCGAATTTTTCGCCGGGCGCGTAGGGCAACTGATACACGTGCGTGTCATCGTGGATGGATTGAATATTCCCCCACGTGCAGAAATAGGTGTAGTGCCAACTCCACGGCTTCGCGGGATTGCGTTGGCGCAGTGTGAAGGCCTCCGTCGTGGCGCTCGCGGGGAAGCTTGCCGCATACGGCCAACTCACTGACGCATCTAAATTCTCCAAGGTTAATTCAAAGGTCACAGTCATGTCCGCCTGCTGCAGGTTCTCGACATAAAAATGGAGGTCGCGGCCTTCTTGCTTCGTTGAGATCCGAATCCAATTGTGCTCGGGTGAATTCGCCGAAACCGAAGCCGTCCAGAGAAGCGCTGCGGCGCAAAAAAGAAAACCGCGGGAAAGCGAGTTGTCTCGTTTGAAGACAGCGAACAAATTGAAAAGACAACGTTCGCTGAAGTGAATCGCCCGATCGATGCTGATCCCGAAAAAAGGCCGCGCCCTCATCGATTCATCCGCGGCGTTGCAGGGTTGAAAAAAAGCCCGCGAAAGCACGTCGTTGGCTTGCCGCAAAGAAAGATTTTGTCCGCTCTTGTGCCAGCATTCCCAGGCTGAACCGTCGCAAGTTTTTTCTCGGGAATTTCCGCTGATTGAAACATCGCGCAGACGAAGGCAGGATCCGTGCCGGGAAGCGCGAACTGATTTACGTGCGGCCGGTTGCAATCGGTTTCGCGCAAGAAACCTCCCTCATTCGAAGTTCGAAAACGGAAAGGCTTGTGTTCATCCCCCCAATCCGCGAAAACCGATTCGGCCATGCTCGATTATTTGCTTTTGACCGGAAACGTTCTTCTTCTCGCGGGCATCGCCGTGCTTTGGTTCACGCTCCGCCGGCAACGACCTCCGGATATTTCTCCCTTGCAGCGGCAGCTTGAATCAGTCGAAAAAAACCAGGACCGCGCCGACCGCACCATCCGCGAGGAAATGGCGCAAAATCGGGAAGAGTTTTCCGCCAGCGCCCGGCAAACCCGCGAGGAACTCGATCGTAAAATAGGCGCATTCGGGGACTCGCTCCAAACACGATTGGCCGAGATCGCCGCGCTGCAAAAAAATCAGCTCGACTTCTTCGGCCAGCAAATCGCCAACCTCACCCGCTCGAATGAAGAAAAGCTCGAAGCTCTACGGCTGGCGGTCGATGGCAAGCTGAAACAAATCCAGGAAGACAACATTCGCCAGCTCGATCTGATGCGGGCCACCGTGGATGAAAAGCTCCAAAGCACGCTCGAAAAGCGCCTGGGCGATTCCTTCAAGCACGTCTCCGAGCGCCTCGAGCAAGTTCACAAAGGGCTGGGCGAAATGCAGACGCTCGCGCTCGGCGTCGGCGATCTCAAGCGCGTCCTCACCAATGTTAAAACGCGCGGCAATTGGGGTGAGATTCAACTCGAAGCACTCCTCGAACAACTGCTCAGTCCCGAGCAATATCAACGCAATGTTAAAACCAAGGAGAATTCCGGCGAAACGGTCGAGTTCGCGCTGAAACTTCCCGGCCGTGGGAACGGCGACAACGAACCTGTCTGGCTGCCGATCGATGCGAAATTCCCCGTGGAAGATTTTTACCGGCTCGTCGACGCCCAAGAAAAAGCCGACGCCGAAATGGTCGAGGAAGCCGGCAAAATGCTCGCGGTCAGAATCAAAAATTGCGCCAAGGATATTTGCGAGAAATACCTGAACCCGCCCCGAACCACCGATTTCGGAATCATGTTTCTGCCGAGCGAAGGGTTATACGCGGAGGTCGTCCGCCGCACCGGGTTGGTCGAAATCATTCAGCGGGAATGCCGGGTTGTTCTCGCAGGCCCGACCACGCTGGCCGCGCTTTTGAACAGTCTCCAGATGGGGTTTCGCACGCTCGCCATTCAACAGCGCTCGAGCGAGGTATGGAAACTCCTTGGCGCGGTCAAAACTGAGTTCGGCAAATTCGGCGATCTGCTCGAGGGGGTCAAAAGGAAATTGGAAACGGCGACCACCACCATGGACGATGCGGCGAAAAAATCGCGAGCCATCGAGCGCAAGCTTCGGAACGTGCAGGAACTCCCGATCCCCGACGCGGAACTGCTGCTGACGGACCCAAACGGCAGTTCGCCGGAAGAATAGCTCGTTTAGCCTTTTGCCCTTCGCTGGCGGATGAGCAAAACTCCTAGAAGCCCGCCGCACAACAGCCCGCTGACTGCCCACACGCCCGCTTGTGGACTCGCCGGAAAAATCGTGAGCGCGCCCGCGCCAATCGCCGGCCCCGCAAAAATCCCCAACCCGATCACCGCCTCGTGTATTCCGCCATGCTCGCCTTTGGTTTCGCCCACATCCATCGAGTAGAAGAGGGACGAGTAGTAGAGCAACCCCGACGCAATCCCGAACCCGAGTTCAGCGAGGAGCAACACCCAAAGAAACGGCGCCAGCAGAATGCTCAGGAACGTCGCCATCAGGAGAACGTACGCGCCTAAAAACCAGCGGAACTTGTAATGCCAGCCTTCCCATCTCCACAAAACGCAAAACGTCATCCAGCGTGTAAAAAACCAAACCGACGCCACGAACCCCGCCCACATCGGTGACAGCTGCATCTCACGCGCCAGCCGCGGAATCACCGCAGCCACTGTGTTGATCGCCACATAAGCAAACGGATTGGCAAACCACGCCAGCCGCAAAAAGCTTTTGGCCTTGGCAATCGGCCGCGGGTTGAGCGGCAGCACGCTCGGAGTTTCTTCCCCGGCCAGAACTGCTCGATCGCTCTTGGCCAGGTTCGCTCGATCGAGTTGGCGCACCAACCAAAGCTGAAACAAATGCAAAACGAGCGGGACCACGAACAAACTTTTCATCCCAAAATGCTCGAGCACCGCCCCACCGATGAAATACGAAATCGCACCTGCGCCGCTCCACACGACATTGTAGATGCCGATCATCCGCGGCAACCGCGCTGGGTTCTCGTGCTCGCTCACCAAGGCTTCCAACGTCGGCCAGGTGAAGCAAAGCCCAAAAGTCCACACCGGCAGCAGCGCAACATGCTGCCAAGCGGAGCGAGCGAAGCACTCGACGAAAAGCACGCCCGACAAAATCGAAAAGCCAAGCCGCAACGCCGGAAAGTACCCGCGGCGCTGCGCGAACCTGCCTCCATACCGCGCCGCAAACGTGTAAACGAACCCGTTCAGCGCAGCCAAAAACAGGTTTTCCCGGTCGCCAAACCCGAACTCCCGGGCCATGAAGAAAAACAAGTAATAAAAATAAAATGACGAGGCAAAGGCATTGATCCCTTCGAGGAGAAAGCACCCGGCTTTGCCAGTTCCCTTCATTAGGCCGGTGAACCTCTCCCCGGTTGCAGAAAACTTCAAGTGTTTTGCGGATGTGTGGCGCAGACGTTCTTGTAAGAAATGACGAAGGACCACTGGACGAATGCACGAATTAAGCGCCAATGACCAATCCCCAAGAGGAGGGCTTCCCAACGCGCCGCTGGGTCATTCAAGGTTGGGGGTTATTTAGTCATTCGTTCATTCCGTCATTCGTCATTTTTGCTGATCAGGTCAGCCATGCCGTTTGCTCGCCTCGAACATCCGATCGTGTTCGGCTTCTTCCGAGCCTTCTCGGACCAGTTCCTCCGCGACCCTTGGCTCATTAGTGGAATCCCGGAAAACCCCTCCCAAAGTCCCTGAACAACCCCTCGAACTATTTCAACCAATCGTCGAGGTGCGTCCGGACGAAATCATTGTCCGTCAAATGAGGGTAGCAGCGTTCGATCCGGTCGATCTCCGCAGCTTGCCCCGCGGATAACTCTTCACTGGGATCGAGGCACACAATCTCCCCAAGCAAACCTTGCCGCCGCAGCACCTCATGAATTCCTGGAACGCAGCCGGCGAAGTTGTTGGCAGCGTCGAAAATCGCCGCGTTCGCATCTGTCACCTGGTTTCCGAGCGCCAATAACGGAACGGGAATCGCACGCGTCGCCGAGGCTTCACGGCAAAGCTGCAGATGGCCCACCGCGGTTTTCGTCCAACAAGCCCAATGGCCCAATAATCCGCCGGAAAACCGAACCGGCCGGCCGTCCGCGGTTCGCGGGAATTCAAACTCCGTCAGCAGATCCACAAAAATTTGATCATCGTTCCCAGTGTACAGAGAGACGTCTCCGGCCCGGCCGCTCTCCGCTAAGGCGCGCACAACGTCCAGCGTTTGATACCGATTAAATGGCGCAACTTTGATCGCAACGACGTTTGGGATTTCCAAAAAGCGCCCCCAAAAACTTCTTGATAAAATTCGGCCGCCGACCGCGGGCTGAAGATAAAATCCAAACAAAGGAATCTCCTGCGCGACGGCCCGGCAATGCTCGATCAGCTCGGGTTCCGGTTCGCGCGCCAAGGCGCCAAGCGACAACAGTCCCGCATCATAGCCAAGCCGCCGAACTGTTCGCGCTTCGGCAATCGCTTGTGGCGTTTTCCCACAGATTCCCCCAACCAAAACTGAACGCCGGCCCGTTTCCCGATCGCAGGTTCGGGCCGTTTCCGCAGCTAACTCGAGCACCGGCTCGAATAATCCGTGCTGACGAATTTGAAATTGCGTCGTGTGCACGCCCACCGCAATGCCACCCGCGCCCGCGGCATGATAATACCGCGTCAACGCTCGTTGATGCCGCTCGTCCAGGTGGCGGTTTGAATCGAGGGCCAACGGATGAGCCGGGATGACCAAGCCTTCTCGCAGACGCTCGCGAACTCGGTTATCAGCAGGGGCAGGCACAATTGCTTTGTGCGCGCATCCTAAAGTCGCCATCCGCGCGAGACAAGCTTCGCCGCTCTTACAGCAATTCTCATTACGGGTTTGGAGCGCGGACTGTGTCCTCAGGACCAGCCGCAGCAATACCGGCACATCGAAGACTTGCGAATGACTGAAGCCTGCGGCTGGCGCTCCGTACTGCCGCGCTCCGCAAAATGAGAACTGCTGGGCAACTTAAGGCGATCAGAGGAGTTTGATTGAAGATGACGCGTGGCCTGCTCCATCGGTTCGAACGGCGATCGTGGCTTTTAGCGGCCGCCACATTGCTCTTATTAGCCGCTGTCGCTCTGTACGAATTTCAAAATTCCCGAAAGCGTTTGCCCGCAGTGGTGCTCTTGCCTTTCACCACTGAGATTTTTAAGCCGAAATCACGCCTCAGTCAGGCCGTAGCGCCGTGGTGGAGTTGGCTCAAATTCCGCCTGTTTGGCCCATCCAAAGTCATCACTCTCGCTTCCTCGATCGTGGAATTTGAAAATGAGTCGGTGCTGACCAACCTCGGTTTGGGCGCGAATGATTTTTCAAATGCCGAGGGGGTTCGGGTTTGGATTATCTCGGAGGACAAATTGGAAGCTCTGCGCCGGGGTATCCGCGCATTGGCCGGGGCGAAAATAATCGCTCAGCCCAGAGTTGTTACGGGCGACCGTGTCGAGAGCCAAATGTTCGTCGGAACCAGCATTCTCTTGAACGGAACCAATCAAAGTGTTGGGCTGCTTTGGAAATGTTTGCCGCATCTGCGGCGAGGTTCAATCGACCTGACTTCGGTTCTTGCCGATACCGAAGCCATCCCAACTCGGGTCGAACCGAGCGGCGGAGCACCTGGCAAGGAGATCATCTCGAATCGGATTCAAACCAATTGCGCCATCGCCGCTCGCTTCCAGATTCCCACGGGCCGCGGAGTGTTTTTAATTCAGCAATCGAAGGATGTGCCCACTCGCAGGGTGAGAGGTGTGATGCTCTTGCCCAGCATTCAGCAGCCAAAAAAATGAGGGTGCGGTCAGGGCCTCTCACCAAGCGCGAAGTATTGGCCTCGGCGCATTCCCCCAGTGCTGGCGCATCGAGCACCTTAATAGGGCCTGTCCCAACAACGTGGTTTTCATCCTTTATCGCAAACTTTGTCGAACCACTTTTGTCGAGGACCGGGCCGTTTCGATCAAGTTTTCGACAAAGTTTTCGACGAAGTTCGCGAAATCCGGGGTTTTGGGACAAGCTCTAAATAGCCTTCAGGTTGCCGCCAAGGCATTACACCAATGCGATGGTGAAGAAGCGAATGAGCTTGCGCCAGGGACGCGCCAATATCCGTGCAACGATCGGCAGCTAAAACTTTCCGTCGCGAACTTCGAAGTGGGTCGGCTTATTCCAAGTTGGCTGATCCCGTTTTACCCAATCGGCCACCCAGCTCAAAATCGTCGATAATGGGGTGGTCAGCGGGCCGAAATGATCGAGCAACTTGCTCGCATTGTTGAGCAGCGCCGTGGGCGATTCCTGCCCGCCAAACCGAGCGGTCTGGCCCATGTTCGCGGCCAACTCGGACGCCACCTCGCGAACGGACAGCGTCTCGCTCCCGGTCAGGTTGTAAATCGCGCGGGAATATTCCGCGCGGCTTAGCAATCGCAAGATCAGTTCGTTGGCATCCCGCTGCCAGATGCAATTGAAATGGCCCATCGACAAGTCAATCGTCTCCCCCCGCGCGATTTTCTTCGCCAGGTCCACCAGAACTCCATACCTGACTTCAACCGCATAATTCAGGCGCACCAGCACGAGCGGCGTCTGATTTGTTTGGGAGAAATATTCAAAAATGCGTTCCCGAGCCAAAGCAGCTTGGGCGTATTCACCGGAAGGAGCGGGCAAATCCGTCTCGACCGAACCGCCTGATGCAACCGGGACCAAAGGATAAACATTGCCCGTCGAGAGCGCGACGGTCCGTGCGTTGGGAAAGCGCCGCATCACGTGAGCTGGGATGAGCGTGTTGCTGGCCCAGGTGAGCGCCGGGTTCGCTGACGTGCCGAATTTAAGTCCGACCAGGTAAAGCACGTTTTCTGTTTCCGGCAAAACGTGAAGACCAGCGGGATCGAGCAAATCACAGCGAACGGCCGAGATTCCCCGCGACTCAAACCATTTTGGCAGCTCGGGGCTGGTGAAACGGCTGGCAGCAATGATCTCGAGCTTGTGGCCGGCTGCTTCGGCCGCGCGCCGAGCTTGCACCGCGAGGGTCGGACCCATCTTGCCTCCGGCGCCCAAGATGACGAGCGGCGACCGAACCGATCGAATGAATTCGATCAACGCGGCGCTTGGCCTGGACAAGAGTTCTTCCAATTCGTTCTCGCCAGAAATTTGGCGAGGCCAGTCGCCTGAATTCGAGTCGGCCATTTCGCGCGAGATCATGAGCACGAGGCAAGAAACCGCGAGAAAAAAAAGGAGAAGGAGAGATGAACCGAACCGCGTAAAAATCACACGTCAAAAAATGTCCCACGTAGGCCCTTCCTTTTGTCCGGGCGAAAACTGGAGGAGAAGCGACCGGAAAAGAGCTTTTCAGTGCGGGGACGATTCGATTGAATTGCCGAGCCTTCAAAATTCCACCCTTCATCCTATGATCTCCACGCGCATTCTCTCACCGATCATCAGCTCGCTCCTGATTTGGGCCGCCCTTCCTTCGATCGGAACGTCCGCGGCTGACTCGGGCCGGTACGAACCAAACTGGGCCTCGCTCGACCGCCGCCCTGTTCCTCAATGGTATCAGGACGCAAAGTTCGGGATTTTCATCCATTGGGGTGTTTACTCCGTTCCAGGTTGGGGCGCGCCCAAATCGTACGCGGAATGGTACTGGCACAACATGGCGGATAAAAAGCCAGGCAACGTCTGGTGGGAATTTCATAAGAAGAATTACGGCGCCGATTTCGAATACTCCCAATTTGCGCCCTTGTTTCGGGCGGAACTGTTCAACCCCGATCAATGGGCGGATCTGTTTGCCCGGTCCGGCGCGAAATACATCGTGCCCACGTCAAAACACCATGAAGGCTTTTGCCTGTGGCCCAGCGCGGAAGCGAACAAAACCTGGGGCCGTCCCTGGAACAGCGTCGATGCCGGACCGCATCGAGATCTGCTGGGCGACCTCAAGCAAGCCGTCGAGAAGCGCGGGATCAAATTCGGCTTCTATTATTCACTCTACGAATGGTTCAACCCGCTTTGGCTGCAAGACCGCCAGCGTTACGTCCTCGAGCACATGCACCCGCAATTCAAAGATGTCGTGACGCGCTACGCGCCCGCCATCATTTTCAGCGACGGCGAATGGGACATGCCCGCGAAAGACTGGAAAAGCGAGGAACTGCTCGCCTGGCTTTACAATGACTCACCGTGCAAAGATTACGTGATCGTGGACGATCGCTGGGGCAAAGACACGCGCCACCAACACGGCGGTTATTTCACGACCGAATACGGCGCCGGCCTCAAGGACGCCACTCACGCCTGGGAAGAAAGCCGCGGGATGGGCTATTCCTACGGCTACAACCGCGCCGAGACAATCGACGACTACAAGACTGACCGGGAAATGATTCTGGTCCTGATCGATTTGGTCAGCCGCGGCGGCAATCTCCTGCTGGATATCGGCCCAACCGGGGATGGACGCATTCCCGTGATCATGCAACAACGGCTCCTTCAAATCGGCGCCTGGCTCAAAGTGAACGGCGAAGCCATTTACGGCGCCCGCCACGCAGGACGCGATTGCCAATGGTCCGAGGGAAAACGGCCGGGCCAGGAATACGGCGAATTCAAAGTTGCCTACAACTTAATGGAACAAATCGGGCAGCAACCAAAAAACGGCGTGGCGGTCAAACAAGCTTTTTTCACCAAAAAGCCCGACGCACTCTATGCCATCATTCCCGAGTGGCCGCCCGAACCGATGATCCTGCGAAACATCAAAGTCCCTGCCACAACAGACGTGACAATGCTGGGTGTGACCGGCGCGCTCAAACACGAAACCCGCGGCACTGACTTGATCATTCACCCGCCCAGTTTCAAGCCAGGCGGCGCGCCCTGCCGTTACGCGTTCACCTTCAAAATTCCCGGTGGCGAACTCTTGCCGGAGTAAAAAACGATGAGCCGTGGCGCAGACATGCTTGCCGGCGGGTTCCCTAAGTTTGGAGCGCGGCTGTGTCGAAGACCAGCCGCAGCAATGCCCGAATGGGAGTTGCGTTTCAAAATTTCGGACCCCGCCTGGTTTGCAACGTTGCTGCGACTGGCTTTCAGCACAGTCGCGCTCCGGTACAGTTTCGACGCACCTGTTCATCTCGAAATGGCGCGCTGCTCACAAGGCCGCGCAACTAAATCGTCGGAGCGCGGGCTGTGTCGAAGACCAGCCGCAGCATGACGTGGCGTTCGTGGTCGAGTGGTTTTTCAGTCCCAAATCGAAGCGGCCGAAAGAATAGTAACGTGACTCTTGCAATCGATGAGCTGCGGCTGGTGCCCCACAGTCGCGCTCCGCAAAATGAGAATTGCTGGCGGGCTCCGGGACCTTTCTGCCAACCGGACTCGCTCCTGCTACTGTTTCGAAGTTTCGCCGCTCATCTCGCGAACGCCCGGACACTGGTCGTGCCGAACCTGATTTCGCCAGGCTTTCTCTCCGTACAATCCGACGCCGCGCGTGTCGATTTGATGAAAGCCCAACCCGAAAGCAGGCGAAGTCCGTCTCAACCGGAAGTCATGTCGCGCCGCGTTGACGAATTGCGGGTCGGCCACTATTGAATGTCGATCCAACCCGAGCGCTTGCCATTCTGAAAAATCGTGGTGAAAAAATCGGGGTTGGTCCGGCTTGCGCGTGTCCCAATAAACATTTTCGTCCCAATCTCCGAGCGGCTCGTTTGCTTTTCGCCGCTGCTGCAACGTGCCTTCGGCATGCCCAACCAAAACAGATCCGCTCGAAAAACACACGATGTTCCGGCGAAAGTTGTTCGGGCGTTTCTCCCAGTACGGCCAGATTTCGAAGTCGGCTGAGAACGCGAAGACATTATTTTGAATGGTGTGCTCGTGCCCGCCGTTGTTCCAGAAAACGCCGCCGCTGCGGGTATGGTAAACAACGTTGCTTTCGCACAAATATCCGCTGCAGGTCGCGTCGAAATAGATCCCCCAACCAAACGGGGGCGTCGAATACGGCCACATGTCGTGAAACACATTGTTGCGAATCACGCTCCCTGGGGATGCGCCCAAACAATAAATCAGCCCGGCATCGCTCAGCACACCGCGGCCCATGTCATGGACGTGATTCAATTCGATCAGATTGTGGTGCGTGCGGTTGGTCGCGTCGTTCCAATTCCAGCCGATGCTCATTCCCGAATAAAGCAGATCGTGAATGTCATTGTGGGAAATTCGATTGTGGCTGCTTTGCGCAACCCAAATCCCAATTCCCGCCGGATAAACGCGGCCACCGTCAAAGATGTGATTGTTGTCGACTAAATTCTCCGTCGATTCCGCCGCGTCCAACTTCGCCGGCCGCTCCTCGCCTACGCGAATGCCGCCGGCGCCCAAGTCAAACAAGCGATTCTTTTGAACTCGGCAGTTCGAGCATCCCTGCCGGAACCAAATCCCGTAAGTTCCCACGTGCGCAATTTCGCAGCCTTCGATCGAACACTGCCGCGCCCCGTCCGCCATAATGACGGCGGGCACTTCCACCGCGGCTTGGGTGCTGCTGTTCCCGTTCGGCGACAATTCCCAATCCGCGTGCTCAAACCTTATTCCCTTTATCGCGACATGTTTGACAAACGCAGCTTGATCCGCATTGCCCGCGAAACGGACGAGCTCGGTTAACCGCGGCGCAATCACTTCGACGCCGTTCATTTTTTCGCCGGGCAATGGCCAGTAACTCAGCACGCCGGTTTCGCGATTCAGATACCATTCACCTGGCGAATCGAGCAGCTCGAAGGCGTTCTCGACATAATACCGCTGCGCCTTTTCCCAATAACCGATGCTCCACCATTCCTTCAGAGGCGCGGCGAATCGAACGATATTCGATTGCGGCTCCACCGACGCGACCGGATGAATCGAGTTTTCCCACGAGTGCATCAGCACCACGTTCACGTCGTTCAGGCGCTGAAAAGGTTGAAGATCACCCGGCCGGAAAATGAACCTGTCCCGGGCAACCGCTTTTTTGCTGCGCGGGTCCATTGGCCCTGGAACCAAATCCGCGATGTGAAAAAAACCTTGGTTCGGCGAGCGGGCCCGTTGCCGGCGTTCTCCATTCACGAAGAGCTGGCGGAAGCACCACTTCCCTTCGCGAACTCCTGGAATGGTGGTCTCCCAAAGATTTCCGTTCACGCGCCATCCTGCGATCCGAGCGCCGCCGCTGAAGATCGGCCGCTCGTCTTGATAACGGATGTACATCACCGGCGCATTAGCGGTCCCGGAATCTGGCGGTTCCAGAATGAACGGAGCATCGAGTTGATACGTGCCGCCACGGACGAAAACCGTCGCCGATCCGACCGAAAGCGCCCGCGCTTTGCGAATCGCATCGCGCGCTCCCGTCAACGTCGCGAGTGGCCCATCAGTTCCCGTTGGATTCGGCCGAGTCAACCGGCCGCTCCAACCGTCGTTGCCATTCGTGGCAACGTAAAAGGTCAGCGATAAATTCTTTTCGGGCCGGTCCAGTTGAGCCGCGCGAGAAAGAACGAGCCCGCCGAAAAACACGGCCAGCCAGGAGAATGTTTTTTGAAGAGTGGCATGCATCCTTCGTTGGACGCACGCCAGCGGGAACGATTCGAAATCCGATCACTGCGGAGGGTGACGTGAGGACTGAATCCGTGGGCGCCGAAGTGAGCGATCCGTAGCCGCCGCCGTGAGGAGGCGGACAAGAAGCATTCACCAACTCCAATGCTTAGTCCGCCTCCTCACGTCGGCGGCTACATGGATGGCTCCTTCCACCTCGTCACCCCGGCGCCTAATGCCCCCCGGTTTCCCAGCCCCCACCAAGCGCTTTATAAACCGCCGCCAGCGATGTCGCGGTCCGCGTTTGGCTTCGGGCAAGTTGATCCTGCGCTTCGAGCAACACCCGCTCGGCATCCAGCACCGTCAAAAAATCGGTGGCCCCATTCTCATAACGTTGCCGCGCCAGACTGACGGCGGTTTCGCTCGCCGCCACCATCTTCTGCAGATACTCGCGCCGCGCTTGCTCCCGGCCGAAATCGACCAGCGCGTTTTCCGTTTCTTCCAAAGTCGTCAGCACTGTTTTTTCATAAACCGCCAGCGCCGCTTCCGTTCGAGCGTCCGATGCTTTGATCCGCGCACGAACATGTCCGAGATCCAAGGCCGCCCAACTAATTCGCGGCCCGAAGGACCACGTGTCTGCGCCCGACTCGCCCAGCCCGGACAATGTTTCGGCTTGCAAAGCGACCCTTCCATTGAACGTCACGCGTGGAAATAAATCCGCCGTCGCAATGCCGATCCGCGCGGTCGCTGCCGCCAGCGCGCGTTCCGCCGCGCGAATGTCCGGGCGCCGTCGCAACAAAGATTCCGGACTGCCAATGGCGATCAAGGGCGGGAGCGGCGGCAACGGGGCCGGCGCTTTCAACTCTGCCGCCAATGCAACCGGTTGTTCTCCGGCTAAAACCCCGAGCCGATGAATGGCGCGGGCCACCGCGGTTTCCAAAGGAGGAATGCTGGCCAAGGTAAAGTTCAATTGCGCTTGGGCTCGCGCGACGTCCAGCTCCGTGCCGCGTCCGCCTTCCAGCAGAGCTTGGGTAATCTTGACGGTTTGCCGCTGGTTCTCCGCGTTCTTCAACGCCACCGCCAATTCGTTCTGCGTGCCGCGCAACTCGAAATAATTCCGCGCGACTTCGCTGATCAAGCTGACTTGCACATCGCGCCGGTTTGCTTCGGCCGCTTGAACTTCCGCCCGGCTGGCTTCCATCGATCGGCGCACGCGCCCAAAAAAATCGAGCTCCCATGTGGCGTCAAAACCCGCATCGTACAATTCGCGATCCCGCTCGATCCCGGGAAAACCGCCGAAGGCCGCGGTGCTCGACCGGCTGTTTGCATAAGCGGCATCAGCCGTCACGACGGGGAACAGGTCGGACGTGGACAAACGGCGGAGCACCCTGGCCTCGCGCAGCCGTGCTGTGGCAATGCGAAGATCGTGGTTCTTCTGCAACGCGCGGCTCACCAACTCGTCCAGCTTGCCATCGTTGAAGCCATGCCACCAATCGCTCAACGCCTCGCTCGCCACCAGGTTGGTTTGCGATCCATTGGCAAACGCCGAAGGGGCCGCAGACTCAGGGGGATGATAATTGGGGCCAACCGCACAACCGGCCAGACCAGCGACCGCGAGGCCGAACGCAAGCAGCGCCGCACCTGCGGGAACGGGCTTGCCGCCGCGCAGGGTTGAGTTGACCGGCCAAATGAATATGTTCATGCGATTTTCCCCGCCGCGGGAGTGTTCCTCCGCTCAGTGAACCAGCGAATCACCACGTAGAATACCGGCGTTAAAAAGATCCCAAAGAACGTCACCCCGAGCATCCCGCTGAACACGGCTGTGCCCAATGCTCGCCGCATCTCCGCGCCCGCGCCACTCGCCAGCAACAAGGGAATGACGCCGAAGATGAATGCGAAAGACGTCATCAGAATCGGGCGAAGCCGGAGCCGGCTTGCTTCCACCGCGGCCTCGGCGCGGGCAAGGCCGGCATCCTGCCGCTGCTTCGCAAACTCGACGATCAAGATCGCGTTTTTGCAAGCCAGCCCGACGAGCACGACAAAACCGATTTGGGTGAAGATGTTGTTGTCCATTCCACGCAGCCACACGCCCGAAATCGCGCTGAACAAACACATCGGCACGATCAAGATGATCGCCAGAGGCAGCGACCAACTCTCGTATTGCGCAGCGAGCGTCAGGAAAACAAAGAGCACGCAGAGCGGGAAAATGTAAACCGCGGTGTTGCCCGCCAAAATTTCCTGCAGGGTCAACTCGGTCCATTCAAAGCCCATGTTGGATGGCAGCTTTTCTTTGGCGAGCCGTTCCATCGCCGCGATGGCCTGGCCCGAGCTGATCCCGGGAGAGGCGCTGCCGGTCAACTCCGCGGAAGGATACATGTTGTAGCGAACGATCTTGTCGGGCCCAGTCGTATCTTGAACCCTGACTAAAGTTCCCAAAGGAACCATCTGCCCCTCGGCATTGCGGGTTTTCAAATCGAGAATGTCGCGCGGCTGGCGGCGGAAGGGCGCGTCCGCTTGGGCGGTCACCTGGTAAGTTCGGCCGAACAAATTAAAATCGTTCACGTAAAGCGAGCCTAAATAAATCTGCAGGGTGTTGAAAATATCGCCCAACGGCACGCGCATCGTCTTCGCTTTGATTCGATCGACATCCACCACCAACTGGGGAACGCTCGCCCGGAAGGACGTGAGCACTCCTTGCAAACCATGTTCCTGATTGGCCGCGCCCATCAATTCGAACGTGGCCGCTTGGAGCGCCTGCAGCCCGGCGCCGCCACGGTCCTGCACTTGCAATTTAAAGCCGCCCACAATTCCCAACCCATTCACCGCCGGCGGGGGAAACACCCCGACGAACGCCTCCTGAATTCCAGCAGAACGCCGCCGCAGATCCATGACAATGTGATCGCCCGTCAACCCCTTCTTCATCCGGCCGCGAAAGTCGTCCAGAATGACGAAAATCGTTCCGGCGTTCGGGCTCGCCGTCAGGCTGATCGGCGACAACCCAGCCAGATCAATCGTTGCCCGGACACCGGGCGTGCTCCGCGCGATCTTGCTCAGTTCGTCGATCACCTTTCCGGTCCGTTCCAAGGACGCTGCGTCGGGCAACTGCGCCATCATCGCGATGTAGCCCTTATCCTGTTGCGGAATGAAACCGGTGGGAACCGTTTTGAAGCCGAGATACGTCAGCCCGAGCAAGGCAAAATAAACCACCAGCGCCGCAACGCTCATTCGGATCAAATGCCGCACCGCGCGCGCATAGGCGTTGGTGCTCCGGCCGAAGACGCGGTTAAAGCCATTGAAAAACCAGCCGAACGTCCAGTCCAATCCGCGCGTGAACCAGTCGTGCCGCGCATGGTGGGGTTGCAAGAGAATCGCGCACAACGCCGGACTCAAGGTCAGCGAATTGAAGGCTGAGATCAAAGTCGAAACCGCAATCGTCAAGGCGAACTGGCGATAAAACTGGCCGGTGATTCCGCTGATGAATGCCGTCGGAATGAACACCGCGCTCAAAACCAAACCGACCGCAACCACCGCGCTGCTCACTTCATCCATCGCCTTGCGCGTCGCGTCACGGGGACTCAGGCCAAGCGCAATATTCCGTTCCACGTTTTCGACGACGACAATGGCATCATCGACCACGATTCCGATGGCCAGCACCAGGCCGAAGAGCGAAAGGTTGTTCAGCGAAAATCCCATCGCTGACATCGCCGCAAACGTTCCAATGAGCGACACCGGCACCGCCAGCAACGGAATGACCGATGCGCGCCAGCTCTGCAGGAATATCACCACCACGAGCACGACCAGCGCCATCGCTTCCGCCAGCGTGTGGAGAACCGCGCGAATCGATTCGCGCGTAAAACCGGTCGTGTCGAAGACGATTCGATATTCCAGCCCGGGCGGAAACCGTTCTTTCAGCCGTTCCATCGTGGCGCGCACTGCATCCGACGTTTCGATGGAATTCGACCCGGGCAATTGGAATATCCCAATCGAGGCGTTGGGCTGCCCGTCGAGCTTGCTGTCCATGCTGTAATCGCGCGCCGCCAACTCGACCCGGGCCACATCTTTCACCCGAGTGATTTCGCCGTCGGCGCCGCTCTTGATCACAATGTTTCCAAATTGCTGCTCATCCAGCAGCCGGCCCTGCGCGTTGACGGTAAATTGAAAAGAAACGCCCGCTGACATGGGCGGCGCGCCAATCACCCCGGCCGCCACTTGCACGTTCTGCTCCCGAATCGCATTGACGACATCGCTCGCCGTCAACCCGCGCGAGGCCACCTTCTCCGGGTCGAGCCAAACGCGCATGCTGTAATCGCGCGCGCCGAAAATCGTGACTTGCCCCACCCCAGGCAGCCGGGCGAGCGCGTCCTTCACTTGGAGATACGCGTAATTATCGATGTAAAGTTTGTCGTAGCGGTTGTTCGGCGAAATCAAATTCACCACGATCGTGATGTCGGGAGAACGCTTCGCCGTCGTGACTCCGAAGCGCCGGACTTCTTCCGGCAAGCGCGGCTCCGCCACCGCCACGCGGTTCTGCACCAGCACCTGCGCCTTGTCGATGTCAGTCCCCAGTTTGAAGGTGATCGTCAGCGTCATGCTCCCATCGCCCGCGCACTGCGCCGACATATAAAGCATGTTCTCCACGCCGTTGACTTCCTGTTCGATCGGCGAGGCCACCGTGTCCGCCAGCACTTGTGGATTGGCCCCAGGATACCGCGCGGTCACCACCACCGTCGGCGGAACGATGTTGGGAAACTGCGCCACCGGCAGCTGGAAAACCGCCAATCCGCCGACAATCACAATGACCATCGAGAGGACGGAGGCGAAAATCGGCCGATCGATAAAGAAGTGCGAGAATTTCATGGGAGCTTCACCGGTTTTCCACCCGGGCCGGAGCACTCGCCGTCGGCGCGGTTTTCTCGCGTTTGGGGATCACTTTGATTCCTTGCCGCACGCTCATCAGGCCGTTGACGATCACCCAATCCGCCGGCTGCAGCCCGCTGCGCACGGCCCGGAATCCTTCCTGCGCCGGCCCGAGCTTCACGCTCCGGTACTCCGCGACGTCCTGCGCGTTCACCACGTAAACGATTTTCTGACCTTGATCCGTTCCGATCGCTTGTTCCGGCACCAGCAACGCCGGGTATTTGCTGCTCCCCGGAACTCGGATACGCGCGAAAAAACCTGGCTGCAGAACTCGCTCCGGCCCGGGATTCCGAAACAGGCCGCGGAGTTGCAATGTGCCCGTGGCAGCCTCAACGCGATTATCCACAAAATCCAAAAAGCCTTTGTGTGGAAAATCCGTTTCGCTCGCCAATTCCAGTTCGGCCGGCACCTGCCCCTGGACCTCCCATTTTCCTTCACGCGCGAGCCGCTGGTACTTTTGCACGGAGGTTTCATCCGCGTCGAAGTAGCAGTAAATGGGATCGAGCGAAACGATCCGCGCCAGCAAGGTGGATTGGCCCTGGTTTCCATTCACCAGGTTGCCTTCGGTGATCATTTTGCGTCCGATCCGTCCGCTGATCGGCGCGGTAATGCGCGTGTACTCGACATTCAGCTTGGCGGATTCCACCGCCGCGCGAGCCGATTGCAGAGCCGCTTCGGCCTCCCGCTTCGCTTTGTTGCGCGTGTCCGCTTCTTCCTCCGAAATCGCCTTTGCTTTCAACAGCCGTTCCGCCCGCGCGAATTCGTTGTTCGCCAATTCCAGCCGGGTCGCGGCTTGGTTTACGTTCGCTTCCGCGCGATCGAGCTCCGCTTGATACGGGCGCGGATCAATGACAAAAAGCGGATCCCCTTTCTGAACTTCACCTCCGTCCTTGAAGTGGATCGACTGCAAATAACCGCTCACACGCGCGCGGACTTCCACCATTTCGACGGAATCCAACCGGCCGGGATACTCGTCCCATTCGGTAATCTCGCGCTGGACCGGCTGCATCGCCGTCACCGCTGGTGGAGGGCGTTGCGGCGGCGGCGCCGCGGATTTATGACACCCGCTCAAGAGGAGGCCGCCTGCAACCAGGCTGGCGGCGTTAAAACAATAAAATAGCTTGGACATGTCAGCTCCGTGACTGGCTCGTGCGCGCCTGGCGCTCCGCCCTGGCGTCGCGTTCCGAGCAGAATTTCCCGTTTAGTGAATACCCGCTAACCAGCGCCATGTTTTTTTGCGTTCCTCCAACTCTCCAAGTTAAATCGATCCCCTGAAGAACAGGGCAAGGGCTTTGGGGTTGTAATAAGACCGAATCGCCTCGTCTGTCATGCCCATCCCGCGCAACGCGAACCAAACTGCTTGGTTCAACAAATCTTCCGGCTCAACTCTGTAATCGATGGCAGGTTTCTGCGGCAGCCGAACCGAAGCGATGCCTGCCCCGACGTGATAAGCAAACCGGGCTCGATTCGAGTTGCTGACCGGCGATTTGACCACCGCGCCCGAGGCGATGGCCGCATCGAGACAACCTGCGATTCGCGAACAAAAACATTCAAATCGATTCTGGTAAAGCAAACGGGCGTAAGACCCATCTTCCAGAAAACTTTTCAACATCAGCCGATGGCGGGTGTCCCAGTTGATCGACCCGGCGGGCCGCCCGAGGATGAGGGCACGCAAGAGATAATAAACGAGATGAACGAGCGTCGAGGCGGAGGGCTCGAGTTCGCCTAATTTTTGCGCGGCAGGATCCAGGCCTTTCGAGCTGAAGTTTTGGATTTCGAGGTAAAGGGCTTCTTTGCTCGGAAAATGTTTGTAAAGGAGCGGCTCGGAAACGCCCGCGGCTTTGGCCAGTTCTTTGGTGGTGGTTTCGGCGAAACCTTTCCGGGCGAACAGGGGCAACGCGGCCTGAACGATCGCGAGCTTGCGGTTGCGGGCGCTCATGCGCCGTTTTTCCATGGCGCACAAGTTAGTAGTCACTCACCCCGCTGTCAAAAAATTTCCGCCTCCCCCGTCGCCAGCCTTGCCTCGTCGGAAAAATGACCCTGTCACTTGGCGATTTCTCACGAGAAAAAAAACGCACGATTCCCATGGCCTTTTCAGGACGGCTTGTTAACCTTCCCCCTCAATCCAGGATTTCTTATGAGGCTTTTTATTCACTCTCTCCACCGGTTCATTTACCTCGCCACCATAACCCTCGCGTTTGGACTGGCTGCCAGCCCTTTCGCCACCGACGCAAAACCGTCGATTGTCTCCGCCGAGAAGACCAGCTTTCAGGAGGTCACGTCGCAACTCGATCCCGGCGGCAGCATTTATGTTTACCTGAGCACCAGCCAATGGCTGGCCGGTTTGTCCGATCGAATCAATGAATGGCGCGGCGCGGTCATGGGGATGCCGGAATTGCAGCAGGGGCCGCAAGGCAACATGGTGAACAAGGCATTCGACCTCGTCACATCGCTCGTCAAGAACTCCGGACTCGAATCGATCAGCGGGGTCGGGCTCAGCGGAATCGCTCTCGAGAAAGGGTTTTATCAGACGAAATTTGTGGTCCGCCGCGCGCCGGACTCACCCACGACAGGCATCTGGACATTGTTCGGAGAAAAACCGCACGCGTTGGCTGCGCTCAAGATGCTGCCCTCCGACACTGCCTGGGCCGGCTTTTCAGATATGGATGCCGGACGAGGCTGGAGCCAATTGCGGAAGCAAATCGATGCGGCTGATTTCCCGCCGATCCAGCAGGCGCTGGAAAAATTGAGCGCCGGAGTCCAACAGGCCACCGGAAAGAGCCTCGACGAGTTGCTCGGGTCGTTGGGCCCGGAATGCGGCGCTTTTCTGACGCTGGACGAAACGCGCAACGTGCATTTCCCACTTGGACCAGACCGGAGCTTGGAATTTCCCGAACCGGCGCTGGTGATCGCTTTAAAAGTGAAGGACGACACGCTTTTCAACGTCATCGAGAAAAAGCTCCAGGGAAACGAACAGGTCATTCGGACGGACGAAGGAGGGTTGCGAATGCGCGTCCTGCCCTTGCCCTTGCCCTTGCCGCTGCCAGTCCGGATAACCGTGGCACGCCAAGGGGAGTACTTGTTCATCGCTTCGAACGACGAACCGGTGAAAAAGATGTTGGATGTTAAAGCTGGCAAATTGGCCGGCTTAACAACCACTGACGAATTCAAGAAGTTTTCCAAGGGAATGCCCGAAGAAGGAAATTCGTTTGGTTTCGTGAGCGAACGCTTCGGCAAAGTCATCCAAAACGTCCAAGCCGGCATGATGGGCCAGGCTGAAAAACAAGGAGCACCCGCCGCGCTCCTCAAGAAGCTCTACTCCTTGAATCGGCCCGTGGCCTCGTACGCGGTCAGCCAAGTGTCGCGCGACGGTTGGATCGCCGTTGGCCACGGCAATCAGGAGCCGGCGAACGCGATCGTTTTGCCGTTGGTGGTTGTGCCCATCGCCGTCGTGGCCGGAGTGACCTTGCCAGCCCTCACGAAGGCAAAATCCAAAGCTCAATCCATCCAATGCGTCAATAACCTGAAGCAGATGGGACTGGCAGCGCGGATTTACGCGACCGACCATGACGGGGCGTTTCCTCCGGACATTGCGGCGATGGAAGGCGAACTCGGCAGTCCAAAGATTTTGTTCTGTCCGGCAGACGGGAGAAGCAACAAACCAGCCGTGGTGAATTGGGATAACTTCGACTTCTCCGAGACGAGCTATGAATACGTCAGCCATGGGTTGAAGGAAACGACGCCGGATCTGGAGCACAAAGTTCTTTTCCAATGCCGCATTCACGGCCACGCATGCTTCGCGGATGGGCATGTGGAAATGAGGCAGGGCCCTTCGCCGCAACGCTGATCAAAAAGTCATTAAGACCCTTTAAAATCAAGGGTTTCATGCGCAAAAAAACAGTTGCCTTTTCCCAAAACGTGTTCATCGTACCCCGCTTAGAACGTTTGCGAATTCGAGGCATGGAGGATCATCAGGTGGACCCAGTGTTCAGTGATGGTTTAAACCCGGTCGGTCGGGGCCAGTCTGGGACGAGCAGCGGGTCTAAACATCTATCATCACATGAACACAAAATTGTATGTAGGGAACCTGTCCTACGACGTCACGGAAAACGATCTTCAAGATCTTTTCGCTCAATACGGTCCTGTCTCAGAAGTCAGCCTCATGCTCGATAAGATGACCGGCCGCTCACGCGGTTTTGCCTTTGTGACCATGAGCACAAAAGAAGCCGCGGATGCGGCTGCCCAAAATTTAAACGGCAAAGAATGGGAAGGGCGCGCCCTGACTGTGAATGAAGCGCGACCCCGAGAAGAACGACCCGCTTATTCCGGCGGCGGCGGCTCTCGTGGTGGAAAAGGCGGGGGAGGTCGCTCAGACCGGCGATAATTTATAATTTTTTTGCGATTGGGCGCGTGGTTCGCGTGGTTGGGCCACCGCCCATTTTCATTTTCGGCAGTCCCTGCTCGGCCGGCCAACGAGCCATCCACCTATGCACAATCCTCTCATCGCCGCGCTCGACGTTTCGAGCGTCGAACTAGCCCAACAGTTGATCGCACAAATCGCCCCGGTCGTTGGCGCGTTTAAAATCGGCAGCGAGCTTTTCACAACCGCTGGCCCGGAATTAGTGCGGCAAGTGCGCGCGGCCGGGGCAAACGTTTTTCTCGATCTGAAATTTCATGACATTCCGAACACGGTCGCAAAAGCCGTTCAAGCCGCGGTGAACCTGGATGTGCAAATGCTGACGGTCCACACCTCCGGCGGTTTGAAAATGTTGCGAGCGGCCGAGCAAACGGCCACGGAAACAGCCCGCCAAGCCGGGCGAACTCCGCCACTCGTCCTGGGCGTCACGGTCCTGACCAGCCAAACCAACGAGGATCTCACGCAAGTCGGCGTCGAATCGAATGTCGCCCACCAAGTCATGCGCTTGGCCGAACTTGCCGTGAAAGCAGGGTTGCGCGGGCTGGTTTGTTCGCCTCTCGAAGTGACCGGCATGCGCCAAAGTCTCCCTTCCGGATTGCAGTTGGTCACGCCGGGCATTCGCTCGCCCAAAGACGCCAAAGATGACCAGGCCCGGACGCTCAGTCCGCGCGAGGCAATCCAAGCAGGGGCAAATTGGATTGTGGTCGGCCGGCCGATTTACGCCGCGCCAAATCCCCGAACGGCCGCTGAAGCGATTCTCGGCAGCCTGTGATTTGACGGCGACGGCGGCCGGAACGCAGCGTTCACGCTGCAGCCAACGCGTTGCACCAATCAGGTGCTTACTCCGCGGGCTCGGCAGGCTAAAGCCCGCGTTCCAGTTAACGCGGCCACGTGTGGTCAAACACACCTTTGCTCCGCGAGATGAAAAATCGTGTCGGAGTTCGGCTTCGCTTTGCGCATGTAAAGAATAGATCCGAGCCATGCCATGACTAACAGCCATTCCCTGCCGGCGGTTGACAACACCGAGTCCGGTCCGAGAAATTTGCCACTGCTGCTCGGGCTGTTTGTGGCCAGCGGCTGCGCGGCGTTGATCTATGAAATTGTCTGGTTCCAGCTGCTCCAGTTGGTGATTGGCTTGACCAATGTGTCGCTGGGCGTCCTGCTCGGCACGTACATGGGAGGAATGTGCCTGGGCAGCCTTGTTCTGCCGCATTTGATCTCGCCGCGGCATCATCCGCTGCGCGTCTATGCCTTCCTGGAATTGGGCATCGGCGCCATCGCCATCATGGTGCTCTGGTTTGTTCCGTGGGTTTCGCAGATCTACACCGAAAGCGTCGGCCGCGGTCTGCCTGGGATCTTTTTGCGCGGCGTGGTGGCGGGACTTTGCCTGTTGCCGCCGACCGTGCTGATGGGAGCGACGTTGCCGGCGATTTCGCGCTGGGTCGAAGCGACACCTCGCGGGGTGTCGTGGTTGGGATTTTTTTACGGCGGCAACATCATTGGCGCAGTCTTCGGTTGTTTCTTTGCCGGATTTTATTTGCTCCGCGTCCATGATATGGCCACCGCGACGTACGCGGCGGCAGCGCTCAACGCCGGCGTTGCGGCGGCCGCGCTGGTAATCGCCGGGCGCTCGAAGCATCGCCCGCTCTTCAGCGAAGGCCAGCCTGCAACTCGATCAGCTCTTCCCGGCCCGTGGAGCGTTTATGTGACAATTGCACTGTCGGGAATGTCAGCCTTGGGTGCTGAGGTGGTTTGGACCCGTTTGTTGTCGCTGCTGCTCGGCGGAACGGTTTACACCTTTTCAATTATCCTCGCGGTTTTCCTGATTGGGCTAGGCATTGGCAGCAGCACAGGGTCCCTCCTGGCGCGATGGAGCGGCCGCCCGCGTTTAGCTTTGGGCGGCGCGCAAGCGATGCTCGTGGCGGCGGTGGCGTGGAGCGCATGGGCAATTGCGCGGTCACTGCCGTATTGGCCAATCAACCCGTCGCTCTCGCAGAGTCCATGGTTTACTTTTCAGCTCGATATCGCGAGATGCCTGTGGGCGATTTTGCCGGCGGCCATTTTGTGGGGCGCGAGTTTCCCAATGGCGTTGGCGGCAGTCGCTTCACGCCAGGAAGACTCTGGGCGAGTGGTCGGACGAGTTTACGCCGCCAATACGGTCGGCGCGATCGTGGGCGCGCTCGCCTTCAGTCTGCTCGTCGTGCCCCTGCTCGGGACGCAATGGGCGGAACGACTTTTAATCGCGCTTTCGGCTGCGGCCGCGTGTTGCGCTTTGGCGCCAGTTTTATTTTCGAAAGAAGCTGCCATTCGCCCAGTCGAATTGGACGTGAACCGGTCTGTCTCAACCGGAGGGAATCTGAGTTCCGAAACAGTTGCTGCAGCAGCCGTAGGCAGCGCGTTCAGACCGGGACGCGCGCTCGCGGGGGCGGGTTGCCTCGGTTTGGCGGCGCTGTTGATCTGGAGCATTCCAGCCGCTCCGTGGGGTTTGGTTGCGTACGGCCGTTTCATCGCCGGATACGGCAACCGGTTGGCGCCCGAAATTGTGAAAGAAGAGGATGTCCCGGACAGCGGCACGCCGGATATCTTTTGCACCTATTTGGGCGAGGGATTAAACGGCTCAGTCGCGGTCACCAAATGGACATCAGGCGCGCGCAGTTTTCATTCCGCCGGAAAAGTGCAAGCGTCGACTGAACCGCACGACATGCGGCTGCAGCGGTTGCTCGGACACATCTCAGCGCTGGCGCACCAAAAGCCCGAATCGGTGCTGGTGGTGGCGTGCGGCGCGGGCGTGACGGCAGGGACGTTCGTTCTTCACCCGGACGTAAAACAGATCGTGATCTGTGACATCGAGCCGTTGGTTCCGAAGGTGGTCGCTCCGATGTTCGCGAAAGAAAATTACAACGTCGTGAATGATCCACGCACCCGCATCGTGCTGGATGATGGCCGGCATTTCATTCGAACGAGCAAAGAGAAATTCGACATCATCACCTCCGATCCGATTGATCCGTGGGTTAAGGGCTGCGCGGCGTTGAACACCGTCGAGTATTACGAGATGTGCAAACAGCACCTCAAACCCGGGGGGGTGATGAGCCTTTGGATCCCCCTCTATGAAAGCGATTCGGCCACGGTCAAGAGCGTCATCGCGACCTTCTTCAAAGTCTTCCCGAACGGGGTTCTCTTGAGCAACGACAACGAAGGCGAAGGATACGACGCCGTTTTGTTCAGCCAGGCTGAGCCGATGCAATTGAATGTGGACGAGATCCAACAGCGGCTGAATCGGACAGACCACGCGACGGTGAAACAATCGCTCGCGGACGTCGGGTTTAATTCGGCAATCAGTTTGCTCGGAACTTACGCGGGGCGAGCGGCTGATTTGGAGCCTTGGACCCGCGACGCGCAAATCAATACCGACCGAAACCTCCGGCTCCAGTACCTGGCGGGAATGGGATTCAATTCGTTTCTCGGTTCCGAAATCCTGGGCGAGATCACGCGTTATTATAAATTTCCCGAGAACCTTTTCGTCGGTTCCGAGGAACGCCTCCAGTTATTAAAAGTCCGGCTCAATGGCACGTCAGGGAATCAGGTGAGCTCAACCCGGGACGCAACCAGCGGATCCACTGCCACCAACAAGGGCCCAGCCAAACCTTCCCTTTAAATAACCGCAGGCGTAGCCGCCGAAGTAATGAGGCGGAAAAGGCGGTGCGACTATCCAGCGCTGCAGAAGTTCCCCCCTCTCCCCGCGCTGGCGCAACGCTTACTTCAAGCAGGACGACTCGATGAAGAAGGTCAGCGCCGTCGCGAAAAGGACCAGCCAAAGAATCTTCCGGGTTTGCCGGGGCTTGGCCTCTGCCAATTCAGTCCAGCGGGTCCGGTTGCTCCAATCGTTTTCGTGCTGACAGAAATGGGATAAGATCCGAGCCGCCTCATCGAGCTCGACCGTCCGTTCCATTCTCACGTGGTTATCGATCGACCCGACTTGCAATTCGAGCCGAAAACCTTGGCCATCTCGGCAAGCTCGAAGAAAGGATAGATTGCTGCGGCTGAGAATGACGCACTCCCGCATGCTCGTGAGCTGCTCGCGAATTTCTGTATCCTTGGGTTGGCTGATCGTGAGGCGGTGGTCGGCTTGCAGTTCCATATCTCCTCTCGTTTCTTCAGAACAAGAATCGATACCCAAGCTCCCGACGTGCCAAACAGGAGATTCCCAAATCTGCAAAGAACGATCGTGCTCGATCCGATGGAATGTGAAACTCCAAAAGGCGGCTGCTTACTGAGGAAACCGTGAGTTTGCTCAGACACGGTCGAGGAATGAATCGAGTTTCTTGCTCTTGATCGTGATCATGATCTTGCTCTTGCTCCCTGACAAAAAGGGATCAAGCGCACGAGCAAGATCAAGAGCATGAGATGACACTCGAGTGCATCGGTGGAGTCTATCTTCTGAACCAGGCTCCGAGGGATTGAAAGAAAAGTGGACCGAGACTAAAAATCTACCGGTCCTCACCACCAGAAAGTCGGATCGCCATCCGTGCGAACGAACATCTTGGCGAATTTCCTCCACTCCGTGTGGCCGTCGCCAAAGAGCAAATTGCCGCCTTCGGGCAGCTTCCCTTGCAAATGCGGCGATTGATGCCCCTTCCAGCCGCCGTCGATTTTCGTGTAGCGGTTTTTCGTCCGGTCGGTTTCGTTGGCCCCCTGGGATATCGTCGCATCCGCGATAATGACGCGCTCGCTCATTCCCGGATTATATTCCGTCCCATCTTTCATCTTCCAGGGTTTGGGATTCATGCTTTCCGTGATGTTGGTCGCCCGTACTCGCGCCGCGTACGCCCACGCGAACTGATACCCGGCGACACGATAGCCATTGTTCCGGAGTGTCGTTTCGCCAACCGAATCAGTGGTGAACTTCCAAAGCTCATCGTTGTCCTGCTTCGGAAACCCTGGGCAGTAGAGAATGTGGCGTTTGGCGCCGTTGGCAGTGAGGGCGTTGGCCGCATACGCGGGGATATCCCAAGGCCAGTTGCCCAGTCCGCGGCTTACGGGATCGATTAAATCCGGGAACCGGTCTTTGTTGTCGTTTGCGTAAATGAGGGAAGCGATGCCGAGCTGCTTCAAGTTGCTCATGCATTTTATCTTGATGCTTTTCGATTTCGCCTTGGCCAGCGCGGGCAGCAGCATCCCAGCGAGAATGGCAATGATGGCGATCACGACGAGGAGTTCGATCAATGTGAACGCGCCGGGAGCGCGGCGCTGAGCTCGACTTTTGCAACGAAGGAGAGGCGATAAGTTCATAGGCGTACGCGGAAGGGATTTTAAAAGGTTGCAGCCAAGTTACTGCGGCAATCCAGCAGGGCCAATGAGAATTCGCGCATTTAATTTGAGATTTTAAATTTGCTAACCTCCAGCTACGGCCGGTTGGACGCGCGGAACTTGCTCGGGGGCAAACCGAGTTCACGCCGGAAGGCCACGCTCAAGTATTCCACATGCGCGAACCCGGCGCGTTCGGCAATTTGTTCGAGCGAGAGATCCGTCTCGAGCAGCAGTTGCTTCACCCGATTCAGCTTCACCCGCAAGATTTCCTGGTGCGGCGTCCGCCCGAACAATTTCCGGAATTGGCTTTCCAAAAGCCGCCGGGAGTGCGGCACCGCTTTCAGCACGTCTTTCACCTGAATTCCTTCGCAGGCATTTTGCCGAATGAAGTGAACCGCCCGGGCGACATTCCGATCGTCGATGGCGAGCACATCGGTCGATTGCCGCGTGGCAATCCCCAACGGCGGGATCAGGTGCGTTTCGCCTTTTGCCTTTTTGCCCGCCATCATTTCATCGAGCAACCGGGCGGCTTCGTAGCCGGTGCGGTGCGTGTTGGGAATGACGCTCGAAAGGGGCGGATCTGACAGTTCGCAGAGCAGGTCATCGTTGTCGACGCCGATGACCGCGACTTCATCCGGCGCGGCCACGCGCAACCGCCGGCACGCATCGAGCACCTGCTGGCCGCGCAAATCGTAACAGGCCATAATTCCAAGCGGCTTGGGCAGGCCGCGAATCCAATGCGCCAGATCATCGACGACATTTTGGCCGCCTGCCAAATGTTTGCTGGCTTTGTAAATGAAACATTCGCGGCCAGCCGCTTGAATGCAGTTGTGGAAATGTTCGCAGCGCCATTTCGACCAATTGAAACGGTCGTCTCCCGCGTAGGCAAAATGCTTGAACCCGCGCTCCATCAAATGTTCGGCCGCCAAATGCGCGATCGCTCCATCGTCCGTCTCGAACCAGGGCAACGATGGAATCAGCCGGGCCGCGCTGACATCGACCATGGGCAATTCGAGAGGACGTAGCGCCTCGGCAATCTGGCTGTTTTCGATCCGGGCGATAATGCCGTGTCCTTTCCAATGGGGCAGCCAATCGGGCGGCCGGTCGCCGCGATTGTGTTCGGACAGGTAGAGTGACCACGGCCGATGTTCGCGGATGTACGAAACGATGCCACGCAGCAGGCCGCGGCCATACGCGTTGGACGTCTCGATCAGCAACGCGATTTTTGGCGCGGCTTTCACTTTGAAGGGGGTGAGTCAAAGCTTGGTCGAACCCGCAGATTGGGGCAACCCTGATTCTTCGATGGCGCAGATCCGAAACTCGAAGCTCGAGCATTCCCGGAGCGCGGCTGTGTCGAAGACCAGCCGCAGCACGGCGTGACGTTCGTGGCCAGGTGGTCTTTAAGTCCCGATCGAAGCCGCCAATTTCACCACAAACTTTCCGGTGGAAGTCCTGCGGCTGGCGCTTCAGATGGTGTGCGCGGTTCGAAAGAGGCCTTGTTCGCACACAGCTGCGCTCCGTCCCGGTTCTTGGGTCCAATGCGTTGCAAAATGAAAAGGAGGTCTCCATGCCAAAAATCGCAAAAAAAATACGCGAAACCTCATGGCCGGATTACAATGCTTCCCACGTAATTGCGTCTCCCATTCGCAAAATGAAAAAAATCTCCGTTGGGCTCATCTTCCTTTTCGTTTCGGTCCTGCCGTTCAATCGAATTTATTCCAGCCGCGCTTCGGAATCTCCGCCGGGCTTGCGCGTGCTCTTTCTTGGGGATGCTGGCCATCACCAGCCGGCCGAGCGGTTCAAACAAATCGAACCAATCCTCGCCGGTCGCGGCATCGAACTCGATTACACCGCCGCTCTGGAGGATCTGAACCCGGCCAAGCTCGCTGGGTATGACGCGGTGCTGGTTTACGCGAACTGGACCAAGATCGCTCCGGCGCAAGAACGGGCCCTGCTCGATTTCGTCGACGCTGGGGGAGGTTTTATTCCCATCCACTGCGCTTCGTATTGTTTTCTGAATTCGCCGAAATATATCGAGCTGGTCGGGGCGCAATTTCAAACGCACGGAACAGGGGTTTTCCGGGAAACGATCGTGCAACCGGACCATTCGGTCCTGCGAGGCATCGCGCCGATCGAAAGCTGGGATGAAACTTACGTTCACACCAAGCACAATACCAATCGGCTTGTGCTGGCGGAACGGCGGGATCAGCGCGGCGCCGAGCCCTACACGTGGGTCCGCCAACATGGCAAAGGCCGGGTTTTTTATACCGCTTGGGGACACGATCAACGCACCTGGTCCAACAAAAATTTTCAGGGCCTGGTCGAGAATGGGATTCGCTGGGCTTCGGCCAATTCGCCCTCGCGTTTGCAGCCAAAAATCGGATTGAAGCCGTTCGAATACATGGAAGCGCCCGCGCCATTGCCGAACTATGTCGCGAACGCCCGCTGGGGAACTCAAGCCGAGCCGATCCGCACAATGCAAAAGCCGTTGTCTCCGCCGGAGTCGATGGACCATCTCGTCACCTTTCCTGGTTTCCAGGCGAGTCTGTTCGCGGCCGAACCCGACATTGTCAAACCGATCTGGCTGGCTTGGGACGAACGCGGCCGGCTCTGGATCGCCGAAACAATCGATTACCCGAACAACATGCAGCCGCCCGGCCAGGGACACGATCGAATCAAAATCTGCGAGGACACCGATGGCGACGGCCACGCTGACAAATTCACGGTGTTCGTCGACCAACTCAGCGTTCCGACCAGTTTCGTTTTTGCGAATGGCGGAATCATTGTCGTGCACTCGGGCAAGACAGAATTTTTTCAGGACACCGATGGCGATGACAAAGCGGACGTGCGGAAGGTGCTCTTCAGCGGCTGGGGCACAGGAGACACGCATGCCGGGCCGAGCAACTTGCGCTACGGCTTCGACAACTGGATTTGGGGGACGGTGGGATATTCAGGATTCAACGGAACGGTTGGCGGAAAATCTATTCGATTTGGGCAAGGGATTTACCGGTTCAAGCCGGACGGCTCGGCCTTGGAATTCATTCGCTCGAGCAACAACAACACTTGGGGCCTCGGCTTTACGGAAGACGATATTCTGTTCGGCTCGACCGCCAATGGCAATGCGAGCATGTACATGCCGATGCCAAACCGCTACTATGAGGCTGTCAATGGCTGGTCCGCCAGCCGGCTCGAAACCATCGCGGACAGCCAGCGCTTTTATCCGCTCACCGAAAAAGTCCGCCAGGTCGATTACCACGGCCGTTACACCGCGGGCGCAGGCAGCGCGTTCTACACCGCGCGCAGTTTCCCAAAAGAATATTGGAACCGCGCCCAATTCGTCGCCGAACCGACCGGCCATCTGCTCGGCCGCTTTTTCATTGAGCCGCGCGGAAGCGATTTCATCGCGCACAACGCCCGCAATTTTCTGGCGAGCGATGACGAATGGACTTCGCCCGTCTGCGCCGAGGTCGGCCCGGACGCCGCGCTTTGGGTGAGCGATTGGTACAATTACATCATCCAGCACAATCCGACTCCGCAAGGTTTCCGGACGGGCAAAGGCGCGGCCTACGAGACGCCGCTCCGCGACAAAACGCACGGGCGGATTTACCGGATCGCCTACACACCAGCGAAGAACGCGGCCAAAATCCAACTCGACACGAGCTCGCCGCAGCAACTTGTCGCCGCTCTCAAGAGCGACAACATGCTTTGGCGCACGACCGCCCAGCGGCTGCTCGTGAGTCGCGGCAATAAGGACGTGGCGCCGGCGTTGTGCGCTTTGGTCCGCGACACCAGCGTCGATGAAATCGGTTTGAACCCCGCTGCCATTCACGCGCTTTGGACATTGCACGGCCTCGGCGCGCTGGACGGTTCCGACACGGAGTCGCTCGAAGCGGCTGTCGGGGCTTTGCAACACCCGTCCGCAGGCGTCCGCCGAGCGGCTGTGAACGTTCTGCCCCGGACAGAATCCTCGGCCAAAGCCATGCTCGCGGCCAAATTGCTCGGTGACACCGACGCGCAAGCGCGGCTGGCAACTTTGTTGGCGCTCGCCGAATCGCCCGCTTCGGAAGCGGCTGCGAACGGCATTTTCCAAATGCTTCAGGAACCGCGCAACGCGGAGGATCGCTGGATTCCCGACGCGGCCACGAGTGCGGCGGCGCACAATGACGCCGCGTTTCTCAAAGCGGTCCTTTCGAATTACAAACCAGCATCCGGAACGGTCGTCGAACCGCGCGGCAACCTGCTGCCGAATCCCTCCTTCGAACAAATCCAAGACAATCGCCCGACAGGTTGGCGAACGGTGACGTACAGCGGCCGTTCGCAATCCTCCTTGGCAGACCAAGGCCACACCGGCGGGCACAGCGCAAAAATCGTCTCCGAGCAAGGAAGCGATTCGAGTTGGTCGATTCAAGTGCCGGTCAAGCCGCGCACCGATTATCGCCTCACAGGCTGGATTAAAACCGAACACGCTCAAAAAGTCGGCGGCGCACTCGGGGCCTTGCTGAATGTTCACGAATTGCAGGACGCTCAAAAAGGCGCCACCAAGCCGCTCATTGGCGACAATGATTGGACACAGGTTGAACTGAATTTCAACTCGGGCGAACTGAATCAGCTCACGATCAATTGCCTGTTTGGCGGCTGGGGCCGAGCTCGCGGCGCCGCTTGGTTTGATGACATCGAACTCACTCCAGCGCCCGGATCCGAGCTCGCGGGCGAACTCGGACGCGTCGTTCGCACCGTCACGCGGCACTATGCCGAACGCGGTCCGGTGGAAAGCATCGTGCCGACTTTGGCCGCGCTGAAAGTGGCTTCCCCCAATCTCTCCGTTCCTGTCCTGGACGGTTTGGTTTCCGGCTGGCCGCGCGGCAAAGCCCCCGACATTGGGCCGAACGAGAAGGAAGCGCTGGTTCGATTGATGCAGTCGCTGCCCGAAAGCGTGCGCGACCGGCTGCTCGCGCTCGCTCAGCGTTGGGAACGAACGGACCTGTTCGGCACGGACATCGCGCAAATCGTCGGCACGTTGCGAACCCGCGTGAGCAATCAATCGTTAAACGATCGGGAACGGATTGATTCGGCCAAACGTTTGGCCGGGCTCGACGCCGGCCACGATACGGCCGAATTCGTCCTAGGCCAGATCAACCGATTGAGCCCGCCCGAACTCGGGACTGGTTTGATCGAAGCACTCGCGGGCAGCCGCGACGTCGACACTGCCCAAGCGATGCTGGGCCGTTTGTCCGACTTCACTCCAGCGGTTCGGCGGGCCGCGATCAGCACGCTCATGCGCCGCCCAGACTGGACGCGCGCGCTGCTGGATGCCGTCGAAAGAGGACAGATCAAACGGAGCGACATCAGCGCGGAACATTGGTCGCAGTTGAAACAAAATCCGAATCGAATGATCGCCGGGCGGGCGGCGCGTCTTTCCGCGCCGTTGGGAGCGATTTCGACCGACCGTGCCGAAATCGTGCAGAAGCTTTTGCCCTTGGCGAACGAGAAAGGCGATCCAGCCCGAGGCCAGCAAGTGTTCACCGCCACTTGCGCGGTCTGCCACACCTTTTCGGGCCAAGGCGGAAAGATCGGGCCGGATCTGACGGGAATCAGCGCGCGCGCTCGGACGGAGATACTCATCGATATTTTGGATCCGAATCGGTCGGTCGAAGCGAATTATCGGCTCTGGAATGTTTCAACCAAGGAGGGCGAGACGCTTTCGGGCAGGCTCGAAACAGAAACGCAAACAACCGTCGAGATACTCGATACGACCGGCCAAAAGCACGTCATTCAGCGGAAAGAGATCGCATCGATGGAAGCATCCCAATTGTCGATCATGCCGACCGGATTCGAAGCTCTGCCGCCAGAGGATTTGAAGGGGTTGCTCGATTACCTGGCGCAACCGCGTTTGTGATCGGCCCGATTTTTTTCGTGCATTTTCCATATGCCCCTGTGCATTCCAGCTATGTGCCGGAAGAAAAGTTCCAAGTACCCTCGCCGCGTTCCCAGGGCTGAATCCACAACGCGGCTTGCGCCTTGCCAGCCGCTCGCGCCTCGCGCGGGCGATCGCAAGAAGCGCGTTTGCCAAGCGTTGTCAGGATCCAAATTGTTGCGCACACGACTTATCTACCCGCGTTATGAAATCGATCACCAGGCCGAAAAAAACTCTCCCGCAACCGTCCCCCGTCTCACTGCGTCCGTTTCGGAGGAAGAGCGCCTTCCTGTTTGCGGCGTGTCTAGGGCTTTGGCTGCCGCGCTCGTACAGCGAGATCCTGGTTGACCTCGATGCCACCGGGTTGGCCGAGGGACCCCTTCCCACCTGGTCGAACAAAGGAAAGACACCGGGCGATTTCACTTCCGCCGGCCCGGTCGTGCCCCAGGTGAAAAGCGTCCAAGGCGCCAAGGGCGTTTCATTCCTGGGAGGAACTACTGGAACAGCTGGCACTCATTACCTCGGGCCAAGCGCGCCGGAAGCGGTCACCGGCAGCAATGCCAGAACAATCGAAGCGTGGGTTCTCAATCCCTCCCCGCAAGCTGAAGAAGCGGTTTTCGCGTGGGGCCGGCGCGGTGGACCGGACGGATCGAACGTGTCGTTCGGACACGGCACGGACCCGACCTTCGGCGCGGTGGGTCATTGGGGAGCGCCTGACATTGGCTGGAATGGGCACATTGCCTTTGGACGGTGGACTTACATTGCTTATACGTACGACGGGATCACAGCGAAAGTTTACGAGGACGGCGAACTGGCCAACAACGAAGATGTGGCGCTCGACACCTGGGCTTTCGACAACACCGCTGCGGGCAATCCGCTCCCGTTCCGAGTGGCCCGCCAAAATGTCGCGGCTGGCACTCCCAGCGGCGTGGGCGTGGGCGAAATCACCATCGCAAAAATCCGCGTCCACGACACCGCGCTGGATGAGGCAGCGATCAAGGCCAAGTTCGACCAGGAGAAAACCGTTTTCAGCTTGGGCGACTCGGACAACGACGGCCTGCCTGATTGGTTCGAAAAGCAATTTAGCTTTTTGAACCCGAACGACGCCGCGGACGCGGCCAAGGACCAGGATGGAGATGGCTTGACCAACCTGCAGGAATTTCAAAAAGGAACTGCGCCGGACAAGGCGGACACAGACGGGGACGGGATTTCGGATGGGGCTGAAGTGAATCGCACGGCCGCCGGCCAACCCGCGCCGACAGATCCACTCAAAAAGGATACGGATGGCGACGGATTGTCGGACAAGGTGGAAACAGGAACCGGAGTTTTTGCCAGCGCCAATGACACCGGGTCCGATCCGTTGAAGGCGGACACGGATGGGGATGGCTTCAGCGATTTTCAGGAAGCGATCAGCAATTCCGATCCGAACAAGGCCTCGAGCACACCTGGTCCTGACCGCCCAGCCATGGTGGCGCTTGACGCGAGCGCATTGCCCGCAGGAGCTCTGAGCCAATGGCCCAACTCCGGAACGTTAGGCGGACTTTTCGCCGCGCCAGCAAACGCGGCGGGAAATGTCGAAACGGTCCAAGGCGTGAAAGGAGTGAGGTTGAATGGAACGAGCAATTATTACACGGGCCCGGCTGCCCCTTCGTTCATCACTGGCAATGCCAGCCGCACGATCGAAGCCTGGATTTTCAACCCGACCGCTGCGGACGAGGAAACGATATTCTCCTGGGGCAGGCGCGGCGGCCCGGACGGATCGAACACATCGTTCAACCATGGGCTGAATGCGGCCTTCGGCGCGGTGGGCCACTGGGGTGCGCCCGACATCGGATGGAACGGACAAATTGCCACTGGCCAGTGGACGTATGTGGTTTACACGTACGATGGCCCGAACCAGACCACCGTCGTCTACAAAGACGGCGTGGAAGCGAATCGCGAAACCTTGACCGCTCCGCTCAACACTTGGGCGGTCGATAATGCTCCCGCAGCCAACCCGCTCCCTTTCCGTGTCGGCTCCCAGAACGAGGCGAACGGGACCGCCACCACAGGCCTTCGAGGCTCGATGACGATCTCGAAGATTCGGGTTTACGATCGCGTGCTCGACCCTGCCAAAATCAAAGCAAACTTTGATACCGAGTCGGACGCGTTCGGGTTGATCGATACCGACAACGATAGCCTGCCAACCTGGTACGAACGGCAATTCAGCAGTTTCCTCAATCCAAATGATCCGTCCGACGCCGCCAAGGATCATGACAATGACGGCCTGACCAACCTCAAAGAATTTCAACTCGGGACCAATCCCGATAATCCCGACTCGGATGGAGACGGAGTTGCGGACGGAGCTGAAGTAAACCGAGCAGCGGGCGCCACCAATCCGCTGCAAGCCGATTCCGACCAGGATGGGTTGTCGGATAAAGTCGAAACCGGAACCGGAACCTTCGTGAGCGCGAGCGACACCGGATCGAATCCATTGCAAGCGGATTCGGACGGCGATGGCTTTGCGGACGGCCAGGAAGTGATTCACGGATCAAATCCCAACAGCGCGAGCAGCACGCCTGATTTCAGCAAACCGGTGGCTTTAGTAAACCTCGACGCCACCACGCTCCCCGCGGGCGCCCTGGCCAGCTGGCCGAATGCAGGAGGGTTAGGCGGCCTTTTCACCGCTCCGCCGGGCGGCGAAGGAACCGTCGAGACGGTCCATGGAATCAGAGGCGTTACTCTGGATGGCGTGAATGATTATTACACCGGACCGGCTGCGCCTGCTTTTCTAACTGGGAACGCCAACAGAACGGTGGAAGCGTGGCTGTTCAATCCCGCGGCCAATACGGAAGAGTCCGTGTTCGCTTGGGGACGCCGCGGCGGACCGGATGGATCGAACGCATCGTTCATTCACGGCACCGATCCCACCTTCGGAGCCATTGGCCATTGGGGCGCGCCGGACATCGGCTGGAACGGACCGGTCGTCACGGGCCAGTGGACTTTTGTCGCTTACACGTATGACGGCCAGAGTTTGACCGAAACGGTTTATCAGGACGGCACGGCCGCAAATTCAGAGACATTGGCCGCTGAACTCAATACCTGGGCCACGGACAACACACCAGTTGCTCGTCCGCTTCCTTTTCGAGTTGGCGCCCAAAACAACGCTGACGCCAGTCCGGGCGGGCAATTCGCGTCTCTCACCATCGGCCGGATTCGCGTCTATGATCAAGCCCTGACCGCCGCCCAAATCGCGGCTCAGTACAACGATGAAAAGACCTTCTTCACCTCTCCGCCAGCCGGGTTGAAGATCGACAATATCTCACTAAATGCGGGCGCGGTGACGCTGACCTGGGTGGTGGCCTCGGGCAAAACCTACGCCGTCGAAACTTCGACCAACCTGCGGGATTGGACCGCGCTCGCCACTGGCCTGAGCACCGGCAGATTTTCGGAGCCGGTCTCGAACGCGACCCGCGCCAAGTTTTACCGCTTGCGTGTTGAGTAGCCTTCCGGTGATGAAGATTTCGTCTGTGATTGTGCTGGGCGCCGGGAGCGCAGGATTGATGGCGGCTCTCACGCTCAAACGCAAGCTGCCCCAACTCCAAGTCCGAGTCATCCGCAGTCCCGACATTGGAATCATCGGCGTGGGCGAAGGAACCACCGTGGCGTTCCCGCGCCACTTCTTCGAGTACCTCCGGATGAAGCCGCGCGACTTCTATTTGGAAGCGGATCCAACCTGGAAAATGGGCATCCGCTTCCTGTGGGGGCCGCGACCCGAGTTTTATTACACCTTCTCGTACGAATTCGAACGACGCCTTCCCGAGCTGACGCGAAACAACGGCTTTTATTACGATGAACAATTCCCTTGGCTGGGCCACGCTTCCGCGTTCATGGCGCATCACAAGGTTTTCCCGCGCCGGCCTGACGGGCTCCCGCAATTCCACAACAACCACGCCTTCCACATTGAGAATAAAAAATTAGTGGCGTGGCTGGAAAATCGGTGCCGCGAAAATGGAGTTGCCATTACCGATGCCACCGTCCGGGCTGCACGGGGCGAAAACGGCATTCAAGCGCTCGTCACGGAAACGGGCGAAAAGTTCACGAGCGACTTGTATGTGGACGCGTCCGGGTTTCGTTCTGAACTCCTGGCGCGCACTTTGGGCCAGGCATTTCGGAGCTACGACGATTCGCTGTTCTGCGATCGGGCGGTAATTGGAGGCTGGCCGCGCACGAATGAACCGATCTTTCCATTCACCACCGCCGAGACGATGAAGGCGGGCTGGTGCTGGCAAATCGAGCACGAACATTTTATTAACCGGGGCTACGTCTACGCGTCAGCGTTCATCAAGGACGAAGAGGCGCTGCGCGAATTTCTCGAAAAAAACCCAAAGGTCGCCACCGAGCCGCGCGTCGTGCGGTTCCGCTCGGGGCGGTACGAACGCACTTGGGTGGGGAATGTTGTGGCGGTGGGAAATGCCGCTGGGTTCGTGGAACCGCTCGAAGCGACGGCGTTGCAAGTGATCTGCGTTCAAGCGAGCACATTAGCGGATGCGCTGGCGGACAGCCTTTGCGAACCGACGCCCACGCTGGTCAAGCTGTACAATCGTTACAACGCCGATCAATGGGATGACATCCGTAATTTCCTCGCGGTCCATTACAAATTCAATCAACGGCTCGAAACGCCGTTCTGGCAAGCCTGCCAGAATGAAACGGCGCTTCACCACGCCCAGGAGATTGTCGATTTTTACCGTGAGAACGGGCCGAGCGTGCTTGCTGGAGTCGCCTTGGTGCATTCTTCCAACTCATTCCGGATGGACGGATTTTTGGCGCTCCTGGTTGGACAAAAAGTGCCGTACGATAAAACGTATGTTCCGCCGGCCGCGGAAAAATCTTTTTGGCGCCAGCATTGCCAAACGCTCGCTGCAGAAGCGCGACGCGGGATGGACGTGAAGGAATCGTTGCAGGCGATTCGCTCGCCTGATGTCAAATGGGCGTGAGAAACCGGCAGCTCAAAAGCAGCCGGGCCCTTCATGGCTCGAAGCATGCCCCCCTGGAATAGGCTGGTCCGTGAGCGACGATTTACCCCACGGCTGATCGTCGCAAGGGATGGCGAAGATGGCTTGGAAATGGAGACGTCGATCGAGTTTGCAGCACGGCCCCGCTCGCTGATGCGCAGTTCCGCCGCTACCAATTAATCGTGCATATGCACGATTAATTGGTAGTGGAACGCGCTTGGGAAATTGGCCCGAACCCCGTCCACAAAGTCTCCCCAGCATTGCCAAGCTTGATCCGGCTCACGGCGGCTGCTACCTGAGAGCGATGAGCCGCCCGTCGAAAGAATTCAGCGATGTGACCATTCATCATCCGCACACCCGGTTCCGCGGAGTGAAGGCCCTGAATGTGGAACGGCGCCCGTGGATCGCTGGTTTCCCGACCTGCCCAGCGCTCAACCAGTACCAAATCATTCATGTCGGCATCATGGAAGCGACCGCGCCGACGCGGATCGTTCGCACCAAGCAAACGACCACCTACTTTCTGGCGTGCTTCGGCGGAAAGGGCAAAGTGCTGATTGATGGGCGCTGGAGAATCTGCGGCGCTGGTTCGGCCTGTTTGCTCCCGTCACAAACCTTGAATGCGTTTTGCGCCGTGCCGCGGATTCGGTGGGAATTCTGTTGGGCCTGTTATCAGCAGCCGGCCGAACAGCGGCCGATCGCCGGAGCCACTTCACCTGTCATGGCGCGATTCGAAACGCTGCCGTTGCACTCGGCTATTCTCGGCTTGATTCACGAGTGCCAGCACGCGGGCCAGCCCAGCCTGATCCAACATTGGGTCGACCTGATTCACAGTTACGTCCTCCGGTTCGCCCAGCCGCTGGAACAGAACGATCGCCTCCGCATTCTTTGGGAGCGGGTCAATGCTGATCTGGGACAAGATTGGAGCCTCGCCCGATTGACCCGTGAATCGGGCTACAGCCGGGAACATTTGCGGCGGCTCTGCCGGGTGCAACTGGGCCGCGGACCGATGCACCAGGTCACCAACCTGCGGATGCGGCGCGCGGCGGAATTGCTGACGACCACGCCGCAAACCATCGAAGCCATCGCCCAGGATGTCGGCTACAAGAATGCGTTTGTCTTCTCGAACGCCTTCAAAAAATGGATCGGATGGCGCCCCTCGGAATACCGGCGGAAGAAACTCTCGCAAGAAAAGTTCTGACGTGTTCGAATATTTCGTGGTTCCAGTTGCGTTTTTCGGGAGAAATCCGGGGTGCGAGTTCAAGTTCAGCGTTCGACGGCGGAGGCCACGCGAGAGCCGGCGTTTGCGTTTCCCTCGAGAAAACTCCTCGCAAAAAAATTCTCCAATCGCCGCCAGCCATAGGGAGTGCGCGCGACGCCATGACCAGCGCCCGGCATCACGAGCAACTCGAAATCCTTGTCCGCTTTGATCAACGCATTCACCACTTGCATCGTGCTGGATGGGTCAACGTTTTTGTCCAACTCACCGACCATCAAAAGCAGTTTGCCTTCGAACCGGTGCGCCTGCGTCACATTCGATTGTTCCTCGTAATGCGGGCCGACTGGCCAGCCCATCCATTGTTCGTTCCACCAGATTTTATCCATCCGATTGTCATGGCAGCCGCAATCCGCCACGCCCGCTTTGTAAAAATCGCCATGGGCCAGCAAGCCGCGCAGCGCATTCTGTCCCCCGGCGGAGGTTCCGTAAATTCCAACTCGGGTCAAGTCGATGAACGGGTGCTTGGCTGCGGCCGTTTTAATCCAAAGAATCCGGTCGGGAAACCCGGCATCGCCAATGTTCTGCCAGCAAACGTCGTGAAATTTCTTCGATCGGTTCGATGTTCCCATCCCATCCATCTGCACGACCACGAACCCGCGGTCAGCAAGCCGCTGCTGCGGGTACGAACTGCGAAATGATTTTGGAACAAACGAATCGTGCGGACCGGCATAAATGCTTTCGATCACTGGATACTTCTTTTCAGGATCAAACTGCCTCGGCCGAAAGATCACGCCGTAAATATCGGTGGCGCCATCGCGGCCTTTGGCAACGAACGGCTCGGGCGGTTTCCAACCGGCAGCGAACAACTCAGTGGCATCGGCCTTCTCCAAATGGCAAACCAGCTTGCCGTCTTCAGCCCGGCGCAATTCGTTCACGGGCGGTTGATCGACGCGCGACCATGCGTCGATCAGAAATCTGCGATCGGGCGAAAACTGAATCGAATGCGTCCCCTGCCCTTCCGTCAGCCAAACCAATCCGCTGCCATCGAAATTCACCCGGCCATACTCGATGAAGTACGGATCCTCCCCAGCGCGCATGCCCGCGCCGCGGAACCAAATCTGGCGTTTCTCCTTGTCCACGCGTTCAACGCCGCGAACGACCCATTCCCCTTTCGTGATCTGGTTCTTCAATTGGCCCGTCGCGGCGTCATACAAATAGAGATGATTCCAGCCGTCCCGTTCCGACATCCAAACGACCTCGGCAGAGGTTGCGAGGCTTTCACAAAAGAATTTTCCCGAGTAATCGATAAATGTCCCGCTGCGCTCTTCGATAATCGGCCGGACCACCGCGGCAACAACCCCGGGCGACTTCTTGCCCGAACGGTTTTCTTGCTCCGCACCGTGTTGTTGCGAACTCGGCGCCTCGATCGCAAGCAGGCGCAGGACCTGATGACCGCGCTGATTGAAAACAAAGGTGAAGGCCGACGAATCGGGCCGCCACCGCAAATCCGTGATCGACCACGGATTGGCAAACAACTCGTCCGAGACAGTCAGCTCGCGGCCCGCTCTCACGTCGAACAAGTGGGGCTTGCGAATCGGCACGGCGTCGCCCGGTTTCAAGTACGGATACGACTCGAGCTTTGGTTGAAGCTGGTCTTTGGGCGAGGATTCGATCAGATAAACTTGGCGTTTGGTTCCTGACCGGGTGCGCAGCGCAACCAGCCAGCGGGAATCGGGCGACCAATAAACTTCCGGGCTGGGCGAGTCCGGCGGATTCGCGTCGAATTGCATGTCGACAGCCCGCGTTCGCTGAACATCGCGGGCGTAACTGTCGTCTGGGTTGCCGTCGAAACTGAGCTGGGTTTCCTTCTTGGAATCGAGTTCGCGGACGCAAAGGTTATCGCCGCGAACGAACGCCTCCCAGTTCCGGTCCGGCGATGGCACGGCTGGCCTTGCCAAATCCCGGCCCCGCCGCCGTTGCGGAGGCGTCACAGTTTCCGCGATCACAGCGCGGCCAGCCCGCTCCTTGGCTTCGAAAACGCCAGCAACATCGCCGCCCGATTTCGTGGCAATCCACACATGTCCCGCGAAAGTATGTTGCCGGCGGCGTCCAGCCGGTTCGATGGTTCCGTAGGCTTGTCTGATTCCATCCGGATCAATCCAGAACAGGTCAATCGGGCTTTTCAGATTGTTGACGAACGTGATCTCCGTTTCCGGGCCAGTGCGTGCGGACGGTCGGGGTGCGCCGCTCGACGGCAGATCACCGTCCGGATTTTCTTTTGAGGCCATGTCGGTGAGCTCGTAGTTCGCCAGCTCCAATCGCCACGAACGCGAATCGCCGTGAAGAATGATGCCCGCTGGATTCTCCACAAATTCGATCGACTCGATCGGCAGGTGGTCGGCTTCCAATTTTTGACCGAGCTTCTTCTCGAGAGCCGCCGCTGCGCGGGCATGGTCGAAAGCCGGGGCGCGAGTCCCATGTTCTGCGTCGACGAGCACGAATTCGCGGGCATTTTTCGGGAGATCATTGCGGTACCAGAACTGGCTGCTCCCGCCAAACCAGTGTGGCTCGATTTTATCTCGATAGATCCTCGTGGAATTTGTGCGGGCACCCTGGCCAAAGGCGGAAAGAGACAAAGCGGCGAGGCAGATCAGCGTGAGGATGGATTTCATAAGCGGGATTCAATGGGAGAGATTTATCCAGGAGACTTAGCAAGAGCGAGCCGGAAAAGCTGGCGCAACGGGCACTGCCTCCCACGTCGTCGCCAGGGTATGTGAAAGCGTGATGGCGGTGGGTGAAATGTTTCGCCCTCACCCAAACAACATTATGGAAGACATTAATTCGAAGTGGTGGCCATCCTTTGGCAAAGCGAGCAGTTCTTCATCCGTCCAAATCTTCGGTGGGGAACTCTCCTTCATACGGGGCGAGGCTAAGGGCACGTGCAAAAATTAATTACGATTTTCGCGAGGAGTGAGCGTGTAATTCCAACGCGGACACATAGGCTGTGTTTTCAGGCAGAGGCCACGCATTTGCTCATCTGAGACTTTCTGGCCTGTTTCGTAATGTTTGGTGACCAGGGTGGCCTTGACACGCAGTCCGGTCTGTGTCGTGGTCCCGCCAATTAAACG
>Ga0082335_1000180_pt1 | contig 170173 bp, 183 predicted proteins | sample Subgrocontami58m_FD_72375 | JGI IMG/M metagenome (GOLD analysis project Ga0082335, IMG submission 72375) | Subsurface groundwater microbial communities from S. Glens Falls, New York, USA - GMW37 contaminated, 5.8 m (SPADES assembly) (version 2) ... | reverse complement strand
CTTTCATTCGCTACCACTTGATATTGCCCCGAAGTCCCGCGACCAGCATATGGCACACTGCATTATGGGCATCCTCAATCTGGCCAGTGTTTGTCGCTTGCACGAAAAGGCAGATGTCCACCAGGTCCTTCAGTTCACCGCCGTCAGGCCCCGTCAACCCCAAAGTGGCGAGGCCTAGTCCTTTGGCTCGTTTTAGGGCGGCAATGATATTCCGTGAACGCCCACTTGTGCTGATTGCAATAAGGACATCCCCTGCGGCAGCCAGATTCTCAAGCTGTTCGGCAAAAACATTCTCAAACGCAGTGTCGTTGGCCCATGCTGTGATAGACGGCATGTCATCAGTGAGGGCAATGACCCGAGGTAGGGGGACGTCCTTAGCCCTTCCTGTCTTGTTCAGGTCGCACATGAGGTGAGACGCCGACGCAGCGCTGCCACCATTGCCGATGACGAATACCAAGCGGCGATGTAGACGTGCCTCCTGGAGGACATGGCCCATCTCCTCTACAGTTGTCAGCGGCAACGCTTGGATAGCGGCCGTCAAACCATCAGTGTAATGCTTGAGCATTGAAGACGTCGCAGAAGTGCTTTGCCCAGCTAGGCCCTTTGACATATCAACCATTGTTTCCCCCTTCGCAATAACCACTAGTTGCTTTGATGGACGAATTTCGGCGAATTGTTGGCCAATAAGCGATCACTTAAGAAATCGCCTGTACAGCGCTTTCACGGGAGAAGGAGCCGCTGTCCACACTATTTGTCGGCGGCGACGGCCTTCATCACACAGCATAGGCAAAAGAACGTCCCGCGTTCCGCTAATCCAACTCATGGGATCTCGTAATGATGCTTTAACCAGAGGCCATCCAAACGCTCTCAGTACTCCACTCGCGATGAACAAAGGAAGGACGTCGCTGTATTCCTTGGATCTAAGTAGGCGAAGAAGCCTACGCAAAACTCGGGCTTGACGGCCGCCTTTTCTTCCTGCGGCTGAGTAAGAACTGGGATGGACTCTTAGTAGCGATCGGCACCCAGGGACATAGCTGATACCGAATCTAAAAGCCATGACATGCATCGCGAACCAGTCGGTGTGCCATGCCAATTCCGGACGATAGCCACCAACGGCATCCAGAGCAGCCCTTCTCGTTATTGATGTATGGCCCGTGATGGAGGCTCCCTGCATGATGGTGACGAGCCGTGACGGCGGCAAAAAACAGGGCCTTTCACTCCACCTAAACGCATGTTCCACGATTCGGCCACTTTCTTCCTCAATGATACCTGGGTCTGAGCAACACAACGCCGCTTCTGGAAAACTGGACAGCATTCCCATTGATGTTTCGAAGAATCCTGGCAAAATGCGATCGTCCGCGGCTGCACAGTAAACATAGGTACTTGAAGCCACGGCTAATCCTCTCTTCACGGAGGCGATGACCCCCAGGTTCCTTTCGTTTCTTATGCAGCGAACAGTGTTGTGTTTGCTAGCCCACTCAGACATGATTGAGAAACTGTCATCAGTTGAACCGTCGTCTATTACTATTACCTCTCTGGGCTTGAACGATTGGGACAGGATAGCCTCCAGCGCCTCCCCCAAGTAGTGGGCGTGGTTAAACACCGGCACAATGACTGACAGTGAAGGGCTTCCCTGGGCAGGCTGCATGCTACTCATTCTACGTCAACCCCCGGTGATCAAACTGGGAACGGTAATATGCAGAGAGCATGGCAAACTGGTCTCCTTGGGGAAATCTCTCTTGTAGGTGCTCATTGCAAAGCTATGGCAACCGCAATTCGGCGAGTTATTGTCAAATGTGGTGTATGGCCGTTAGGCGGCGATCCCCGCTGCTGTCTCCCTGGCAGTGCCGTCCTGGAAGAGGACTCCGGTGGCGAGCTTGCCGGCTTGGTTGATGCCCCTGATTCGCTTCCACCGCCGCTCCGCGCACATCCCCAGTTTGTAGGCGAAGGCCAACATCGTCGTCCTGCTCACGCAGCCACGCGCCTGGTCTGTCCGGCGCCGTATGGTCCCAAAAGTGGATTCTATGGGGTTGGTCGTACGGAGATGCACCCAGTGCTCGGCAGGGAAGTCGTAGGACGCCAGGAGCGCTTCCTTATCCTTATCCTTGGTCAAGCATTGCATCGCCTTGGGTCCCGCGCTTCCTAGGTCAGGGCAGGCTGATTCAACTCGCTCTGCCTTCCCGACTGGTCGGGAAGTACGCCATCCAGATTTCCGCAGTCCCTCTTTGGCCTTGCCTGCACTGTCTTGGGTAGGTAGTCCAACACGTTGACCGTCTTGTGCACCCACTGCCCTCTTCCCGACCCGTAGGTCTGGACGGGTGCGGGAGTGTCGTCTCCTCGTTTGCCGGATCTCAGGTCCCAGACTCTGGCGCCCTGACATCGGGGACATTTGGCCTTTCTTCCCATGCCACCATTCTCCTACATGTGGCTGGAATAAGACTATACCCTCGTTTTTAGGGTTCTTCCTGTAATGGCTTCGTTTCCCAGTCCAGGCGAATGCGCACTACGCCATCCCAGACGCCGCCATACTCCTTCCTCATTTCACCCGAATCATGTACGCGAAAGCCAAGGGCCTTTTCCAGAAGAACCTCCGTGTGGCTCGCGTTCGTGCCAATAATTGGCGTGATGCTATACATTCCTTCATTCAAGAAGTTGCCCGGAATCCTGCAGGTGGATTCATATAAGCCACATGGGTGATTACTATTCCACCACCGATCTGGTTTGATAACCGTAGATGGCATGTTGCTGGCGGCCAGCACCGTTATTCCTTGATGGTCTTTCAAATGGAGCGCCGAATAGATCTTGGCGCCCTCCTTAAGATTCCACCATCGCATCTGAAGAACAATGTCTTTGCTGATATCATGCTCCGAAGTACAGACGCCCTCCTCTGTCAATAAGCGAACCGAGTGGAAACGCACAGTCTCTGTTCCTGGGGCGGTAGCAACGTCGGGCCAGATGACTTCTCCGCCGCCCGTCATGGAACCCGATACGTATTCGGCAATGACCTCGCTGACAGGCCCATCTTTCACTATTTTGCCCTGCCGAAGCAAAATAGCTCTTGAACACAGATTAATGATGCTTGCCATGTTATGAGAAACGACAAGAATTGTTCGTCCTTCATTTGCAATCTCGTTCATTTTCCCAAAACACTTGAGCTGAAAATCATAATCTCCGACGGCAAGCACTTCATCTACTATCAATATCTCCGGATCCAAATAGGCTCCTACAGCAAAGGCAAGACGCACGTACATGCCGCTTGAGTAGTGCTTGACAGGCGTATCAATAAACCTTTCCACACCGGCAAAGGCAACTATATCATCAAACTTCTTAAGAACCTCCCGCCTTTTCATCCCCAAAATAGCGCCATTTAAATGGATGTTATCACGCCCAGTTAGTTCAGGATGGAATCCCGTCCCTACTTCAAGGAGTGACCGGACGTTACCTCTCATCTCTGCGAAGCCTTCAGTAGGTTGGGTTACGCGGGACAAGATTCGCAGCAGGGTGCTTTTCCCCGAACCGTTAGGGCCGATAATCCCCACCACCTCCCCGCGCTTAACGGTAAAAGACACGTCCTTAACGGCCCAGATATGATCATCACGCATCCCTTGGCCAATATCACTCTCGCCCCGGTCCGCAAGGTGCATAGCTCGTAGCGGAGCAGTAAGGGCTTTGCTAAGCGACTCACGTAGCGTCATATAGCGTGCCCGTTGCCCCAAACGGTATCGCTTCCCAAGTCCTTCTGCCAGTATGGCAATCTGCTGATCCTTAATCATACCGTGTCTGCGAAACTCCCTTCCGAATGGGTAAAGTAAACCAATCCTCCGAGGAGAAGGCCGCCCGTGACCAATAGGGATAACAACAGAAGGCGAAACGGGAATGGCCCCGCCCCGAGCAAAGCCCAACGAAACCCGTCTACTACGCCCACCATCGGATTCAGTCCGAAGAGCAGGTGCCACCTTTCCGGTACAATACTTGTGGAATAGGCAATGGGCGTTCCATAGAACCACAGTTGGGTCAAGAACGGTAGGAGATGTCTGACGTCCCTGTACCGTACGTTGATTGCCGAGAGCCAGAGCCCGATACTCAAAGCAGCGATTGCAGCCAGCAACACAAACACGGGGAGCATAACGATTGTCATCGTTGGCACTACGCCGTAATAGACCATCAATCCGATGAACACCAGCGATGCAAAAGCGAAATCTAAGAAGCCGGGGAGCACCGCAGCGATGGGGATGATGATTCGCGGGAAGTAGATCTTGGTAAGAAGTTGCTGATTCGCAACCAAGCTACTGGACGACTGGGTCAACCCAAAAGCGAATACCTGCCACGCCAAGAGCGCCGCAAAGGTGAACAAAGGGTAAGGTACCCCATCAGAAGGGATCTTTCCAAAATGCCCGAAAACTACGCTGAACACGATCATCGTGAGAAAGGGCTGGAGCATCGCCCAAACTATTCCCAAGAGCGTCTGTTTATACCTAACTTTGATTTCCCGCCACGCAAATACCCAGAGCAACTCCCTGTGCGCCCAAATTTCCCTCCATTCCAGGAAGTGCCAGCCCTGAATGGGACGGATGCTAACTCGTCTAGCGTATGCCTGAGTTTCACCTGAGGAATCCCCAGCCCCTAATTGTTTCCCATGCAGTGCCATTGCGGTTCCCGTTAACTGGCCTTTTGTTATGGTAGCTGATGACCGATACTAAACGTCTATTGTACGTTCACGGCTGTGCATGGGCAACACCCCGGACCTGCCCTTGATCCGCTGGTGAGGAGAGAGGAGTGAGGCTGAGAAGATTGTGCTAGGCTGTCACCGACGGAGTGAGTCACATGCGTGCCTACAAGGGATCCCTAGGAGCAACGATTACTGGAGAGCTAAGGGAGGAAGTGACGACCTGGGCGGGAGCAGCCGTGTTGGCGGAGTCGTATCGGGAAGCAGGAATTGAAGCAGCGGTGGAGCGGTGCTTGCCAAGGAAGAAGTCCCCCAAAGGGTTAAGGCAAGGGCAAATGGTGTCCAGACAGGGTCAGGAACATTGCTTGAGTGCCTTGGGTGGAGATTGCCTAGAAGACATGGAGCGTTTGCGGGAAGACGAAGGGCTGGAGGCGCTGCTTGGGTACAAGCCGCCAGCCGTTGAGACAGCCCGGCAATGGTTAGACTGGTTTCATGATGATGATCTCATGGCACAAGGTTTGATGTCCCGATTCGTCGAGATTCTGCAGAGTCCAATGACTGTAGTGAGAGACACTTAGTGGCCAGCCAAGGGAATGACCAGCGCACTGAAGAACAACCTGCCGGGCAAATCCTATGCATGTTTGTAAGGGAGCGCTGGAAGAGAAGAGATGGTCACCCTGTAGGGGACTCTTATGCAAAAATAGATGCGCCATGCCAGCTGGTAACCCATCAAGGAGGCCACCATGCCAAACGCCGTCCATCAAGCTCAGCGCCTCGGCCAGTCTATTTGGATGGACTACATCAGCCGTGAAATGCTCGTCACCGGCGAGCTGGAGCGTCTCATCAACCTGGGAGTAGTAGGCGTCACCTCCAACCCCAGCATCTTTGAGAAAGCCATTGCTACCGGAGCCGATTACGACAAAGACCTGACCGCTGCGGCCAAGCGCAACCTCAGCAACAAGCCGGCCTATGAACTGCTGGCCCTGTCCGACATAGCCACGGCTGCCGATCTGCTGCGCCCTACCTACGATATAACCGACGGACGGGACGGCTTTGTCTCCCTTGAAGTCAATCCTGCCCTGGCCCACGATACCCAGGGCACGGTGGAAGAGGCCCGCCGCCTGTTTGCTTCCCTGAGCCGCCCCAACGTCATGATTAAAGTGCCCGCCACGCCGGAGGGTGTCCCCGCCGTCCGCCAGCTCATCAGCGAGGGCATCAATGTCAACGCCACCCTCATCTTCTCTCTTGCCATGTACGGTCACGTGCGAGAGGCTTACGTCGCGGGACTAGAAGACCGCGCGCGCCAGGGCAACCTCATCACGCGCACGGCATCGGTGGCCTCGTTCTTTGTCAGCCGGGTGGATACGGCGGTGGATGCTCTGCTGCAGGAGGCTGTCAGGAGAGGCGACGGAAGCGCCAGGGCCCTGCTTGGCAAGGCCGCAGTTGCCAATGCCAAGCTGGCCTATGAGGCTTACGCGGCGACCTTTGGCGGCGAACGATTCCAAGTCCTGCGACGCCTGGGCGCCCAGGTGCAGCGCCCGCTGTGGGCCAGCACCAGTACCAAGAACCCTGCCTACAGCGACCTGCTGTACGTTGAACCCTTGATAGGCCCGGACACCGTCAACACCTTGCCGCCGGCCACGCTGGATGCGCTGCTGGACCACGGGAAGGCGTCGCCGACGATCAACCAGGACGTTGCCGAGGCCCATGCCACGATGAAGCGACTGGAAGCTGCCGGCGTCAGCATGACCCAGGTGACGGACAAACTGCTTGCAGAAGGGGTCAAGGCCTTTGCCGACTCCTTTGACAAGCTGCTCGCGAACCTGGAGGAGAAGTTGCAGAGCATGAAGATCGGGGCCGTCGCCAAGTAAATGGATCGGTCGTAGCACATTTCCTACTTCAAGCCATGCTTAATAGGGAATCTAATTCCTGGGGCAATCACTGCCGAAGGTTCCACCAATTCGTCTACTTTCTCACGGTAGTCGCTGGTACCGTCGCCGCCTGGCACTGCGTTGCTCCCGGGTGTAGCCGTACAGAGCAGTAACTGGGTCGTTGATCTCCGGCTCTCCAACACCTCTACCCGCTGCAGTGAGGCGGTAGTAGGTCCTGGCTGGCGCATCGGGGTAGCTGTCCTGTATGGAAGATGGCTCAGTCTCGCCTGTTGGCTCTACCCAACCCAGTGCCTTCATATTGCGAAAATACGTCAAGAAGGAGTGGTACCGCATCCTACTGAACTTCAGCGGGATGCGGGCAAGGAACTCCGCCGCCAGTTCCTCAATGCGTTCGGGCGAGATGGCCCGGCCCTCTTGTGCGGCGGTCTCCTCTTCGGCGGCAGTGGCCTGATCCAGGGCAATGGCCCGCAGGAGCGCCGACTTGTACGCCTGGTGGATATCCGTCTGCGGCGCTCCCACCTGTGGGTCTATGTCGTCAGCACCGTAACGTGATCCCAGTCCCATGAGGTAGTCCCGGATGAACACCGCCGCTCCAAAGGGCCGCAGGAACCCGCCGCGCTTCGGACGAAGAGTCTCTGCCATCGCTCTACTTCTTCCTTGAGCCAGAGGAAGGCATCATGGAGCGCACCATGCCTCCCAGCATGCCGATAAGGGCCACGCCGGGTACGAAGGCCAGCAGCGAAGCCAGGGGAAGGTCTTGCTGGGCCCTGGCCAGGAGTCCTGCCACTGAGTCGCCGAAGGGGATGCCCCAACCATAGGCGGTGTCCTTGCCCGGAGGCGCGTCGGCGGGCTTCTTGGCGATCTGAGAAAGGTTCTGGGTTGTGGCAAAGACGGTCGGCTGGACTTGCAAGGCCCGCAGTATCCCTTCCACGAAGATCACGCCGCCGCCACAGGCCAGGGCCGACGCAAATGACGTGCCTGAGACGGTTTTATACCCCGCCTCCGTTCTGGCATCGGCGGTTGTCAGTCCCACACCAAAGAAGGCCAGGTCGGGTTTGACAAGACCTTCCTTTGTTGGCCCCCTGGAGCTGAAGGATGCCACGGAAAACCCCTGGTCCACGGCGCCGATGGCCCAGCAGGACGGATCAGAGGCAGGGCTCGTGATGCTGCCCAGTCCTGGGCCGTTGTTCCCCGCCGACACGAATACCCCAATGTTCCGGCTAAAGACCTCCCGTACCGCCATACGGATAGGGTCGCCGGGGTCCCCCGTGTCTGGCGTGCCCAGGCTGAGGTTCACGACGTTGGGCCCCATCGGGTCAAAGCTGATGCCGCCCGGTACTTCGGGCGGGTGCTCCTCCCATAGGCGGATGACCTCATGGAGACCATCCACCACCGTCTCCTCGTTGCCCTGGCCCTGGTCGTTCAGTACCTTCAGGCTCAGGAGCTTTGCGCCGGGAGCGAAGCCTTGAGGCCTCGCGTTATCCCTGGCCCCGCCGGGGCCGATCCAGTCCCTGCCACCTGCGATGAGCCACGCCACCGCCGTCCCGTGGCCGAAGAAGTCGTCCTCGGTGGGGGAATCGGTAAAGTTCCTCTTGTACAGCACCTTGCCCGCCAGGTCCAGGTGGCTGTCGTTGATCCCCGAGTCCAGCACCGCCACGGTAAGGGGGAAAGCCGATCCGTCCAGGGGCGGCGTCAGGGCATTGAACAGGTCCGAGAACCGCGTCAGATCGTACACCAAACCGCTGGACAGGCTAGGCAATGTTCCGATGGTGTCCAGAGGCGGCGCGGTGATCTGGTGGTTGGTGGAGGTTTTCAGTACCTGGACGGCATAGCCCTGCTGCTGAAGGGCTTGCACCTGTTGGAGAGTGAGGTCGGCGTAAGCCAGGTCGGGAAGGTAGGGATATCCCTTGACCCGCGCGCCGCCGGCAGCGACGCAGGCGTCGTAGGCCCCGGGGCCGGTAATGCTGTACCGCATGGCTAGGTCCTCCCCCTACCAAGACGCCGCCCATAGCCGATTTGCAGCGCCTCAGCGAGCTCTGCAATCTCCTCTACTGAGCCGCTGGGCAGCACTGCCAGGGCCATGCCAAGGGCCCAGCGGCCGTAGCGAAGCTCCATGTCCCTTCGCTGGGAATCGGTCAGTTGCAGGTTGCCCTCGACGAAAGGTCCCGCCTCGGCGGCCAGGTGGAACACGGCCTCTAGGAAGGCCACATCGCCGTCGTCTGCGCCGCTGCGTTCGTGGGCGACCTCGTGGACCACCGTCCCCCAGGTGTCAAGCCACTGTCCCAGGCGTTTTGGGGATACCAGGATGCGTCGCCCGTCGTAGGCCCCGGCGATGTCGGGGTCTTGGAATGAGGCCGCGAACACCGGCGCTCTCGCCCCAAGACTCAACGCCAACTCCCGTCCTCGGGCAAGGTGTTCCTGCTCCAATGGGGTTAGGCCTGTGGCCTCCCGGTGGGTAACCCGCTGCATGTGGCAGCATCTGGGCAGGCCGGCCTGCTCCACATCAGCCCTATGGAGACGACCCTGCAACACATCACGAAGACCTGGGTTGCCCAGCAGCGGACCAAGCCGTCTCGCCAGGCCAATCCAGCATGACCTCTGGGACAGGTTTTGGGTCCTGGGGGCGATGGAAGGCGCAAACATGCGGCAGGCCGTGCCGTGAAGCGCCTGGAAGACGACCGTAGCCAGTGCCAGGTCGGTCGCCAGCCGCACCAGGCTAGACACATTGATATTGGCGGCCTGCAGTGAAGCCGCCCCAACAAGCTGGACCATCACGGGATCTCCAGTCCCGATCGCCAATGCCTCGCCGCCGTTGACCTCCAGAAAATAGCGGGCCGGGTAATGTGAGGCGATAAGAAGACCGGGCGGCACATTACTAGCGACCTCCGTCACTCTGGATCTGCCGCCAATGAAGACGATGTCCAGAGGGAAGAGCATTGGCACGGTAGTCATGTGGAGGATGTGGTCATCCCCCAGGTCAAAGAGCATCCCTGTTCCCTGGGAGAGGGAGGCAATGCCGCCAAGGCCCGCGGCCAACTCCGCCGCCGTCGTGGCCACGGCCACGCGCCACGTGTTGCCGCCGATAGACACCAGGGCTTCACTTGTCACGGCTTGGCCTCTTCTCCGGATTTGCCGACGACTCGCCCGTACCATTCCCGGAGCTCCTGGCCCGCCAGCTTGCGGTAGCGCGCCGTGGTGTTCAGTGTGGCGTGGCCAAGCTGCTCTTGGAGCATGCGCAGGCCGTCCCAGGTGCTGTCGGCCTTGGCCGCTTGCACGGCGAAGGCGTCACGCAACCGGTGGGGCGAGACCCAGTGTTCCTTCCCCGTGTTCAAGAGCACCCTTGGCAGCCCGGCGCGTTTGGCAAGTTCCATGATGATTTGCCTGGCCCGATGGCGGGTGATGCCGAAGAGTATCGCCTGTCCTCGAACATGAACCTGCCCGCCGCGCTCCAGGTACTTTTGCAAAAGCGCCAGGGTAACCGCGTCCAGGGGCACGGTCCGGATGGAGCGATGCTCTTGCCGATCTTGCAGCGCCTCTCCCACTACCTCTCCGCATCCCGGGCAGAAGCGGTGGGAACGGGCCAGAGACGCGCCGCACTTAGGGCACGTCAACTTGAGGCGCTCCTTCAGGTGGAGGATGGTGATGGTTCCTTGCCCCAGGTCAAGGTCTTGGGGACGCAGGGCAAGGGCTTCGGAGACGCGGCAACCGGAATAGAAGAGCAGTCGTACCAGCAGGCGGTCCCGCAGGTTGGAAGCCGCCTCCTTCATGCGCCGCACGTCCTCAAGGTCAAGGTATGCCCTATTCATTGGTCTTCCCGGGCTTTCCTGCTGAGGGAGTGTGGATGCTCCCTGTTCAGGTGGTGATAGAAGGCCTCCTTGAGGGCCGTGACCGTGCCGGTGAGTTTTCCGTAAACAAAGGCGGCTGCGGCTACCTGGACCAGCACCGTCAGCCCCAGTGCTACCCACACGGCCGCCTCGGCGCTCACGGATGCTCCATGTCGCGGCCGTAGTCATCCTCGTCTCGCTTGATGCGGCGACCGAGGCCATAGGACGTCGGCCAGAAGAGGTGTCCCAGGAGAACGCCCACGAACAGCGCTCCCACTACCCACCAGAAGGCGGCCTGGATCAGATACCTTCCTGCGACCATGCCCAGGGCAAGGAACAGGAAGAGGAACGTCGTAGGTTCCTGTTTCCAGGCGTCCCTGATGACATAGGTGTAGGGCCGGCCCCAAATCCATGTCCTTCTGTACAGGGGACCAAGCATGGTGCCTCCCGTCCTCATGAGCGTCCACAGATGGAAGCTCACGCCAGGTACTCTGCCTGGGCGTGCTGAATCAATGTCTCATACATGTCCTGAACGGCCTGGCGTTGATCGGGCGACAGAACCGTCCACGGGTCGTACTTCTCCCGCACGTGGCTTTCGCCGTAGGCGATGTTCAGCACCGCCGTCAAGCTTGTGACCTGCCCGCCTTCGTCTCTTTCCACCAGCACGGCTTCCAGAGCCACGCCAGTTTCAGCAATGCTCTTTGGTTTCTTCCCTCCTTTCGCGTCTCACTTGCTTGCGTGGTCAGTATGACGGTACCGACGAACAGCCCCGCCCTAGGCGTTGGCGACTGTCGTCACCGTACCGCCGGAACCCCGATACTTCAGGCCACCACCCTCCACGTAGAGCACGCCGCCCCCTGTCGGGTTGCCCGTGGGGACCACTGCCGCATCGGCTATGCCAAGGACGCCTTGGCCAGCGCCGAATTCGGAGTTGGTGTTGACGCCGATGTTCTTGTTAGCGGCAAGGATCAACTGAAGGACTGCGTTGCTGAATCCCAGTCGGAGGGCGTAGCCGTTCGCGGCGTAGAGCTGTATTTCTGCAGGGGACGCTTGGGCCTTGACCTCGAAGCGGGTATTACCGACTAGCTCCGCAAGGCGCAAGAATGGGCTGCCGTCATCGCGCCGAATTTCCAGATGGCTGGCGGGTGTGAACACGATGGCGCCGCCGGAACTGGTGATCACGCCCGCCAGGGTGAAACCAGGCATGGTTAGCCCACCACCCGATCCCACCGTTCCCTGAATCACTGGGCTGGTCAGCGTCTTGCCAGCAAGGATCTCAACACCGTCCCTTGTCGCAAGGATCCCCGAGGGGGGCAGCGTCACGCTCGTGGGCGCCGTCGTATTGAGGGCAGTGTTGTGGCCGCCGGCCAGTTGCAGGCCCGCCGCCAAGTCCAGATCACCCAAGAGCCTTAGCAAGGGGGAGTTGTTCCCCACACGGATCAGGATCGTCCGGTCCGCGGTGAGGGCCAGTTCGTCGGAAGCCAGCACGATATCGTAGGGTGACCCGGAGCTTCGGACGCTCAGGGAAGCAAGGCTGTCCGCCGAGCCTCCGTTGATGTCCGGATTGGTCAAGGTCTTGTTGGACAGGGTCTGGGGATCCGTAGTGCCCACGACGCCGCCGGCAACACCATGAACGCCCGCCGCGGGGTTGTCCGTGGCGCTGTTGTGGCTTAGTACGCCTCCCCCAGGTGCAGCCTGGTGATCGTGCATGGCGTTTATGAAGCTCGCGATAGCTGGAGCGACCAGGGTCTTGTTCGCCAATGCCTGGGTCGCCTGGCGCAGCACCAGGTCATCGTCTCCGCCGGGGTCCGGCAGCGTCACCACGCGGTCTGCCGTGGGATCCTGCCAATGTACCTGGTACTTGCCTGTTGCCTGCCGGAGCTCTAGGGCGAGACCCAGGGACAGGATATCGTCGTCTCCTAGGCCGAGAAGGCTGGCGGCAAGACGACGCAGTAGGACATCCCTAACCCCGATCCCGGACCCAAGCTCCAGACCCTCTTCGGTGAGGGCCGTCCGGTGCACCGCATCCCCAGGGCGACGACCAACGAAATACGGAACCTCGCCTACGGCTTCAAAGACACCAGGCGCTGTTGGACCGCCCTGCTCCAGATACAGTCCCGCAGCGCCATCGGAGACGGCGCCCCTGCGTGTGAAGACCTGGAATGGCATTTCTTCTCCTCCTACCGCGAGGCCACGATCTCAATGACGTTGTCGTTGGCGTCGGCGGTGCGCACCTTGATGACGGGATAGGCGTTGACGTAGCCCCGGTGGTCCTCGCCGGCCGCGGCCAGGACGATACTATCCAGCACACGGAAGTCCGTGCCGTTGGCAGACCCTTCCAGGGTGAAGGTGGCGGCGTCCGAGGACTTCACGAACACCTCCAGGGCCATGCGGCCCTTCAGTCCCCGGAGATCGGCCACGGCCTGGAGCTCCAGTCCCGTGCTCTGCCGCAGGACAACGACAGGGCTGAAAGCCTCTTCCAGGGCTGCCCTGACCGCGTCAACTGATGCAGTCAGGGCCGACAACGCGTCCACCAGGTCCAGGGTCTGGAGATGAGTGGTTTGTAACTGTTGGGCGTGCGACGTCATGCTGTCCTCCTACCGAGCAATCCCTTCACGCCAACGGCTGCCAGGCTCAGAGCGCCGATGGCAACGGCGATATTCACGATGGGGTTGGCGACGTCTGCTACCGATGGCAGGTCTTGAAAGAGCTCCGTGGCCACCGTGCCGAGCACAAGTCCAGTGGCTGCATCCACCAGCCTGACCGTGAACGTCGCGTTGGTGCCGGCCAGGACCGTTTCGCCCTGGAGGGTCGCCACGGATACACCGGGTATCGTGAATGTGGTCTGCCCATCTACCTCCAGGGGCTCGTTTGCTCCGCCTGCCTGGGTCTCCAATCTAAGGGTTGTCTCTTCCAGCGAGACGTTCTGTACCAGCAGGGTCAGGGATAGAGGCTCGCCCGGCGAGTACCTGAGCCGCTGGGGCAGGTTCCAGAGCAGGTTCACTGTGGCCATGTCTCGCTCCTAGGAAAGGGTAACCGTGGGGTCGCCTACGACACCCACGGCGGCAGGGGCTGGGGCAGCGGTGACGGCAATGGTGAATATCTGGGCCGCGATCTGCTGGGTGGCGCCCCCTGCCAGGATCTGCCGCATGGCAAGGGTGTACTGGTAGGTCCCTGCCACGAAGGTCAGCCCCAGGGACAGGCCTGGCGTCGCCTGTCCCCCTGCCGGAACTGCCGTGTCGGCGCTGTTGGCCAGAGTGGTGCCGCCGATGTCCAATAGGGACAGACGCACCGTGCCCGCCAGTCCTCCTGTGTTCTGCACGGCCCAGCTTGCAGCCAGCGTCTTGGTCACCTGGGACTGTCCCGCCGGGATCGGGACCGACAGGTTGATGGACTGGGGCGTCACCACCAGCAGTTGCTGTGGAACAATCACGGCTGCCTCCTTCCCTCGGCCTTCAAGTGACTGTGATAGCAATGGGACAGACTGCCAGGTAGAGGCTGCTGCCCAAGTCCAGCAGCGCCAGGACGAGGGTCCGCAGGCCCCGTGTGCAGGCGATGTTCACCCCCATGCCGATCCACTGGTCACGGCCTGCCGCTGCAGGGATAGCCATCCCCGCGAAGACTGGCGGCGCGGCGACTAAAGGGCTGCTTCCCACGGCTGGCCCTGGGGCAAAGTACAGGTCCAGCCTCGCCGACTCCAGAACGCTGCCCAGGTTGCGAACCTTCCAGCTTGCCGCCAGCCGTAATGTGACGGAGGACGACCCCGGGGGAAGAACCACGGCGAAGCTCTGGAACATGCCGTGGTCTCCATCCCCCTAAGCTAGCGTCACCACCGGGTCGCCCAGCACCTGTAGCCCCGCAGGCGGAAGGGGTGTCCCCCCTCCACCCATAAACGCAGGCAGCATGGACAGCAAGACCAGGGCCATCATCATAGAAAGCATTCGTTCGATCACTCCCGTTGGCATTCTTTCAGGCATCTCTTTCCCTCTTCGTGGGATCCCAAGCCAGCCCTAGGTCTTGTCCCTGCCGAAGGGTTGTGTCAGGCTCTGCATCATTGGCATGACCATGAACAACGCCATGATCCCCAGCAGCGCGGGGAGTTGGTCCAGCAGATTGCCGATGCCGGTGGAGGGCGGCGGGCTTGGGGGCGGCGGAGCATCCGCCCTTACCTGAAACTGGGTGCTGACCTCGTGGGTGAAGGGCAGGAAGGGGAAGCTCTGGGCGTGCACCGTGAAGGTGTAGCTGCCCTCCACTTCCGGGGCCCTCCAGGCCGTCATTGCCACCCCTGTGAGGGTCCCTGCGCCAACGGCGATGTCCAGCAGGATAGCGCCGCCGATGTCCTGCACCACGAACTCCGGGGCATGCACGGATTGGTTGGCCACATCCGTGGCGTACAGCACCACCTCTTCGCCTGGTCCGACTGTGTCGGACGAGATCAGGACAGCGCCTGACCGTCGCATCACCGCGACATGATGGTTTTGGGCCTGCACAGGAAGGTGCTCCATCACACGGCCTCCATCTCTTGCGCAGGCATCCTCCAGGGCTCCTAAATGATTGCCTTCCCCTTGCGCCCGTAGGGGATCAGCGTCGCCGTCAGGTCTGCCCCTGCCGCTGCGCCGGTGAGCGTCGCAATCAGGGTGAGCTTGGACCCTCCGGGCAGCCGCAGCTCCTCCCCAAGCTCGCCGTCGTCCCGCACGTCTATGGTGATGGTGTCTAGGGCGGCTGTCCCCTGATTGCCTGGGAAGTAGCTCTTGCCGTCTGCGTCCCCGCTCTCGGGCCACAGGGACACCTTGACGTTCACCTGGACGATGTCGCCCACGCCCACCCCTGACTCCGCCGGGCTTGTCAACACCATCCGGTTCAGGAACCACACCTCCCCCACGGGCACCGAGATGGCCTGGCGGGCTACTGCTCCCACGTTGGACCCTGCGGCAATAACCGCCTGCACCCGGTTGCGGCTATCAAGCCTGTCCGTGGCGTGCAGGCGTTCCGCAAGCGCCTGGAGCTGCCGCTGGAAGTCCAGGTTCAGCAGATGGATCTGGCTGTCCACGGGGTCGTACCCCGCCACGGCCACGGTGCCTGCCAAGGGTGGGATGGCCGTTTGCTGGGCCGTTACAACTCGGTCTTGCTCTGAAGTCCTGTTCAAGGGTCGCCTCCTACGTAGGGCATAGGGCATAGGGCATAGAGCAAGAGGCATGAACACTCCACTCATGTCCTATGCCCCTCTGCTCTATGCTCTATGCTTTACGCCCTACTTGTTCATGTCCCCGAACTGCTTGATCATCGGGGTGAGCATGCCGAACACCATGGACAGGGCCATGATGGGCATGATCATGTTGAAGAGTTGGGACACGTCCAACTGCTGCGAAGCCACGGGCTGGGTGATGACCTGCTGGGGGTAGTACTGTTGCTGCGGGGCTACCGTACGGAACTGAAGCGGCATCATGGGCATCTCCTTTGGTCTGTCTGCCTGTCCAGGGCCATCTGTGGCCCTGGCTTTCCCGGCGCTACTTGCCGATCCCCTGGCTGAACCCCTTCATCATGGGCATCATGATCCCCATGACCATTACCAGGCTCATCATGGGCATGATGGTGTTCATGAGCGAGGTGAGGTCCAGGCTCTGCTGGGCCGTGGCCACCAGGGTGGGCACGACCGGAGCAGGGGCCTGGGTGGGCAACACCGGGACGATGGGGGTGTTTTGCAGGGGCATGTAGAGCATGGGTTGGTTCACCGTCGTCTCCTATTCACTGCCGTTTCAGGGCGGGGCCTTTACTTGCTCAGGCCGCCGGACCACTGGTTGAACCAGCGGCTGCGCCAGTTCTGGGTCACCTCGGTGATGCCGGTGTTCAGGCGCTCCCGGGTGACGGGACCCAACTGGATGCCGTAGACCTGGAGGCCCCTGGCCACCCGATCAGGGGTGACCGTCTCCTTGTACTTGGCAGCGGAGCCGGTGAGCAGGGTGTCTACGTTGGCGTACTTGGGCATGGGTTGTTCCTCCTTGTGCCTTGCTGTTAGCCGATAAATTGGTTCCCATGTCAGGGGGTGACGGCAGCTTCCCCAGTGACGACACAGAGGGGTGACGCCTTGCCGGTTCAGGCTGCGTCACCCCTCTGACACCATCAGTATGCCTGATCCCCTTGCCCCCAGGGAGTTGCACCTGCAACGCCATTAGCGGCGCAATGCCGCCGCCCAGTTGGCCCACTTCCTGTCCTGGGACGCGCGGAAGTTCCGTAGCTCACGGCGTTTGATCTCGGCCAGACGCCGTTCTGCCGTCGCTTCGTCCGTGTGTGCGGCCTGACCCCCAAACTCGGTCGGACCTTCAAGCGCCTTCATGTTCGGAGGCGCGCCACTGCCGTCCCCGACTGTCTGTCGGTACAGGGCAGGAGCGCCGGTATCGCGTTCTTGTGCGGCTTCATAGCAGGATCGGGCCAGGCAGGCAACAGCCACCAACTTGCAGTATTCAGCCCACATCCTCCACCTCACTCTGAATGCCGAAGAACTGATACAACTGAGAGACGAGGCCCTCCACCATCTTCCCTGCCAGGGCGCCGGTTTCCCCGGTGGCACCCTGGCCGGGGGCGGCTGCAAACACGACCGTAAAGGCACCCTTACGCCGCTCCAGCACAACCCTGGCGCGCACGTGCCGGCCCACCTCCTGGGCCTGGGCCAGCAGTTCCGGCGATACACCCATCGTGGGACTAACCATCTTGTGCCTCCTGTTCTTGCTCTGATTCCGGCTCCCGGTGTTGCTTGACCCGATTGGAGACCCGATGCCACGTGACGCCGGGCAGTTCCGGGGCTGAACCATTGGCCGGTCCCTGCGGCTGCCCTCCCTGTCCCATGGATCCCAGGGTCTTGCCCATGAGTGTCTCCAGGGTGCGGGCCATCATCCCCTGAAAGGGGTTGGGCTCGGCGTGCTTCATAGAGCCTTCTATCCGCTCAAACCGCCCCTCCAGGTAGGGCATGACCTGGGAGAGCAGGCTTTGGACCGCCCCCTCTGCCGCCTTCCCTTCGGCGTTCCGCATCTCCTGGGCCATCTTGATCAGGGGCAGAGCCTGGGAGTTGCCGACGGCGGAGAGCTCTTGGGCGAGTCGTACTCCGGCCACCGAGGTGTACATGCCGAACTTCATGCCCTGGTTGAAGCCGTCCACCCAGGCTTCCCGGTAGCCGTTGGCCGAATCCGGCATCTCCGGCAGTGTCATGCGCTCCACGATGGCGTCCACAGGCAAGGGCCGCGAAGCCAGCATGGGCTTCCTGGGGTCGCTGCGTTCAATGGCAGCCTTCTCTTTGCCGTGGCCCGTGAGTTGGCGGTGCCCCGACAATCCCTGGGCGCTCTTGAACTCCTCGCCGCAGTCCTCGCATGAATGATTGGTCATCATGCTTCCATGCCTCCCACTTCCTTATTGTTCTTGCCCCTGCCCAGCGCTCAGCGCTCAGCTAGCCCCAGCGCTAGAGCCTCCAGCTTGGCGATACCTCCAGCGCTCAGCTATGTGGAGCGCTCAGCGCTCACCGCTGGGGGTACGGGGCCAGCAGGGGGTCTCCCCCTCCAGCCCACCATAGCACCAGCGATAGCCACAGGGGAGTTGCAGGTGCAACACACCTTGTCACTTTCCGAATGCCCTGTTCGTTCGCCCTAGGCTTGCTTGAATTGACCGCTAGATTAGAGAACCTGTTATCATAAGAGCTAGCCCATGAAAGGGAAGAGCATGGCACAAACGAAGAAAACCCTTGCAAACCGCGCCACGTTGGAGATCGAGCTTCTGAGCTTGACCAATCCTGACGCCACCGCCTACATAGAGGCGTTGAAGCGGAAATACCAGAGGTACGCCATGCCCGTCGACGACGCGCGGCGGATCGTTGATGAAGCTATGGGGACAGTGTTGCTTACCGAGTTGCTTGCCGACGTCCGCAACTCAGGGTCTTAGGCGGTGCCAGTCTTCTACGTAGAATCCTCGGCTCTGTTCAAGCGCTATCGCACCGAGCCGGGAACCCCCGTCGTCAACGCCCTGTTCCAAGAACGAGCGGAGTCTGATGTTTTCACGACGTCCCACCTGGTCATCGTGGAAATGGAAGCTACTGGAGCTCGGGCGCTCAATGGCCGAACGCTGACGAGGCAGGCCCTTGGGGTCCTGCTCCGCTCCTTTGCCGAAGACATGGGGCGCATCATGATTCTTCCTGTCTCGGCCAGCATCTTGGCCAACGCTGGACAGGCCGCCAGAAACCACGCGCTCCGGGCACTGGACGCTATTCACTTCGCAAGTGCGGCAACCGTCCGTGAGACAATATCGGGGCAACTGGTGCTGGTGAGTTCGGACCATGAGATCGTCCAGGCCGCAAAGGCTGATGGAATCCCTGTTCTCAACCCGGAAGATGCCGGGGCGCTTCAAACGCTGCGGAGTCTCCGAGTGTAGCCACGGGATCGCGATGCCTCATGAGAGTGGGAGCATCCGGGGATCACCGTTCCATCAGGCCCAGCAGAACCGCCGCTCTCTCCACCCCCACCTGTGAAGCCAGCCTCGCCACACGTATGGCGTCCCGCACATCCTGGGTCTTGCCGTCCAGAAGCTCGGCAATGTCGCGTGCCTCTTCTGATGACACACCTTCATGGAGCATCAACACCTGCTGGACCACGCGTAGAAAGGTAGACCGCTCGTAGGGCGGCAGTGTCCTGATCGCGAAGCGGGAGCGGAGCTCCGGCGAGAGCATTTCCACCCGATTGCAGGCGGCGATGACTGTGCACTCCACGGCAATGTCCAAGGCCCGGCCGCCTGCCTTAGCCCGCACAAGCCTGCCCCCTTCCATCACCGACAACAGGGCCGCCTGGTCCGGGCCCCTCAGCTTGTCCAGCTCATCCACCAGGAGTACTCTTGGCTTCCGCCTTGCCACCAGATCCCACAGCCCCGCCTGGGTTGCCGCCGAGCCTACGACCCACAGCGCCTGCTCGCCGTAGGCCCGTTCCAACTCCCACAGGAACAGGGACTTCCCCAGGGCAGGCGGCCCCGCCAGGAGCACGTGCACCGGCTTGAGCGCGCTCATGCTTGCCAGCAGCAGTTCCTTGATGTCCTCGTGCCCAACGATTGTAGCGAAGAGGTCCCCTGGAACGCACTCGCTTGTCTCCGGTGTTAGGGCAGGGCCATGGAGGACAGTTGCCACCGAAACCACACTCTTCCCCGTTTCGGAAAGGCGGTACCCGTTGTAACTGTTGGATCTGAAGACGTTCTGCAGGTAGCCGTCCAGAAAGAGCCGGCTCAGCATTGCCGGCTGTATCCGCACGTCACGCCACGTCCAACCGATGGGCCAGGCTTCGGTCTTGTGCGCATCCTCAAACGCCGCGATCCGCCGCAGTGTTTCAACGTCTTCGAGTTTCATCGTGCTTCCTCCTGATTGCTTGCCAGTCATCCTGGTGCTCCCGCAGGCGGTCCAGGGCCCGGGTCACCAGCCGTCTCGCAACCTCGCGGGAGACGCCGGTGCCCTTGCCGTCTCCTCTGCGCAACTGTGCCGCAACCGCCCCGTCAGGCTGGGCTTCCCCCTTGAAGCCGTATTTCAGAAGCACCGCCTGGGCTTCCCGAGACGGCAGGAACGCCTCCACCAGCGCCTTGACGTCATGTACGTCCAGGTCCGGCACGGCCTCGGCGCCAAAGCACTCCAGCCACAGGCGCTGGGCAGGGGACAGATCCTCCCACCACTCGGGCATTCAGTCCCCCTTGCTCTTGATCTGGTCGTAGGCCGCCTTCACCATGCGGAAGAGATGCTCCGTCTCCGGCCCAGCCACGTCGGGGTGCAGGCGTTTGACAAGGGCGCGGAAACGGGCGTCCACCTCCTCGCCGGTGGCGGAGGACGGCAAGCCCAGCACCGAGTAAGGCTCTGCAATTCGGAGGAGGGCAGCATCGACGACGCCCCACTTGCCATGCAGAAGCTGGTGCAACATAGTCAGGCTCGCCGGGTCCTGAAACCGGCGCAGCAGGTTCTGCAACACCTGCGCCAGCGCCTGTTCCATCTGAGCTTTCATCCCTTCGGGTGTCATGGGGCATCCCTCTGCGCCAAGTTGCTTCGGCCTCCCGGAAGTCTCGGCTTCCGTGGACGGTAGTCCGACGCCTCGATGGTCGCAACGAACCCTGCGCCGCGGTCCCTGAGCCTGCTGGCAACTCGCACCGGCAACTGGTCGCCGGCGAGATTGGTGGTGACGACGGTGGCGCGACCACACACGTATCTGGCGTCGATGATCCGGTCCACGATCTCCCCTCGCCAGGGCGTGTCACGTTGGTGGCCCAGGTCGTCCAGCACCAGCAAGCGGCACGTCTGGCACTCCTGCATGAGCCGGAAGTACGTGCCGTCATCGTAGCCGCCCTGCAGCAGGTCCAGTAGCTCGCCCACCCTGGCATAGCGCACCCCGTGATCCTTGGGGTATGTGGGACGGCGAGGCATGGTCCCACCTTGCGATTCCCACCACGGTGCACGAAGTCCCTTCCCCCATGCCTCCCGCAGTTCCTGGCCCGTGAGCAACGCCCACGGCTCCGCTTCAAAACGTTCCACCCATTCCCAGGCGATGGCCAGGGCGAGATGGGTCTTGCCTGTCCCAGTTCCCCCGGCCAGAGTCAGCATGTGGCCAACGGTCCTGTACCCCAGTGCCATGCGCCTCGCCGCCCAGTAGGCAACCGCCAGGCTCTCAGCGCCCGGCTCACCGGTCCTGGCATCCCAGCGCCCAAGCCGGCAGGACTGCCGGGTAGCAGGCGGCAAGGCCAAGAGATCACCAGCGGCCACGCCTGCTGCGCCAGTCTTCTGCCGTCGGAATGGCTGATGGCCCCGCATCTGGAACCTCCTTTCCAGGCTGGCCGCCCCACTTGCGCAGGGGACGGCCGCCGCCGTTGCAAAACTCTCCCAGGTCTTCCACCAGGAAGGCCATGGGCATCCACCGGCCCTTCCAGCGCGTGGACTCCTGCGCTGCCTTCCAGCATTCCACGATCTGCTTAGTTCCGTAGCCTCTGGACAAAGCAGCCTTCACCTCACGGGCCTCCTTGGCCCAATGCACGATGGGCTGCCCCCAGAGCCGCTGGATAGCGCCAAGCACATGGTCCACCTCAGGGTTCCCTCCGGTCTTGATGCGTCCTTCCCCCGAAGGACTGCGGCCGCTCATTCTGTCCCGATTGTGATCGGGACTATCCCCGCCGTCCCGATCAAAGTCAGGACCACTGTCCTCGCCGTTGTTCTTCAGCCGGGGCGCCGTTCCCTCGCCGTCCCGCGTCACATCGGAACCCTTCACCGTCGTTACGGCTGTTACGCCGTTACGCGCCGTTTCCGGGTTTCCCTCCGAATCGTCAAGATTCAAATTCAAGGTTGCCGAATCTCCCGAAAAACCCGGAGTGGCCCCTGAGGGAGCGATAGCTCCCGAAGGGTTCTCTTCGTAAGTTCTCTTCTTCTGGGGTGGGGCGTAGCCCCACCCCCCTCTTCCCCTCTCTTCTTCTTGCACCCGTAACACCGTAACGCCGTTACGCTGGTTGTCATGGCCGTCGTTACGCACCCCGTTACGGTTGTTACGGCTACCCCTATCTGCATGGCCCTCCTGCAAAACATTTGGGGCTCGCCCCGAGGCCAGGTTCTGCGGTCCTTCTTGCGCTTCGTGGGGCGTCACCATCGGCGTAACGGCAGGCGTAACGGGCTCCGTAACACCTGGCGTAACATCCGTAACGCTCGGGGACGGTTGGTCCTGCTTCCGGCGCTCCCGGTACCGACGCATCCGTTCCGCCGCGGTGGCATCCTGGGGTTCCTGGCGCTGGTTCCAATGGATAATCTCCAACGCCCCATCGTCCCACCGGACCATGTCAAGCTCTTCCAGGAGCGCCAGGGTCTCTCCGAAGGCATTGGAGTCCATTCCCATGCACCTTGCTGCCTCCCGTACCTGCTCAGGGGACATGGCCCTACCGTTGGGCAGCAGCAGCCGTCCCGGCTCGGGAGAGCGGGCCGCCGCCAGGAGCAGGGCGCACCACGCCCACCGCTGGCTCTCCGTCAAGGCGATGATCTTGGGGTCGTCCAGCAGCTCCACCCACAGCTTGATCCAGGGCCGCCTCCAGGCCATAGGCGTTCCGTCCTTGCAGCACGGCGGCTCACGGCAATGCCCAGGCCGGGGCATAGGGCGCCCTCTAGCCCAGGCCTGGTGATGAACGTTTCCGCCCCGGCTTACCCTTCGGGCGCCAGCTTCGTTTCGTAGGTGCGCAGCCCTTCTAACAGCCGTCGCAGGGTTGACACGGACACTCGCAGGGGAGCTTGCACCTGTCCTAGCTCGTCCACCGCCAGTTCGACGGCGCACTCCCTGCGTAGCCACTGGCAAACCTGGTGGGGCGTCTCTCCTGGTAGTGACGCCAGCAACTGCTGCACACTGCCCCATAGCTGCTGACGTTCTTCCTCTCCCGAAGGCGCGGTACTGGCGTCATCACCGTTGGTGAGGTATTGCAGGAACCCTTCGGCTTCCACCGCCGTCAGTCGGTTCGGATCGGTCTTGCCAAACAACCGGAAGAGATTTGCCTTCCACCCGTCCTCTATGACCTTCTTGGAGGCTTCGTCCACCTTGCCCTCGGGCAAGTGCAGGAACTCCACGAGGGCCAGGATGCGCCGTTGCTGAGCAGGTGTGCTCGCCGGGGAACGCATGGGTCTTTGAAGAGCTCCACGTCGCGTTGTGGCGCAGGCCTGACTCTGACTCCCCAAGGCAAAAGCCCCCTGGGCTGCCCGGCGCATGGCCCGCTCCTGGGCCATTTCCGCGGTGGCCGGGGTCTGATAGGCGCCGGTAGGAACTGCCTCATCCAGCCCGTCCCTTGCAGCGTTCTTCCCATCGGGCCCAGGGGCTCTGCCATAGCCGACGGCGGTGTCCTCGGGAGTTGCCCGCCCGTAACCGATGGCCGGCCTGGTGCGGTCCTTGCGCCACATGCGGCAGACCCAGACTTGTTCGTCATCCCGAAGGGCGCGCATGGCGCGGCGTACCTCTTCGCCGGCGGGCTCCAGCTCATAGTGGTCGTACTGGGGATGGCGGTTGAGAAGACGGAGCAGGCCTTTGATCGTGACGTAGGGCCGGTCGTATGCCCAGATCATCTCTCCCAACGCCAGGTCAAGGTCTACATCTGAAGCCTTCCTGGCCAGCAGATCAACCTGACCCTCCGTTAACCCTGGCCACAGAGTCTTGGCTGCTTCGGATTGAAAATGAAAGAAGGGTTGGAGATCACCAGACTTCGTTCCTAGTCCTTGGGGTGCAACGGTACCAGGGGCGGTGGACATGGGCTTCCTCCTATGCTTGTGTTTGTTCTTGCTGCTTGCGAGGCTGGCTGCCTTGTTTGGAAGGAGCCTTCTCGTCAGATTGAGTCTGAGCTTTGGCATGGGCGCGGGCAATGAGGCGGGCGAGAATGCGCAGGCCCCGGTCCAGGTGCTCTTCTTGCTCTGGGCTAAGCTGGGTTGGCTGCACTGCCATCGGACACTTCCTCAATCGCAAAGATCGTGTCAAAATCCGCAGGGGCCAGTGCGTCCAACAGTTTGCGCCGCACAATGGGAGTGGGACAGCGAGCCCCGTTAATGAGCTGGGAAATATGCCCGCTGCTGATCCCCGCCGCCTTGCCCAGATCGTTCTGGCTCATGTTCTTGCGGAGCAGGATCTCCCAGACCACTTGCGTCTTGACTCTCACGCGGAGCATCGGCGGCCCTCCCACTCGGAATACTTGCATGAGTATATAGGCTATTACCTGTGTGTTCGCAAGAGGTGCGTGGCTGTTTGTGTTGATTCCCGTTATAAGTGCTTGCATACACTTCGTCTAGGGGCTAGAATACCTTGCAAGAGTTTCGTCATGGAGACGGTGCTTCATGGAAGAGCGGCATGTGGGGCTATTCTTGAAGGAGCGGCGATTGGCCCTGGGGCTGTCTATTACCCAGGCGTCCAAACAGACCGGCGTCTCTAACCCCTATATTTCCCAAGTCGAATCCGGTCTGCGAAGGCCGGGTCCCGATGTCCTCAAACGCCTTGCGCCCGTCTACGGCGTCAGTGTTCGGGAGTTGCTTGAGCGAGCAGGCCACTTGGTTGAGCCGCCTCCTGCCTCCTCAGAACCTGCCGACGTGGAGCGAGCTTATCAGTTCGTCCTTGCCGATCCCCGTTTTCACTTTGGGACGAGGCCCGAGGGCGACCTGGGGCTGGAGGCCAAGAGGTTCATCGTGGAGATGTACGAGGCCCTCACGGGCAAGAGGCTCCTGTAATGGCCGACGGGTTCGATGCCTTCTGCCGCTCTCTCCTGGCGAAACCGCTCTGGCCAGGCGACATATCCCCAGCCTTGATGGCAGACGAGTTCGTGCGCCGTTTTCGGTTGAGGGGCTTTCCGCGCTTGCCCGACATTGAAGCGGTGATCCAGAATGCAGGTGTGGGCAAGGTACTCCAATCCAAGTTGCCCCAGGGCATTCGGGGCTTGCACGTCAGTCTAGGACGGGGTCCCTATTCCATTCACTATCGGGACGACGACTGGGACGGTGGGAAAGAACATACCGTGCTCCATGAGGTCTACGAGATCCTTATGGAGAAGTTCCATAGAGAATGCCCCTCATACGTTCTCCCAGCAAGGCAAGCCCTTTGCCAGCGCGCAGACCGCTTTGCCGCAGAGGTCCTCATGCAGCGGGAGACGTTCTCGCTGTTTGCCTCGGCCTCGGGGTTGGACGTGGTGGCTTTGCAGCATGCCTACCGCCGCTCCTACGTTTCGATAGCGTTACGCATGGCCGAGGTGCTGCCGGATACGCCTTTTAGCGTTCTCATTTACGGACGACGCGAGGAGGGGGAGCCTGAAGAGTGGGGGGATGATGCTGGGACCAATGACTTTCGGGCGGAGGCTGCGGTCGCCTCGAAGGAGTTCCATGTCAGGGCGCAAGGGACGGATGTCGGTCTGGCATTGGGGGTAACGGCCAGGAAGGGAGACTTGCCAGGCCAGGAGTCGTTGGCGTCCCAGGTCGTCGCCACGGGAAGAGCCGCATTCTCCGAAACACCTGACATCTTCGCTATTGCGAAGCCCGTTTTCTGGAAGCACAAGCTGGCAAAAGTCGTGACGGTGATAGTGCCACGATCAGGCAGAGGACTGGTGGAGCCACAGTTGGCTGGGATTGAGATTCAAGAGTTTGCAACAGTGAGGCGCGAAGTTGCGCCGTTGAGGAGGTATCCATGAAAGTCGCTTTGTACGCCCGTGTGTCCAGCGACCGCCAGGACGTGGACCTGTCCATTACCGCCCAACTCAAGGCCCTGAGGGAGTACGCCCAGCGCCAGGACTCCCTGATCGTGAAGGAGTATGTGGATGAGGCGGAGAGCGGAAGGACCAGCCAGCGGCCCGTCTTTCAGCACATGATCAGGGACGCCCGCAGGGACCCCAAGCCCTTTGAGACGATCCTGGTGTGGAAGCTCTCCCGCTTCGCTAGGAATCGCGAAGACTCTCTGGTGTACAAAGCCCTCCTGCGCAAGCAAGGGGTACGCCTTGTCTCCATCAATGAGCCATTTGACGACTCACCCACGGGCAAGCTCATGGAGGCCATCGTGGAGAGCCTGGACGAGTTCTACTCCGCCAACCTTGGGCAGGAGGTGACCAGAGGCATGCGGGAAGCAGCCTCTCGCGGGTTCTACGTTATGTCGGCAGCCCCTTATGGCTACCGCAGGGTGAAGGTCAAGGATGGCAAAAAGGAACGCGCTTCGCTGCAGCCTGACCCGAATACCGCGCCAACGGTGCGCCGCATCTTCAGCCTCTTCCTCCAGGGCAGTGGGCTAGTTGAGGTAGTGCGCGCACTGAACCATGAGGGCATCCCTTCTCCCAAGGGACTCCGCTGGAACAAGATGACGATCTACAACACCCTGGTCAACGAAGCCTACATCGGCACCCTGGTATGGGGGAAGAATCAGAACTCTCCTGTTCGCGCCGAAGGGGCATGGGAAGCTTTGGTTGATGGAGACTCTTTTCACCGGGCGAACGCGCTCTTGAAGAAACGAGGGTTCGCCGTACAGCATCCAAGACGCACCGCCAGCCAGTACCTCCTCAGCGGCCTTGCGAAGTGCGGAAGCTGCGGCAAGGCGCTTATCGGCCAGGACGCCAAGGGAGGCAAGTTCGGCTATTACGTCTGCGGTTCCCTCATGAAGCGCGGTGCAGGAGCCTGCGACACGCCGTACCTGCCCAAGGGCAAGTTTGAGGGGATGGTGGTGAAGAAGCTAAAGGAGGATATCCTGACCGAGGAACACCTTCGGCGGCTGGTGATGCTGATGGCGGAGGAGATGGACGGAGCAAGCACCCAGTACAAAGAGCGGTTGGATACGTTGGACAAGGAACTGACGGAGGCCAACCAGCGGCTGGCTCGTCTGTACGACGCCTTGGAGACGGGTCAACTCGTCCTGGAGGATCTGGCCCCCAGAATCCAAGAACTGCGACGCCGCAAAGAACAAATGGAGGCGACCAGGGAAGAGGTTCGTGGGCTAATGGGAGAACGAAAACGGGAACTCCTCGACCTGCGCACCGTGACAGCCTACGCTGAAGACCTGCGCACCGCGCTGACCGAGGGGACACTGGCGGAACAGAAAGGGTTCGTGCGATCGTTTGTGCAGGAAATAACGGTCAAGGGCGGCGAGGCAACGATCCGCTACACGATTCCGTTGCGGCCAAAGGGATCATCCGGCGGACATGGGGGTGAGGTTCTGTCTATTGTAAAGTTTGGTGGAGCTGAGGGGACTCGAACCCCTTACCTCTTCAATGCCATTGAAGCGCTCTCCCATCTGAGCTACAGCCCCACGCAGGCTTTTACTATAGCAAAGGCCATCGACAGCGCAATTTTTGTTGGCGCCCCTTAATCCGTGGGTAGGGGAGGGTGAGTCGCCAAGTCCAAGCTCCACGAAAAGGAAGACCGCCTACATGCAGAGGCCCAGGGCCAGGAGGCTGAACGCCGGAAGCGTGAGGCCCAGGAGAAGGCGGCAGAGGCGGAACGCCAGCGCAGCGCTGTCATGGTGGCGCTGGAGCAGGGCATCACCCTTGGGCAACGGGGCGTTGCGGCGCTGTCCCAGGGCAACGCCGGCGAAGCAGATCAAGCGTTGGGCCAGGCCACGCAGTCCTTAGCCAAGGCGCTGGAGATGGCAAAGGAAGACGACGTGAGAAACAGCATCCAGGCCAACATCAGGAGCGTCCGAACCGCGCAGATGCAGGTGACGCTCAGGAAGCACGGGGCCACGTCAAGAGAGGCAGCGGCCCGCTATGGGGCAGGCTGCTACGCAGAGGCTATTCAGACATACGACTGGTGCTGGAGGTGGAAAAGGCGACCATGACCCCTGGGCAAGAGGACCGATTGGCGCTCCAGAAGATACGGGTGTGCCGGGAGTGCATGGCTGCCATTGCCGATGGGCGGGCGCGCGGTCTGGAACCAGAGCTCGTGCTGCCCCCCCCTGCTATCGCCTTCCCCGAGAGCAAAGAGCTGGTATTGCAGGTCACAAAGCTAGTGTCTGGAGCCCGCCTTAGCGAAGGCAAATTGGCCTTGCTACAGGACAACACCCCAGCCTTCGTTGCCTGGGCCAACCAGTATTACGGCGCGCTGGGGCAGGCGCTCCAAGCCAATCTTGGGGCGTTGCGTTCAGTGGAAGACATGGTCGCAGTATTGGACCACTTTCTGACGCCGCAAGCGAGGGCGTAGCTCTGCAGGAAGGGGCGGTCAGTTCGGTGTCGCCTCTGTCTTTCATAGACCCTTGCTCGGGCATCACTGCCGGAACTCCACCTCTATTCGCTGTCGTAGGGGCACGGCGGTCCTCCCGCCAAGTCTCCTTTACTATCAAGGGGCACGATATTTCTTGCCCCTACGTTCGGTTGCCACCCGACGCGGCGTCCCCGGTCACTAGCCAAAACACTGAAAGACCCTGGCAACCAAGCGCCTCATCTGGCCTCCCGCAATGAAACCCGTTAGACTACCAGCACACCAACTAGGAGGAGCCGCCATGACTTCGCAGCAACCCGTCGGCTTCATTGGACTGGGCATTATGGGCATGTCCATGGCCCGCAACCTTATGAAGGCCGGCTTTCCCGTCGTCGCCTACAACCGCACGGCGGCCAAGGCCGAGGCCCTGGCGAAAGAAGGCGCAAAGGCCGCAGACAGCCCGCGCGAGGTCGCTCAGGCGTGCCCCATCGTCATCACCATGGTCACCGACTCCCCGGACGTGGAGGCCGTGGCCCTGGGGTCTAAAGGCATCATAGAAGGCATCCAGCACGACGGCGTGCTCATTGACATGAGCACCATTTCCCCCACCACAACCCGCAAGATCGCCGCGCGGCTCAAAGAGAAGGGCGCACACATGCTGGACGCCCCGGTCAGCGGCGGCTCCTGGGGTGCGCAGTCCGGCACGCTGTCAATCATGGTCGGCGGCGACGAGGCCATCTTCCAGCGCTGCCTGCCCGTGTTCAAGGGCATGGGCCAGAGCATCACCCACGTGGGCGGCAACGGCATGGGCCAGGTCACAAAGCTGGTCAACCAGGTCCTCGTCGTGGGCACTATGAACGCCGTGGCCGAGGCCCTGGTGTTCGCCGCCAAGTCCGGCGCAGATCTGGAAAAGACCATAGAGGCTGTCAAAGGCGGCGCCGCAGGCTCCTGGCAGCTTCAGAACCTTGGCCCGCGCCTCATCAAAGGCGATTTCGCCCCCGGCTTCATGGTGGACCTGCAGCAGAAAGACCTGCGCATCATCCTCTCCGTAGCCGAGGAGCAAAACCTCTCCCTGCCTGCCACCGCACTGATACACCAGCTCTTCGCCGCCGTACAGGCTGCTGGCTTTGGACAGGAAGGCACCCAGGCCCTGGTGAAGGCCCACGAGAAGCTGGCTGGCATGGAAGCAAGGGTAAAGGGGTAACGCGTCAGAAGTTTGGCGACAATGCGAAAGGGTAAGGTATTTCTCCCCTTCCCTATAAGGAAGAGGTCAGGGATAGGTTCGCATCAACCCGTCCTTGACATCCTTTGCCTTCCGTAACACAATCAAGGTGCAATCTCGGTTCACACACAAACAGGAGGCATACCATGGCAGAAGGCAGAGTCCGGCTGGAGATCAAGTACTGCGTATCCTGAGGCTACTTCTGGAAAGCTGCGAGTGTCGCAGCAGAGTTGGCTGATGGCCACGTCAAGGACACCTCTATCATCCTCACCCCCGCAAGCGATGGGCGCTTTGAGGTCTATCTGGATGGGGTAAAGGTATACGACCGCAAAGAGGCAGGTGAAGGGGACTTCTACCCCGGCCTTCGCGCCTTGCGCAAGATCAGGCCCCTCCTTGAGGAACGCTTACAGAAAGCGCCGGTGGCGGCGGGCCACTAGGACAATAACAGAAAAAGAAGCCCCGAAGACCACTCGGTCTTCGGGGCTTCTTTTTGCTTGCAGTCCTGCTTTACAGCTTGACCGAGGCGGAGTTGCCCTGAATGTTGATGGTTGTGTGGAAGGGGCGGGAGAAGTCCTGGAAGCGCTCCATGATCTCACGCGCCACAGCGCCGTCCGCCAGCAACGGGCGGCCCTGCATAGACCGCTTGGTGGCAAAGCCCAAGTCCACCGGGTACAGGTCAATCTTGCTCAGCTCGTGGTTCTTGAACGTCATGACCGGCAGGGTGCTCTGCCACCGGATGGGCTGCACGCTCTGGCCGCGCGTGGGCTTCCCTTGGGCGTTATAGGCCGCGCGCGCGTCGTAGAAGTCTGCGGGCGTGGACTCCCAGCCCAGGCCCTGGCGCTCAATGTTGTCCTGAGGCACCAGCTCCACCGCGTCGTTCTCCAGGATGAAGTCTCCCAGGGCGTAGAAGATGGGGCGGCCCTTGTAGATTTCCATGCCACGGTCCTGGTGCGGGCCGTGGCCCACAAAGGCGGTGGCGCCGGCGTCAATCACCGCGTGGGCCAACTCCTTGATGTGGTCAGACGGTTCGTCCGCGGTCTTGCCGCCTTCGTGGTTATGGATGGTAAAAATCACCCAATCTGCCATGCGGGCCGCATCGCGCACCGCGCGCACGTTCCGGTCCAGGTCGCTCTTGTTAATCACCGATCGGCGCTCAAAGGACTCGCCCAGCACGAACCGAGAGGAGGAGTCCTCCTCGTACTGGCCGTGGTCAAAGAATAGCACTTCGGTGTCCGATCCACCGGCCCCGCCGAATACTGCCCGGCGTTCTGCAGCCTGGTGGGTCCAGCCCAACTTGTCCGCCACTCCCTTGAGGGCGTCAAACTGGGCGCGCTCCACCACCCAGTACTGGGTCCAGCGGATGAAGTTGGAGCCGGGGCGGCCCTGTATGTCGCGGCGCGCCTCGCCGGCCCGTCCGGCAATGGGGCCGGAGCTGGTGGCGGCAACCATAGCAACACGGCCCTTGGCGGTGTCAAGGTACACGGGTTTGGATGCATCGCCCATGTTTCCGCCCGTGCCGGCGTGTGGCATGTTGTACTGTTCCATGTAAGCCACGTTCGTCAGCACGCCGTTTTCGCCGTAGTCAAAGGAGTGGTTGTTGGCAGTGCTCATGATCTGGATGCCCATCCACTTCAAGTCATCCAAGAACCGTGGATCGCACCGCATATACGTGCCGCCGGGGCGGTAGGTAGGTGAGTCTTCGTAGTTGTGGAACAGCATCTCCGCGTGGCTCGTGCGCACGTCGGCGCTGTGCAGCAGGTCTCGCAGTTGCAGGAACCGAGGTTCCCGGTAAGGCTTCAGCGCCCGGCTGATCAGGGACTCCCCCGTAGAGGCTATGACCATATCGCCGCTTTCAGACTCGTAAAGCATGATGCTCCTTTCACGTTCCAGGTAGCCGACAGTCCGTCCTGACTGCCGCCATTATAGAAGCCGACAGCTTCCTTGACAACGGCTTTCTGGACACCCCGCCCTTGACAGCGCCGCTCCCCTCGGCTACGGTTTGCACACTCAGGCCCAGACATCTACACAAGGAGACGACACGTGGTGCGAATAGCTGTATTGGACGACTATCAGAACGCCGCCCTGCGCATGGCCGATTGGTCTATCTTGCCGGGGGGCACGCAGGTAGAGACGCTCAAAGAGCATCTTGATGACGAGGCGGCCCTGGCCCAGCGACTTCACGACTACGACATCGTTGTGGGCATGAGGGAGCGCACTCCCATGCCTCGCTCCTTGCTCCAGCGTTTGCCCAACCTGAAGCTGCTGGTCACCACGGGCATGACGAACGCCTCCTTTGACGTTGAGGCCGCCACCCAGCTTGGCATCGTAGTGGCCGGCACCTCTACCGGCGGCGGCCCCGGCACGACAGAGCTGTCCTGGGGCCTCATGTTGTCCCTGGCCCGCAGCATCCCGGCGGAAGACAAGGCCACCCGCGAGGGCAAGTGGCAGACCAGCGTAGGGCAAGGCATTGGGGGCAAGACCCTGGGCGTCATAGGATTGGGGAACATAGGCAGCGCCGTCGCCCGCGTGGGCCTGGCCTTTGGAATGCAGGTGCTGGCCTGGAGCCAGAACCTGACGCCCCAGCGCGCCCAGGCCGTTGGCGTAACCTACGCCGCTTTTGACGACCTGCTGGTCCGTTCCGACTTCATCACCATTCACCTGCGGCTTAGCCCGCGCACCCAGGGACTCATCGGCGAGCGTGAATTGAAGCTGATGAAACCCACCGCCTACCTCATCAACACTTCCCGTGGGCCTATCGTGGACGAAGCCGCCCTGGTCAAGGCCCTCCGGGCAAAGGTTATCGGCGGCGCGGGCCTGGACGTGTACGACGTTGAGCCGTTGCCTTTGGACCACCCCTTGCGCCACATGGAAAACACCGTCGTCACGCCCCACCTTGGCTACGTCACCGAAGAAGGCTATCGTGGCATGTTTGTCAACGCTGTGGAGGACATCCAGACATTTCTGAAGGGCCAGCCGGTGCGCGTCTTGAACCCCGCTGTGTTGGAGCGGCCCAACCTGCGCGGCATCCGCTAACGCGGCTATTCCCTTTGCTCAAGGCGCAAACAAATGCTCAATAGACCCGCGAAGGGGGGCCGACTGCGATACGCAGTCGGCCCCCTTCTTTTGCCGTTATTCGCCGTCCAGCAGTGTTCAGGACATATTCAGGCTGCACTACAACCTGTTCAGGCCCTGTTTGGGCGGGACACCCTATGCTCAACTTACTGAAAATCAATGAGCGAGGTATCTCCCATGACGACAATCACAAAGGACAGGACTTCCGCCAAGACGCCTCGCAACACCTCCCTGATGTGGTTCAAAGAATGCCCTAAGTGCCAGGGCGACCTGTGGATGGACCGGGACATGTACGGCCCCTTCGTCGCCTGCCTGCAATGCGGCTACTACCTCAACGAAACACAGATGAAGGCGCTGATGCGGGGTGATACGGTGCGGCCGGCTGCGGGACACGCCGAGAGCGAGCGAGACGCCATGTTGGTGGCCTAGCCGCCGCCGGCAAGAGAGCGCTGGGTGTGGGAGGAGCGTGTGGTTTCCAACCATCCCTATGACCTTTCCCTGTTCCCCCTGGGAGTCACCCTTCTGGAAGACACGATGGTTGTCATCCGGCCCATGACCCCGGAGGACGAACCCGCGCTCTTGGCGTTCTTCCAAGCCCTGCCGGATGACGTGCGCTACTTCATGCGCGAAGACCCCGCTTCTCCCCAGGTGCTCCACCAATGGTTTCAATCCCTTGACTACGGGACCTCTCTTCCCTTGCTGGCCTTCCTGGAGGGCCAGGTGGTTGCCGACGCAACCCTAGAACGCAGTACCGTCCCTGCCCGGCGGCACGTGGGCGAGCTCCGCGTGCAGGTACGCCCCGACGTTCGCCACCTTGGTCTAGGCTCAGTGCTGATGCGGCAGTTGATGAACTTGGCCAACCAGGCCGGGCTTGAAGCGCTGACCTTTGAGGCGGTCTTGGGGAAAGAGGATGAAGCATTGCATTCTGCCCAATGGCTGGGTTTTGATGAAGTAGGCCGTTTGCTACGCGCGGCCAGGGACCCCCAGGGCCAGCGATACGACGTTGTGGTGATGGAGGCGATGCTGGGCAGTTGGATTGATTGGTGGCCTGTCCGCGTTGCCGTCGGCCAGGTGCAGGTGCGGTTCCCCTGGTGAAGCAGCCTCTTAGGCCAAAAACATTGGGGGAGGACAGTGGGGCTTTGCCCCGCTGTCGGGGGTCTGGGGGTGCCCCCAGACATAGAAACTATCCTAAAACTCTTCCAGCACCGCACCCTGAAGGGTGCGGCTTGATGCCTCCGCCTTCAGGCGGGGGTACGAAAACTTTTTTGAGATAGTCACATAATCCTACCCCTTTCATGACGAGGGGAAGGGGTGTTCAGTCCCGATAGATTCGGGTTCATCAACCTAAGCAAGGCTGGCAGGATTCGCGGTAGTTGAAGAAGAGGAGGACTAAATGATTAAGCACATCCTCGTGCCGTTGGATGGCTCCGAATACGCAGAGAAGGCCCTTTCGGTTGCTGAAGACCTTGCCCGGTCCACGGGCGCACGCTTGAGCCTGCTCACCGTCGTCCTGCGCCTGGGGGCCAAGCTCCCCGGCCAACAACAGATGGAGGAGAACAGCGAGGCCCACGTGCGCCAGTACCTTGATCCCACCCGCAGCAGACTGGCTCAGGACGGGCTGGATGTAAGCGCCTGCGTAGACTTCGGCAACCCTGCCGATGCCATTGCAGACTTTGCCGAACGGCACAACGTTGACCTCATCGTCATGGCGACTCACGGCGTAGGCGCTCGCAGCACCTATGCGCTGGGGAGCGTGGCCCTCAAGGTGCTGCAGATCGCTCCCTGCCCAATCACCATGCTCCGCGTGGTGGAACCAGCTTCAATACGTAGAGTCACGTCCCAGGAACGCCTGGGGAGCAGCCTGTCCGTGGCAGGCTTGCCAGGAGCTGCTACATAGTCCTATCCTAAGCGCCAATGGCAACACAGACCTTCGGGCCTCTACCCCGTGCGACCTTCTCATGAAAGAGGAAAGAAAGGCCGTCATGGGCGCTCCAGCGCTTGCTTCTTCTGCTGAAGGCGGCGATTTGCCGTCTCCAGAGGAGTTGGTACAGCAACTCCTTTCACCTGGTGCGTACCCCCATACCCCCTCGGACGTCCACTTCCTCCAGACGCACGCTTCTTTGCTTTTCATCGCGGGTATCTACGTCTACAAGATCAAACGGGCTGTCAACTACGGTTTCCTGGACTACTCCACGCTGGCCCGGCGCAAGCGGTTCTGCCGGCTGGAGGCAGATCTGAACAGCCCTGCTGCGCCCGGCGTGTACTTGGGCGTAGCCGAGGTGCGCCGCAAGGACGGCAAGCTCTTCATTGCCGATCCAGGCCAGCCGTCGCCGCAAGGCGAGGTGGTGGAGTACGCGGTGAAGATGCGCCGGTTGCCGGTGGAAAGCTCGCTCTCGGCCCTGCTCCGCACCGGGCGCGTGACGGGCGCCGACGCCAGGGGCATAGGCCGCCTAGTGGCGTCCCTCCATGCCCAGGCCAAACGCAGCCCGGCCATTGCCCGAGGCGGCGGCATCGCCACCCTCCGTCGCAACGTGCGCGAGAACTTCCGCCAGACTCTCCCCTACGTAGGTCGCCTTGTCTCCCAAGACGCTTATGCTGACATTGTTGCGTACACCCTGGCATTTCTAGAGACGCGGGCCGGCGTAATGCAGCGCCGCGCCGTGGAAGGGCGCGTGGTAGACGGCCACGGCGACCTGAAGGCGTCCGACATCTACATCGTGAACGGTCAGGTGAAAGTCCTGGACTGCATTGAGTTCAACCGCCGCTTCCGCTACGGTGACGTTGCATCGGACTTGGCCTTCTTGGCCATGGACCTGGACTACCACGGCTGCCCAGATCTGTCCAGCGCCTTCGTACACGCCTACTTGAAGGCGTCCGGCGACGCCGAGGTGATGCAGCTTCTGGGCTTCTTCAAGTGCTACCGCGCCTACGTTCGCGCCAAAGTCAACAGCTTCCTGGTGGATGACCCTGCGCTGACGGCGGAGCGCAGGCAAGAGGCGCTGGAAACGGCCCAAGCCTACTACCGGCTGGCCCACAAGTACGCCCAGGCTTTCCCTCGCCCCGCAGTAATCATCGTGTGCGGCATCATGGGCACGGGCAAGACGACCATAGCAGCGGAGCTGACCCGGCGATGGAATGGGACGCACGTCTCTTCGGACGTTACGCGCAAGGCCCTGGCCGGCCTTGCCCCTACCGAGCACCGCTACGAAGCGTATGGCCAGGGCCTGTACGCCGCCGGCATGTCCCAGCGCACCTACCAGGCCATGCTTGCCCAGGCCAGGGACGCCCTTGGCCGGGGAGACCTGGTGCTCTTGGACGCCACCTACCGAGGGGCGCAGGAGCGGCAAGAGGCGGCCCGCGTGGCTGATGAGGCCAAAGCCCCGCTGTGGATTCTGGAGTGCGTCGCCCCGGAGTCCGTAGTCCGCAGGCGCGTGCTCCAGCGCACCGCATCCGGCGCGTCGGCGTCCGACGCCCGGTGGGAGCTGTACGCCCAGCAGAAGGCGGACTGGCAGCCCATAGGGGACGATGCCCCTGCCGGCCGGCACATCCTGGTAGACACCAGCGGCGTGCTGGAGAAGGTGATGCAGCGCCTCCTGCAAGAGCTGCTCCTGCGCGCCATGCGGGATACCACTGAGACGGACGCGCCTGTGCGCCTCACAGGGTCCTATCCAAGGTAGGGCAAATTGCTTCCAGCCACCTCTGGCGTAGCTACTCAGCGCCCAGCGACGGCGACTGGTAGAAGTACAGCCCCGTGCCGTCCAGGCGCTGGCCGGTGAACTGCTTGTCCGTGCCCAGCACGCCGGTGGCGGCTGCTACCTGGCATCACCGCTTCCGTAGGTGGAGGTAATCAATCCCCTTCGTGGAGTAATCAGTGGGTTCTTCCATGGGTAGGAAGCGGAAATTGGTGAACCCGTGTTCTCCGGCCAAAAGGAGCACTTTCCCCGTGCAGAATATCACCCTTGGATACTGCTCATGATCGCGGAATAGGTCGCTGCCGTCCCACGAACCCGGCTTCATCACGAACCGATGGAGCACCGACGGCTCTACTACGACGTGGTGGCACTCACAGCGATGCAGCACTACCCCTCCACTTGCGGGTATGTCTATCTCGCACCGGCCATCAAGCTCAATCCGGAAGTACCGCGGTGGGGTCACGTCAAGAAGCCTTTTCGAGTGGACCTCAGCTATCCCAACTGGGTACGCTTGAAAGCTGCCTGTGGTGGCACGCCGCCAGACATCGGCAACCCGCTCCGTTACGATCAGAAAGGGATACGCCCCACATCCGAGCATATCCGGATACTTGGTACCGCCCTCGACAATGACATCAAACGCCCCGACCGGAAACTGGTCTACACCACCACGAGGACACCGACATCGGTGGATGTCCGATCGTGGGAGTATGCTTGCTGCCCACGTGAACCCCCGAGTGAATGAGGAATTGTTTCCTAGGCGAAAGTACTTGGCAATCATGGGTTGCTCGCAGGGAAATTAGGATCGTTCAATAGTCTCTCCAATTCTCTGAGCACGTCATCCGCGCTCGCTCCTCTGTTTTGGCTAATATAGTCCTCCCATGCCTGCTCGTATTCCTTGCTCCACTGTTGATGTGGCCCGCCGTTGCCTTTGCTCGATCCCTCCACCCACCGGCCAAAGCGAGTGTCGTTCACATCCAGGCCTTTTTCAGCAAACCAGTCCCTGAACTTCCACGGCAAATTGTGATGCGCTTCAGGATTGCGCAGCCCCTCGGGTGCCTTGTCACCTGCTTTCTCCATGGCCTTGCGCAACCCGTTGCGGTCCGTGGGCGCTTTGATTGCGCCATTCCCACCGTTGCGATTAGGGTCTAGCTCAGGTCCTCGGTTCGGCGGAGGGCTGGCGGTGATGGAAATATCGAAAAGAAGCGAGTCAAGCGCGTGTTGGGCATTGGCCCGCGCATCCTTTCTTTGATCGGAAATCCACCAGGCCGTTACATATGCGCCGGTGGCAACGGTAAGAGCCACCACCCCATAGGCAACAGGTACGCATAAGACGACAAAGCAGTGCCCGCTCGGGTCGGTATACTTGGGTGGGTTATTCCGAACGTAGCTGTACCGGTTCAGGTCCTGCGGGTTGGTAGGGTCTGGGACAATGGTATCCGGGCTGATGAACCGACCTATGCCCGCATCGTAGTACCGGGCGTTGTAGAAGTACAGGCCCGTCTCGCCGCTCAGCCGCTGGCCGGTGAACTACTTGTCCGTGTTCAGGACGCCGCTGGCGGCGTGTGGCCTCCGCGGCCTGGCGGCGCGGACGATGCGACGGGCCGCGCCCAGTTCGGCGCCGGCTACTACCCTGCCGGCGTCCTGCACGGCAGGGTGCTGCGCAGCCCCAACGCCCCGCCTGCGATGCCCTTACCGCAGGGGCATCCTGCCCTGTCGGAACGCTCAGCCTTCAACCATCAGGCCCAGGAATGATAGAAGACCCTTTCCATAGCCCTGCAATCATAAAACCCCTCCTCCAATCTGCGGCCCAGATTGGCGAAGACCATACAGAAACACCATCATCTCCAATCAAACGCCTCCACGTACCATCTGCTATCATAGGCATGTCCGGTTGCCGTATGCTCTATGCCCTAAGCTCTATGCTCTAGGAGTACGCCATGACCACGTCGCCCTTCCCCAGCCTCCGCCTGCGCCGCCTGCGCCGCACCGAGGCCATGCGCTCCATGGTGCGCGAGACGCCCCTATCGCCGTCCGGCTTCATCTACCCGCTGTTCGTCGTCCACGGGCGCGGCGTCAAGGACCCCATTCTGCCCATGCCCGGCTGCTTCCAGTTCTCCCTTGACCAGCTCCCCGCTGAGGCCGAGGAGATCGCCAGCCTGGGCATCCCCGCCGTGCTGCTCTTCGGCGTGCCCTCCACCAAGGACAGCCTCGGCTCCGAGGCCTACGACCCCGAAGGCATCATCCAGCAGGCCGTCCGCACCATCAAGGAGGCCTCGCCGGACACCCTCGTCGTCACCGACGTCTGCCTGTGCGAGTACACCGACCACGGCCACTGCGGCGTTGTCCTCAACGGCGAGGTGGACAACGACCAGACGCTGGACCTGCTGGCGCGTACCGCCCTCTCCCACGCCCAGGCCGGCGCCGACATGGTGGCCCCTTCCGCCATGATGGACGGCCAGATTCTCGCCATCCGCCACGCCTTGGACGCCAACGGGTATACGAACACCCCCATCATGGCCTACGCCGCCAAGTACTCCTCCGCCTTCTTCGGCCCCTTCCGCGTCGCCGCCGATTCCGCTCCCCAGTTCGGCGACCGCCGCAGCTACCAGATGGACCCGGCCAACGGACGCATGGCTATGCGCGAGGTGGAGCAGGACGTGCAGGAGGGCGCGGACATCATCATGGTCAAGCCTGCCCTGCCCTATCTGGACGTCATTGCCCGCGTCAAGGCCCAGTACGACTATCCCGTGGCCGCCTACAACGTCAGCGGCGAGTACTCCATGCTCAAGGCCGCCGCCGCCAACGGCTGGCTGGACGAGCGCCGCGCTACGCTGGAGGCCCTCACCGCCATCAAACGCGCCGGCGCAGACATCATCATCACCTACCACGCCAAGGAGGCCGCCCGCTGGCTGAAAGAGGGGTAGCGTAGGTGGAAGACAAACCGCTCCGCTTCACACGGCACGCCCGACGCCGTATGCGACTCTACGGCATAGGAAGGGAGCACGTTGAGGCTACCCTGGCGGCCCCTCAGTCCACGACGACTAACGAAGCCAACGGGCGGCTAGAGGCAACAAGAAGGTTCCCAGGCGCATTCAAAGACATGCCCCTCAAAGTGGTCTATGTCATTGAAGAGAGGCAAATAGTGGTCTTGTCCGCGTATCCGCTGAAGCGGACGTATAGGAGGGGGCATGAAGGTTAGCTACGACAAGAAGCGGGATATCGCCTACATCCAGTTCTCTTCAAAGAAGCCGGACGGGGCCATAGAGATAGACGAAGGCGTCGTCCTGGACACCACGGAGCAGAATGAGATTGTAGGCATTGAGGTGTTTGACGCCAGCAAGCGCCTGCCGCTGGATAGCCTGTTCACCTTAGAACCGGCGAGAGCCTAGCCCAGCACCGCTATCGCCGATACCTCTATCAGCAGCTCCGGCATGGCCAGCCCGGAGATAATCAGCAGCGTGCTGGTCGGCGGGTTCTCGGCAAAGAAGGCAATGCGGGCCTCCCGGTACGCAGGGATGTGCTCCCGGCTCACCAGGTAGGTGGTGATGGAGACGATGTCTTCCTTCGCGCCGCCTGCCGCCTTCACCGCAGCCTCCAGGTTGGCAAAGACCTGCTTGGCCTGCGCCCGCGCGTCGCCTGCGCCGACCACCTCGCCCTTGGCGTTTACGGCTATCTGCCCCGCAATGTACACGGTATTGCCCGCCTTCACCACGTGTGAGTAACCGGTAGGCTTAGACAGGGTAGGCGGATTGATGGTCTGCTTGGGCATCGCGTCTCCTTGACAGTGTGGGTGGTCTGCGAAGGGATACTTGGGCGGATGGCAACGGGCAGAGCAGCAGCCCTGCGGTGGGGTTCAGTCCGCAGCGTCGGAGTTATCTTCAACCGCCGACTTTGGCTCAAAGAAGAAGTCTTCCACGGCAAAGTCTTCCAGCGAGCTGTGGCGCATTGGCAGGTCGGGGCGCACCACGTACCGGTTGCGACGGCCTTCCTTGACGATGGTCACGTAGCCGTCCTCGCGGAGGTCGTGCAAAATGCCCGCAACGGTGCGTTCTGCCAAACCCATGTGGTCGGCAATGCGACGGATGGTATCGCCGGGATGCTGGAGGATGTGGAAGAAGACATGGCCATGGTTAGTGAAAAACGTCCAGCCCCGTGGCTTGTTGCTCTGCGGTCTCACAGGAAGCATATTACACGAAATCAAATGCATGCATCAACCCGTCCGGCACATGCGTAGCTGGCGACACCTTGTCGCGGCCTCTGCCTCAGGGCTATGCCTGCCCATAAGCGCACAGGTCGCGCAGGCAGCAGTCTTCACAGACCGGCGTCTTGCGGCAGGCGTCCTTGGCGTGGCGGACTAGGAGGGCATGGTACTCGTTGAAGAGGCCTGCGTCGGCGGGTAGGCTGTCGTGAAACAACGCCTGGTAGCCGGCGTAGGACGTTCGCACGGGGCCGCTGCCAAGGCGCTCCAGGATGCGGCGAGTGTATGCGTCAATGACGAATGACGGGGTGTTCGCGGCGTACACCAGGATATCGTCCGCGGTCTCCTCGCCGATGCCATAGATGGAGAGCAGCTCAGGGCGTAGAACAGCAAGGTCTTGCCCCAGAAAGGCTCCCAGGTCGTCGCCGTAGCGCTCCCCCAGGTGGCCGGCGAAGGCCTTGAGCTTCTTGGTCTTGCCGTTGAAGTAGCCGCTTGGCCGCAGCAATGCGCCAAGCTCCTCGTGGGGCAACGCACGGATGCGCTGAGGGGAAAGGGAATCCGCCGTCTTGAGGTTTGCCAAGGCACGCTCTACGTTCACCCAGGCGGTGTTCTGGGTGAGGATGGCGCCGACGATGACCTCCCAGGGGTCGTGAGCGCCGGGCCACCACCCTTGCGGCCCATACGTCGTCAAGAGACGGCGGTAGACGCCGTCGAGGTGATTGGACAAGGGATGAGGCGGCTGGCCGTTCATGGTTTCCATGCTACGTCATTGTGTCCGACGGGGGAACGTTGCGGGCGCTTGATTGAGTTAGATTGTAGGGTCTACGGCAAACAGAAACCCAGGACTTAAGTCCTGGGTTTCTGTTTGGGGCCGAAAGACAAGGCAAAGCCCCCTTACTCGTATCGCAGGGCATCGGCGGGGTCAATGCGGGCTGCTTGCTGCGCAGGCAAGAAGGTGGTAAGCAGCGAGGCAGCGTAGGCCAGGCCCACCACAATGACAATGTTCCCCCAGGGGATTTCGTACTTCATGCCAGGGAAACTCTCCTGGAAGCTCTTGATGATCTGGGGCGAAAGGCCCATCCCCAGGGCTATGCCCATGAAAATGCCAAGCAGCGCCAGGAAGGAAGACTCGGTCAGGAAGGCCGCTTGCACCATGCTCCGCTGGAATCCCAAGGCCCGCAACATGCCGATCTGATGCCGCCGCTCCACCACGGCGCGCGCGGCAATGACGCCCAGGGCGGCAATGCCGACGACCAGCCCAAGGCCCATAAATCCCTGAAGCAGGTTGTTTATCATCAGGTTCGCGCCCGTATCCTTACGGATCTCATCGGCCAGTACCACTGCTTGCATACCGTGCTCTCGGAAACCTGCCTCCAGGGCTTTGGCGGTCGCATTCACGTCCACGCCGTCATTGGTACGCACCATGTAGGTGATGGAGGGCAACCGCTGCCCAGCCGTGAGATTCGCGGTGTCCTGGGAGGTCACCAGCCCGCCAAGGAGGAAAGCGGTCTGTTCCATGACGCCGATGACTCGTAGGTCGTGCTCCGCCCCGGTGCGCGGGTCGTGAATGGTCAAGTGTACGTCGGGAAGCGTTTTGTCCTCCTGATAAAACCCCTGCAATTGGAGGGGAGGCACCGGACCGCCGACGTTGTAGTTGGTCTTGGAAGGAACCATCCACGCCGCGACGACGGCTGTCCTCGGCTCTTTTTGCAGCGCCTCCCACACGGCCTGGGGCGTTTCGTACCCTGCGGCGGTCATGGCGAAGCCGTAGGTGATGGCCTGGGAAAAACCGGCGTCCACGCCCTGCACGAACAGGTCCTTGAACTCCCCGTCTATGCCGCTTTGCCTGACCTTCACCCCAGCGCCCGAAATGCCGCCGATGGCGGTAATGTCGTCTGCATTCACGCCCGGCGTGCCGGCAAGGGAGGGTCTAAGATCGGCAATGGGGTTTGCATAGCTGGTGGAGGCTTGCACGGTGAACCCGCCGGAGATTTTCTGGGGATCGCCCAGCACGCTTCCAATGGCGTGGGTGATAAAGGCCATGACGACAAGGGTGAACATGACCAGGGAGATCATAGCCAGGGTCATGCCCGTGCGGGACCGGCTGCTCATGGGATAGGCGATAGCGACGCGCAGCACGGGGGTGAGACCTTTGATGCGCCCAAAGACCGACACCATTGCCCACAACAGCACGTTGGCGTTGTACACCACCGCCCAGACTGCGCCCAGCACGATCATAATGCCGGAAAGGAAGAACATCTCTATGCCGGCCTTGAACTTGGGCAGGACGGGTTCAAGCAATGTTCCTGCATAGAGCCACCATAACACTAGGCCGGCGCCCGCGATGGTGAAGGCCCAGCGGTCGGCGAGTCCAAAACGGCGGGCAAGCAGAGGTACGCCGATGATGATGAGCGACGCACCCAGATCAAAAGGCGCGGCTTGCTCGCCGTTCAGGCCCGACACAAGGGAAAGCGCGCCCAGTGCGATGACCAGTACCGGCAGCACCAGGCCCCATAAGCTGCGACGGCTCCGGGGAGGCTCGGGCAGCTCGCGCACGGCGCGGACGATGTTGAGCCGGCTGACCCGCCACGATGACACCAGGACGATGGCGAAGGTCAATACCATGCCCATGGTGTAAGCGATGACGACGCTGCGCCAGTTGAAGGAGTAGGTGAGGGTAAAGTCAAACTCGCTAAAGGCGACCATGATGATGCGCACCATGACCCAACCGACCGCCAGGCCGAGCAGGCTTCCCACCGCCGCCGCCAGCAGACTGTACATGGCCCCTTCAAAGGCAAACATGCGGATGAGGTGCCCCCGCTGCATGCCCACGGCCCGGGCAATGCCCAGCTCTCGCTGCCGCTCGGCGGCCAGCATGATGAAGATGAGGAAGATGAGCAGAACGCCCGCGGCGATGGAAAACTGGCCGAAGAGCAGGAAAACGGTGGCGAAGGAGTTGCCGGCTTCATCGGCTTGCTTCAGTCGCTCCTGCTTCAAGGGATTGACCTTCAAGCCCGATCCTTCCAAGAGCGGTTTTAACGCGCTCACCACGGCGTCGGTGTGCTCTGCACCCTTAATCTCGTCCCCCGTGTTGTTGATGAGGATGCCGTTGATCTTGCCCTGATTGCCGGTAATCGTCTGCACCTGTGCCAGGGGCAGCACCAGGGAAAGCTCGGTGGCAGGGTGAGCGCCCTCGGCGTAGACGCCCCGCACTTGCAAGGCGGTTGGCTTTGCCCCCAGGTAGAGGTTGAGCGTATGGCCGGCTTTGGCGTCCAGGGACTTTGATAGCTCGGCGCTGACGTATGCCTCACCCTCGGCGAGGTCCGCCACGGCGAACAGTTCCCCTTTTTCGTCCAGCAACGGCCCGACCCCGGACATGGCGGCGGCGTCTACGCCCAGCACGTTCACTCGCGGCTCGCTTAGCCCGGACGCAACGTCTATGACGGGCGCAGCCTCTTGAGCGATGGGGGCGACGCCTTCCACAAGCGGCGACTGCGCCAGGGCAGCTTGCACTTTGCTGAACAGGGCGGCGTCAAAATAGGGACGGTGTCCAGCGGCATTCAGTTGTTCGGGGAGCACCACTTCGTCAACCTGCCCCATTGCGCGGATGAAGTTGACACGAATGGAGTGGGTCAGGGTATCGCCGGTGGCCAGGGAGGCGGAAAAAAGCACGGTCGCCAGCATGAGACCAAGGACCACCAGGACGGTCTGGGCGCGCCGGCGCGGGATGTTGCGCACGCCCATCTTAAAGACGACGGGGTTCCGCAGGGCCTGGTAGGCCATGACGAGCACACCCAAGCCGAAGACGATGAGCAGGCCAACCATCAGTTGTCCGACGGGGAGTCCAAACAGTTTTTCCACAGGCTACTCCTTGCCTAGGGGCGCACACGTTGATGCACCCTTGCGGAACGGTGGCCAGACGCTTCATGAAGGGATCGCAAGGTTCTTGCTTGGACAATAGATAAGTGCTGTTCCCCGTGACGCACGGCCTTGAATCTGGTGGACCATACCTCAATAAAGAGGGAGTCTACCATGCAAACCTTCTCCATCCGAGACTTTGAAGCCCAATTCTCTGACGATGCTACTTGTCTTGACTGGCTTTTCAAGGCCCGCTGGCCGGAAGGCGTCCCTTGCCCCAAGTGCCAGGGTATCACTCCCCATTATCGCCTGACTGGTCGCCCAGCCTTTACATGCGGTATATGCGGTTCCCACGTCTATCCAATGGCGGGGACCATCTTCCAGGACTCACGGACTTCCCTTCGCATGTGGTTCAAAGCCGTAGCAATGATGGCAGTCACCCGTTGCGGTATTTCCTCTCGTCAGCTTAGAAGGGACTTGGGCGTCACTGTCAAGACGGGCTATCGCATATGGTATCAGATTCGGCAAATCCTTACCGAGCACATGGGATCGCTATTAGGGATTGTGGAAGCTGACGAAACCTACGTAGGTGGGAACTTCAAGAACAAACATGCCAACAAGCGGGACGGGAAGCGCTGGCCCTTGGCGGCGGCGTCACCGGCGACCTGACTGGTTTCGTGGCGGCAACGTACAATCGCGGCATGAACTTCGTGCAGTCCCCCACCAGCGTTGCCGCTATGGTGGACGCCTCCATCGGCGGCAAGACGGCGGTCGACCTTCCCTACGCCAAGAACCTGGTGGGCGCTTTCTACCAGCCGCGCATGGTGGTGGCCGACGTCGCCGCCATGCGCACGCTCCCCAAACGCGAGACTATGGAGGGGTGGGCCGAGGCCATCAAGCACGGCCTCATCCTGGACGCCGGCCTGTTCGCTACTTTTGAGGACCGGGCCGACGCCATCCTGGACTTGCAGCCGGAGCTTACGACCAGCGTGATCCGGCGCAGCATGGCTATAAAGGCCAACGTGGTGTCCCAGGACGAACGGGAGACCAAAGGCGTGCGCGTGCTGCTGAACTACGGTCATACCATCGGCCACGGGCTGGAGGCGGCCACCGCCTACGGCGCGTACCTGCACGGCGAGGCGGTGTCCATCGGCATGATGGGCGCTGTGACCATCGGCATCCGCATGGGGGTGACGCCGCCATCCTTGTTGGACCGGCAAACCGCCGTGCTGCGAAAGTTCAATCTCCCCATGTTCTGCCCCGGCGTTGACCTGCACCGCGTAGAGGCGGCCATGTCCCTGGACAAGAAGGCCGTCGGCTCAGGGCTGCGCTGGGTGCTTCTGCAGGAGGTGGGCCGCGCCACGACCCGCACCGACGTGCCGCTGGAGATGGCGCAGCGCGTGCTGCGGGAGCTGGTGCGCTAGGGCGGTAGGTGCAGACAAGGGCGCGGGCGCGGCACGGACGTCCTTATGAGCGGCGCTGGCGTGTTCGGTTGATGGTACGTAGGGACACGATATATCGCGCCCCTACGGGTGTGTGGGCCAACGGGAAGGCCCGAATCCCGCACGCGCGGGATTCGGGCCTTTGTATTGAGAAGCGGCATAGCGACTATTCGCTGGCTGCCGCCTTATTGCGGTCCGGGCAGGCCGGACATCTGGTTGGGATAACGTAGATTAAAGCCTCCGGCTACTTCCGCTTCATGGCGGGATTGCGGCGCAGGAAGGGAGGCAGGTCCAGCTCCTCCTGCTTTGGCTCCCCCTTCACGCCGGACAGTTCCAGCCCGGAGAGCAGCAACTGGTCGTCGCGGATTGCGGCTTCCACCGCGGGGAATCCGGTGGCGATAATGGTCACGCGGACCTCGTCCTCCAGGGTTGGGTCCTTGGACATGCCGAAGATGATGTTGGCATCCGGGTCCGCCACGCCCTCCACCATCTCCGCAGCCTTGTGGACTTCGTTCAGTGTCAGGTCGGCCCCGCCGGAGATACTCAGCAGAATGCCCTTGGCGCCGTTGATCTGTACGTCCAGCAGCGGGCTTTCCACGGCAGCACGCGCCGCCTCCACCGCGCGGTTCTCTCCGGAGGCCATGCCCACGGCCATCCACGCGGTGCCTGCGCCGCCCAGGATAGTCTTCACATCGGCAAAGTCCAGGTTGATCTCGCCGGCCATGGTCACCAACTGGGCGATGGCCTGCACGCCCTGGCGCAGCACTTCGTCCGCCAGGCGGAAGGCTTCGTCGGTGGTCAGGTCGGCGCGGGCCAAGTCCAGCAGCCGGTCGTTGGGGATGACCAGCACGGAGTCGGCCTTCTCCTTCATTTTCTGGATGCCGTCCTCAGCCTGCTTGCGGCGCTTGTGGCCCTCAAACTGGAAGGGCTTGGTCACCACGCCCAGCGTCAGCGCGCCGGTCTCCTTGGCGATCTCCGTGATCACCGGGGCTGCGCCGGTGCCGGTGCCGCCGCCCATACCCGCCGCCACAAAGACCATGTCTGCGCCCCGGAGCAGCTCATAGATCTCGTCCCGGTTCTCCTCTGCCGCCTCGCGCCCCAGGTCTGGCTGGCCGCCTGCGCCCAGGCCGCGGGTCAGTTTCTCGCCGATGGGCATCTTGTGGGGAACATCCAGGCGCGTCAAATGTTGGACGTCCGTATTGACGCAGATGTATTCCACGCCCGGAATGGGGTTGACCTTATACATGCGGTTTACCGCATTGGAACCACCACCGCCCACGCCAATGACCTTGATGACCGTTTTGCCGGCGTGTCCGTTTTCGCTCTCGTAACTCATGCCGCTCCTTCGCTCTTAGAACTAGGTGTATGCCCGCCGCGTGCCCAAGACCTGGGCAAGCAAATGCAACCAGTGTTTGCCTTTGGCGTAGTTCGCGTTGCTGTTCGCATGGCTCTTGTAGACCTGCTGCTCCACCGGGTGGTGAATGCTCCACAACAGAATGCCCACGCTGGTGCTGTAGGAAGCGCTCTTCAGCGATGCAGGAAGGCCCAGAATGTCCCTTGGCTGTGCAATGCGCACTAGCCCGGGGAAGTACTCGTGGGTCAACTGCTCCCACCCTGGCAGGTTTGCTCCACCTCCGGTAAAAACTATGCCGCCAGGAGGCATGACCTCCAGCCCGGCCTGCTTGACTCTTAGCCGGATGAGCCGCAGCAGTTCTACGGCCCTGTCGTTGAGAAACCGGCACATGTCCCGCCGGCGCACCTGATGAGCAGGTTCGCCGTGCTTCTCAGGAAACTCCACCCCCTCGTCTTCTTCCACCTCGTCGGCAATCAGATGGCCGAACTTCACCTTGGCCGCTTCCGCAATGTCGTAGGGCAGACCCAGAGCCATGGAGAGATCGTTGGTGAACTGGTAGCCGGCCACCGGCAGCGCCGACGTGTAGGTCATCACCCCGTGCTGAAAGATGGCGATGTCGCTGGTCCCCCCGCCGATGTCCACCAGAACGACGCCCATCTCGCGCTCATCGCCGGTCAGCACCGCCTCTGCGCTGGCAAGCGGCTCCAGCACCATGCCTTGCACCGCTATGCCGGCCCCCTCTACCGCCAGCACCACGTTTTCCATTGAGGCTACTTCACCGATGACGGAGTGGGAATCTGCCGTAAGCTCTCGTCCCTTGAGTCCCAGGGGGTTCCGGACGCTGTCGGCTGAGTCCACGCGATAGGAGATGGGCAGGACGTGAAGCAACGCCTGGTGCTCTTCCACCGAGGGACGGGAGAGGTCCATGGCGCACTGCATGTCCCGCCGCGTGACCACGTCCTCCGCCAGCCCGTCCAGTCTATGGATGGCTCCGGTAGTACGCCTGCTCACAATGTGGCTGCCGGTGACGCCGACGTAGGCCCCGTACACAGGCGCATCCACGCCAAGATGGGCGGTGGCTTTGCTCCAGCTCTTCCGCACGGCTTCGCTAACCGCTTCCATGTCCACCACCAGCGCCTTGTGCATCCCCTGAGTACGGGCAACCCCAACGCCGAGCACCTCTATGCCACCGTGCGGGTCAACGCGGGCGATGAGGGTACACACTTTGGTGGTGCCCACGTCAATGGCGGCGTACAAACGCCCGGTGGTTGACGACATCGGCGTCTGCTTCTGCTCCACTGCCCTGCTACTAATCGCCTTCATACCCGTTATATCCTCAAATGGGCCTGGTGGTGTCATCCCCCAAAGGGGTCTTGCTCAAAAGTCCTCTTCTGCCTTACTCCCTGGCCCCCTCGCCTTCGGCGGAGGGAAAGGAGGTGTATATGGGGGACACCCCCACACCCCCGGCGTCCCGATGCCATCGGGACTGCACCTTTCTGACTTTTGGAACAAAGTCCACAAAAGGCTGACGAGCAAGGCCGTAGCCTTCGCCCTGATAAGTCCCGCCGTCGTTATAGCGCGACGCACGCCCTCAGTTTGGCGCTGCGCGCCCTGGGATTCTTTGCCACCTCTTCCGCCGAGGGCCTGACCACCTTTTTGGTCAGGATGCGCAGCCTGGCCTTGTGCCCGCAAATGCAAAGGGCCTGCTCCGGAGGGCAAATGCAATCTCGGGACTCCCGGCGCATGAACTCCTTGACCGCCGCATCCTCCAAGGAGTGGTAGGCCAGCACCACCAGCCGCCCACCCGGTCGCAAGACATCCAGCGCGCCTTCCAGCCCTTGTTCCAGGTTCTGAATGTCCCCGTTTGTTTCCATTCGGATCGCTTGAAAGGTGCGGGTTGCAGGGTGCATCCGCTGCCCCCTCCTGGGCGCCACGCTTTCTACCAAGGCTGCCAGCTCCATCGCCGTCCCTATGGGCCTTCGTTGCACGATGGCCCTGGCGATGCGGCGCGCCTGGGGTTCCTCCCCGTACCTGAAAAGAATCCTGACCAGGTCCGCCTCGGCATAGGTGTTCACCACGTCCGCCGCTGTCAGCTCCTGGTCCGCCCCCAGGCGCATGTCCAGGGCAGCTTCATCTCTAAAACTGAAGCCGCGCCGCGCCGTGTCCAACTGGTAGCTGGACAAGCCCAAGTCCAGCAGCACCCCATCCACCTGAGCGAACCCCTGAGCCTTCACCGCTTCCGCCATGTCGGCGAAGTTCGTCTGCACCAGCGCCACCCGCTGGCCGTAGTCCTGCAACCGCTGCCGTGCTCTGCCGATGGCCTCTCCATCGGCGTCCAATCCCAGTACGTATCCTTGGGGTCCCACGGCCTCCAACATAGCCAGGGTGTGCCCGCCGTCCCCCAGTGTTCCGTCTACACAGCGCCCGCCCGCCGGCAGTTCCAGGAAGTCCATGACCTCCCGCACCATGACGGGACTGTGGAACCCACCAGGAGGTTCACGAGGATTCAAACCGAAGGAGCCTCCTAAGCGCCCGTGTGTGTTTCAGTAATTACTCTTATTCTTACTGGGGGCTTGGCGTGCATTTTACAGGAACACATGGCCTGCGTGTCAAGGGGTAAAAAGGGGAGTTTTAGATATTTCAGTAAAAATTCCTAAACATTAGTACCTTCGGACTTCATCAACAAGCCTAATTTGAAGATTAGTATGTCTGTTCTGTTCTAGAAGTTGCACGCCGGAATAGGAACACGTGTTTCAAATCACTTGAATGGCGGGGTCACTGTAGAATTGAGAAATACTACTATGCGCAGCGCGTAATGAGTCCGGCATCACAAGGAGTAAGGGGGTTTGTGCATCGTTTGGAGGAGCCGGCGTCATCTTATACTTTTTCTGTGCTATGATGTGTGCGCTATGCCTACACTCGGCATCCTCACCAGCAGCGATCTCGGCTCCCGAGGCCAGCGCGAAGACACCAGTGGCCCGCGCATCCGCGAGTTGCTGACGCCCCTGGGTTTTGCAGTGGTGCGCTACGAAATCGTGCCCGACGAGCGCGCCATCCTGGAGGACCGCCTGCGCCGGTGGTCGGACGACGATAAGCTGGACATGATCGTTACGACCGGGGGCACGGGCCTCACGGACCGCGACGTGATGCCCGAGGCGACCCGCGCCGTCATCCAGCGTGAAGTCCCCGGCATCGCCGAGGCCATGCGGATGCAGTCCTTGAAGAGCACCCCCATGGCGATGATCAGCCGGGCAGTGGCGGGCACGCGCGGACGCACCCTCATTATCAATCTGCCGGGCAGTCCTCGCGGGGTGCAAGAGTGCCTGGAAGTCCTCCTGCCTGTAATCCCCCACGCCCTGGACATGCTCAAGGCCCAGCCTCCTGCCCACCAAGGATGACAGGAGGCATTTCGTTTGTTCGGATTCTTCCCGTTCCCTTGCTCTGATTGGATGCGGGCAGCGCGCTTTGACCGAGCATCGCTGCCCGCATTCCTTTGCTTGTGAAGGTCGTAGCATCCGATAAACGGCTTCACTTCAAGCCACCACCTTCAGGGTGCGGTGGCATCAACCTCAAAATAGACATAACATGATACCCTGTGCATTGGACAACAACTTCCACCCTTGCTCATCTACTTTGATGGCCGGGCCGCTTTTCAAGGAGAATTGCATTGCTGCAGCTACCAGTGCTAGGGAAAAGGCGGTCGGTTTTCTACGGGTGGGTCATTGTCGCGGTGGGGACCGTAGTCCAGACGATTGGCAGCGGAGTTGGCGGGCAGGGGCTGGGAGCGTTTCTGGTCCCGATGGAAAAAGAGTTCGGGTGGAGCAAGACGGCTCTTTCTGCGGGACGCTCGCTGATGCAGTTGGAGAGCGGCCTCCTCGGGCCCATAGAGGGATTCCTTGTTGACCGGCTGGGCCCCAGAACGATCATGATCGTAGGGTCGGTGATCTTTGGCCTGGGCCTGGTGCTCGTCGGTTTGACTAACTCCCTGTGGTCGTATTACGGCGCCTACGTCGTGCTCGCCATAGGGGCAAGCCTTTCCGGCACCATCGCCCTCTTCGTCGCCGTCAACAACTGGTTCCGGCGGAAGCGGACATTGGCCATGGCGCTTACGCAGACGGGAAACGGTTTTGCGGGAATCCTCGTCATCCCACTGTTGCTGTTAGTCCTTTCCACCTACGGATGGCGCACCGCCGCCATCGCCTCAGGAGTGACCGTCTGGGTGGTCTGCATCCCTCTGGCTTTTCTGATGCGTAGCGCCCCGGAACCCTATGGGGCCTTTCCGGACGGCGCCGCTTCTGCCGACCCGCCCTTAGAGCGCGCCGGCAAGCGCACGAAGCAAGCCGCTGGGCCCACCGTAGACTTCACCCTCAAAGAGGCGATGAGGACCCGTAGCTTCTGGTTCATCGGCCTGGGCCACGGCATGGCGGTGATGATTATCTCTGCGGTGACGGTTCACCAGTTCGCACATGCGGAGGAGGGCGTGGGCCTTACCGCTGCCGAGATTGGGCTTATGGTGGGGGTCATGGGCGTGGCAACGGTGGTCGGACGCATCCTTGGCGGCATCCTGGGGGACCAGCACGACATGCGCTATTTGGCCACAGGCTGCATGGTGGGGACATCCATTGCCCTGGTCATTTTTGCGCTGGCAACAGTCTTGTGGCAGGTACTGCTCTTCGCCGTGCTGTACGGCGTTTTTTGGGGCATGCGCGGGCCTATGATGAGCTCCATTCGCGGCCAATACTTCGGGCGGACATCCTTCGGCGCCATATCAGGCACGTCGTCCATCCTCACCACGGCCTGCTCTATGGTAGGCCCGCTCCTAGCGGGCTACATGGCAGACCTTCGCGGCAACTATGTGGATGGGTTCCTTATCCTGGCCACCATCAGCGGCTTTGGCTGTATTTTCTTCCTCTTGACCAAACGGCCCGCTCCGCCCGTGCGTACCCAGACTCCAACGCCTGCCTAATCGGACGTGGGCAGGGAAACCCTGCACAAAAAGTTCTCCAAAAGTCCTTTTTGGCCTTACCCTCTAGCCTCTCCACCGAAGGCGAGGAGAGAGAAATGTATCTTCCCGATGCCATCGGGACAGCCCCCCGGCGTCCTTCAACTGAAGGGCTGCACCCTTCTGACTTTTGAGGCAACGCCCATCAAGGGAGAGGGGTTCTAAGGGAAACGCAACGGGCCGACGAAGTCGGCCCGTTGCGTTTCCCTTGTCTTGCCCTAAAATGGGGAGCATCTATTATCCAGAAGGAATCTGAGCCTCCTGGTTGCCGTAGTCTTCGTGGGTGTCCCAGGCGGCCATGGCGGCTGCAGCGAAGAGCAGTCCCAAGAACTCCTTGCTCGGTTCGTCCAGGTCCTCAAAGCCCTCGGCGGATTGCCGGAAGCGGCCCGCCATCTCTGCAAACTGCGGGTCTTCCAGGGCCAGCCATTGCGGAGTGCGCACCATCTCCAAGCGGTTCTTCAAGCAGTCCAAAAAAATGAGGAAGAACCGCTGGTCTAAGGCTCTGGGGAACAGACGTTTCTCCATTGCACCAACTGTAGCTTCCTTTGCATGTGGCGTCAACGTGGTTGGCGGGCAAAAACACCCATTTCTGCATAGCTTGCCCCTTTGTCCCAGATCCATGGATGTCCGTAGGTGGGCACTTGCGGTTATTCCAAAATCATGTGCTGAAGTTGGTTAGCCTTTCACCCTCACCCTGTCCTCTCCCGTCAAGGGGGCCTTGCCTTAAAAGTCCTTTTCCGCCTTGCCCCCTGGCCCCCTCGCCTTCGGCGGGGGGGAAGAAAATATATCTGGGGGACACCCCCAGACCCCCGACAGGAAACGCAGTTTCCTGTACCTTCCTGACTTTTGAGGCAACGCTCGTCAAGAGAGAGGAAGAGGTGTGTGTGGGAGTCCCGATTTCATCGGGACTCCCACACAGAGGTACAAAGGTAACGATGCTTTTGTGGACAATGATAAACATCTTTGTCGTGAGAGTTCAGCGATATTGGGATAGGTTCCTGAACACAGCACCACCGATTGCCCGACACGACGCCATGGCGCGGCGGCTGGCCCTATGGCGGGGCTTCGGCGGCGGCAGATGCCTGGCGCGTTTGTGCAGCTAACAAATAAGGTGGGGGCACTTTTGCAAGAGGAGATGATCCGATTTCGCGTCGGATTTCGTCGGAAGGAGGACTATTGCCCATCGGCGGGTTCTGCTATACTCTACAAAATCTCTCAGGAGGCTGGCGAAGCTATGGCGACTCCTCGTTTCAAAGAGGTACGGCGCGCGCTCGGCTTTGAAGACGTAGCTATTGTCCCCGGGGATGTGACCATCAACCCGGACCAGACGGACATTGGCATGAACATTAACGGCTGTCATTTTGACATCCCCGTTATGGCATCGGCTATGGACGCCGTCGTGTCGCCAAGATTCGCCGTGCTCATGGGCAAGGCGGGCGGCCTGGGCGTTATGAACCTGGAGGGCGTGTACGCTCGGTACGACGACCCTCAGGCGGTGATTGACCAGATCGCCGAGACCCCGGCAGAGCACACGACGGAAGTCTTGCAGAAGTTCTACATGGAGCCGATCAAGGACCGCCTTATCGGCAAGCGTGTGGAAGAGATCAAAGGCGCGGGCGTGACCTGCGCCGTTTCTATTACTCCCCAGAACGCCAAGCGGTTTGCAGCGGTGGCGGTGGAAGCGGGAGCCGACATCATTGTCGTACAGTCCACCGTGACCACGGCCAGGCATATCTCCAAGAGCTATCACGGCCTGGTGTTCTCCGAGTTCACGGGGCAGATCAACGTGCCGGTCATCGTGGGCAACTGCGTGACCTACAGCGCGGCCCTGGAACTGATGGAGACGGGCGTTGACGGACTCTTGATCGGCGTAGGCCCCGGCGCTGCCTGCACGACCCGTGAAGTGACCGGCGTGGGTGTCCCGCAGATCACGGCGACCATGGACTGCGCCGCTGCACGGGAAGAATACCTCCGCCGCACGGGCAAGTACGTGTCCATTATCACCGACGGCGGCATACGCACCGGCGGCGATCTGTGCAAGTCCATTGTGGCAGGCGCTGACGGCGTGATGATCGGCACCCCCTTTGCCCAGACGGTGGAAGCGCCGGCCAAGGGCTACAACTGGGGCATGGCCTCGCCGCACCCGGCGCTGCCGCGCGGCACGCGCATCAACGTGGGCGTTAAGAGCAACCTGCAGCAGGTGCTCTTTGGCCCCAGCGCCAGGTCCGATGGCACGCAAAACCTCATGGGCGCGCTGCGCGTGTGCATGGGCATGGTGGGCGCGTTCACCATCCGCGACATGCATCAGGTTGAGATGATTGAGGCCCCGGCCATTGGCACCGAGGGCAAGGTCTTCCAGCTCGCAGGACGCATCTAGCCAGTCTCCTGACAGTTGTAACAAGAGAGGCCAAGGACATAGTCCTTGGCCTCTCTTGTTACACGCGCGTCAGACGAGCGGAGACCCAAGAACAGCCCGCAGGTTAGCCTTGCTGCCCCGGACGGGCCTTACAACCGCTCCCTGCGCCAGGACCAGTTAAGCGATAGTCTCATGCGTACCACGGCCCCAATGAGAGGCGCCACGACGATCCACAAGGCCAGGGTGGTCAGGACGGCCTGCCAGTAGCTGATAGTCTTCACGCCAACGTCCGGGGCAAGGATGCCCCAAAAGAGCATGAGCAACCAGGCGCTGATAAAGAAGCTCACTCCCGTGGCTGGAATTGCGAATATGGCCCACATACCTGCGCTCTCGCTGTTCTTGTATGGCGCACTTGGCGTTTATTGCGCGCCGTTGTCGTTCCCTGTCCCAATCCCCCGTGACTCGGTCGGAATGATAGGTGCATAGGGCCGCCAAAGCAATACCAGCGCCGCTCTCCAAAGGAGGCCGCGACTGTTCGCAACTGACCGGCATCGCCCATTGCAGCTTTCTCCCTCTGAGAAAGCTGCCAACTGCACACGGACAAAGCCCCCGGCGCGCCTAGCCGCCTATGACCGCCTCGGCCTCCATCTCCACCTTCCAGCGAGGGTCCAGCAGTCCGGCCACTAGGATGATTGTAGATGCGGGCCGGATGTTCCCAAAGACCTCGCCGTGGGCGCGTGTGACGCCGTCGGCGTCGGCGCGGTCTGCAATGTACATGCGTGTGCGCACCACGTCGGTCATTGCGGCCCCCGCCTGCTGCAAGGCCACGCGGATGATCTCCAGGCATCGCTTTGCCTGGGCGTAAGGGTCGGGGTCGCAGGAGCCGTCGGGCCAGATGGGGGCTGTGCCGGATACCAGCACGCGGTCGCCCACGCGCACGGCGCGGCTGAAGCCGATTGCCGGCTCATAGGGAGACCCGGAGGAGATGCGTTGTCGTTGCGTCATGGCTTTCTTGATTCCTTCACGAAATCCCGAACGGTCTCCGTGACCTCGGCAGGCCGCTCCTGTGAGAACCAACGGCGGGTAGTGTTTGCTTCTAGGTGATGTTGATGTGTCCTGGCACTAAAGTGCCAGGTTTAGCTTGGGTTAACCCCCGACTTTAGTCGGGGGATTAAATAACACGCTAAAGCAAACAGAACCGGCGGCCCGGCGTGCGTTTTCATAGATGGCGCCACAACGGCCAAGCTCCTTGCACTCCCGACTCCACCGACAGCCGGTGCTCCTTCTTCCTTCAGCAGCTTACCTCTGGAAGGCGCTGTTCCGCAACGGTGGGAAGGCTTTGATAGTTTCGTTCTTCCCTTCCAACGACTACACCGCGTGATAGCGCGCTGGATGAAAGAGGGATCGTGTAAAGGGCACAGATCATGAGCGGGGGCCTTGTTCCACAAGTCGGAGAGGTACAGACGTAGTGTGTTGACAAGCTAGACTGAACAGTGTATACATTAGCCTCATTCCCGCTGTTCTTGTAGAAGCATTGACGACAAGAGGAGTGCTTCTTTCCCTCAGAGCCGCAGCGCCGATATCCGTTAATTCAGCCGCAGGAGGTAGTCGTGTTCCATATATCTGCCCCAAGACTAAGCGCCATCATAGGTATTCTCGGTTCCCTTGGCTTACTCACCGCAGTGGCCTGCGGCACATCGCCGACCCCTACTTCCGTCCCGACCAACACGCCGTCCGCTGTCGCGACCAACACCCCTACGGCTGCCCCGGCTGGCGCTACTCCTACCGCCACAAGTAGCACCAGCGTTGTAGCCTCACCTACCCCAACCGCCACGGCAACCCCCACCCCCGTACCCGGCGAGAAGCCGAAGCGCGGCGGCATCGTCAAGCAGAACACTGAGTCGGACCCGCCCTCCTGGGACGGGCATACGGTTGATTCGTCAGGCTTCTCCATTCACACCATAAAGACCCAGAGCAACCTGCTATGGAATCCCAAGGGCGCGGAGATTGTCCCCGACGCCGCAGAGTCCTACTCCATCTCCGCGGATGGCAAGGTGTGGACGTTCAAGCTCAAGCCCAACGTCAAGTTCCATACCGGGTACACGCCTGCTCATCCCCGCGACGGCACCACCATGACATCCCAGGACGTGAAGTGGAGCCTGCAAAAAATGATGGGCCTGACCACCAATGTACTTTCCGTCCGTTGCGGTTGGATGAAGGAGTTCATAGACATTGACCGTCCAGATAACGGGCTTGAAATCGTGGACGCCCTGACGATCAAGGTTCACCTCGTCCAGGCATTCGCTGGTTTCGCCAACATCCTGGTCGTCAAGCACTGCACCTTGGTGCCTGACGGGGTCAACAGGAAGGACATGGACCTGCGGCCATTTGGCTCTGGACCATACCGTCTCAAGGCTGCTCAGCGAGGCGCTTCGTATCGGTACGAGCGCAATCCGGACTATTATAAGCCTGGCGTTCCCTACTTGGACGAGTACCAACTCCTACTCATGGATGGCACCGCCATCATCCAGACCGCCTTCCTCACGCGCAAGGTAGACGTAAGCTCCGGAAATCCAACGACGGACAACAAGCCTCTTTTTGACGCGAAGGTAAAGTCGGGCGACATCTACATGCAAAAGTACAGCACCGGTTGCCGGCCTGCCGGTATCTACATGAACAAGACAAAGCCGCCATTTAGTGAACTCAAGCTGCGTCAGGCCGTCAACCTCGCGTTGGACCGCCAGGCATGGAGCGATGTCGTCAACGACGGGTACGACTCGCCGACCATCTTCCTGGACACGGGAGGTATGGGCCGGTCCGCGGAGGAGATAATGAAACTCCCCGGGTGGCGCCAACCCCACGATGCCGACGTGGCTGAGGCGAAGAGGATGGTAAAGGAACTGTACCCCAACGGCCTGGACGTAAAGATGATGGTGCGCAATAGCGGCACCTACCCCAGGGGGGCTGAGTTTGCCACCGGCGAGCTCAAGAAGATAGGCATCAACGCTACCATTGAGCTCCAGGATTCCAACATTTCCTTGGAGCGCGCGATTAAGATGGACTACATCATCTGGTCCTACTGGGCTTGCCAGACCACCGGCATTCCTGAGGAACTCTTCGGCAGCTACTTCCGCACCGGCGGCTCCCGGAACTATTACGGCGTCAGCGATCCTAAAATAGACAACGCCTACTATGACATGGCCGCCACCGCCGATCCGGTTTTGCGCAGACAGAAGGCCCTAGCCATGGAACAAGTCGTCCTGGATCAACTACCGGTGGCTCCAGCGCCGGTGACGACGAGCTTCCGCACCGCCTACTCCTACGTGAGGGACATACCCATCTCACTCACGTTCTACAACTGGGACAAGGAAGAGTTGGTATGGCGGAGTGACGTGTAGCAGATCCACGAAAGCACTTTGCTCCACACTGGTTACAGAGCATAGCCAGTGTGGAGCAAAGGAACCACTGGTCAACGCTGCCGCAAGGCTGTACAATCCTGCGGAACACTGGCTGGCACTTCAAGAATCGTCTACTACAAAGGGGACTAATCCGTGGACGTACAAGCCCTTTCGGGAATGAGGGTACTAGACCTAACCCACTTCATAGCCGGCCCGGCATGCACCAAACGTTTGGCTGACTATGGGGCGGATGTCATCAAAGTTGAGCGCCCTGGCGCTGGCGACGGAGCAAGGGCCCTTGGCCCCTTCTATCACGATGACCCGCATCCAGAGAAGAGCGGCCTGTTCCTGTACCTGAACACGAACAAGAAAGGCATCACGCTCAATCTCAAGACCAGCCTGGGGAAAGAAATCCTCTTGGAGTTGGTGAAGAAGTCTGATGTGGTGGTAGAGAGCTTCAGGCCCGGCGTAATGGAGCGCTTGGGACTTGCTTACGAGGACCTGTTGAAGGTAAACCCCAAATTGGTCATGACCTCCATAAGCAACTTTGGTCAGACCGGCCCTTACCGGGACTATGGGATGACGGAGCTTATTGCCTTTGGCATGGGCGGGCCTATGTTCCACAAAGGAGAACCAGATAGGGAGCCTGTGAAGTACGGAGGAACACCCTCCATCTTTCATGCCGGGGCAGTTGCAACCATGGCGACCACCGTTGCATACTACGGCATGAAACGCCACGGCAACGGAGAGTACATAGACGTGGCTATCGTGGACACCCAAATCGGCACTATGGATGGGAGGGTGTCAGCCCTGGTCCAGTATCAGTACAGCGGCAAAAGTGGGACCAGAGGCACTGCCATAGGAGTGGGGCCTGCTGGCGCTGGGTCGGGAATGTTTCCGTGCGCCGATGGGTATGTGCACTTCTACGGCGGCACACGAGTGGAGCGGCAGATCAAGATGATGGGAGATCCGCCCGAGCTCAGGGACCCCAAGTTCATCGACCCAGAAGCTCAGGCTGACCCCTTGGTCAGAGAGGAATACGAGGCCTACTTCCTTTCCTGGCTCATGCAGCATAACAAGAAAGAGATTTTTGACATGGGCCAGAAGACGGGAAACGTCTGTGCCCCCATGTACACCGTTGATGAAGTGCTGGCGGACCCGCAGATCAAGCTAAGGAACTTGTTCGCCGAAGTGGACCACCCCATGACGGGGAAGGTCAAGTATCCCGGTCGGCCCTTTGTCATGGAGGAAAGTCCCTGGGCTGTGTCTCGTCCCGCGCCGCTGCTTGGACAGCACAACAGTGAGGTGTATTCGGAACTGGGATACCGCAAAGAGGACCTAGTCGCGCTCAGACAGAGCAACATCATCTAATTTGACTTCCCTCAAAAGGGGGCATAGTATGGGGAAACTTCCACTAGAAGGAGTCCGCGTGTTGGGAATGACCGTGATTCTCGCGGGTCCCTACGCTGAGATGTTCCTAGCGGACTACGGGGCGGAGGTCATACGGGTAGAGTCCATTCAGCACTTCGCGCCTGGAACCCGCGGGCAGTACGTCTGGCCGCCAAAGGGGGCGTCGGGTTACCCTAAGGATGACCCCGGCAAGCGGCCCTGGAACCGGCATGGCACGTTCAACTCCATGGCGCGCAACAAGATCGGCATGACGGTGGATGTCACCAGGCCCGAAGGCATGGAAGTCTTCAAACAACTGGTGCGAGTGAGCGACGTCTTCATCTCCAACTACGTTCCCAGCGTTCTGGACAGACTGGGAATCACCTATGAAATGCTCAAGAAGGAGAAGCCGGATATCATCTGGGCCAAGATTTCGGGATACGGCGATACTGGGCCTTACCGAAACTACAGAGCCCAGGCCAACGGGATTGGGGCGCTCAGCGGCCACGCTTCCTTTAGGGGATACAGGGACACAGACCCTTCAGAGCTCCCTGGCGATTCAGCGGCGGACCCAGCGGAAGGCATTGCGGCGGTGTTTGCAATCGTGTCTGCGCTGAACTACCGCGACCGCACAGGCAAGGGTCAACAGATAGACATGGCTCTATTTGAAAACTTCGTGACGTACTGCCCGCAGCCATTCATGGACTACTCCATGAATGGCAGGGTAGCAGGAACCTTGGGCAATAGGGACCCTGCAGCCGTCCCTTCCGGCAACTTTCGCTGTTTGGGAAAAGACAATTGGGTAAGCATCAGCGTCTTCAACGATGAGCAGTGGGAGGGGTTCTGTCAGGTCGTAGGTGAGGAATGGGTGCGCGATCCGCGATTCAAGGATCCTTTGAGCAGGCGCAAGCACGAGGATGAGCTGGAGATGCTCGTGGAGTCATGGACCAAAGGCCATGACCACTATGAAGTGATGCACCTTCTGCAAAAGGTGGGGATTCCCGCAGGGCCGGTGTTGACCGATGCGGAGGTCTTCCAAGACCCCCATTTGATGGCGAGAGGCCTCTTTGTAGAGGTTTCCCATAAGGAAGCCGGGACCCACCTGTACCCTGGAGCACTTGCGAGGATGAAAAACGCCCCTCTGTCCGTGAGGCACGCTCCGGTGCGGCTGGGGGAAGATAATGAATATATTTACAAGGAGGTGCTGGGAATCGGCGAAGACGAGTACCAGAAGCTGGTAGAGACAGGGCACATCGGTATGGACTACGCACCAGGTGTGCGGTGACCATTGCAACCCACGGCCAGTCGGATATGTTGTGCAAACAAGTGCTCAATAAGCCCCTGACGCAGGCTAGGATCCACTTGTCCTGAATAACGGGCCATACGGCTTGGCTCAAGTGAGACAAACAAAGGAGCAATCCCCATGCAAAAGACAAAGAACCCCCTGGAGACCCCGCTGACCAAGACGTTTGGTTTGCAGTATCCGATCATATCCTTCGGCCACTGCAGGGACGTGATCGTTGAAATAACAAATGCCGGGGGCATGGGAGTGTTTGGCTGCGCCGGCCTCACTCCCGATGAAATTGACACAGAGCTCAAGTGGATTGAGGATAGGGTGGGGGGCAAGCCTTTTGGGGCAGATGTCATAGTGTCGGGTTCCATGCCTCAGACCGGCACTGTTGAAGACTTCATGGCGCAGATCCCTGAAGGGCACTGGGCCTGGATAGAAAAGGTGCGGAAAGAGTTCAATATCCCGAATACTCGCCTCCCCGACGGCACGGTGATCGGCGGTCGCGTGAGGGAGGAGCGGGCAGGGACGCAGGAGAACGCGAGGAAGCAGCTTGAGGTGCTCCTTGAGCACAGGGTACCACTTTTTGCGTGTGCCCAGGGCAACCCGGCGTTTATCCTTCCTGAAATGCACGCCCACGGGGTAAAGGTACTCGGCCTCATTGGGCTGGTCCGGCAGGCGGTCCGGGAGCACCAGGCTGGGGTAGACTTCATCGTGGCGCACGGCCAGGACGGTGGCGGACATTGTGGGCCCATCGGTTCCTTCACGCTTACGCCCCAAGTAGCAAAGGCATGCGCTGGCACCCCAGTGCTCTTGGGTGGCGGCGTGGGCTGCGGGAGACAGGTGGCTGCTGCTCTGATGCTGGGAGCGGCAGGGGTGTGGACAGGCACGGCTTGGCTGACGTCCAAGGAGCACGACATAGAACCCTGGTACCAGGAAAAGATACTGGCGGCGCGCAGTGAGGACACAGCGCGCACCAACTGGGGCGATGGGGCCTATAGGCGGCATGTTGGGTCAAGGCTTGACGAGAGGTTTCTACAGCCTGACGCACCGCCCATCCTGCCACGTCCTATGCAGGGTATGCTGACCCGGGAGCTGACGCTCCAGATCCATGACAATAAGGTAGAGAATGTCTACTACCCTATGGGGTCTGGGCAGACCGTAGGGTTGCTCACCGAGGTGAAGCCGGCCAGGCAGATCCTGGAAGAGTGGGTGAACGAGTGTCTGGAGGCCTTTGAACAGTACGGTCTTCTGACCTAGCCCAGGTATGGTTGATCAGCCGTCTAGGGCAGGCCTGTGCCTGGCGCAGGCCTGCCTTCTAGGTGTGTGCAATGAGGTTCCTGCATGACAAGTCCTGAACCAAAATACGAGCGGAAATATGGGATGGACGAGTCGCTCAAAGGCCAGTATGCCGAGTGCGATGGCGGCGCATCGCTTCCTGTCGTGCTGCCAAACGGCAAATGGGGGTTGATGCCGGGGAGACAAACGTTTAAGGGAATACTCACAGGAATGTATTTTGACGAAGGCAACCCGCCTTGGCGCTGGTATGAAATGCTGATTTTGCAGGACCGGCCTAGTGACTACCCGGACGAGACGGTGTGGTGTGAGCCAGGGTTCCTCTTCCTGCTTGGCGACGAAGAAGCCGACGCTGGGGCCTGGAAGAAGCTCATGCCGTAACAGACGGAACCAATGCGCTGATTATCATGTCCTCGCAACTGCAAAGTGCAGGACTGTCGTGAGAATACGGAGGAGCTATGCTGAAAATCGCAGTTCTGGTCAAGGAAGTGCCAGACTCTGACATTGTAGACGCCTTTGCCTTTACTGGACGCCTCCAGATAGACCCGGCCACGGTGGACATACGCCGTGAGGGCATTGTCGTAGGGATGAACTCCTACGATGCGCAGGCCGTGGAAGCGGCAATGCGGCTTCGCGACGCAGGAGTGGAGTGCAACGTCAAGGTGCTGTCCGTAGGGAGCGTAGGGCCGGATGTGTTTTTCCGACGGGCCTTCGCGCTCGGCGTTGACGAGGGCTATCATCTGGCGGATAACACATTCAAGGGAGCGGACAACGCGGGGGTCGCCCGCATTCTCGTGGCAGCCATTCGCCACCTTGGTGGCGCGGACCTGGTCTTGTGTGGCCGGCAGGGGACCGACTATGACCAGGGTGTGGTAGGTCCAACCGTGGCGGCTCTTTTGGGAATGCCTTTTGTCTCCACGGCCAAGGATGTGCGGATCGTCTCTACGGGAGTCGCACGGGTGGTCCGTGTAACGCCGGACGGGGACGAAACGGTGGACGCGGAGCTGCCGGCGGTGATAACTGTCAGCAGCGAGTTGGGGACGCCGCGTTATCCAACGAGCATGGCTACTATGGCAGCCAGACGCAAGAAGGCGGTAACCCTCTCCGCAGCAGACATCGGCCTCGGCGGCGATGGAGTCCGTGCGCCAGGGCAGAGACCGCAACGGGTTAGCGCAAGCATTCCGCAGCACGAAAGCTCGTGCCAGTTTCTGGAAGGAAACAGCGCGGCTGAGGTGGCGGCAAAGCTGGCGCAAGCTCTCAGGAGAGACGGCGTCATTTAGCGGATGAAGGCGAGCCGCTCAATCGCTCCGGTCCGATCAGCGCTCTTGGGCGCCCTCTTGAGGAGACCAGAGGAACCAGGCTGTTGCGGCGTTTGAACAGAGGCGGTGGAGCGCCAGTGGCAGGTTTGTAAGCCTAGTAGAACATGTCCTTGGGCGAAGCGCGTGGGAACAATGGGATGCGCCGCCTAAGAAACATCCCGCAAGGGCGATTTTCGTAAAGCCCTTGCCCCCAGAAAGGAACTAGCATGACAGGGAGTAAACCGGTCCTCATAGTTGCACAGAACGAGGGCGGGCGCTTGGCGCCCGTTGTTTTTGAGGCGGCTGCCGCTGCCCGTAGGCTGACGGGCGGCAGTGGGGTGGTAGCAGTGGTAACTGGCCCTCCGGGTACAAAAACGGTGGCGGAAGGATTGTGGGCGGCAGGTGTGGCTGACGTATACGTTGCAGAGCACGCCCTTCTGGCCGAATCTAGGCCGGAGTTACATGCCCGGGCGGCGGCGGTTGCTGTGAGACAGATTGGTCCCTCACTCATCGTCGTGGGCCAGACCTTGTTGGGAAAGGACATGGCTCCCTACTTGGCTGCCTTACTTGAAGCCGGCGTCGTCATGAACGCCCAGGAACTGCGTAGTGACTCCTCTGGAGCTACTGAGATCGTTTGTCCAATATACGGAGGCGCCGTCCAGACGTCGTATCGCATATCGGCGTCGTCTCCAACGGTGGTGGGCTTCCAGCCTGCGGCCAAGAGCACGGCGGAAAAGGCAAGCACCAATCGTGGTAGGATTGTGTCCGTGGACTCAGGACTGGATACGTTCAAGGACAAAGTCAAATCCGTGCAAAGACCTGTCAGGAGTGGACCAAGGCTGGAGGATGCGAAGGTTGTGGTGTCCGGCGGCGTTGGTCTCGGAGACGCCAAGAACTATCGGAGCATAGAGGAGTTGGCGAAAGTGCTGGGCGGACTGCCGGGGGCGTCGCGAGCTGCCGTAGACCTAGGGTATGCCACGCGCGCGCAGCAGGTGGGCCTCACCGGCAGCACGGTCTCACCCGACCTTTATGTTGCCGTAGGAATCTCGGGGGCAAGCCAGCACCTGGCCGGCATGTCTACGTCCAAGGTAATCGTTGCGGTGAACAAGGACCCGAAGGCGAACATATTCCGATACGCCCGCTATGGTGTAACATTGGATTGCCTGGAGTTTCTTCCTGCCTTCATCAACGAGTGTCGCAAGCTGAAGGGCGCTTCCTAAGCCTGCAACAAAAACGCCCTTACAGAATGGTGCACCAACACATATGCTGATAGATCTCCACAATCACACCCTACACCTTTCCACGGATAGCGGCCTGTCGTTGGATGCGTTGCTGTCAAGGGCCAAAGAACGCGGCCTTGATGGCGTGTGCTTGACCGAACATAACGCCCTATGGAAAGACATGGCTCGCTTGGAAGATGCCGCGAAACGGCATGGGATCGCCGTGTTCTTGGGCATGGAAGTCAACACCCATTACGGACACACACTGGTCTACGGGGTTCAGAGTTTCCGTAACTCCATGCTCAACTTTGATGAGCTTTGCCGTGTGGTAGAGTCCGAAGGCGGCCTCATGGTTCTGGCCCATCCGCAGTGGGTCGGCGTTGGACGAAAACCGTCAATGGAGATTATCGGGAATCACTTCCACGGCATTGAAGTGCTGAACGGGGAAGTGTCCAACGAAACGAACGACTATGTATCAGCAATGGCCGCCACGTTGGGCAAATTCGGCACAGGTGGTAGCGACGCCCACAGCCCGGCAGCGGTGGGCAAATGTGCCACTCGCTTTGAGAATCCGGTCACAACTACCGAGGAAATGGTGCGGGAAATGCGGGCGGGACGTGTAAGCGCCGTTCGGCTGTCGGCCCCAGGAGTTAACGGAGCGGCGACTGTGAACGGTACCAGCAACGGGCGTCATTAGCGAGCCCAGTTGGCAACGCAAAACGTCCTCATTCCCTCATAGTCGCTACACCTATTATTGCTTAGAGGCTGGCAAACTCGCCCAAGGCGCGGTTTGCCAGCCTCTCTCCTTCTTTCGGGCGCTCCATCTTTTCCATGCACTTGTGTTTCTTCATATCATCCTCACCCAGTAAGCACGGCCACACTGTCCCAATTCGATGCCATCCACCTCTGCCTCCCGTGGGAATACCCTGGGCTGTTCCTTACTCTCCACCACCCTTGAAGTACACCCGATTGGGGTCCACCTCTTCCCGGAGAATTCTGATGTACTCCTCCGACGGTGGCTCCACCTGGGCCAGCCGCTCCGCTACTAGCGGCGTGAACATGGTGTTGTCCAGCACACGTTGCAACGTTGCCCCCGGCATCAGCGCCATGAGCTTCAGCCGCCCGTAGGTCTTGTCTATCTCCATGACGCACAGGTCAGTGACAATGGTGATGTCCTGCTGAGGCGTCGGCAGGCCCGCCTTACGCCGACCATCCGGGCCGTCAATGTATCCGGGGCTGGTGATGTAGTCCACGCGCTCCGGGAAGCGGCGCTTCTCATGCTTGGTGATGATGAGGAGCCGTTTGGAGTGCGACGCCACGTCATTGCCGCCGCCGCTGCCGGGAAAGCGCACGCGCGGCTCCGCGTAGTCGCCGATGACCGTGGAGTTGACGTTGGCATACTGGTCTATCTGCGCCCCTCCGATCATGCCGATGTCTATCAGGCCCCGCTGGAGCACGCAGGCCAGGGCGTCCCGCAGGCTGCCCAGCTTGACTGCGTGGACTTGGATGCGCGGGTCCGACACCGACACCGGCGAGGTCAGCAGCTCCGGGTCTATGATGCCCGTCTCCGCAACGGCGCACAGGTTAGGCGCGTGGCTCTTCTTCGCCAGGGTGATAGCGACGATGGGCATGCCCGTGCCCGCAAGCACGGCCTCGCCGTCCCGGATGTGGCGGCTGGCCTCTATGACCATCAGTTCGTCTGGGGTGTAGTCCTTGGAAAGCAGAGCCACAGGGTTCACTGCAGAACCTCCATCAACCCTCTGAAGTTTCTCGCAACGCGCTCCCAATCCGAGAGCCACTTAAGCACCAATAGAACAAGTGCCATGAAGTGTGTAAGAGTAATCAGTGAGAGAGCAGCTCCTGAAAATGCATTGCTCCAAGAAGTTGCTGGGAGTCCATAACTGATGGTCGGCAATAGTCTATTCAGCAGCACTAGGCACAAAAGAGCCGACATTGAAACAAAAATCCTCAAAAGTTGGCGGGCAAACAATTCTCCAACTAGCCCTTCTTCTATTTCGGAAGAACCAGTCAAAACATTCAGTATGCAAATACCAGTCTCTCGCCACCAGGCCGACCATTCAGAATTACGTGCCAGGTATTGGCTGATTTGGCTTGTGATTTCCTTTCGAAGGCTCATGTAAGTATCAATGTCGGTTCCCAATATAGCAACGCCTTCTCGGGCATCCCAGTTAGGAGGTACTTCAGATAAGCTTGCAGCGACATCGTTGGTTCGAGAGGAGAATCGAGCCAATATTTCATTAATTTGATTGTCCTGTGAACGTGAAGCAGTGCTCATGTTATTGCCAATTATAGTCATTTGGTCTGCTGCACTACGGATAGTCCGATAGCCATTATTGCGTTGATTTCGGGCGTTAACATAGATTCCGGTAAAAACTGAGATGAGGACGGTAACGGCGATGCCAAGAAAGACCAACAAGTCTGACATAAGAGAAGAAAGAGCATCAGAGTCAAAGATTAAAGTATGGTTAGGGTCGCCAGGGCGAATTGGACTTCCTGGACCTCCCCCCAGCACGTATCCTGTGATGCCGATGGGAAGAATCCAAAGGAGGCTCAGGTATAAAAGATTGGTACGGACATTATCCCATCTAAGACGCATTCTCGTGCCTACTCCTGGGTTTTGGGTATCTTGAGGCCTTACATCATCCTGAGCATCGCCTGTCTTAGCGCATGTAGTCTCTTCACGCCGCCGATGCGCTCCAGGTAATCGTCAAAATCCTGGCAGCCCAACACGTAGCTTTCCAGGTACTGCTGGTACTTCTGCCCGCCCTCTCGGGCGCATGCCTGGTAGTAGGTGATGTGGTCGCCGTCATAGTCGTAGGAGCGGTAGACGGAACTCGGGTGGCTTCCAAAGGGCTGCTCCACCACGGCGTTGACGTACAGGTAGGGGATGGCCGTCAGCTCCGGCCGCCGCCGCGTCTCCTCGCTGCTGACAAGCTCCTCGCAGGACACGATGGTCGCCTTGGCGGCGCGCGCCATCTCTACGTCGTGGGCGGTGAACCCCTCTATCATGACGTTGCCCATCTCGTCGGCGCGTTGCGCGTGGATAATCGCCACATCCGGACGGGCAGCGGGCAGTAGGACCACAGGCTCATGCTCACCCCAAGGGCTGTTCATCAGGGCAAAGCCTTCCGCGCCGTCGGGGTGCTTATTGAGGATGTCCGACCCCAGCAGGCTCTTGGTTGGCATGAACGGCAAGCCCATCTCGCCGGCCAGAAAACGCGAGACCATGGCCAAATGGCTGTAGTCCCGGTGTACCAGCTTGCCCGCTTCAATGGCGCGCCGCCATGCAAATGTTGTGCCGAACCGCTCCAGGTTGCCGGTGCCGCACTCGGTGCGTTGCACTAGGCCTGCTCCCACCAGGATGTCCATGGAGATGGAGAGGTTGCACCCCATGATGGTCAGCCCGCCGATGCCCTGGCGGGCGATCTCGTGGGCCAACGCCATGGGGATGCGTCCGATGAGCTGCCCGCCCATGCCGAGCACTGCGCCGGGGAATACGAAACGCTTCACCGCTTCCCGAGCAGTCATCACTTTGGACTGGAGGTTGACAAGCAATAGGGGGCTCCTGCTGCTGAATGCGCCTATGGACGATAACAAGTCGCTCTGAGAGTGTCAATGCGAAAGGCTATTCCACATGACGGGCACTCATGCATATTGTGTTTCCAGTCGGGGGTCTGTCCCGATGGCATCGGGGAAATGCAATCTCTCTCTCCTCCTCCGCCAAGGGCGAGGGGGCCAGGGGGCAAGGCAGAGGAGGACTTTTGGGGCATGACTCCTCAACCGAGACATCACCAAAACAAAGGTGCACAGCGGGCCGTAGATACGCTATGATGTCGCTAACTTCGCCGAGCAAACAGGCTTCCCTATGCAATCAACTATGCCACCCATCAAACTGGCCCCTTCTATCCTTTCCGCAGACTTCGCGCGCCTGGGCGAGGCCGTTGCCGAGGCCACCCGCGCCGGCGTGGACTACATCCACGTAGACGTGATGGACGGGCGCTTCGTGCCGCCCATCACCTTCGGCGCGCAGATGGTGGCGGCGCTACACCGCTGCACGACGCTGCCCCTGGACGTACACCTCATGGTGCAGGAACCGGAGCGCCAGATTCCTCTCTTTGCCGAGGCCGGGGCGAGCATTATGACCATACACGCCGAGGCGTGCCTGCACCTGCACCGCACCATCTACCAGATCAAGGAGTTGGGCGTGAAGGCGGGCGTCACGCTGAACCCGGCAACGGCCCTAGCAGTCGTAGAAGAAGTGCTGCCGGACGTGGACCTGGTGCTGGTCATGTCCGTCAACCCCGGCTACGGGGGGCAGAAGTTCATCCCAGGGGCATTGGACAAGCTGCGCCGCCTGCGAAGTATGCTGGACGCCCGTGGGCTTGCGGCGGAGCTGGAAATAGACGGCGGCGTGAACGACAGCACGGCTGCCGACGTGGTGCGCGCGGGCGCACGGGTGCTGGTGGCAGGCTCTGCCGTGTTCAACCAGCGGGAGAGCGTCCAGCAGGCGGTGGCACGGCTGCGGCGGGCGATTGCGGGAGCAACCAACGAAGGGGTACCCAATGCCTGACTATGATTTGGCCCAGAAAGAAGCTGATGCTCTTCTCGCGATGGGTAAAATCTGCGCTGAGACTCAGGAATACCTGTATCCGCCCATTGGCCAGGCTCTCATCATCCCGTTGGTTTCACAAGATAAGCGGGAGAATTTCTTATTGGATTTAGAGCGTGGCTCTATTAACCTAGAAAAGGGGAAATATCAAACTAGGGCAAGGCAAATAGTCGTTTTGGCACGGCTCTGTTTTGGAGGGCCACCGCACAGGAACCCAGACGGAGAAGAAGTACCACGGCCTCATCTGCACATCTATCGGGAGGGATTTGGCGACAAATGGGCGATTGCTGCACCCTCCGCCATTTTTAGCAATCCAGTAGACCTGTGGCAAACGCTTCATGATTTCATGCGGTATTGTAACATCGTTCAGCCGCCAATCTTTCGGCGAGGACTGATTCCATGACTAACGACTTGAACACGGTAATGGGGAAATACTTTGCCTGGCTTAGGGACAAGACATCATTGCGCCAGTTGGACTCGGATTGGACGGAGATCACTACTCCGTTTCTTGACAGACACAACGATTACATCCAGATATATGTTCAAAGGCACGACAAGGGGTTTCTTCTAACCGATGATGGCTTCACACTACGAGACTTGGAACAATCTGGTTGTAAGCTAGACACCCCAAAACGCCAACAGCTCCTTAAGACGACGTTGGCTGGATTTGGAATTCAGAACCAAAAGACTAGACTAGAGATCGCCGCGTCTGTGGAAAATTTCCCCATGCACAAACATAACTTGATTCAGGCGATCCTAGCTGTAAACGACCTTTTCTACGTGGCTATTCCCATGGTCGCTAGCTTGTTCTACGAGGATGTCAGCCAATGGCTTGATGAAAGCGATGTGCGATTCACGCCTGATGTCCGTTTCGTTGGCAAGAGCGGGTTCGGACAACATTTCCAGTTTGTCATTCCCAAGTCACGCATACAGCCAGAACGCATTATTGAAGCGATTAGCCGGCCTACACGCGCCGAGGCTGAGAACTTCGCTTTTCGGTGGGTGGACACTAAGGACGCACGGCCTTCAGACTCTAAGGCCTACGCCATTCTTAATGACCAAGATCAAAGAATAACCGGCCAGGTAACCGAGGCACTGACCAGCTACGAAATCAAACCCGTTCCCTGGAGCGAACGAGAGGCTGTCAAGCAAGAACTCGCTGCCTGAGGTCTCAAGAGCTTCGATCTCAAACGGAGGCTCATCCCATGCCAGATACACTCCCCCTATCCGGCGTCCGCGTCGTGGACTTTAGCTGGATCATCGCCGGGCCAACGTGCACGCGCATCCTGGCCCTCATGGGCGCGGAGGTGGTGAAGGTGGAGAGCCGGCGCCGCCCTGACCCGACGCGTCGCGGCGGAGGCGGCAACTTTCATTTCCTCACCCAGGCCAAGGAGTCCGTGACGCTGAACCTCAGCACGCCGCGAGGCCTGGAACTGGCCAAGGGAATCATCTCCCAGAGCGACGTGGTCGTAGAGAACTTTGCCACCGGCGTCATTGAGCGCCTGGGCCTGGGCTACGAGGTCGTCCGGCGGCTGCGTCCCGACATCATCATGGTGTCCTCCGCCGGCCTGGGCCACACCGGCCCGGACAAGGACCACGTGGCCTACGGCACGCTGCTGCAGTGCTTCACCGGCTGGAGCGCCCTCACCGGCTTCCCAGACAAGCCCCCGGTCATCGGCGGCGCGTGGGCAGACCCGCTGAACGGCATGATGCAGGCCTTCCTCGTCGCGTCGGCGCTGCACCATCGCGGCCAGACCGGGCTGGGCCAGTACATAGACCTGTCCATGGCGGAAGTAACATCGTCGTTGCTGCCGGAGGCCATGATGGACTATGCCATGAATGGGCGGGTGACGCCGCGCATGGGCAACAAGGACGCGCTGCACTCGCCGTGCGACCTGTACCCCTGCCAGGGCAACGATCAGTGGGTTGCGATTACGGTGACGAACGCGGCGGAGTGGCGCGCCCTGTGCGGCGTTATTGGCAGGCCGGACATGGCCCAGAACCCGGGCATGACCGGGGCCGATGGCCGCGGCGCCTGGAGCGGCGAGATTGACGGCGCTATCCGACGCTGGACCCAGCACACCGATAAGTACGAGGCCATGCGCCAGCTCCAGGCGGCGGGCGTACCCGCTGGCCCGTCACTGCATGGCAACGAGGTGTTCCGTGACCCGCACCTGGAGGCGCGAGGCTTCTTCCACACGCACACCGATAGCCAAGGACGTGAGGTTCGCCTGGAAAGCCTGCCCTGGCAGTTCACGGACGGCCCCAAGCCCGTCAACGCCCCAGCGCCGGACATGGGCCAGCACAACCAGCTTATCCTGGGCGATCTGCTGGGCCTCTCCGCCGTGGAGATAGAGCGTCTGGTGCAGGAGCAGGTGGCGTACTGAGAAATCATGGCTACATTGGATAACAGCCTTATTGGAGGTCCTAAGTTATGAATACCACTCCCTTCGAGAATTTATATCAAACCAAACTCCCTACTTATGAAGGTGCTCAAGGCGTTCTGGTAGCTCACCTGGACGCTATAGTCAAAGGTCTCAACACTCCCAAGCAAGGTAAACCTGCAATTCGTTGCGAGGTCAGAAGCAAGGGAATCAAGTCTGCGAACTCTTTGTTGGCTAAGGCCAAGGAGAAGAATCTCGAAGGGGATCAGATATTCAAGGAGATCCACGACATTGTAAGAGCAACTATCGTTTGCAATAATCTCAATGAGATCGAAACGATAGTTCAGTCCTTAAAGGCCGAAGCGAAGAAACGAAAGTCATTCCGAATCCCGAGATTTATCGCCAAGAAGATCAGAGAAGACGATTGCGTCAACAATCCTCGCGAGAATGGATACCGTGCGTACCATCTACTCCTTGAAGTCGATTGCCCAGGCCATGGCTGGATGGTATCAGAGATTCAGGTAAAGACACTACTTCAAAATTCCTGGGGCGTATTGACTCACGAAGATCATTATAAAAGCGTACAGAAACCGAAGGAAGGGGATGGGACTACTTTCGAAGAGACATTAATCCATGAACTCTTCAAAGCCCTCGGTGACAATCTTGCTGCCACAGATCAGATTGCACAGCAGATTCGCAACGCAATTGTTCGAACGGAGCAAGTCAAGTGGCCAGACGCAGGAGACACAGAGGGAATCGCGTCCACAAGCAACACCGTCAAAGCTTCTAAAGGGAAAGACACTAATGGGAAGCCACTTTTGAAGGACAAGGTGTCGGGACAGCCTATGCCTGCATACCGTGAAGGCCAAACCGTAGCAGGGCTTGTTGTGCACATACCTTTAGAGTACTACGGAGCTATAGTCCAACTTGCCGATGGCACTCAGGGGCTGTGTCATATTTCTGAAATTACGGGTCAATATGTGAATCGCATAGAGGATCATCTTCAAGTGGGAGGAAGCTACGATTTTGTCATCAAGCGCGTCAATGGTTCTAAGTTGGAACTAAGTCGGCTCATATCCAAATACAAAAAAGCATGAACTTAATGATAACCACCGTGTCTTACCCGTTAGGTTATTATCTGAACCTACGGTACTCCCTCCATACCCTCGCCGATCCCGATGGCGGCTACGTCGTTGTCTTTCCGGACCTGCCGGGATGCATGACCCAGGTAGAGACGCTGGAGGAGCTTCCCGCTATGGCGGAGGGCGCTCGCCAGGGTTGGATTGAGACGGAGTACGAACGGGGCAACGACATCCCTTTGCCTTCAATTGCTGAGGAGTACAGCGGCAAGTTCAACCTGCGCATGCCCCGTTCTTTGCACTGCGCCCTGGCGGAAGCCGCCGAAAAGGAAGGCGTCAGCCTGAACCAGTATGTGGTAGCTTTGCTGGCCCGGGGCGACGCACAGGCGCAGGTAGAGCGCCAAGTGCGCGACGCCGTAAAGGGCCTGGGGAGGACATCCCTCTCAGGGAGAAGAAAAGCGGCCGTTCCATGAGAATACGTAGGGGCGTCCCGATGCATCGGGACGCCCCTACGTATTCGTCCTTAATCCGTGGGTCGTTCGGATAGCCCTCCTGGTATCGCCGCTCCCAGGGACCCATTATAGGCACGTATCTGGCTCACCCCCTGGGTGATAGCTTAACATCCCGACTTGTCGGGACTCAGCTTCACTCCCACCACCTCACCCACGGATTAAGGGCCTGCCCGCTATCTTGGAACTGGAGTGGTTCCCCTGCTACACTGGGCTGCGGTGGAGGCCGGAGCGGAGGTACAGCGGGCCACCTACAAAAGCGGTGCTGTTGGAGGCAACATGACCACGGAACGTGAACGATGGCTGGCGATGACATTGGAAGACGCCTTGGAGCCGGACCTGCCCATTTGTGACCCTCACCATCACCTCTGGGACCGGCCCAACGACCATTACGTTCTAGCGGATGTCCTTAGAGACATGGGAGGAGGGCACCGCATCGTTCAGAGCGTCTTTGTCCAGGCAAGCTCTATGTACCGGAAGAACGGGCCCGAGGAAATGCGGCCTGTCGGCGAAACGGAGTTTGTCCAGGGCATTGCCGCCCAGAGCGCCAGCGGGCAATACGGCGCAACCGAGGTAGCCGCCGGCATTGTGGGTTTTGCCGACCTCCGGCTAGGCGCTGCCGTCACACCCGTGCTTGAGGCACAGACCGCAGCCAGCAGGAACCGGTTCCGTGGCGTCCGGCACATCAGCGCGTGGGACGCAAGCCCCGTCATGCGCCGCCACGACGTCGCACCCCAGGGCCTGTTGATGGACCACACGTTCCGCCAGGGCTTCGCCTGCTTGCGTAAGTTCGGCCTGAGCTTTGATGCCTGGCTGTACTATCCCCAACTAGAGGAACTGGCGGACCTCGCCAAAGCGTTCCCCGATCAGCCTATCATCGTGAACCATGTGGGAGGCCCCCTGGGTATCGGCCCCTACGCGGGCAAGCGCGAGGAGATGTTCCAGACCTGGAAAGACAGCATGGCGAAGCTGGCTGCCCTCCCGAACGTCGTTGTGAAGGTGGGCGGCTTTGGAATGCCGGCGGGTGGCTTCGGCTGGCACGAACGAGCCAAGCCGCCGACCTCTATGGAGCTGGCCGAAGGCATATCGCCCTACGTGCTCTATTGTATAGAGAAGTTTGGCGCCGGCCGGTGCATGTTTGAGAGCAACTTCCCTGTAGACAAGGTGTCCTACTCCTACACCGTGTGCTGGAACGCCTTCAAGCGCATTACTAAGGGCTTCTCCGCCGTGGAGCGGGCTGCCCTGTTCCAAGGCACTGCCACACGGGTCTACCGCCTGGAGACGGGCGCGTAGAAGCAGACCAACAGTTGGAGCGCCGAATTATGCCTCCCGCGCCAGTGTCAAGCCCCAGACGCTGGTGCCCCCTGCATCGCGCAGGGCGATGGCGCAGGCTTCCAGCGTCGCGCCGGTGGTACACACGTCGTCCAGCACCAGCACTCGCTTGCCGCGCACCAGCGTGGTCTCGGCGGCAAAGGCATTGCTCACATTTGCGCGACGCTCCTCGCTGTCGGCGCTGCGGGCCTGCGGCGGCGTGTAGCGCAGTCGTCGCAGGGCGTCGTCGGCCACCGGCACCCCCATTGAGGCAGAGCAAGCGCGGGCAAGCAGCAACGACTGATTGTACCCCCGCTCCCGCTCCTTCCTGTGGTGCAGCGGCACGGGGACGACCACGTCCGCCTTCAACTGCTCCTGGAGTGCGAACTGGGCGAGCAGATCACCCACGGGCTGGGCCAGAGAGCGAACGCCGTTGTACTTTAGCGCATGCACCATGTTGCGGACGGGACCTTCCATGAGGTAGGGCGACCGGATGCCGTCAATGTGCAGGGGCTGCTCCTGGCAACGACGGCAGTAGGGGAGGGCACGTTGCAGCGGCTGAGCGCACAGCAAGCAGAATGGACGATGGAGCGACGGCAGCTCCTGACGGCAAGCGTCGCACAGGTAGCGACCGTCCCGCCCGCAGACGTAGCAGCGCTTGGGGAACACCAGGTCCAGCGCCGCCTCGGCCATGCGGGCGGCGGAACGGCTGATGCTTTCAGTGACGCTCATACTGCACCCCCTGAACTCGCTGGACGCATCATAGGAGCATTCCTGCGTCAAGGAAAGGGGCTGCCCCTAGATGTGCAGGGTGGTCGGTTCTCCCAGCGTGCCAGCGTGTATGGAGGTGGCACCCTGAAGGGGCGAGGTCTCCTGCCTGCATCAGATGGCCGTGTAATCCCGATGCTATCGGGCTACACGGCCCGCTCACCTTGTCATTCTGAGCAGTCCCGATGGAATCGGGACGTCGGCGAATCCCGACGCCGTCGGGACTGACTTGTCTAACAAAGGAGCAATGCCTCTGTAGTGGTGGCCAGGAGAGATTCCTCGCCCGATTGCATTGGTGCTCGGAATGACAAGGGGCGTGGTCATACAGCCAAAACACCGAAAGCCCCTGGTAGGTGTAAAATAAGACTTGCAGGTATGTTTGCGACCATTGTGGAGGATTTGCAACCCGCCCCTTACGTACCATTCCCACCATGGACACCCACAGAGGCCCATTTTGATAAAAGCAGTCTTTTTTGACTTCTACGGGACCCTCGCCCGGTTTTACCCGCCGAGGGAGGAAGTGCAGGCACAGGCCGTTTCCGACGTCTTAGGCCACGCTGTAGCCCGCGAGGGTCTGGTACGGGGGTACGCCAAGGCCGATGACTTCATGGCCCAGGTGAATGCCGGCGATAGACCATCGGCTCTGCGGCAGGGGGAAGACAGAGCGGTGTTCTTTGCCCAGTACGAGCAGATCGTCCTCCAGGGCGCCGGCATAGAAGTGGACGTACCGACGGCCCGGCGCGTGTGGGAGCGGGTGCAGCAGATCCCCTACGGCCTGGCACTGTACGACGACGCCTTGCCGGTCCTGGAGGCGCTGAAGGGGCGCGGCCTTACTCTGGGCATCTTGAGCAACATCGGTCGCAACCCCAGGCAGCTCACCGACGCCCACGGCCTAACGCCGTACCTGGACTTCGCGGTAACGTCGCAGGAGGTCGGCAGCAACAAGCCACACCCGCCCATGTTCCTGGCGGCCCTGGAGCGCGCCAAGGTGGAGCCGTCCGAGGCGCTGCACGTGGGGGACTCCTATCTGTCCGACGTGCAGGGGGCGCGCAACGTGGGCATCAACGCGGTGCTGGTAGACCGCGAGGGCGTTGCCGAAGCGCCGCCGGACTGCCCGCGCATCAGCGGGTTGATGCAGGTGGTGGGGCTGGTATTAAGTCCTTGACCTCATCCCTTGTGTCGGCCTTTCAGAGTGGGGAAATGGCGCTTACAGCTAGAGGACAATCTTCCTGCTTTACTCAGGGCAGACTTTAGAACCCAGGCAGGAAGTCAAGTTCGCCGAGCCAAGCAATCACCCACGGGAGTCAAGAAGACGCGGGGCGCTCCTGCACAGGCATGGATGGTATCCTGCCACGTATCTGCGTCTACGGGACGGTCTCAGAAGGGAACCTATGCATGAAGCGAACATGGCTGAGTCTTTTCTATGAAACAGGGTATTTGCTCGTTGCAGGCGTCTTCTTGTTAGTCGCACCGGACACCGCATTCAAGCTACTCTTCAGCAATACTTCGTACGGTGATGTGTTGCCTCGGCTGTTTGGAACGGCGTTGCTCTCATTTGGGGTTGTCTTTGTGCAGATCGTCCGAATGCACATGGAGGCGCTTTACACGACGACTATCGCCGTTCGCATACCGCTTATGGCGGTCAACCTGTGGCTCTACTTCTATTCGGGCAATCCACTGTTCTTAACGTTGTTCGCGATCGTCACTCTGGGCGTGGCCCTGACTGCAACAGGCTACGTACTTGACCAGAGAAGCAGCAAAACCGAGGGTGTGGCGTAGCCCTTCCGCACCCATCAGAATGGCAGATAGGGCCGGCTTGGTGATTCCTTTTTGTGTCTGTGTTACAAGGCGAATTATCTCCCGCTCATCCTCGTCGTCGGCCCTATCTCCGGCGCAACGGCAACCTTGGAAGGCTCCTCTTTCTTGGCGTCTGCGCCTACCGCTTGCAGCACGTAGTCCATGAGCATGGCTTCCGACACCGCGCCCACGAACTGCACCTTGTTGTTGATGATGGTCTTCGGTACGCCGGAGACCATGTACCGCTGGGCCAGCAGCGGGTATTCCTGTATCTCCACAACGTCGGCGCGAACGTTGGGGTTGTCCAGAGCCATTGCGTGGGCCGCACGGGCCAGTTGGGGGCAGTGCGGTCAGGTTGGCGTGACGAACACCTGTATGTGGACCGGCTCTTTGACCTGCTTCAGCTTCTTGCGCGTCTCCATGCTCAGGGGGCTGACGCTCCGAGACACCGTGAAGATGGTCTCCAACAGGGCGGCAAACTCCAGCCCCAGGGGGAGGCCGTAAAACTTGACGTTGGTTGCGCTGCCTGAGGATATGACCAGTGCGGGGATGCGTTCCACACCGGCCTCTTTCACCGCTTGCGCCTGGGAGTAGAAGTCCACGATTTCCAGCTTCAGCTTGGGAGAAAGCTCCGCAAGCTCCTGCATCAGCTTCTGGGCATCCTCGCAGCCGGCGCACTCGCGGCCGGGGATGATGAGTCCAAAGGCACGCTGGGTAAAGAGCCGCAGCTTCACGTCCTGCTTCAGGTCCTTCCTGAACCTGTCTTTGAGGGCCTGTTTGTCCTTTTCCTGAATGAAGGGCATGGTATTCCTCCTTGGAATTGCGATGAGTCCTATCTAGGGGAGCGCAAGGCTCGTTACTGGAATCCCAGCACGCTCGGCCATCCCCCGCAGCTCACCAGACGCCTTCAACTCCTTTATTGTTTGGCTGACAATAGCTATAAGCTCGCTATCACCTTTCTTCGCAATAACCGAGAATTGCTCATTTGTGAAGGGCTTGCCCAGAAAAGTGAACCGCCCGGGGTTCTTCGCCATGTAGGCCGTATGTGCGATGGTATGCCCAAGAATGGCTTGGGCTTGTCCGCTCTCCATCGCGGCGGCCGCCTCATCATAGGAAGTAAACTGTTCAGTAGCTATGCTGAGGCTCCGTTGTTTGGCGAAACTTTCAAACTCCGGGCCATAGTCTCTCCCCTTTTGAATACGTGCGACCTTCTTCCCATCCAACTCTTTGACGGTGCTAATGCCCCCGGCCTTGGTGATGAGAGCCACACCTCCAGTGGCAAAAGGCTCGCTGACCTCAACTTGTTGCGCCAGCGCATCCGTTGTGGGCGCGTGGAAGATAGTGGCCAGGCCAAGATCAACTTGGCCTCCCTGTACGGTACTTACAACTGCCAGCGCCGGGCCAGACCGAAGCTCCACTTTGTTTTCGTCTCCCAGCAGCTTCTTCGCGATGGCCCTGGCAAGCGCTACTTCAAGACCCCTTGTCTGAAGGTGAGAGGGGTCAATGTGGACCCCTTGAGCGCTCTCCTCCTGCCTGACGGCCACAATCAACTTGTCCCTTGCCCTTATCTCATCAACCTTGGAAAGGGTTGGCGTTGGGGTACTCGTGGGCGTAGGAGTAGGGGTAGGCGCAGCACACGCTATTGCAGAGACCACCATAAGAGCAAGAGCAACGAGTAACGTCGTGCGCATGATTCCCCTTCTGTTGTGGAGTCAGGTTGCCCCATTATACGCTGCTGTCAAGTAGAGAGCCTGGACTACCACTAAGAGTGCAGTTCAATGTCCAATGAGAAAGTAGCGCCAGTGCATCCTGGCGAAGTCCTGCTTGAAGAGTTTCTGAAACCCTTGGGAATCAGCCAGTACCGTCTGTCCAAGGACATCGGCGTGTCGCCCAGGCGCATCATTGAGATTGTTCATGGCAAGCGCATTGTAACTGCACCCATTCGCTTTACTTAGGCAGACTCCTCCTGACTTTTTCAGCAAAGCCGTTCAAACAAAGCAGGCCCGGCCTCAAGCGAGGGCGGGCCTGCTTGCTGTCGTAGGAAATCTTACCCTTCGCCCGCGTCTTCCCCTTGCCTGGGCTTCTCCTCGCGGATCTCCGCCAGGGCGCGCTGGGCGGCCACGCGGAACATGGGATAGGGCGCTGCCCCGGTGAACCCGGCGTTGCCGATGACGAACCCGGGGATGCCGCTAAAGCCAAGCCGCCGGCCCAACTGGTACTGCCGCGTAATCTCATCGTGGTAGTAGCCGGACTTCAGCCGCTGCTCCAGCTCCGGCCAGTTCAGCCCGCAGGAGCGAGTGATCTGCTCCAGCACGCCGAAGTCGCTCAGGTCCAGGCCGTCGTCCCACATGGCGGAGTAGCATTGCTTGTGGAACTCGTCAAACCGCCCTTGCTCCTTGGCGTACTCCGTGGCCTCCAAAGAAGGGATGGAGTAGGGGGTCTTGGGTGGACGGTGCATACGGACCAGCCCCGCTTCCAGGGCGGCGGAGCGCATAGGCTCCCGCAGGTCGGTGCTGCCGGCGTCCGGGCGCACGATGCCTTCGGGCCGGATGTCCGGTCGCAGGAGGAAGGCCATGCCGGTAACCTGCACCGTGGGGAACTCTTCCTTGAGCTTTTCGAGCCTGGTCAGGCCGATGTAGCACCACGGTCAGATGTAGTCGTACCACACTACCACGGGAATGACGGGGTCGCTGCTAATCTGAGTCATGCCCCCTCCTTGACGGACGATGGATTCCGCGCCGCCTTGGTGATGCCTCCGGTGGCGGCGTGACTATTGTTGCGCAGCACCCCGACGTTGGCAAGGTGTGTTGCCTCAGGGTCTTTCGGCCCTCCCAGTATCGGACGGACAAGCGGGCGAACGGGCAAGCGGGCAGGTTGGGGATGGCCGGGATTTGATTTGCTCAAAAAATTGGGGTGTTTTTAGCTTGGTTTCCAATCTGGATTCGTTTTTCTTTTTTTGAGGAAACGAATCACCTAACCCCTCCCCCTTCCCTTATGGTCATCAACAAGATACGTATGCTTTTGTGGTTCCGACCTCTCCCCCTGTAGTCCCCCTCTCCGCAACGGAGAGGGGGACGATTATTTGAGGAATCGGTGTGATGCGGCTCTGCCGCATCACACCGATTCAAACCAATCTTCTCCCCCTTCCCGTGCGGGAAGGGGGATTAAGGGGGTTAGGTTATTCGGTATACAACCAACAGGGAAGAGGAATACTCACCGGCAGAGGTTTTCCCTTGGGGGATGGTGGCGCCCATGGGACGAGGGTAGCAGGCGGGCATGGGTATGGGAAAGGGGCAGATGGCAGGGGGACATAACCCGGGGACTTTTGATTCTCCGAGGGAATCGGTCAATGAAATTAGGCGAATGCCCTTGCAGGCTAGCGAAGGGGCGATGCATGCCTCGCCCCTTCGGGTGTTAGGCGAAGGCGCAGGGCGTTGCGGGCTTGGAACGCGGCGAAGGCGGGAGACGGGGGCGCAAGCCTTGCGCCCCTACACAATGTTTTGCCCGAAAACGCTGGGAGAACCGAAAGACCCTGGAGTTGCCTCCACGCCACTTGTAAGGCAAGGGGCAGGGGTGTATAAGAGTGCTAATCGCCTGCGAGGACTTTCACCGTGGTCACACAACGGAAGCCGGCATCCCCTGTAGAAGTATTCTTCTCCTACAGCCATGTGGATGAGAAGCTGAAGGATGAGCTGATCAAACAGCTCAGCATGCTCAAAAACCAGGGGGTCATTGCGGCCTGGCATGACAGAAAGATCACGGCAGGCAGGGAGTTTGAGGGCGAAATCAGCCAGCACCTCAACTCCGCGTTGGTGATCCTGCTTCTGATTAGCGCCGACTTTCTTGCCTCCTCCTACTGCTACGACGTTGAGATGAAACGGGCGATGGAGCGCCACGCAAAGGGGGAGGCGCGTGTCATCCCCGTGTTTCTCCGTGCCTGCGACTGGAAAGGCGCTCCCTTTGCCAAGCTGCTTGGCCTACCCACCGACGCCAAGCCCGTCACCAGTTGGGCCAACAGGGATGAAGCCTTCACGAACGTCGCACGAGGCGTACGGCGGGCGGTGGAGGATATGCCGGCAAAGGCTGCGCCTGTTGTCAGGGCGGCAGGCTTGCCTGCAATCTGGAACGTCCCCCACCGGCGGAACATCAACTTTACGGGCCGCGAGGCATTGCTGGCTGACCTGCGCCAGGCGCTAACCAGCGGCGGTCACGCTGCGCTGACACAGGCCATCCACGGACTTGGCGGCGTGGGCAAGACGCAGCTTGCGGTGGAGTACGCCTACCGCCACGCCGGCGGCTACGACGCAGTGTGGTGGGTGCGCGCCGAGGAGCCGGCGACACTTGCCGCGGACTACGCGGCCCTGGCGACGGAGCAAAAGCTCCTTCCGCCGGGGACGACGGACCAGCAGGCCCTTATTGCCGCCGCTAAGGGCTGGCTGTCCCGACCTGTCGGGACTCCCAACTGGCTGCTGGTGCTGGACAACGCGCCCAACCCCGGCGCGGTGCGGGACTACCTGCCGCTCGGGGCAACGGGACATGTGCTCATCACGTCCCGGGATCCCAACTGGAGGGCGTTGGCCCACCCCCTGGAGGTGGCGGTCTTCACCAAAGAGGACGCCAGGGCCTTTCTGCTAAGGCGCACGGGCTTGACCGACGCGGCGGGTGCGGACGCACTGGCCGAAGAGCTGGGCTACCTGCCCCTGGCGCTGGAGCAGGCCGCCGCCTACGTGGTGGAAACGGCCATCTCCTTTGGGACGTACCTGGCCCGCTACCGCCGCAGCCACAAGGCCATGCTGAGCAGGGGCGTGCCGCCCTCGGACAGCTACCCCGACACCGTGCTCACCACCTGGACGCTTTCCATGAGCAGGGCAAAGGAGGCGTGCCCTGCTAGCGCCGATTTGCTGAATCTCCTGGCCTTCCTTGCCCCGGAGGACATTCCGCGTCTGCTGCTGGAGGAGAACTCCACCAGCTTGCCCACGCGCCTGCGCCGTGCGGCGGAGGGCGAGCGTGGCCTGAACGACGCCGTGGCCGCACTGCGCAGGTTTTCCCTGGTGCAGGCAGACGGCGAGAGCCTTGCCGTACACCGGCTGGTGCAGGCGGTGGCCCGGGACCGGCTGACACAGGGCCAGCAGAGGCGCTGGGCCGAGGCGGCGGTGGGCCTGCTGGACTCGGCATACCCCCACGATGTGCAGACCAATGTGGCGGGCTGGCCCCGCTGCGCCCAGCTTCTGCCCCACGCACTGGCTGCTGCCGACCACGCCGAGGCCGGGCAGGCCAGCCTACCAGCGGCAGCCACCCTGCTGAATGGGGTTGGGACCTACCAGCAATACGTGCTGGCGCAGTACGGCCAGGCCAGGGAGTCCTTTGAGCGCGCGCTGGGTAGGGATGAGGCAGCCCTGGGCAAAGAGCATCCCACCGTGGCTACGGACGTGAACAACCTGGGTGGCGTGCTGTGGGCGCAAGGCGACCTGGCGGGGGCAAAGGCGGCGTTTGAGCGCGCCTTGCGCATAGGCGAGGCAACGCTGGGCAAAGAGCACCCCACCGTGGCCATCCGTGTGAACAACCTGGGCATGGTGCTGCAAGACCTGGGGGACCTGGCGGGGCAAAGGCGGCCTGTGAGCGGGCGCTGTGGATAGACGAGGCGGCCTACGGGGTAGACCATCCCACCGTAGCCAGGGACGTGAACAACCTGGGCAACGTGCTGCAAGACCTGGGGGACCTGGCGGGGGCCAAGGCGGCCTTTGAGCGCGCCTTGCGCATAGACGAGGCGGCCTACGGGGTAGACCATCCCGATGTGGCTACGGTTGTGAACAACCTGGGCATGGTGCTGCAAGACCTGGGGGACCTGGCGGGGGCAAAGGCGGCCTTTGAGCGCGCCCTGGGCATAGGCGAGGCAACGCTGGGCAAAGACCATCCCAATGTGGCCATCCGAGTGAACAACCTGGGCCTTGTGCTGCAAGACCTGGGGGACCTGGCGGGGGCAAAGGCGGCCTTTGAGCGCGCGTTAGGCATTTTCACAAAGTTCCTTGGCCCTGACCATCCCAACACGCGGAGGGTCCAGGACAACCTGGAGGCGTTGGAGCGGGAGATGGGGGCGCGCCGCCGCGTGGGAAGGACAAGAGGCGGGGCGTGACCTCTCCTCTGTGGTCTCCTCTCCGCAACGGAGAGGAGACGGGAACGAAGGCACGGGGCATTGCGGGCGTGGAGCGCGGTGGAGCGGGAAATGGGGGAGAAGGGGTTGTAGGGGCATTCCAATTGGGGCGGACCGGAAAGACAAGAGGCGTGCGCGCATTGGTAGCCGTAGGAGCGACGCATGCGTCGCCCCTACGGGCGTGGGCGAAGGTGCAGGGCGTCGCGCAGGCGTGCAGGGCGTTGCGGAGACGGGAGACGGGGCACACACATTGGTGTGCCCCTACGAAGGGTGTGCCGCCGCGTGGTGAATGGCAATGGGCGGACGCGTTGGTAGGCAGACGTAGGGGCGACGCATGCGTCGCCCCTACGGGAGTGGAAGAGGTGTGCGATACTATCCCTGGTAACGCCATGCAGGAGGATTCCATGCGGTTTGCCATCTACGGCGCGGGGGCCATCGGCGCGTTCCTCGGAGCAAAGCTGTCCGCCGCCGGGGAGGACGTGACGCTCATCGCCCGCAGCACGCTGCCGGCCATGCGCGCCAACGGCGTCCGGGTCGTCAGCGCCCAGGGGGAGTTCACGGCCTACCCTGCTGTCGTCGCAGACCCCAGGGAGGCCGGGCCGGTGGACTTCGTGTTCCTTACGGTCAAGGCCCAGAGCCTTACCCAGATTGCGCCGCAGATGGCTCCCATGCTGGGGCAGGACACCGCCGTGGTCTCCGCCCAGAACGGCATCCCCTGGTGGTACTTCCAACGGTACAGCGGCGCCCTGGCGGGAACGCACCTGGAAAGCGTCGACCCAGGCGGCGTCATCGCAGGGGCCGTTGACCCCGCCCGCATCATCGGCTGCATCATCTACCCCGCCACGGAGATGCGGTCGCCGGGCGTCATAGAGCATCTTGAAGGCGACCGGTTCTCCATCGGCGAGCTGGACGGGACGACCACGGAGCGGTGCCGGAACCTGGCGCGCGCCCTTATCAAGGCGGGACTGAAGTGCCCCATCAGGCCGGATATTAGACGCGACCTGTGGGTGAAGCTCCTGGGCAACATGGCCTTCAACCCCCTGAGCGCGCTGACCCGGGCGACGATGGTGGAGATCGCGACGCACCCGCAGGCGTCGGCGGTGGCCCGGGCCATGATGGCCGAGGCGGACGCCGTGGCCCGCGCCCTGGGCGTTGAGGTTCCCGTGACCGTTGACCAGCGCATGGCCGGCGCGGAGAAGGTGGGCCGCCACAAGACCTCCATGCTGCTGGACGCGGAGGCAGGCAAGCCGCTGGAGCTTGAGAGCGTGGTGGGCGCAGTGGTGGAGCTGGGCGACCGCCTGGGCGTTCCTATGCCTCAGACCAAGACCGTCTACGCCTGCGCCAAGCTGCTGGACATGACGCTGACCCAGGGGGAACGGAGGGCGTAGTACCCCATCGTAGGGGCGACGCATGCGTCGCCCCTACAGCGCGCCCCCACAAAACAAACGCAACTTGTCATGCTGAGGCCCGCAGGCCGAAGCATCTCTCCTGCGCTGCGTTTTTCATCGTGGGCCTTTTGGAAGAGGCCCTCAGTTTTCCCTTGACCAACCAGGAGAGATGCTTCATCCCGACATAATCGGGATGAAGAATGACAAAATCGGCGTCCTGTGTTTCAAGCGCTATGTCGCCAAAGCCGTTGGATCCCGGCCCCGCAGTCCTGTCCGTGCCCTTGATCCCGCTATGCCGCCTTGGGCTGGCGCTTGACCAGGCCAGTGAGGGGCCGCCAGAAGACGGCGGCGGCAACGCCCAGCACGGCGATGACCAGGAACACCAATGCGCGTGTCGCCAGCCCACCGACGAGGGCGTCGGACATTGACCGCGCCATCTCCAACGCCTTGGCCTGGAGAATGCGTTCCAGGGCGGTGACAGCATTCATGGAGTTGGCGATCTCCCGGTCAATCATGGGCCAGGCAACGGCCTGGTACAGCACGCCAAAGGCAACGAACGCCAGCAGCGCTGCGACGGCCAGCACGGACGCGCCCCAGGCCAGCCGCCCGGGCCAGCTTCGCCCGCCCAGGAAGGCTATGCCTGCCAGCAGCAGCAGGGGCACAAGGTACACCAGCCATCGCAGGCTCCGCGCCGTGTTCAGCGTGCTGCGCGTATCGTCAAGGTTGTCTCTGCTCTGGGCGTCCATCTGCTTCAGCAGGTCCGCCTGGGTAAACGTGAACCCCTTGCCGGCGTAACTGATTGCGTCGTCATAGCTCTTTAGGGCATCCGTGTTCTTACCGTCGTTGGAGACGAGGTCGCGCAGGTCGGCGTCGGTGAAGGTGTAGCCGGTCTTGCTCCAGCCACGGATGTTGTCCAGGGTTTTCTGCACATCGCTGCCGGAGCCCAAGAGCCGGCGCAGGTCGGCGTCGGTGTAGACGAACTCGTTGGGTATGCTGGAACCGACGAACTGCTGCACCTGCTGGTGGACCAAACCGCCAAACATATCTTTCAGCCACTGGAAGGTGACGCCGGCAGGGCGGCAAGGCGGCAGGCTGGTCAACGTCCCCTGCTTTAGCAGGTCCGCGGTTTGCTGGACCGTGCAGCCCGGCAGCTTGTTCCATGCCTGCTCCAATTTCTGGGCCACCAGGTCATCCACGGCGGTCAGGGCCTTGGCCTTTGGCTGCTGCAATGCCACGGAAAGGCGCAGGGTAGGTGAGTCGCCGGCCAGATAGCCCACCAGTGCGTCCACAAAGGCTTCGCCCTGCTGCTGCACGTAGTCCGGCGAGAGGGCCTGGCGCAGCACCGGCTCCACGTCGGCGCGGGTTACTGTTACGCCCAAAGGCAGCGCAATAGGAGCGCTGAGGTTCTGTTGGAGTAGCGTGTTCGCCACCTGGTCCACCACCTGCTGGTAGGCCCCGGACTTTGCCAGCAACTGCTTCGTTGCAGGCCCGGCAGCGCGGATCCTGTCGGCGATGGGCACGACGATAGTAAAGTGGTCGCTCTGGCCGGTGGCGTAGGGAGCGACCTGGTCCACCACCGTCGCCACCGTGGAGGCAACCCACTGCTGGGCCACCACCAGCTTCAGCGCATCGGCGGCGTCTTTGCCCGCTATGTGGATGCCGACGGGCAGTTGCAGCTTGTCCACCTGCTTGGCTATTTCCGGCGCGATGGTCTGGTCCATCGCCAGGGCGTATATTTCGGGGTCGGCGGCCAGGTCTTTGATGCCTTTGCCCAGCCCTTCTATGGGCTGTTTGAGGGGCACGGTGATGGTGAAACTGTCGGTGTCGCCGAGGACGTAGGGTACGGTCTGGATAACGGCTGCTTCCACCTGTTGCTCCAACCAGTCCGGCGGCAACGCGGTTTTGGCGACGGCGATGACCTTAGGCTTGATACTGGATGGGTCTACGGTCAGCTTCTGGTCCTTGGCGGCCCACTCGTCAAAGGCAGCGGGAGCGACCTCATCGTAGGCCCAGTTGAAGAGGTCGGCGTCCCGAAGCTGCGAGACGTAGAACTTGGAGGACAGGACGGTGGAGTTGACCTGGGCAATGACGATGGCGACGAGGAAGAAGGGCACAAAAAAGATGGCGAGCAGGACTGCCAGGATTCGGCGGAGGATGATCACTCGTATCCCCTATCTTCGGAAGAATGCCCTATTCTAGGGGCGCACTGGGAAGGGGGTCAATGCGCCAGTAGGCCATTGAAGGCAAAAAGGTAGGGGTGGAAGGCCTTCCACCCCTACAATATGTAGAGACAAGGGCTTTCCTATCTGCCTGCGCGCTCTGCCAGGACCTCGGTCAACACCGGCACGATGGTCTTCCAATCGCCGACGATGCCCAGGTTGGCGGACTTGAAGATGGGCGCTGCGGGATCGTTGTTAATAGCCAGCACGTGCTCCGCCTTCTTGACGCCGAACAGGTGGTTGGGCTGTCCGGAGGTAGCAATAGCAAGATAGAAACGCGGGGCGATGGTGCGGCCGGTCAACCCCAACTGGAGTTGGGGAGGCAGCGTGCCGATGGTGGCCGTGCGCAGCGTTGCCGCCAGCGTCCCGTGCATGACCGAGGCCAAGCTGCGGATGGCAGGCAGGTTTTCCGGCCCGCCGATGCCCTGGCCGACGCCGACAACCACGTCGGCGTCATCCAGCGCTCCTGCCACCAGGTCCGGCTGCTTGCCCGTGTGCACCAGCTTCACCCGGCCCGGCCCCGACGCGGCGACGGCAAGGGTGACGACCTTGGGGTTCACCGCGCGGTCAGGTGTGCGGGCGTCCAGCGCACCGGGACGCACCGTGGCCATGACCGGTGTAGTACGGCTGTAGATGGGAGACACGATATTCCCACCAAAGGCGGGCTTGATCATGGCGATGTCGCCCTTGGCGTCCACCTCAATGCCTACAGCGTCGCCCGTCAACCCAAGTTGCAGGCGGGCGGCGACGCGAGGCGCCAGGTCTCGCCCATTGGTGGTGGAAGGGAACAGCACCATGTGCGGGCGGTAGCGCATAATAGCTTCTGCTACAACGTGGGTGTAACGCTCCGTGTCGTAGTCTGCCAACTGCCGGTCGGCGGCCACGTACACCGTGTCCGCGCCGTAGGCTCCAAGCTCCTTCGCATGGGCGGCGGCCTCCGGCCCGCCCAGCAACAACGCAGCGACCGAGCCGTGGGTTCGTTCGGCTACGTCCTGGGCAGCGCCCAGCAGCTCAAAGCTGACGTGCCGAAGCTTGCCCTCCAGCAGCTCCGCTACGACCAACGTCGTGTGGCCCAGGGTGGCGCTGGTCATTGCGCGGTGGGCCTTGGCGGCTTGGCGAGCGACCCGTGGCTTGAAGAGTCCATTGGCCAGCAGATAATCGGCCATCTCCGCCGCAGCCTGCGCGGGGTTCTCGCCGGAGATGGTGCGCCCCTTGCGCTCCAGGTTCGCGGAGCGTAACTCGGCGACGCGGGTGGGCGACCCAGCCGTGCCGTAGGTCTCGGGGTCGCCGCCGATGTCCGCGACGCTCCAGGTGGTGATGGGCTTGGTGGAGGCCGCCTGCACCGCTTCCGGCGCGGGCTGGCGGTTGGTGATGACCAGCTCAGTGACCGAGACGAGGGCAGGCAGGGACACCTCGTACTGCTCAAACCCTTCGTCCGTCTCCCGCTCCACCCACAGCAGAGCGCCCGCGGGCTTGAGCTTGCGCGCGCAGGTTATCTGGGGATAGTCCAGCAGCTCCGCCAGCTCCGAGGGCACTTGGGACGTTTCCGAGTCCACGGTGAACCTGCCGCACACCACTAGGTCTGGACTCAGCTTTTTGATGGCAGCGGCCAGCGCCCGCGAGGTAGCCAGGGTGTCTGCGCCGGCAAACTGGCGGTCCGTCAGGAGCACGGCGTCGTCTGCGCCCAGGGCCATGCAGTCCACCAGCGCGCTCTTCGCCTGGGGCGGCCCCATGGTCAGCGCCGTGACCGTGCCGCCGGCCTCGCCCTTCAAACGGAGGGCCTCCAGCAAAGCGCGGCGGTCAATGCTGCTGATGCTCAGCCGCACGCCCTCGCGCACGATGGTCTTGGTCTCTTCGTTGAACTTCAGCTCTGCGGCCACCGGGGCCTGCTTGATGCACACCACTATTTTCACTTGTCGCGCTCCTCAGAAACTTGCGAGGTGACTGCCCTTCAAAACTTACAGCGTTGATGATGGGGACTCGCCTTTTACAAAAAGGCCAGCGCCAAGCCGTCGCTGGCCGCATGAATAAGAATCGGATGCTAGGAACACCCGGGGAGATTCAGCGAAGAATGACAAGGTGCGTCGGTGTTACGCCCGCTCCTGGGCCTTCACCTCTTGCCAGAGGCGTTCCTTTTCCTCCAGCGTGAGGGCCTTGAAGTCCTGGCCCCGTTCCAACGCCAGGCGTTCCATGCCGGTGAAGCGCCGGGTGAAACGGGCGTTTGCGCCGCGCAGGGCGTCCTCGGTGTACACGCCCATCCATCTGCCGGCGTTCACCAGGGAGAAGAGCACGTCGCCGAACTCCTTGGCCTTCTCCTCCTGGTTGGGCGCCTGGGCAACCTCGCGCACCTCTTCCGTCACCTTGTCCAGCACACCTTCCAGGTTGGGCCAGTCAAACCCGGACCGGGACGCGCGGTCCTGGATGAGCTGGCTGTAGGCCAGGGCAGGGGTCTCCGCCGGCACTTTCCCCAGCAGCGACTCCACCTGCTGCTTGCCCTCACGCTCTTTGCGCTTCAGTTCCTCCCACTGGGCCTCCACTTCGCGGGCGTCCTTTATCTCCGCGTCGCCGAAGACGTGGGGATGCCGGCGCACGAGCTTGTCGCTGATGGCGTTGACCACGTCGTCAATGGTGAACCGTCCGGACTCCCGGGCGATCTGGGCGTGGAAGACGATCTGCAGGAGCACGTCGCCCAGCTCTTCTGCGAGGAGGCGTGGGTCTTGCCGGTCAATGGCATCCAGCACCTCGTAGGACTCCTCCAGCAGGTTCCGTTTCAGTGACTCGTGGGTCTGCTCCCGGTCCCAGGGGCAGCCGTCCGGGGCGCGGAGCTTGACCAGGATGTCCACCAGGCGGCTAAAGGCGTCCCCGGTTGTGTTGGTCATGACGTATCCTCCTGTGGCGCGATTATAGGAGCGCTGCCTTGCGTTGACAACGCCGACCCCGGCGTCTACTATCGCCTGCATGGTACGTCTCCAGAAAGCCCTCGGCCTCCTTGCCCCTGCGTTCTTCATCGCCGCGTTCCTGGTGTTCCTGGTCGCGTTCAACGTGCGTTTGGCCTTCAACAGCCTTGCCTTTTACGAGTGGGAGTTTGCGCGCCAGCACGTGGACCGGACGACGCGCCTGTCGCTTGACCAGGTCAACGAGGCCGGGCGGCAGATCCGCGATTACTTCAATGCCGCCGAAGAGCCGCTGGACGTTGTGCTGACCATAGACGGCCAGCCGACGCCCATCTTTACGGACCAGGAAGTGGCCCACATGGGCGACGTGAAACGGCTGGTGCATGGGGTGTACCGCGTACAGGACCTAAGCCTGGTCTTCCTTATCCTGTGGGCCGCCGCCGGCTTCTTTATGCAACGAAACGACTTTTTGCCGCGTATGCGGCGGCTGCTTCTGCGGGCGAGTCTGCTGAGCATTGCCATTATCTTTGTCGCCGGCGTGATTTCGGTGGTGGCCTTTGGGCCGATCTTTCTGCTGTTCCACGAGATCAGCTTCTCCAACAACCTCTGGGCGCTTGACCCGAGAACGTCCATGCTCCTGCAACTCTTCCCTCAGCAGTTCTGGATAGAGTCCACCCTGCTCATCGGGCTGCTTACCATCGGCGAGGCCCTGGCTGTGGCGCTGGCGATGGCCGGATTGGGCAGACTGCGGCGGGCCCCGGCGACGGAAGGCAAACAGCCGCAGGCCGTGTAAACACGTAGGGGCGTCCCGACCAGTCGGGACGCCCCTACGAAATCATGCTACGTTCGGAGCTATACCACCTGGGAGCAGGCGCACGCGCCGCCCGTAGAGCACGCGCAGCCGCCGCCGGCAAAGGCATGGGACTCGCCGCTTGAACTCGTGCTGACGGCGCTGAACACGGAGAGTACGCGGCGCGCTTCGGCCTTGCACTCGGGGCACCCGGCGGAGTGGCCGCTGCTCATGGGGCGCAGCTTTTCAAACTTTGTAGTGCAGCTTGGGCAGACGTACTCGTAGATTGGCATAAACGACTCCTTACCGACTCTCTGGGCTACAGGGTAACACCGGGGATAGAGGGCGTCAACGGAACGCTAGCGCGGTTTCGGCGTTGGCGCGGCGGCCAAATAGCCTTTGGCCTGAGCGGAGGCGTTGTCCGACGAAACAAGGGTGCCGATGGGCTGGCCTGCCAGGATGTTCGCCAGGTTGCCCGGTGTGAACAGGTCAAAGACGATGATGGGCAACTCGTTGTCCATGCACAGCGAGAGCGCCGTGGCGTCCATGACCTCCAATCGCTGATTCAGGGCCTCTAGGTAGAGGACGTGGTTGAGCTTCTTGGCTGCCGGGTTCTTGTGGGGGTCGGAGTCGTACACGCCGTCCACGCGGTTCTTCGCCATGAGCACCACTTCGGCGTCAATCTCCAGGGCGCGCAGGGCTGCGGCGGTATCCGTAGTCATGTAGGGGTTGCCGATGCCCGCTGCGAAGAGGACGATGCGCTTTTGTTCCAAGTGGCGGATGGCGCGCCGCCGAATGTACGGCTCCGCCACCGCTTGCACTTCCAGGGCGGACATGACGCGGGTCACCAGGCCCTCCCGCTCCAGGCTATCCTGTAGCGCCAGCGCGTTCATAAGGATGGCCAGCATCCCGGCATAGTCTGCCGTGGCGCGGTCCATACCGCGCGCCTCCCACTCCTCGCCGCGCCAGAAGTTGCCGCCGCCCAGCACTAGGGCAAGCTCTACGCCGCTCTCGGAGATGCTCTGGATCTCGCGGGCCAGATAGCGCAAGACCTCAGGGTCAACGCCAAAAACGGAGCTTCCCTTAAGGGACTCTCCGCTTATCTTCAGGATGACCCGCTTGTAGATAGAGCGTGGAATGGGCGGCCTCTACTCACCAAGCTCAAAGCGGGAGAAGCGCTTTACGCGGATGTTCTCGCCGATCTTCGCCGTGAGTTCCATGACCAAGTCCTGAATGTTCTTGCCCGGCTCACGGATGAAGGGCTGCTGGAGCAGGCATACTTGCTCTGGGTTGTCCGTGGCGCCGGCGGGCATGTCAGCGCGGTCCACGTACTTGGGGTTCATGGCAGCAACCTGCATGGCGAGGTTATGTGCGAGGGCCTTGAACTCCGCTGTTCGGGAGACGAAGTCGGTCTCGCAGTTCAACTCTAGCAGGGCACCGATGCGGCCGCCGCTGTGGATGTAGGCCTCTACCAGGCCCTGATTGGTCACCCGGGACGCCTTCTTTTCGGCGGAGGCGATACCCTTGGCCTTGAGCAACTCTTCGGCTTTTGCCATATTGCCGTTGGCCTGTTCCAGGGCGCGTTTGCAGTCCATGATACCGGCGCCGGAACGCTCACGGAGTTCCCGCACCATGTCAGTCGTAATGGTCAAAGAGGAGCCCTCCTAGCTGCCGGGGGTCGGTTGAGGGGTTTCTTCGCCCTTTGCGGCCAGGGCATCCGCGGTGGAGGTGATGCCCATGCGCTGCTGAGCGCCTTCCAGATAGGCGTCGGCAAGGCGGTGGACCACCAGCCGGATAGAGCGGATGGCGTCGTCGTTGCCGGGTATGGCATGGTCCACGAGGATGGGGTCGCAGTCGGTATCCACCAGGGCGACGATGGGCACGCCCATGCGTCGTGCCTCGGCGATGGCGATCTTCTCTTTTGCTATGTCAATGACGACGATAGCGCCCGGGAGCTTGGTCATGGCCTTAATGCCGCCCAGATAGCGGTTTAGCCGGACGATCTCCTCTTCCACCTTCTGTGTCTCGCGTTTTGTGATGACTGCCAGGTTGCCCTTGATCTTGCGTTCTTCCAGGTCTACCAGGTAGTCAATGCGCTTCTGGATGGTGGTGAAGTTGGTAAAGGTGCCGCCGAGCCAGCGCACGTCTACGTAGAACGCGCCTGCGCGCTTGGCCTCCTGGCTGATGGTCTCCTGCGCCTGGCGTTTCGTGCCCACGAACAGCAACGTCTCGCCGTCGGCGGCAATGCCGCGTACAAAGTCGCACGCTTTTTCCAGCAGGCCAAGGGTCTGCTGCAAGTCAATGATGTGAATGCCGTTGCGGGTGGCGAAGATGTACCGCTTCATGCGGGGGTTCCAGCGCCGCGTCTGGTGGCCGAAGTGGACGCCGGACTCCAGCAACGTCTTCATGGTCAGCCGTCCGGATAGGTCGGGCATCATGCCTGCTTCCGGCGGCCGGGTTGGGGCTGGAGCGATGGGGGCGGGCACGGGCGCCGGCGTTGCAGGCGCTGCGCTGGGGGTTTCTTGCAGCATGAAGTCTACCTTCCTAGACACACTTTGAGTTTTCCACGTTCTGGAAGTATAGCATACCCCTCTTGCCAGCGGCAACGGCGACGCGGACAAGGGTTCCGTTTGCTTGGCTGGGATAGTCTTGTGTCCTGGCACTTTAGTGCCAGGTTTAGCTTGGGTTAACCCCCGACTTTAGTCGGGGGGGGTAACACGCTAAAGCAAACAGAACCACCGTTTTGCATGCTCCCACTACCTGAACGCCGGCAGCACCTCTTCCGCAAAGGACTGGAGCGCGTCCCAATTGAAGGGCGCTCGCAGCGCGATGTTCAGGCCCTGGGCCCCGGCGCGCTGGTACTCGCCGATGCGCTCCACCACCTCTTGCGCCGTGCCGAAGACCATGCCGCCGATGCGCGCTTCCGACGCCGCGCCGTACTGGGCAAGGTAGCGCTCCCGCTCCTGCTGGGCCTCATGTGTCGTAGCGCCCATCCAGAAGCCCACGTTCACCGTGCGCGTGATGGCGGCAGGGTCGCGTCCGGCATCCTCGCACCAGCGGTCCAGCACGCCGATCTTGTGGGCGTATGCCTCCGGCGAAATGTAGGGCGCGTTCCAGCCGTCGGCGTAGCGCGCCGCAATGCGCAGCGTCCGCTGCTCGCCTGCGCCGCCGACCCACACCCGGGGCGGCTGCTGCACGGGCCGTGGGAAGCAGTTGGCGTTCTCCAACTGGAAGTGCTTGCCCCGGAAGGTGGTGGTCTCGTTGGCAAGCATGGACTTGACGATCTGGACGCCCTCCTCCAGCTTGTCCATGCGCTCCTTCACCGGCGGGAACGGAATGCCGAAGGCCCGGTGCTCCAGCTCGTACCAACCCGCGCCCATGCCTAGCTCCAGCCGCCCGTTGCTCACGTGGTCAATAGTGACCGCAGCCTTGGCCAGCAGCGCCGGATGGCGATAGGCCGCGCAAAACACCAGCGACCCCACGCGGACGCGCTTGGTCTCCGCCGCCAGCGCCGTCAAGATGGACACCCCCTCAAAGCACGTCCCCTTGCCGTCCACCGTCGGGTTCTCGTAGAAGTGGTCCCAGGTGGACACCCAGTAGAAGCCCGAGGCGTCGGCCAGCCGCCAGACCCGCCGCAGGTCTTCATACGAGCAGTCCTGCTGTCCCGTGTGTATCCCCAGGTTGAAAGGCATAGGATGCCTCCTTTTTTTCAATTGCCGGACGCATAGCCGTTCAGTGTAGGCTTCACGTTACGCTCACGGCGGCATGTAGTCCCCTCAATGGGGCGACAGTGGTGGACGAGCTTTGGGCAAGGGAAGGCGCTACGGCGAATAGACCTCCAACCCAACGACCCGTTCAAAGTCCCTGTCTGCCGTTGCTATTGCCCGCAGTCCGGCCCCTTCCATCATGGCCACTGTGATGGAATCGTGGACCAGGAGACCCTCTCGTAAACGCACCGCACGACTTCGCTGTATCACCTCTAAGTCTACAGGAAGGACATGCACACCCATCTCTGGGATACGGTCTACGAGGCGCTGGTACTCCACCAAGGCGCGGACTATTTCGGGGTGTTCCTTCAGCTTCCTTGCAGGGTTCCCAGGCGTGATTAGCCTTTTCTCCACTGCCTCTGACGCCATTACCCTGTGCAGCACTTCCCCAAGCACATGGGCGCCTGTCACTCCTTCAACCTCCCTTGCCTCCAATCGCCGAACAAACCGTCTGCAAGCAGGAGATTGAGCAGTCACAAAGTAGATGAAGATATTGGCGTCAACAAACACTGTGCCGCCTGACGGCAGGTCGTCAAGTATCAAGCCAACTCTCCTCTTCCTCCATTATCTGCTTCAAGAGAGCAGGGTCTATACGAATCACCCCCCACAGCTCATCGGCCACGCTTTTCTTCCCCTTGGGACCCAAATACGCCTGCAACGCCTTCTCCAAGAGCTGGCTCAGAGGAATGCCTTCCCTTGCGGCAGTCATCTTTGCCCGCCGCAGCAGCTCTTCATCCAGCACCGTGCCGATCTTCTTTTTAGTTGTCATGCCTGCGCCTCACTGCCTAACGTACCATCCCAGTGTACCAGACAGCAAGATGCTCGGCTAGATTTCTAGACAGATTGGGCATCGGCCAGCCTCCAGACGCGCTGCAGGTCCTCATAGGAGCGTCCTGCTGCTGTTCCATTTGTATCCCCAGGTTGAAAGGCATCGGATGCCTCCCTCTCTTGCCTATGCCAGCCCAGATACCGCAGCCCGTTCGCACAGATAATACGGCCCATCGGAGGGCGTAGGCGTTGGGGCATACTACACGCCACATGCCCTTCAGTACGCTCTGAGACGTGCTTGCCCTTCTTGACATGCACCCTCTGCAGCTACAACGGCGACAGCCTTTGCGGTGTAGAGGGGTGAAGCCCTGTTCCGAAACTCCGAGGGCACTCTTCAGATATTAATCCTTCCCCCCCATGACCAGAAGAGTATTGCGTTAGCGCACCTACCAGATTCTCGTATCAACCTCCTACGCAGTCTTTTTGCTTGATCCTGCCATTTCAAATAGCACATCTTCAATAGCTTGCCGAATCCTAGAATAGGGAGCCTGAAAAAATTCGCGATGTGGATTCATCCGGTGATCTGCGAGGACCTCATGTATTCTTTGCTCAGCAGCAACACTGTTACTTACTATCCATTCTTGTACAACAAGATACTTATCCGGAGATCCGGTTTCAGCGGAAAGGTCATCCGCCCTGGCTTCCGGGTCCCGAGAGGTACGACCTATCTTGAAAACATCCTTGGCATGTGCGGCCATACGCATGACATATATGTATTCTTTTGTTCGCGTTGTTCCTCCAGTAGTCTCAATAGATTGCTCTTGGTGGCCCTGAGCAAGAATGGTTTTTTGAGCACCCTCTACTTGGACCCATGATAGATTCTTTTGGACCCAAGTCTTGCCATGAATAGGTTTCCCATGTTTATCTGCCCCAACTTCACTGGGTAGAAGGTTTTTCCAGTAACCGGATACCTCCATTCGCAGATCGGGAGCCTTATAGAACATGCGCTCAGGCGCGTTTGTCAGCCCATTATTATCGAGAACAGCCACATTACGGAATGGAATTTTATATCTAGGCTCTACAGCATCAATACGGTATTTTGGTTTTCCCGTTTTGCTTACTCCAATCAGCAAACCGGTAGGATGCTGCTCATACGTGATGTCAGTGACAAACTTTTCGAAGTAAAGAGGGAGATGCAAAACCGTCTTGCACAGTTCGAATAGTATTCCATATTGTTCTACTATTTCAAATAACTCCTTTGCTTTCTCTTCAAAATTTGGTCCCAAGAGGCTCTCTCCCGTTGCATCAACCAATCCTTGAGTATCATCGGTCACAATCTCGTATCTAATACCCTGATCTTTGAGGATATATCGTCCATCGTAAGTCATTTTATCTAAGTCCATTCTGGCAAGAACCAATGTCTGCCAGAAGTTTTTGTTACCCATTAGAGGAACAGCCTCAAGTTTACGTTCAGGGTCGGGCTTTAGATTCTCTCTACCTCGCACAGGGCCGCCCTCAAGTTCTTTGCTTTCTGCCAGAAGCCGTAAAGTCATCTCGTTGGTTTGTATTTTCTCGCCCGTCACGAGAAGAATGGAGACCTCATTCCCATGCCGTACCAGAGCGGCAGTGCCTATTCCATACTCTTGGCCACCTTGAAGTGAAAAGGTTATCTCATCTGGGTTGTTTGATGCATTGTAAGAGTAAATTACCCCTTCTTCCATGCATTGTAAGGCCTTCAATAGATTATTCGCGGCGTCAATGGAAGTTGCGTAGTCAAGGAAATGCGCAAACGAAAGTATGTGATCCTTCTCTGGCCTCAGTACAAAAACGGAAAGATCGGGGCGATACTCATAGAATGCCTCCAGAATATTAAAGGAGGAGGGGAGTGAATGCAGTCCAAACTTAAAGTTCCTGTCACAATACTCGAGAAGAAAATCGCGTAGCAGCACGTCGATGGCAAGGCCAGCCCCGTTGCTCATTTGGGCTTCCACAATCCTTCTCGCTATGCCAAAACGTTTTGCCATTTCCTTCTTGAAGTGCGAATCCTTCGCAAATTCATCTAGTCGCACCTTCAGAGCTTGAAGGGCCGAACTTCCTTCACGTGGACCAGCATACAAACCTAAAAGAAGCATCCGGTTTCTATGGTCAGTCATACGGGAACCTCCAATGATCCTGCACATCAGGCTTCTTGCGGCAGGATTATAGGGGTTTTTACGACTCTTCCGCCACCCGCTCCTTCCCCATAGCGCCAGCGCTGGCCCATACTCAGATGGAATCCCTCTCCCTCCCCTTCCCTTGAGGGTGTATGGACTGGGAGGGGGTTAGGTAAGGAGGTTCCCCATGCCACGTGGAGGCAAACGCCCCGGCGCGGGCGCGCCAAAAGGCAACCTGAACGCGGTCAAGGCAGGGCGCTACTCTCCCCGACTGCAAGCCATCGCCAAAGCCCTCGCCGCAGACCCGGAGGTCAACGCATTCCTCATGGGCTTCCAGCGCCGCCAGAAGCGCAACCAGCGCAAAGCTTCCAAACTGGCGTTGCAGGCCCTCCAGGAGTTCGTCCTCCAAATCCCCGACAAAAACAACCGTTGGTGGAGTATCTGCGGCGCTCTCTCGCCGGCTTGCAAAACCAGAAAGCGGGGGAAAATCAATCAGTCCCACACAGAAACAATCAAACCCCCGCGCCCTAGCAGCCAGACGCCTCTTTTCCCTTCCCATGGGGGAACAGGCCAATCCCGTAGAGGCACGATATATCGTGCCCCTGTGCCGGGGGTTAGGTCCTTAGTACCCCTTCTCCTTGTCAATGACCCCCAGCAGGGGGCGGCCATCCAGGTAGCGGCGCAGGTTCTCGCAGGTCACGTCCACCCAGCGGTCCAAGCGCAGCGGCGATCCGCCCGAGGCATGGGGCGTGATAATGACGTTGGGCATGTCCCACAGCGGATGGCCCTGGGGCAGCGGCTCCGTCGGCGTCACGTCCAGCCCCGCCCCGGCGATGAGCTTCAGGCGCAGCGCTTCCAGCAGGCCCGCCTCGTCCACAATTGGCCCCCGCGTCACGTTGATGAGGAAGGCGTGACGCCGCATGTGGCGGAATGCCTCCAGGTTGTACATGCCCCTGGTTGCCTTGGTCAGGGGCGTGCAGTTCATCACCACGTCGGACTGGGCCAGCAGGTCGTAAAACCGGTCCGTCTTCCACAGCTCCGCCACAAAGGGGGGCTTGCGCACGTCCTCCGGGTCAACGGCGATGACCCGCATGTCAAAGCCCTGGGCGCGTTTGGCAACCTCCACGCCGGTGCCGCCCAAGCCGACTACTCCCAGGGTCTTGCCTCCAAGCTCCCAGCTCTCCTCGCGAATCTGGCGGCGCAGGTCCCAGTTCCTGGCGCGCACGGACTTGCCGATGCCCCGGAGCAGGGCCAGGAACAGGGCCCAGGAGTGGTCGGCCAGGTGCGTGCCTACGGTACCCTTGGCGCTCACCAGCGTAATGTTGCTCTTGACGAACTCCGGGAACATGAGGTTGTCTACGCCCGCGCCTTCCACCGACACCAGCTTCAGCTTCTTCGCCTTGTCAAAGAAGTTCTTGCTGAAGCGCCCAAGGATGATCTCCGCGTCCGCCAGGTGCGGCTCCATCTCCTGGTCCGTTGGCGCTACGATGACCTCCAGGTCTTCGGAGACGCCCCGGATGCGAGCGACCGCCGCATCGGAGATGCCCTCCCAGGACGATACCCCAACGGCCATACTGAGCAGCACCTTCATGGTTCACCCCTCCCTTGAGTTTGGCAGCATGATACCACAGGGTGCATCCGTAGGGGCGACGCATGCGTCGCCCCTACGGATGCACCCTGTCCAACCCGCCCGCCTGCCATGCTATACTGACGCAAGGAGGCAACTCGTGACCGCTCGGCATCTGCTGTCTATTACCGACCTCTCGCCAGAGGAGATCGGCAAGCTCATTCAGCGCGCTATGGACATGAAGCGCGGCCCGCGTACCACGCCTCTGGCGGGCAAGAGCATCGCCTTGCTGTTTGAGAAACCCTCGCTGCGGACCAAGCTCAGCTTTGACGTTGGCATCACCCAGCTTGGCGGACACGCCGTGTACATGGGCAGGGACGAAGTAGGACTGGGCGGCCGCGAGCCTGTGGCCGACGTTGCCCGCGTGCTGAGCCGCTACGTGGACGCCGTGGTGGCCCGGGTCTTCTCCCACAAGTCGCTGGTAGAGATGGCGCGTCATAGCGCCGTGCCGGTTATCAACGCGCTGTCCGATGAGGAGCATCCCTGCCAGACGCTGGCAGACCTACAGACCATCCATGACCACAAGGGCCGTCTGCAAGGACTGACCATCGCCTTCATCGGCGATGGCAACAACGTATCGGCCAGCCTGGCCCTGGGCGCAGCGTCCGTGGGCGCTCACTTCGTCATCGCCTCGCCTGCAGGGTACGAGCTGACGCCGGAGACGGTGGCTCGGGCGAAACGGCTGGCCTCCGCGAACGAGAGCAGCATCCGCCTGGTGCGCCGGCCCCAGGAGGCCGTGGAGGGCGCTGACGTGGTGTACACCGACGTGTGGGTGAGCATGGGCGACGAGGCCGAAACAGCGGCGCGGCTACCGGCGTTCCAGGGCTACCAGGTGGACCCGGAACTGATCCGCCTGGCGAACAAAGGGGCCATCTTCCTGCACGACCTGCCGGCGCACCAAGGCCAGGAGATCAGCGCCGGGATGCTGGAACACCCGCAGTCCGTGGTGTTTGACCAGGCGGAGAACCGTCTGCACGCCCAGAAAGCGGTGCTGGAGATGCTGCTGGGCAGCGCCTAACCCGCCTCTCTTCTTTACCACGAAGAGAGACGAACGGATCCTGTGCGATAGCGCAGGAAGACCGGCAATCGGCGCTGCCCTCTACAGTAAGGACCTCATTCCCTTTGACAAATACTCCAAAGAAGGAGCGGGGCCACGAACGTTTGGCAAGGCCGTCCGTTCGGTCTTCTTCCCCGATAAAGGAATAGCATGTCGGCTCCAATGATCGCCATAGTCGGACGGCCCAACGTGGGCAAGTCCAGCCTCTTTAACCGGCTCGTTGGCCGGAGGGTGGCCGTTGTGTCGGAAGTGGCAGGGACTACCCGGGACCGCCTTATCCAGGAGACGCTGTGGAACGACCGCCCGTACATCCTGGTGGACACCGGCGGCGTAGAGCCGTCGCCGGAATCGCCCATGGCCCGTGAGGTGCAGTCCCAGGTGACGCTGGCCATTGAGGCCGCGGATGTTATCATTTTCCTTGGCGACGCCCAGGAAGGCCTGACGCCGGTGGACCAGGAGATCGCCGAGCGGCTGCGACGGACGGAGAAACCGGTGATCCTGGCGGTGAACAAGGCGGATAGCCAGGCGCTGATCATGGCTGCGACGGAGTTTTACAGCCTGGGCCTTGGCGACCCCATCCCCATCAGTGCCATCCACAACGACGGCATCTCGGACATGATGACCCAGGTCTTCAGCCGCCTGCCTGTGCCGCAAGAAGCACCGGACGAAAAAGAAGAGCATATGGCGCTGGCCATCCTGGGCCGCACCAACGTAGGCAAGTCCTCGCTGCTGAACGCCATCCTGGGCGAGCAGCGGGTCATCGTCAGCGAGGTGGCCGGCACGACGCGAGACGCTATTGACACGCAAACGGAGTACAAAGGCCAGAAGATTACCCTCATTGACACCGCCGGCATTCGGCGTCGTGGCCGCCAGGAGCCTGGCATAGAGAAGTACAGTGTGCTGCGGGCCGAGATGGCGCTGACCCGGGCGGACGTGGTCCTGCTGGTGTTGGACGCCACGGAATTGGGGGCCGATCAGGACCAGCACATCGCCGGCGAGATAGCCGACGAGTACAAGGGCGTGGTGGTCGTCGTTAATAAGTGGGACTTGGCCCCGGCCATGGCCTTTAATCAGGCGGACGCCTTGACCCACGTGCGGGACCGGCTGAAGTTCCTGCCCTACGCGCCCATACGCTTTGTCTCCGCGCTGACCGGGAGGCACGTGCAAGAGCTGCTGGACGCCGCGATGATGGTGTATGAGGAGCGTCACCGCTGGGTAGAGCCGGACAAGCTGCGTGCGGTGGTGTGGGACGCTATGGCGGCGCACCAGCCCGCCGCCAAGGGGCGACGCTCCCTTCGCGTGGACAGAGTGATGCAGGAAGCCGTAGCCCCCATTACCATCGTCTTTTACGTGAACGACCCGGACTTGGTACACTTCTCCTACCATCGGTATCTGGAAAACTGCCTGCGGGATGGGCTTGGCTTCCGCTGGAGTCACCTGAAACTGGTCTTCAGGAGCAGAAATGAGCCTCTTTGAGTACGCCATCGCCCTGATCGGCGCCTACCTTCTGGGCAGCATTTCCTGGGGGTACCTCGTGGGCAAGGTGCGCGGCGTGGACATCCGCGAGCGCGGCAGCGGCTCCACGGGCATGACCAACGTGCTGCGTACGTTGGGGCCGGCCCTGGCCGTGCTGGTGCTGGCGGGAGACGTAAGCAAGGCCGTGCTGGCGGTGCTCCTGGCCCGCGTGCTGACCGGCGGCGCGCACCTGGCGGAAGCGCTTGCGGCAACGCTGGCGGTGATAGGCCACAACTGGCCGGTGTTCAGCGGCTTTCGCGGCGGGCGCGGCGTCGCCACGGGCGTGGGCGGCCTGACGGTCCTTTCCCCGCTGAGCGGGGCCATTGCCGTAGGGGTGTTCCTGACGCCCGTGGCCTTGACGCGGTACGTCTCCCTTGGTTCCGTCTGCGCGGTGTTGTCCTCCATTATTACCATTCCCCTGTTTGCCGCACTGGGATGGACGCCCTGGCCTTATTTCCTGTACGTGGGCGTTGCCGGGCCGTTGATAATCTGGCAGCACCGGGGCAACATTCAACGCCTGCTTACAGGAAACGAGCGCAAACTGGGAGCAAGCGAGTCGCCGCCACCCAGCGTTGCGCAAAGCAACGGAGGACAGCCGTGAAGCGGCATCCCCTGCGTGTTGCGGTGATAGGCTCCACAAGCTGGGGCACCACGCTGGCCATCCACCTGGCAAAGCTGGAGCACCGCGTCTGCCTATGGGCGCGGACGCCGGACGAAGCCCAGCAGCTCCAGACCGACGGCGAGAACAAGCGCTTCCTTCCCGGCTTCTCCTTCCCTCCTTCACTGCGGATCACCGCGTCTATAGACGCGGCCTTTAGCGACGCCAGCCTTGTGCTCTTCGTCGTACCCTCCAAAACCATCCGCCAGAACGCCCGGCGCGTAGGCGGGGCGCTGCGTTCGGACGCCACCGTGGTCAGCGCCACAAAGGGCCTGGAGATGGCTACGGGTTTGCGCATGACGCAGGCATTGCAGGAGGAGCTGCCACAGCTTCGTGACCGCATCTGCGCGCTGTCCGGTCCCAACCTGTCCGCCGAGGTGGCGCGGGAATTGCCCACCAGCACGGTCATCGCCTGTCCCGACGAAGCACTGGCCCGGGAGGTGCAGGCCGCGCTCATGTCGCCACGGCTCCGGGTGTATACCAACCCGGACGTGGTTGGCGTGGAACTGGCGGGAGCGCTGAAGAACATCATTGCCTTGGGCGCGGGCATTGGCGATGGACTGGGCTACGGCAACAACAGCAAGGCGGCGTTTGTCACTCGGGGGCTGGCGGAGATCGCCCGCCTGGGTGTGGCGGCGGGCGCGCAGCCCTTGACCTTTGCTGGACTGGCGGGGCTGGGCGATCTTATCGCCACGGCAGCCAGCCCGCTGAGCCGCAACCGGTACGTGGGCGAACAGCTTGCCAAGGGACGGCTGTTGGGGGAGATCCTATCGGGGATGCGCAACGTTGCGGAAGGCGTGGACACGACGGCAGCCGCCATGCGCCTCTCCCGCGAGCACGGCGTAGAGATGCCCATTACCCAGGCGACCTATAGCGTCTTGTTTGAAGGTCTTTCGCCCCAAAAAGCGGTGACGGCCCTCATGGAGCGCGCGCCGCAGACGGAGTGGCTGGGCGTGTTGCCGCAGGGATGAATTACTAAGGAAGTCGTTAACAAACGGACAAACTGTACCGCACCGTGAACGGTGCGGCTTGAAGCCGCAGCCTTTAGGATGCGGTGTAGCCTCAAGTAACGACAATGAAATGAAAGGAAAGGAGGCACAAACGCTATGAATTGGAAAGAGAGAATCGTAGTTGATCCTAACATCCTGGTAGGCAAGCCAGTGATCAAGGGGACAAGATTGGCAGTTGAGTTCATTGTTGATCTCATGGCCCAGGGCTGGACCCAGGAAGAGATCCTACGCAACTATCCAGGTTTGACTCGGGAAGACATTCAGGTGTGCCTCAGCTATGCTAGCGACATGCTGCACGCAGAGAGGGTCTACCCTCTACAGGTGTGATGTACATTGCGTATCCTAGCAAATGAGAATATCCCGGGTGATACGATACTGGCTTTACGACAGGCCGGCCACGATGTCGTTTGGGTTCGCACAGAAGCACCTGGTAGCAGCGATGATGCCGTTCTCTCTTGGACGCAGGCCGAAGGATGCATTCTCATCACCTTTGACAAGGACTTTGGCGAACTGGCATTTTGCAGGGGTGCCGCCGCCGTTCATGGAATCATCCTGTTCCGGATGGCTTCTCAGAACCCTGAGTACGTCACGGCGCACGTTCTTTCCGCGATGCGCTCCCGCTCTGATTGGGAAGGGCATTTTTCAACTGTTGATGAGACTCGTATTCGGATGACACTATTGCCTGGCACTGCAACCTCGGAAAAGTCGCCATGAGCGATTTCCCAGTCCTTGCCATCTTCGGCACATCCTTTCTGGTGGGCCTATCCGGCGCGCTGTCGCCCGGCCCAACCTTGGCCTACACCATCCGGGAATCGGTGCGCACCGGCTTTTGGGCGGGGCCTATGGTCTCCCTGGGCCATTCGCTCCTGGAGCTGGTGGTGGTCGTAGGGTTGGCACTGGGGGTCGCCCAAATCACGGAGAACAGCCTGTCCGTGGCGCTCATCGGCCTCGTAGGCGGCGCGTTCCTCTTGTGGATGGGCTGGGGAATGTTGCGCCACCCGGACAAGGGCGCGCCTGCGAGCGATGGGGCTTCCCAGAAGCAGGGGCGGCAACGGCTGTACGTCCCCTTTTTGGGGGGCATCGGCATGAGCCTCAGCAATCCCTTCTGGTTCGTCTGGTGGGTCACCGTAGGAGCCGCCTTCATGACCAAGTCATTGGAAGTGGGAGCCGTCGGCGTGGCGGCTTTCTACCTGGGGCATATCGTGGCGGACATTGGGTGGTATACCCTGGTGTCCTTTGGCGTGGCCTCGGGCAGAAGGTTCGTCACGCCGCGCCTGTACAAGGCCATCATGCAGGCGTGCGGGACGTTCATTATCTTCCTGGGCCTGTACTTTGCGGCCACAGGCTTGCAGAAGCTGACGTAGGGCGACATTCCCAAGTTTGACACCCTAGCTTGGGCCAACGTATAATCAACCGTTGTATTCTTCAAAAGTGTCTGAGTATGCCAAAACGAACGTTTCAGCCAAAGCAACGGCATCGCAAGCGCGTCCACGGGTTCATCATCCGTATGAGCACTCGTGATGGTAGAGAAGTACTCCGGCGACGGCGTTTCAAGGGCCGCGCCCGCCTTACCGTCTAGTCCCGAATACCCACAGCAGCGCCGCCAGCGCCCTCCTGCTCAGTTCGCCTTTTCGTCGGATCGCCGTTTACGGAAGGCGTCCGAATTTCAGGCAGTCCGCAACAGCGGCAAAAGCTGGGCCCATCCTCTTCTGGTGTTGCGCTCCAGGCCCAACGGCCTGGCAGTGACGCGCTTTGGCTTTTCGGTGGCTAAACGCATTGGGAAAGCTGTAGTCCGCAACAAAGTCAAGCGCAGGCTGCGGGAGTGCGTCCGGCAAGCGCCCGTAAAGGGGGGCTGGGACGTGGTTTTCATAGCCCGGCAGCCGGCGGCCCAAGCCACCTACCAGGAACTGGTGCGCGACGCTTTAGAACTCCTGGGCCGGGCAGGGTTGCTTACCAAAGACGAGAGAGAACACCGGTGATCAAGTGGACCCTGTTGGGACTTATTCGTTTCTACCAGAAGACGCTCTCCCGCTTCTGGCCTTCAACCTGTCGGTATACGCCTACCTGTTCCCACTATGCCTATGAGGCGGTGACCCGTTTCGGCGCATATAAAGGCGGCTGGCTCGCCCTGAAACGCTTGGGTCGGTGCCAGCCCTGGGGCTCCGTGGGCTATGATCCCGTACCCCTCGCCAATCCCTCCCATTCCCAACATCATCTATGAAACGAATTACGCTCGTTCTGCTTTCCCTTGTTCTGTTGAGTGTCCTTGCCGGCTGCACTGGCGGCCAGTTCGTGGCATCCTCCGGGTGGTCCGGCGTTGCCATCGGTAGCGACCTGGTGTACGTCGGCGCGCGCAGCGGTCGCATGTTGGCCTTAAACACCAGCAACGGCGACCAGCGAGCCTCCTTTCCCCAGGCGGGGCAAGACCCGTTGAGCGGACTCTACGGCACGCCCGCCCTGACTAACGGCTTACTGTACGTGCCCGGCTACGACGGGCGCATCTACGCCCTGGACGCTGCAAACCTGTCCCAGAAGTGGCGCTACCCCAGCGATGAGACCAAGGTCAAGCCTGTGGTCGGGGGCGTAGTCGTCGCCGACGGCCTGGTGGTCTACGGCGGCGAGGACGGCTACGTGCGCGCGCTCCAGGCGAGCAACGGCGGCAAAGTATGGGAGTTCAAGACAGGCAACAAGGTGTGGTCTACGCCCACGGTGGCAGGCGGCGTCGTGTACATTGGTTCATTGGACCACAAGCTCTACGCCTTAGACCTGCGCAAGGGAACGTCCGTATGGACAAAGCCTTTCCAGGCCGATGGCGCTATCGTCGCCATGCCTTTGGTCTTAAATGGCCGCGTCTACATCGGCTCCTTTGACCGCAGGGTCTACGCCGTGGACGCCGGCACAGGCCAGAGCGTTTGGTCCTTTCAAGGGACCGCATGGTTCTGGGGTGGCCTCGTGACAGATGGGAAGCGACTCTTTGCCGTGGACACCCGCGGCGTCGTCCGTGCCCTGGATATGGCCACCGGGCAACAGGTATGGCAGTTTGATATGCAGCGCCAGGCGTTTTCTTCCCCCATCCTGGTGGGCGGCAACCTGGTGGTGACATCCGACGGCGGCATCATCTACGTGCTGACTCCGGATACTGGGAGCCAGGTCTCCAGCTATAACGTAGGGGATAAGGGTGTGCAGGCGCCCCTCACCACGGACGGGCAAGTCGTGTACGTGAATGGCATGGACAAGCGGGTGTGGGCCATACGCATGGGCGGCGGCCAACAAGACAAGGTCTGGCAGGTTAGCACGGAGCCTGGGAAATAACAGACTTCCCTCCTTCCCCTTTTCTTCTGTGCGGGGAACAAAGGGAGTAAGGCAAAGCCAAGTCGCAAAGCGTTAGCATGGAAATAATCTCCCTCCTCTGGAACAACATCATCCTGAACCCCATGGAGAACAGCCTGGTGCTGATCTACGCCTATCTAGGGCGTAACTTCGGCATCACCATCCTGATCTTCACGGTGATAGTCCGTCTCTTGACCTTGCCGCTGACTCTGAGGCAAATACGCTCTACGCAAAAAATGTCGGAGATTCAGCCAAAGTTGCAGGCCCTGCAGAAGCGGTACGGCAAAGACCGGACTCGCCTCTCCCAGGAGACCATGCGCCTGTACAAAGAAGCGGGCGTCAACCCCATCGGGTGCTTGGGGCCTATGGTCATCCAGTTCCCTATCTGGATCGGCCTGTACATCGCCATCACTGCGCTGCTTCCCACAAGTCCGGAGCGGCTGGCCGCGTTGTCCAACCACCTCTACTCCTGGTTGCCCGTCGCGCACCAGGTAGTGCCGCTGAACAGCCACTTCCTCTGGTTGGATCTGGCGCTGCCGGACCCGTTGCCCATCCTGGCCGTCCTGGTCGGCGTATCCATGTGGGCCATGCAGAAGATGAGCACGCCCCCGGCCGCCAATCCTCAGCAAGCGTCCACCAACCGCATGTTGCTGTGGATGATGCCCTTCATGTTCGCCTTCTTCACCATCAGCTTGCCTACCGGCCTGCCGTTGTACTGGACAGTCTCCAACGTGATTGGTATCGTCATCCAGGGGTCGGTTACCGGCTGGGGTGAGTTGGCGTTTTGGAAGAAGAAGGAGCAGCCCATTCCCGCAGCGGTGGCCGCAATATCTGAATCAGAAGCTCAGTCTCCATCCGAGGAGGAGAGTGTCAATGAGGAACAAGCTGGAACGAGTGGAGATCAGCGCCAAGACGATAGAGGAAGCCGTAGAAGTCGCGCTCAAAGAGCTAGACGCCGATCGCGAGGAAGTCACAATAGAGGTCCTTAACCAGGGACGGTCGGGCATCTTCGGCATCGGCGCGGAGCAGGCAAGGGTGCGCGTCATTCGCCTGGCCCCTACCAATACGCTGGCCTCAGACGCAATAGAGACGGTCAATCAACTCTTGCAACGCCTGAAGGTTTCCGCCACTGCCAGCATACGGACCTCCGGCGATGATGAGACGGGGCCAACCATTGACATCCAGGGTGATGACTCTGGATTGCTCATTGGCAAGCGCGGCGAGACCCTGCAGTCCATGCAGTTTCTTGTGAACCTTATGCTGGGCAAACGGGGCAACCATCCTCTGGTCGTGGTAGACGTAGAGGAATACAAGGAACGCCGCAGCCGCTCTCTGGAGGCTATGGCAAGCCGTGTGGCCGAGCGCGTGGCCTCCAGCGGGCGGCCCATCACCCTGGAGCCTATGCCGCCTTCGGAGCGCCGCGTCATCCATGTGGCCCTTGCCAACCACCCGGGCGTCACCACGGAAAGCGTGGGGTCCGGCGCTATGCGCAAAGTGACCGTCTATCCCAAGCGTGAGCGAGAGCGAGAGCGCAGGCCATAGGACCGTCCTCTTCGCACATTCCCTTCCAGTACAAAACGCCATGTCGTCCCAGCCACACCAGCAACCAGCCGTAGCAGTCAAAGACAAGCTGTACAAACGGCCCTTTGACTTGATCGTGCTTGTGCTTGCCCACCTGCTGCTGTTCCCTTTGTGGCTCCTCCTCTGGACCCTCATACCCCTGGCCATCTGGCTCCAGGACAGGGGGCCCATCTTCTACAAGCAGACGCGCATCGGCAGAGGCGGCAAGGTGTTCACCATTCGCAAGTTCCGCACCATGGTGCCCGATGCGGAACGCATGACAGGCGCGGTGTGGGCGACCTTGCGCGACCCGCGCATCACCCCCTTGGGCCGCATCTTGCGCACCACTGCCCTGGACGAACTGCCCCAGGTTCTGAATATCTGGCGCGGCGAAATGAGCATCGTCGGCCCCCGCTCTGAGCGTCCCGAACTCCACGCCAAGTTCGTACAGCAGTTCCCCAGCTTTGGGCAGCGACTGGCGGTGCGCCCGGGGCTGACGGGGTTGGCCCAGGTGAAAGGCGAGTACAACCTGCCACCCAATGAAAAACTGGTGTACGATACTGAGTATATCCGGCGTATGAGTCTGTGGTTGGACATCAAGCTCATCACCATTTCGGTGTGGAACACGGTTGTTGGCCGGTGGGACCGCCGCGCCGCCAAAAAGGACCGACCCTAAGGAGCGCGTTAGTAAGCGGACTGTGGTCCTTCTTGGCAACACCGCAGCCTGAAAGCTGCGGCTTCAAGCCGCACCGTTCACGGTGCGGTACGGTTTGTCCATTTACAAACGACCTCCGTAGCAAGCACGAGGCCCTTTCCAGCCTTTCCACAGGAGCATCACCTTGGCCATCGCCAAAGCCCTGGTCACCGGCGGGGCCGGCTTCATCGGCTCCCACGTTGTGGACGGCCTCATCGCCAGAGGTATCCGGGTGTCCGTGGTGGACAATCTCTCCGCCGGCCGGCGGGAGAACCTTAATCCCAAAGCTACGTTGCACCAGGTAGACATAGGCTCGCCTCAGTTGGCGGAGGTGTTTCGTTCCGAGCGTCCGGAGGCCGTCTTCCACCTGGCGGCCCAGGCCAGCGTCGCCTTTTCCGTCCGTGACCCCTTCCACGACGCAACTACCAACGTCCTTGGCTCCATCAACTTGCTGCGCCAGTGCCAGGAGTTTGGTGTTGGCGCTATCGTCTACAGCAGCACCGGGGGCGCGCTGTACGGCGAACCGTCGCAAACCCCCTGCCCGGAGAACCATCCTGTGCGCCCGCTATCACCCTACGCTGCGAGCAAACACGCCGTAGAGAGCTATGTCCATTGCTTCTCCGCGCTGGCTGGGTTCAAGGCCACCATCCTGCGCTATGCCAACGTGTACGGCCCCCGCCAGAACCCGGAGGGCGAGGCAGGGGTGGTAGCCATCTTCTCCCAGCGGATGCTGGAAGGGCGCGAGATGTCCATCTTCGGAGACGGCACGCAGGAGCGGGATTTCGTGTACGTGGGAGACGTGGTGAACGCCAACATGCTGGCCCTGGACCAGCCAGGCGGGGTGTTCAACATTGGCACGGGAACAGGGGCTAGCGTCAACGAGGTGTTTCGGAACCTTGCGGCCCTGACCGGCTATCAGAAGCAGCCGGACTACCAGCCCAAACGCCCCGGCGAGGTGTACCGCATCTACCTGGACAGCAGCCTAGCCAGGAAAGAGTTGGGTTGGTCGCCCAAGGTCAGCCTGGAGGAAGGGCTACGCCGGACCGTAGAGTCGCTGCGCGGGAGCTAGTGTGAGTCTTCCGGGGCGGGCTGCCCTTCGGCGGCAAGGTCTTCCAGGTAAAGCTGGATGGCGTCACGCGCGTTGGATAGCGCCTCATCCAGCGTGTCGCCTTCTGTAGTGCAGCCCGGCAGCGCCGACACACGCACCGTGAATCCGCCCTCTTCAGCATCGGGGATGAGCAGCAACACGTAGCGTCTCAAGAAGGTGGGCCTCTAGATGAAACGATGGAGCGGGAAAAGGGACTCGAACCCTCGACCCTCTGCTTGGGAAGCAGATGCTCTACCAACTGAGCTATTCCCGCTCGGAGGACACCGTTATTGTAGCATGGTTGCAGGTAAGGGCAACCCTTGGCAGGGCATTTTGGGTTGACGGGCCAGAGGAAGCCACTATAATCTGTGGCACAGAATACCGAACTTCACGGAGGATGTAATGGACACCAAGCAAGTCGGCATCTACTTCAGCGCCAAAGAAAAGAAGATCGTGCGGATTACGTCCCCTTACTGGATACCCGAGGCTCCAGAATGGGTGCTGGTAACGAACGAGGCGAACGCCACGCTCCTGGCGGTGCGCGACGCCATTAAGCAAAAGAAACTTCTGGCCGATCCCTCCGGTGTTACCTGGGGGAGCATTCCGCTGAAGAGCTAGGTAGTGCTTCTGACACATCGTTACGTTGGAATAAGAGTCCCGATTCAATCGGGATTTCACCCTTACCTTAGTCCTCCCCCTTGACGGGGGAGGCGGATGCCGTGCACGTATTGGGAGGTCTGTACCTTTGCGGAAGAGGTGCTGCCCGCGTTCAGGTAAGGGGATTTGAATCTGGGGACACCCCAGACCCCAGCAGGAAACCATCGGTTTCCTGCACTTTCCTCACTCTTCAGGCAATGCTCACGTCTACTAGAGCGTTGTCTTCTCCCCTATCGCCAGACCGCGCCGCTTGCCCAGGCGGTAGACGCCGTAAAACAGCAGGCCAACGATCACCACCATTGCGCCGCTTCCCACCCAAAGTCCGATGATCAGCGCCTGTTTCCAGCCGCTATTGGGGGCAGGCTCCGCCAGCGACGCGCGGATGGAAGCGTCCGGCTTTTCCGCGGGCGTTGTGTCAATGCCGGCGGGCGTGCCTTCCTGCACGTTCTTGCTCAGCACCTTGCCTTCGCCTTCCAGGGAGGACATGGCCTGGCTAAAGTCCTTGGCAAACACGCGGAAGACGACGTCGGCGCGGGTGCGGCCATTGCTCATGGAGATGGTAAGGCCGTCAATCTCGCCGCCGAGCCGGGCTACCAGGGCCTTGACGGAATCGGCGGTGGCGGTTGCCTGCTTGACCTCCACGGTCAGCGACCCCGATGGCGCTTGGCTGACCTTCGCTTCTGGCGGGTTCAGGGTGACACGTATGGTCGCCAGGTCAACGCGCCGCTTCAGGAAATTGAGTTGTCCCTGGTAGCGTTCAATATCGGCCCGTACCTGCTGTAGCTCCCGTTCAATGGACAGAAGGTCGCTGATCTGGGTGGCCTTGTTCAGCAGGTTCAGCAGGCTTTGCTCCTTCTGCTGCAGCGTGCGCAAACGGGCGTCCAGGTCAATGAACTGGTCGGACACATCCTGGGAACCCTGGTCTTCGCTGGTCACCTTGCCCAAGGCCCGGAGCCTGTCCATGACGCTGGAAAACTCGGACTGGGGCAGGCGCAGCGTGATGGAGGCGTACTGCTTCTGGGGGTCGCCGCCGGAGGCGCTGAGCTGCTCCACATAGCCGCCGGCGGCCTGAGCGATGGCCTGCACCTGTGTGGACGCCGCCTGCACGCCGGTTACTTCCAGGAAGATGTTGGCCTGGACGATGATCTGGCGGTCGGCGATGTCCAGGTCTCCGGTAGGGGCAGGCAAGGGCGCTGGAGAGCGCGTGGGAGTTCCCGGCGCTCCCTTGTCGCCTCTGGTGAGGGTGACTTCATCTAAGGCGGAGCTTTGTGTGACCGTGGAGAAGGAGGGTGCCGGCGTGGCGTAATAGACGACGGATGCTCCCTGTGCGCCCCTGAGGGGAAGGAGCGCGTCGCCAGCTTTGTCCAGACCAAGCCATTGGCCCTCGGAAGACGCTGAGCGCTGCCAGGGGGTCAGCGTCAGGGCGACGGCGGCGGGCACGGCTGCGGTGAGCAACAGTGCCACGGCGATGGCGGCGACGGTGAGCTTGCGGCGCGAACGCGGTCGCGGTTGAGGCGTGGGAAGTTGCTGGGCCATGGCGTCCCTCCTGTGCATTTGGGTCTGCACCTATCAAGACGCACGGGGCAGGCAAAAAGTTCCGGGGGACGTGCGCCTAGCAGCCTGCGGAAAAAGGGGAGTGCAGAGGGGCTTTGCCCCTCTGCCGGGAGTCTGAGGGTGTCCCTCAGATACAAACTCTCCCCCCTTCCTTCCGAGGAGGGGGCCTGATGGATGATCAAAAGGAGTTTTCAGCAGCCTGTTAAGTGCGCTCCAGGGCCAGCTTGTCCATCTCCAACTGGACGGGCATGGGGTACTGGCCGGTGAAGCAGGCGGCGCAGAAGGGCTTGCGCGCCGGGCCGCCCACGATCTTCAGCAGGCCCTCCACGCTCAGATAGCCCAGGGTATCGGCGCCGATGAACTGGCGGACGCCGTCCACGGTCATGTTGGCGGCGATGAGTTCCCGCTGCGTCGCCATGTCCACGCCGAAGTGGCAGGGGAAGCGGATAGGCGGCGCGCACACGCGCATGTGTACCTGGGTAGCGCCCGCCTTGCGCAGCAGGCTCACCACCTGGGGCGTCGTGGTGCCGCGCACGATGCTGTCGTCCACCACAATGACGCGCTTGCCGCCGATGACTTCCGGCAAGGGGTTGAACTTCAGGCGCACGCCCAAATCGCGGATGCGCTGGTCCGGCTGAATGAAGGTGCGCCCCACGTAGCGGTTCTTCACCAGCCCCTCGCTGTAGGGGATGCCCGACTCCTGTGCGTAGCCCACGGCGGCGACGGTGGCCGAGTCCGGCACGCCGATAACCAGGTCGGCGTCTACGGGGTGCTCCCGGGCGAGCTGGCGGCCCAATTCCTGCCGGGTGAGGTACGTGAGCCGGCCTTCCAGCAGGCTATCGGGGCGCGCAAAGTAGATGTGTTCAAAAACACAGGGAGAGGCTGCTGGACGCACTCCGGCGAAAGGGATGCTGCGGAGGCCCGACTTGTCAATGACTACGGTCTCGCCCGGCTCAATGTCTCGCAGGTACTGGCCGCCCAGGTGGTCTATGGCGCAGCTTTCCGATGCGATGATCCAGCCGCCGTTGATCCTTCCAAGGCAAAGGGGGCGGACGCCGCGAGGGTCGCGGATGCCCAGGAGGGTGTCTTTGGTCATGACCGTCAGGGAGTAGGCGCCTTTGAGGCGGCGCATCATGTGGGAGACCTTGTCCTCCCACTCCTTGCCAGGGGCCGTCGCCAGGAGGTAGGCGATGGCTTCGGAGTCGGTGCTAGAGGCGAAGGAGCAGCCCTCTTCCGAAAGCTGGGTGCGTAGCTCGGCGGCATTGATGACGTTGCCGTTGTGGGCAAGCGCCAACTCAAAATCGCCGTTGTGGACGAGAAGAGGCTGGGCGTTGCGGATATGAGTGGAGCCGGTGGTGGAGTAGCGGGTGTGGCCGATGGCGATGTGCCCTTCCAGGCGCTGGAGGTCGCTTTCCCGGAAGGCTTGAGAGACCAGCCCCATGCTGGTGTGATGGTGGATGCGCTCGCCCGTTGCGGTGGCGATGCCTGCGCTCTCCTGCCCCCGGTGTTGCAAGGCGTAGAGGCCGTAGAAGGCGGCCTGGGCTACGTCCATCCCTGGAGCATAGACGCCGATGACTCCACATGCCTCGTGGAGCGAGTGATCCTCCGCCTCAGTCCAGATGTAGCCGCTTTCGGAAGGCAAAAAAGCACCCCCAGACGGGTTGGTTTTGGCTGCACCAACAGTATACCCCCTATGCAGGCGGGTGGCAAAGGGCATGTCGGGCACAAACGACGGCCAGTGGGTCGCAAGCCGCGAACGTTGCCGTCCAGGGCCTTTCGGTTCTCCCAGCGGCAGTAGAGGAGCGCCGTGTAGGGGCGAGGTCGCCTCGCCCGTATTCCCTGACCACGTGGTAAGGGCACGATATATCGTGCCCTTACGTTCGGCGACCGCTTGGCGTCGCGCCCTCGGTCTTTATCCGTAACGCCGAAAACCCCTGACGGTTCAGGACGCCGATTTGACAGCCATTCCACTCGTCTCTTAAAATGGAGGTCTAAGTCATGAGGAGGTGTTCTTGAACGGTCTAGCAGTATCCTCCCTTGGTGAGGCGCTTCTTACCTATCTGCAAGCCCACAGCGGTAAGAAGCAACCCTTGTTGCAGGATGAGCTTTTTAGCTTTCGGCGCTACCTGGGCGCTGAAAAAGTCGTATCGGCGATTGCGCCGCTGGATATTGAAAAGTATTGCGAGGACAAGCTGGACGGCGTGGGAGAGGACCGCGGCGACCGCCTGAAGGTCACCAAGGACTTCCTGAAGTATCTGTTCAAGGAAGGGTTTACGGAGAGCGACCTGGCGCCCCATGCCAAGCTGCGGCGGCAGCTCCGCCGCGCGGGTGGGTTATCTGCCAAGCAGCAGAGGCAGGCCACCATCAACCAGCTTACGGCGGAAGGCCACCAGCGGCTTCAGGACGAGCTGGCGGCGCTGATAAGCCAGCGGCCCGTGGTCATTGATGCCATTCGCCTGGCGCGCGCCACCAAGGACATCAGCGAGAACGCGCCGTATCACGCCGCCCGGGAGCAGCTAAGCCAGATTGAGGGGCGCATCAAGGAGGTTGAGACGGTCCTGCGGGACGCTGTTATTCTGGACGAGTCAGCCCAGGCCCGGGCCAACGAAAAGCGCGTCACCGTCGGTTCCCAGTTCATCCTCAAGGACTCTGCCACGGGCGTGGAGCGGGCCTTCATGCTGGTGGACTCCAGCGAGTCCAATCCCTCCATCGGCAGGGTCTCGGATCTGTCACCCATTGGCAAGGCCGTGTTACACAAGGCTGCGGGCGAATCCATAGACGTCCCAGCGCCCAAGGGGACGCAGCGGTATCTTGTGGCGAAGATAGGGGCTTAGGAAACAGCCTCACGCCTAATCCGCGTAAAAAAAGATGGAGGGGTTTGCAGAAGGCAAACTTCTCCATCTTTGTCTTTGTGGGCCTTGACCAAAAATTTGGCGAGCTTCACATTGCGGCACAGCAGCGCTGTGTCAAGGTGACGGAATGCAGGCGTCTTGGCAGCCAATCGTAGGGGCGACGCATGCGTCGCCCCTACGATTGGCGCGAAGGAGACAAACCTTGTGTCAGGCGTTGCATCGCCATGACAAACGCTCACCGTCGCGGCGTTTCTAGCCGTGAATCTGCTATCCTGTTCCCTCACAAAGCGTACCCAGCGGAGCCTGTTTTCATGACAGACATCCCTACCTTCTCCCATCCCCTCATCCGGCAGTGGTTCGCTGCGCACTTCGCCGCGCCTACCGAGGCCCAGGCCCAGGGCTGGCAGGCCATCGCCCAGGGCAGGCACACGCTCATCGCCGCGCCGACGGGATCGGGCAAGACGCTGGCCGCCTTTCTCACCTGCGTGGACAGTCTGGTGCGCCAGGGGCTGGAAGGCTGCCTGCCCCGTGGCGTGCAGGTGGTGTACGTCTCGCCGCTGAAGGCCCTCTCCAACGACATCCACCGCAACCTGGAGCAGCCCTTGCAGGAGCTGGCGGCCCTGGCCCAGCAGCAGGGGACGCCCCTGCCGGAAATACGGGTCGCCGTGCGCACCGGCGATACGCCTGCCAGCCAGCGGGCGCGCATGGCCAAAGAGCCGCCCCACATCCTCATCACCACGCCGGAGTCGCTGTACATCCTGCTTACTTCGGATAGCGGGCGCAAGGCGCTAAGGAGCGTGCGCACCCTCATCCTGGACGAGCTGCACGCGGTTGTGGAAAGCAAACGCGGTTCCCACCTCAGCATCTCCGTGGAGCGGCTGTGCGCCCTGGCGGATGGCCCCGTCACCCGCATCGGCCTCTCTGCGACGCAGCGCCCCATTGAGGAGATGGCCCGCTTTCTGGTGGGCAACGCAGACGCCGAGCGAAAGAGTTCGGCGGAGTGCGCCATCGTGGACAGCGGCCACCGCCGGCAGATGGACCTGGCCCTGGAGCTTCCTGCGCAGCGGGAGCTTGGCCCCATTGCCACCCACGAGCAGTGGGACGAGACCCTGGACCGCATAGCCGAGCTTGTCCGGCAACACGGCACAACCCTCGTGTTCGTGAATACCCGCCGCCTGGTGGAACGGGTGGCCTACCAGCTTGCCCTGCGCCTGGGGGACGAGGCCGTCGTCGCCCACCACGGCAGCCTGTCGCAGCGCACCCGCCGGGACGCCGAACGCCGCCTGAAAGCCGGCGAGGTGAAGGTGTGCGTCGCCACGTCCTCCCTGGAGCTGGGCATAGACGTGGGCGCGGTTGACCTGGTGTGCCAGGCGGGGTCGCCCAGGAGCATCGGCCTGCTGCTGCAGCGAGTAGGACGTTCCGGCCACAGCCTGGGCGGATTGCCCAAGGGACGCCTGTTCCCCCTGACCCGTGACGAGCTGCTGGAGTGCATGGCCCTGGTGCGGGGGATACGTCGTGGCAACCTGGACACCCTGCACATGCCGCCCTGGCCCCTGGACGTGCTGGCCCAGCAGATCGTGGCCGAGTGCTCCTGCAAAGAGTGGGGCGAAGAGGCGCTGTACGATCTGGTCCGCCGCGCCTACCCCTATCGTGACCTGCCCCGGGAACGGTACGCACAGGTGCTGGAGATGCTCTCCGAAGGCGTGGCCCCCAGGGAAGGACGGCGCGGCGCGTACCTGCACCGTGACGCCGTCAACGGCGTGCTGCGGCCTCGGCGCAACGCCCGGCTGGCTGCCCTCACCAGCGGCGGCGCGATCCCCGATAACTCCGACTACGACGTGATCCTGGAGCCGGAGAACACCTTCGTGGGCACGGTGAACGAGGACTTTGCCGTGGAAAGCCAGAAGGGGGACGTGTTCCTGCTGGGCAACACCCCCTGGCGCATCCTGCGCGTGGAAAGCGGCAGGCTGCGCGTTGAGGACGCCCACGGGCTGGCCCCTTCCGCTCCCTTCTGGCTGGGCGAGGCCCCCGGCCGCTCCTGCGAGCTATCCGACGAGCTGTCCGACTTGCGGGAGGAGATATATCAGCGCCTGTCATCGGGGGAGTCCATGCGCTGGCTCATGGCCGAGGGCTTCAGCCGGGAAGCCGCAGACCAGGCCGTCGCCTACATCGCCGAAGGTGTGCGTGTCCTGGGGACGGTCCCCACCAAGCGGCGCATCGTGGCCGAGCGGTTCTTTGACGAAAGCGGCGGGATGCAGCTTGTCATCCACGCCCCCTTCGGCTTCGCCGTGAACCGCGCCTGGGGCATGGCCCTGCGCAAGCAAATCTGCCGCACCTTTGATTTTGAGCTGCAAGCCGCCGCCACCAACGACGGCATCAACTTCTCCCTGGGGCCATCCCTGTCCTTCCCTCTGGCCGACGTCTTCCGCTACATCCAGCCAGACAAGGCGCAAGAGGTGGCGACCCAGGCCGTCCTGCAATCGCCCGTGTTCGGCCTGCGCTGGCGGTGGGCAGCGTCCCGGGCGCTGGCCTTGCTGCGGTTCTCCGGCGGGCGCAAAGTCCCGCCTCCCTTGCTGCGTATGCGCTCCGGCGACCTGCTGGCCGCGGTGTTCCCCGCCCAGGTGCAGTGCCAGGACAACGCCATGCCCGGCGACATTGAGGTCCCGGAGCATCCCCTGGTCTTTGAGGCGATGCGCGACTGCCTGACCGAGGCCATGGACATAGAGGCACTGCGGGCCATGCTGGCCCGCGTGTATAGCGGCGACATTGAGGTGTACGCACGGGACACGACCCAGCCGTCCGTGTTCAGCCATCAGATCCTCAATGCAATGCCTTATGCCTTCCTGGACAACGCGCCTCTGGAGGAACGACGGTCCCGGGCGGTGGCCCTGCGGCGCGCCTTGCCCGAGGACGCCCGCGAGCTTGGCGCCTTGGATCCTCAAGCAATAGACCGCGCCGCCCAGGACGCCTGGCCTCTTGTGCGCGACGCCGATGAGCTGCACGACGCCCTCCTGACCCTTGGCCTGCTGCCGGAGCGGGACATCGGAAGGTACGCCAACGTGGTGGAGCGGGAGCAATGGCAAGAATGGTTCGCAAAGCTGCGCCAAGCCGGGCGGGCAACAGCAGCCGCCTACGGCAGCGGACGGACGGCGTGGGTCGCAACGGAGCGCATGGGGTTAGTGGCCGCCGCCTTCCCGGAAGCCAGGTTTGAGCCTGCGCTGTCTGATGGGAACGTAGACCTTGTAAGGGCGGGTTTCAAACCCGCCCCTACGGGAAGGCCCTCTGTGACACAGCCCATAGACCAGGAGGAGGCGCGTTTTATCCTGGTACGCAGCCGGACGGAGTGCTCCGGCCCCTTCACCGCCGGCGGCATGGCTGGGGCGCTGGGCCTGGATGTGGCGTCGGTCAACCAGGCCCTCGCCCGGCTGGAAGGCTATGGCGGCGTCCTGCGCGGCTACTTCCTGCCGGGCGTCGGAGAAGAGCAATGGTGCGACAGACGCGTCCTGGCGCGCATTCACCGCGATACCATCGCCACGTTGCGCAAGGAGGTGGAGCCTGTCGCTACGGCTACCTTCCTGCGCTTTCTCCTGCGCTGGCAAGGCGTGCATCCCCTTACACAACGACGTGGCGCGGACAGTCTGCTGGACGTGGTGGAGCAGTTGCAGGGCTATGAGGCCGCCGCCGGCGCATGGGAATCGGACCTGCTGCCCGCCCGCGTCAAGGGCTATTCGCCAGTCATGTTGGACGAGGCCTGCCTGAGCGGCGAGGTCGTGTGGGGGCGGCCAGTCCCGACCCGTCGGGACGAGGAGGGCCAGCCTGCCAGGGGACAGGCCCTTTCCAGGCACACGCCCATCACTCTGGCGCTGCGGGAATCGCTGCCCTGGCTGCTGGAACGGCCTGATGAGTCCGGCGATCCGCCCGGCGTCAGTGGCGAGGTGCTACAGTACCTCAGGCAGCACGGCGCGTCCTTCCTGCCGGAGATCATCGCAGCGACGCGCCAACTGCCCTCGGCGGTGGAGGAGACGCTGTGGCAGCTTGCGGCGGCGGGCTACGTCACCGCCGATGGCTTCGGTGCGGTGCGCGGGCTGGCCAGCGGTGTAGCCCGGCAGGTGCGCCAGCATCCCCGGCTGCGCCAACGCTCCCGCCAGCGTCTGCCTTCCAGCCGGTGGTCGGCGCTGGCGTCGCCCGTGGAAACGCCAGCGGACGACGCGCTGGAATCCAAAGCCTTCCAGCTTTTGGTGCGCTACGGCGTCCTCTTCCCGGAGCTATTGGCGCGGGAGACCTCTGCCCCTCACTGGCGGGAGCTGCTGCGCGTCTACCGCCGGGCCGAGGCCCGGGGCGAGATACGCGGCGGCCGCTTTGTGGCGGGCTTCATCGGCGAGCAATTCGCCTTGCCGGAGGCGGTGGAGCAGCTACGACTGGTGCGGAAGCAGGAGCCGGACGGCAGCGTTGTGGTGGTGTCCGCCTGCGACCCGCTGAACCTGGCGGGTGTGCTGACGCCAGGGCCGCGCGTGCCCGCCCTACCGGGGAACCGGCTGGCCTACCAGGACGGCGCGCCGGTGGCCTTCCTGCAAAACGGCGAGCTGCACTGGCTCAAAGAGGCGGACGCCAAAACCTCGGATGCGGTGGCGCAAGGGCTGCGGCGTGCGGCGAAGGAACTGGCGGGAGCGACAGCAGAAACGTAGGGCCGGTCCGTCGGGTTGGCCCTACGGGTTGTTCCTGGAATGCTAGCTCTGTTGCACAACGTATACAGTTTGTATACAATGAGGTCAATAGCCTTGCCGCGTATTGAAGCTCTTGAGATTGACGACCCTATCTTGGAGAAGATTGAAGCGAAGCACGGCGTCTCCTTTGAGGAGGCCGAGGAGGCCTGCCTTGGAGAGAAGACACACGTGCGTAGAAGCCGGGAAGGATTGTACAAAGTCTTTGGCCGCACCCTGGCGGGCCGATACCTTCTCGTGGTGTTAATTGAAGTTGGGGGCGGCGTCTGGCGCGTGGTCACTGCCCGGGGCATGACGAACTCGGAAAGGCGGCAATATGAGAAAATCACTGGCTAAGCAGACGCCGGCAGATCTGGAGCAAAAGGTTGCGCAACTGGAGGAGGGCGAGGCGTGGGACGAGGCGGATGAGGTGGTACAGGTAGAAGTCAAGGCACCGCTGGACAAGGTGATCCCCGTGCGGCTCTCGGCAGCACAATGGGGCCAACTGCGGGCCGAGGCGAAGGAGCTTAGCATTGGCCCCACCACCCTTGCACGGATGTGGCTGCTGGAGCGGCTCAAAGAGAAGGCAAAGGCTGCACGGTAGGTGGTCCTTGTATACGGCAAACGTAGGGGCGTCCCGACGAGTCGGGACGCCCCTACGACGTTTCACCGTCTGGCGGCTTTGGCAGGTGCTTAGCCTCCTCACGCAGGCGGTCCAGCATCTCCAGTCCCGAAGGGGCGTCCGGCGGTCAGGACGCCCCTTCGGGACTCATGCGAGCGCGCTTCTTCCGCAGGACCTCTTTCTCACGAAAGGCCAATTCGGCGTAGGTTTTGGAGTCTGGCGGCAAGGGTTTTGGCTTGGTCATCAAAGCGCTCCAAAGAACAATTCGTAAATCGATTTCCTGAATGTGTTGACCGGTGCATTGTCAGCATAGACCTCTATTATTATGTAATCGTTCTTGGCTATTTCTTCATGGTCTCTGTGTAAAGTCATGCGTAAGAAAGCATAATTACCGTCAAATACCTCATGACTTACATTAGGGAACAAAGGGAAAAGACCATGTGGTTGCTTATGATAATAGATATAGCCCCTAAAGTTTTGGCCGTTGCGCGGAATTCGTGTCCCTCTCTGAAGCGATAGATGATTGGCGTTGCTATATGCACCAATATAACCATCTGGGACCCAGATTTGTACAGATACAGCTTGAGCTACTCGCTCTCCTGTGTTTTGAAGTTTCACCGATAAGCTTCCTGTAATAGTATTATTTGTCGGATGATATTTGGGGTCACGGTCTGTTAGACCCATCTCTATCTCCACTCTTGGAGAGTCTGTTCGGTTCATTGCATCTATGATCTCATAATATTCCATTGGAACATTCTGAAAGTTATAGCGTTTGTAGAACTTCTTGTCTGGGCCTTGGTGGGCAGTGTGGCCTTGGGGAATAGCAACAACGTAGGCCACTTTGCCTGCTTGAGGGCCGCTCAAGGGGATACTCTTAATGCGTATGTCCTGAATACGCGGGGCGATATTGGAATTGATTACTTGCTCGAGCCACTCGGAAGAAAATTGCGCTGGCTCAACTCCATCTAATGTAGCAGGTATTCCTGCTGTTGCCCCTTCCGCTATACCGTAAACAATGACTCCTCCTGTGCTGTTGGCAAAAGCGGATACGTCCTTTCTTATCTCATCCCTTTTGGCGTTATCTTTGGCTAGCGCACCAGCGGCTTTGTAGTCTAACGTTAGACTTTCAGGCTCCTGTGTTGTGATAAGGAATTTCAGGTCGGCTTCTTCCCATTCCCACGGTTCCTTTGGCATAAGTCCTCCTTGTGCTTGGCTTTGAATCGTCTATCCCCGTGCCAAGTCCTCCACCAAGGCCACGAACGTACGCACAGGCTTGCCGGTATGGCCCTTGACCAGGTAGCCGCTGTCGCGGTCGGTGCGGGCGACGGAGGCCACGTCCAGGTGTGCCCAGAGGGCGTCGCCGGCGAACTCCCTGACAAAATAAGCGGCGGCAATGCTGCCTGCGCCGCGCCCGCCGGTGTTCTTGATGTCGGCGATGTCGCTGCGAATGCCCTCGCGGTAGTCTTCCCACAGGGGCATCTGCCAGTAGCGCTCGCCGGCAGCCTCGCCCACGCGGATAATCCGCTCCACCAGGTCCTGGTCAGTGCCCATGACGGCGGCGGCCAGCCCCCCGAAGGGCGTGCCGGTCAGCGTCCCCGCGTCCACGATGCGCCGCGCTCCGTGGCGGACGGCGTAGCTCAGGGCGTCGGCCAGCACCAGGCGGCCCTCGGCGTCGGTGTTGTCAATCTCAATGCTCTTGCCGGACATGGCGCGGACAACGTCGGCGGGGCGCATGGCGGCGCCGCCGGGCATGTTCTCGGTGCAGGGGGCCAGGCCCAAGACGTTGATGCGCGGCTTGAGGGCGGCAATTGCTCTCATTGCGCCGATGACCGCCGCTCCCGACGCCATATCCCCCTTCATGCTGCCCATGTTGTCGCCGGTCTTGATGTTGATGCCGCCGGAGTCAAAGGTGATGCCCTTGCCGCACAGGGCGATGTTGTTGGAGGGGTTGGCCGGATCGCCGCGGTACTGCATGATGATGAATTTGGGCGGCTGGGCGCTGCCCGATGCCACGGCCAGCAGCGCGCCCATGCCCAGCTCCTGCATCTGCGGTCGGTCCAGCACTTCACAGTCCAGACCGGACTCGCGGCACATGCGCTGGGCGCGGTCCGCCATCTCCGTGGGCGTGAGGACGTTGGCAGGCTCGTTGCTCATGTCCCGGGCGAAGTTGACGGACTCGGCGATGACGCGCCCCTTGGCCATACCCGCCTCCAGGGAGGGAATCTTGGCGGCGTCGCGCTCCACGACCAGAATCTCGTCTAGCTCTCGCTGGGGTTCTTCCGGATCGCGGCTCTTGTACTTGTTGAAGGTGTAGAGGCCCATAACGGCCCCCTCGGCCATGGCCTGGCCGGACACTGCGGCCTCCATGCCCGCAATGCCCGCGCCGTGGGCGATGGTGACGTAGCGGCGCACACCCAGGCGGCGAACGTAGCGCGAGGCGTTGCCCATCACCTGGCGCACTACCTCCGGCGTGAACTTCTCGCTCTTGCCGAGGCCCGCGACGATGACGCGCTGGGCAGGCATCTTGCCCAGGGTGTGGACCAGCGTCAGCTCGCCTTCCTTGCCGGTGATTTCGCCGTCAGCGATGAGCTGCGTGATGGCCCTGCCGAGAGCGGCGTCCACCGCGCCCGTTGCGCCGCCGGGGTGAGTCACGCCCTGGAACAGGTTGACGACGAGCGCAGGCGTGGCGATGGTCGTGATGTCGCCGGCGATGGCTTTGATGTCCAACGGGGGCCTCCTAAGCTGTAGTCTTGAAGTACCGCACCCTGAAGGGTGCGGCTTTGTAATGCGGCGCCGTCATTCTCTCGTAGGGGCGACGCATGCGTCGCCCCTACGGCCGTCTTGTCATTCTGAGCGAGTCCCGATGGCAATCGGGATCCCGATCTATCGGGACGAAGAATCTCTCCCGGGTAGTTTGGCAGCGGCGCGGCCCGTTATCTTACAGGCCAGGAGAGATTCTTCGTCGTTTCGCTCCTCAGAATCATTCATGCCAGTAGTCACTGGCACCCGTACCGATGAAAATGGCTTGCAGGCATGTCCCTTCCCCCTTGACGGGGGAAGGCTAGGATGGGGGTGACCGGCGGGGCGATCTCCACCTCAATCCTCCCCCACAAGGAGAGGGGAAGCTATTTTCGTCGCAACGACAAAGGCGATAGGCTCTCGTTGGCAAACGTCACATCGCCTCAGGGGATGTCCTGCCACAGCTCCACCAGCAAGCCCATGTTGCTGCGCGGGTGGAAGAAGGTGACGCGGCTGGCCCCCGGGCGGGCGGGACTCACCTCGCCTAGCTGCTGCAACCCGGCGGCGCGCAGGCGGTTGGCGTCGTACTCAATGTCCTGGGAGTAGAAGCACACGTGGTGGATGCCGGAGCCTCGCGTCGCCAGGAAGCGGGCAGTGCCGCTGGTCTGGTCCTGGGGGATGCTCACCTCTATGCGGGACTGGCCGATGGGGAACTCCAGGATGCGCACGTTGTCCAACTGCACGTAGCGGCCCAGAGGCAACGGCGTGCGCTTCTCATCCACCGGCAGACCGTACTGGTCGCGGAAGAGCTTCAGAGCCTCTTCGTGGGTGGCGCATACGACGCCCACGTGGTGGAAGTGTGTGAACTTGCCGCCCTGTCCGTGGGGGATAGGCGGCGTGACGCCGTTGACGGGCATGTTTTGCCATATCTCCAGCAAGAACCCCAGGTTGGTGCGAGGATGGCAGAAGGCCACCCGGGAGCCGCCGTTCTGGTCCCGGCTGCCCGATGCGGCCATGATGACCTGATTGCCCGCGGCCTTCAGGCGCGCCACATCGGCGTCAATGTCGTCGGAGTACAGGCACAGGTGGTGCGGCCCCGCGCCGCGTCGCTCCAGGAAGCGGCCCGTGCCTGTGGTCATGTCGTTGGCCTTGTTGATCTCCAACTCCCCTTCGCCAACGGGGATGTCCAGGATGCTGACGTTGTCCAGGGATACCTCGCGGCCGTTGGGCAGTGGCGAGCGGGATTCGTCCACCCTGAAGCCGTAGGTGTCCAGCCACAGCTTCTTGGCTGCCTCCAGATCGCCGACAACCAGGCCCAGGTGATGGATGCGTGTGAACATGCGCTTCCTCCGGTACGACTCGCCTGACCCACCCACAGGGCATGGGTAGACTGTGGCGGCGCGCCCTATGCTAGGGAGACAGGGGGGAGGTGTCAAGAACGAGGAGGAAACCGGGGCGGGAAAAGGAGAGTAGAACTCCCGAACTTCTTCATGCGCATAAATAACTGTGCCAGCGGACATTGCTGGTCACTGCTTTTTCACGCAGCCACTTCTACCTTGACCAGAGCAGGGCTTTCGTGCTCTTGTGGGACAGGCAGCCCGTCGGCTTGCAGCCCCTCAACATGGCACTGGATAGCCTCTTTCACCCGCTGAAGGGCTTCCTCTATGGTATCCCCTTGGGTGACACAACCAGGGAGGGCAGGCACTGTGACCACATACCCGCCCTCTTCTTGATCTGGGGTGAGCAGCACCGTGTACTTGTGCGTCATGTCCCTCCCTCAAAGGAGTTTGCTCAATTCTTCCACCGACATCCCTGCTTGGTCAAGGATACTCCTCAGCGTCCCTAGCCGTAGCGTTTCGCCAGCGTGGACCGGCACCGTTACTCTTCCCTGACGGTCCGCATGTTTCAGTGGTGTTGCAATGAGCAACGGTATCTTCCCACCCTATCCCCCAAGCAGGCTGCCCCCCCGGGCGATGCGCAGGATGTCCACCACGGCGATGAGCACCCCTAACGCCATAAGCACGGCGAATCCCCCAAGGTGAATGGCCGCTTCCCACTTGGGAGGGACGCGCTTGCCGCGGCGCACCCACTCTATCAGCAGGAAGGGCAGGCGTCCGCCGTCCAGCGCGGGCAGGGGCAGGATGTTGAAAACGGCAAGGCTCAGGCTGATGACGGCGGCCAGGTTCAGCGTAATAAGCACCCGGTCTTTGAAGGTGAAGCCAGGCGTTTCACCCACCTCGGTGAACGTCTGGGCCATGCCGATGGGCCCGGCAACGGCAGGGGCCTTGCCGCCGGCAAACCATTTGCCAAACTCGTTCTTGGTGATAACGAGGACATCGGCCATGGTGCGCAGGCTGTGTCCTGCGGCAGTCCAGGGGGCCATGGCACGGCTCTCGGCCTCCCCATTCAAGGTGGCGACGACTACGCCGGTGGCGCCCTGGCCTTCCGGCGGGTTCAGACGCGGGGTCACGTACAGCGTGAGGTCCCGGCCGTCCCGGCGGAGTTGCCAGGTCATTTGTTGGCCCACCTTCAGGCTGATGTAATGCGAAAGGTCGCCGTGGTTGTCCAGCTTGTTGCCGTCGACGCTGACGACCTGGTCCCCTGCTTGGATACCGGCCTGCTCCGCCGGCGAGCCGGGGTTGACCTGTGCGATGGAGACCTGGCCCACCAGTACGTCCTGGGGGACCATGAACAGGGCGGCAAACAGCAGGAAGGCCATGACCGCGTTCATGAAGGCCCCGGCGACAATGACCAGAAAGCGGACGTGTATCTTCTGGGCGGCCAGGCTGCGCGGCTCGGTGGGGTCTTCTTCGCCCACCATGCGCACAAAGCCGCCCAGGGGTATGGCGTTGATGGTGTAGGTGGTCTCGCCCTTCTGGACGCCCCAGAGCCGCGGCGGAAAGCCTATGCCGAACTCAAGTACCTTGACCTTGGCGGCCTTGGCTACGAAGAAGTGGCCGGCCTCGTGTACCAGCACGAGCACGGCGAGAAGCAAGATAAACCCAAGGATAAAGGCAATCGTGACGATCATGTTGTGAATTCACCCTTTACTGTAGAAACGAGGCCGGAGACACAAACGCAAGGCGCGGTCGGGATTGGTTCTGTTTGCTTTGGGATGTTGTCCTGCCGTCAAAACGGAGCGGCATCAAGCCACACCCTTCAGGGTGCGGTGTCGTCTCAAGATTCATACCCTGGACAAGGCCAGCTCATTGGCGCGGCGGCGCGCCCAGGCTTCGGCGTCCAGGATGTCGTTCAGCGACTCTCCGTCGCCGCACACGTGGTCGTCCAGCACGTCCTTCACCAGGGCTGGGATGCCGGTAAAGCGCAGGCGGCCCTCCAGAAAGAGGCCCACGGCCACCTCGTCGGCGGCGCAGAGCGCTGCGGGATAGGTGCCGCCGGCTTTGGCCGCCTCCATAGCGACGGAGAAACAGGGGTAGCGCGGGATGTCCAGCGGCTGAAAGTGCAGCGCCCCCAGCTTTGCCACGTCCAACCGCTCCAGGTTGGGGTTTGGCATACGCTGCGGATAGAATAGCGCGTACTGGATTGGTAGGCGCATGTCCGGCGGGCCAAGCTGCGCCTTCACCGCTCCGTCCCTGAACTCCACGAGAGAATGGACAATGCTTTGTGGGTGCAGCACCACTTGGATGTCCTCATACGCTACGTTGAACATCCAATGCGCCTCTATGACCTCTAGCGCCTTGTTCATCAGGGTTGCTGAATCTATGGTGATCTTTTTACCCATGCTCCAGGTGGGGTGCTTCAGGGCCTCTTTGGGCGTGACGTTGGGCAGGTCCTCCAATGGGCGGTCCCGCAGCGCGCCGCCGGAAGCGGTGATGATGAGCTTGGCTATCTCCTTTTGCTCGCCTTGCAGGCACTGCCAGATGGCGCTCGGCTCGCTGTCTACCGGCAGCAGGGACGAGCCGCCGGCGACCAATTGGGCAATAATAGGCCCGGCCATGACGATAGCTTCCTTGCTAGCCAAGGCAACGGTCTTGCCCGCTTGCAAGGCGCGTAGCGTGGGCAACAGGCTAGGCGAACCGGTTATCGCCATGACGACAAGCTCCACGTCGGGGTGCTGCGCCACCTCTTCCACAGAGGTCAGGGAGCAATCGTCCAGACGCAGCGACGCGGTCATATCTTCGTGGTCCTGGCAAGAGACCATGTCCGGGTGGAACTCGTCCATCTGGCGTTGCAACAGGGAGAGGTTCGTCCATCCCGCCAGGCCGACGATGCGAAAATGGTTGGGGAACGCGCGCACCACGTCCAGGGTCTGCCGTCCGATGGACCCGGTAGAGCCAAGGATGGCAATACCCTTCATAATGCCGCCCATACGTAGAGGTGATAGACCACTACTAGATTGTAGACGATTGAGTCCAATCTATCCAGGACGCCCCCGTGGCCGGGGATGAGGCTGCCGGCGTCCTTGGCCTGGTGCGCCCGCTTCAATGCAGACTCCAACAGGTCTCCCGCCTGGCCCACGATGCCCAGCGCCGCGCCTATGAGCGCCGCCTGCCAAGAGGCGATGGGCAGTCCAAAGCCCCACGTCATCGTCATGGCGGCAGCGACGCCGGCGAGGAAGCCGCCTATAGCCCCTTCCCAGGTCTTGCCAGGGCTGATCTTGGGGGCCATCTTGTGCTTGCCTATCGCCTTGCCCGTAAAATAGGCGGCGGTGTCCACGGCAAAGGTGGAGAAAACTGCCAGCAGGAGCAACTGCGCTCCGTGGTCCAGGCTGCGGAGCAGCACGGCATGGGCCAGTGTTGCTCCCAAGTAGAGGGGGCCTGCCAGGGCCATCAACCCCGGCTTGGCCTGGGGGAGTGGAATCTTGTGGGCAACTAATAGCGCCAGGGGCGATAGCAGGGCGAAGACGCCAACGGCTGTAGCCCGGCCATTCCATGCAGCGGCTAGGAACGCCAGCGCCAGCACATAGCTGGACAGCGCCAGGAGGGAAGACTGCTTGAGGCCCGCCAGCCGGAGTAATTCCAGAAGTCCAAGAAGGGCGGCGACGGCGGCCAAAGCCAAGGTGAACGCGGGGGCGGCCAGGATGCAGAGCAGCAACAGCGGGATGCCAATGGCGGCGCTGAGGAGGCGCAGCGGTAGAGTATCTTTTGCCCGGACGGGTTGCTGCATATCAGGTCTCACCCCTGCCGGCGCCCTAGCGTTGCCTGTCGTTTCCAATCGCGTCTAGCTGCTTTGGCCGCCAGCGTATCGTCCTTAACGACAACGCCCGCGCTCCCATCTAGACCGCACTGTCCAGGCCGCCAAAGCGGCGCTTGCGCTGGCTAAAGGCCTCCAGCACGCGCTCCAACTCCGCCTCGTCAAAGTCCGGCCAAAAGACGTTGCTGCAATAGTATTCACTGTAAGCCGATTGCCAGGTGAGGAAGTTGCTGAGGCGCTGCTCGCCCCCGGTGCGGATCACCAGGTCCGGATCGGGCAACTCGCAGGTGTACAGGTAGCGCTGGAACAGCTCCTCGGTGATCTCCCCTGGGGGAATGCCTTCCCTGACAATTCGCCTGACCGCCTGGACGATCTCGTCGCGGCCACCGTAGTCAAAGGCAACGCTGAGGTTGAGGCCGGTGTTGTTCTGGGTAAGCTCCAGAGCGCTGCGGATTGCCTGCCAGAGCGCCGGGGTCAGGCGGTCGGTGCGGCCCAGGTAGCGCAGACGCACGTTCTGGCTATGGAGGTTTGCCGCTTCACGCGCCACCACGTCCTGCAGGATGGCCATGAGTCCCATGACCTCGTCCCTGGGACGGCTCCAATTCTCCGTAGAAAACGCGTAAAGGGTCACGTATTTGATGCCGTAGCGTCCCATTGCCTCCAGCAGGCGGTTGACGTTATCGGTGCCGGCGCGGTGGCCTTCCAGCCTGGGGAGGCCGCGCTGCTGCGCCCACCGGCCATTGCCGTCCATAATGATGGCGACGTGGTCCGGCGTCTTGCGGCCGTTCAAGGAGTGCGCTGCGATGGGTGCAACTTGGTTTCCTTTGCGGGGTGCAGTGGAGTGTGCCGTCACCTAGACCTCCATAACCTCGGCCTCTTTGGCCGTGGCTAGGGAGTCTATTTGGGTCACATAGCTGTCCGTTAGGCGCTGGAACTGCTCTTGCCCACGGCGGTTGTCGTCCTGGGAGATCTCCTTGTTCTTCTCCATGGTGCGCAGCTTTTCAATAGCCTCTCGGCGGATATTGCGTACCTCCACCTTGTACTCCTCGGCGTGGCGCTTGGTCACTTTCACGTACTCCCGCCGGCGCTCTTCCGTGGGGGAGGGCACGGGAATGCGCACGACTGTGCCGTCACTGGAAGGGTTGAAGCCCAAGTTGGCCTTCAAGATGCCCTTCTCTATGGCGGGCAGCGCGCTCCGATCCCAGGGCTGTACCACCAGCAGCCGGGCCTCCGGCGCGGTGATCGTCCCCAACTGATTCAACGGGGTAGTTACTCCGTAGTAGTCAATGCCGATGCCTTCAATCAGCGCCGGCACTGCCCGGCCAGTGCGAATGTTGTTGAGTTCCCGCCTCATAGCTTCCAGGGCCTTCTTCATGCGAGCTTCGGCTTCGGTAACGAGCGATGCAGTAACCATGGGAAACTCCAGATGAAGTGTTGGGTAGCTTGACTAAGCACATAGTTTAACCACTATGCTAACACAAGTGCTAGTAGCAAGGTTCCTAATTGGGTGGCTTCCAGAAGGAATCTATCCTTTTCTGTGCCTGGTTGCCTTTGGCTCCACGTAGTAGAATACGTCCCACTTTCTGGGGCCGATGTGAGAGGTTGCCGCCATGCCCGCTATTGCCTCCATCAAACAAAGGGTCGGGGTGTTTGAAGCCCTGAGTTACCGGGGCTACCGCCTCTTCTGGTTCGGCTCCTTGGCCTCGGTGTTGGGAGCACAAATGCTGATCCTCACCCAGGGCTGGCTGGTGTACCAGCTCACCGGGTCCAAGGTGCAGCTTGGCCTTGTGGGGCTGTTCTCCGCGGTGCCCTCCCTGGTGCTCACGCTTTTCGGCGGCGTGGTGGCGGACAAAGTAGACCAGCGCAAGCTCATCATCGCCACGCAAGTCTTGAACGTGCTGGTGCTCGGCGTACTCTCTCTCCTCACTATCACCCACCACGTGCAAGTCTGGCACGTCATGCTGGGAGCGTTTCTTATTGGAGGCATCGGCGCTTTTGACGGCCCTTCGCGTCAGGCCATCTTCCCCCATCTCATTGAGCGGAAGTCCATGATGAACGCCGTAGCGCTGAACTCCATCGTATGGCAGGGCACGCGCATCATTGGGCCGGCCATAGGCGGCGTGATCCTGGGGTGGGTGGGCGCAGGCTACACCTACTTGCTGGCGACGGTAGGGGCGCTGGTGTTTGCCGTGTTCCTGCTGATGATCCGAATGCCGCCGGTAGTGCGAGCGCGGACGGCCAACGTCCTCCTGGACATGAAGGAAGGGTTGGTCTACGTGCGCGACAATCCCATCTTCGCCTTTCTATTGGGGATGGTCTTCTTCAACAGCTTCTTCGGCATGTCCTACGTCCAACTGATGCCGGTGTTCCAAAAAGACATCCTGCTGGTAGACTCGCGCGGGCTGGGCCTGCTGCTGGGCATGGGCGGCGTGGGCGCGTTCACTGGGACGTTCTTAGTTGCCTCGGTGGGCAAGAACCTGCCCAAGGGGATGCTCATTCTGGGCGGTGGGTTGCTGTTCGGAGCTGCCATCATCCTGTTCGCAATGTCACGAGTATTTGCAGTATCTCTGGCGCTGGTACTGGCGGCGGGCATGATGAGCTCCATCTATATGATTGCGGTGCAAAGCACGCTCCAAATGCTGGTGCCGGATCAGTTCCGAGGCCGGGTGATGGGGTTCTGGGGTCTGACGTATACCATGCTGCCCCTTGGCGGATTCCAGGCAGGGTTGGTTGCGAACTTCATGGGAGCGCCCTTTGCCGTCGCTATTGGCGGCGCCTTGGTCATGGCCTTTGCGGTGCTGGCGGCAGCGCGTAATACCCATGTGCGCCGCCTGGGCGCATAGGCCAGACCCGCATGAGCCTTCCTTCTGGAGGGCTGCACCATGCCGAAGGCCGGGTGGCTCCAAGCCGCACCCTTGAGAGCCTGCCCTGAGCGAAGCCAAAGGGGTGCGCTGCCCCCAACAGGGGCCAGGCCGGTTCTGTTTGCTTCGGCGTGTCATTCAGCGCCCCCGACTAAAGTCGGGGGTTAACCAGCTTTGCACGAAAACTTAGGAAGGTGCAGGGAACGTGAGTTCCCGCCGGGGGTCTGGGGGTGTCCCCAAGATACAATCTCTTCCCTCCGCCGAAGGTGAAGGGGCCAGGGGGCAAAGCAGAAGAGGACTTTTGGAACACTTTCCGTGCAAGGCTGGGGTTAACCCAAGCTAAACCTGGCACTTTAGTGCCAGGACAAAAGACTACCCCAGCCAAGCAAACAGAACCGCCAGGCCCCTATCAGTGCCTTTGCCCCGCACTGATGCTACAATCAAAGCGCCTAAACGGTCGTTACCCCTTTCGGAGCATTCCTATGGCAACTCCAAGAAGGTTCATCTACATGGACAACGCCGCCACGACACCGGTGCGCCCGGAGGTCTTGGAGGCTATGCTGCCCTATTTCACCGAAAGCTACGGCAACCCTTCCAGCATCTACAGCCTGGCCCAGGAGTCGCGTAAGGCCGTTGACGAGTCCCGAGAACGGGTTGCCAAAGTCCTGGGCTGCCGGGCCAGCGAGGTGCTGTTTACCAGCGGCGGCACCGAATCGGACAACACCGCTATTCGGGGCGCGGCCATGGCCCTGTGGCCCACAGGCAATCACATTATCACTACGGCCATAGAGCACCACGCAGTCCTGCACACCTGCCATTACATGGAGAACCTGGGCTTCAAGGTAACGTACTTGCCGGTAGACCAGTACGGCATGGTGAGTTTGGAAGACGTGGCAAAGGCGCTCACGGACCAGACGGTGCTGGTCAGCGTCATGCTGGCTAACAATGAGATTGGTACGATCCAGCCCGTGGCGGAGATCGCCAAGCTGGTGAAGGCCCGCGCCAGGACAATGGCCCGCACCATCGTCGTCCACACCGATGCAGTGCAGGGAGCGGGCTTCCTGGACCTGAACGTGCGGGACATGGGCGTGGATATGCTCAGCCTATCCTCCCACAAGTTCCACGGGCCCAAAGGCAGCGGCGTGCTGTACCTCCGCAGGGGCACGCCCTTCACTCCCCAGCAGGTGGGTGGCAGCCAAGAGCGGCAGCGGCGCGCCGGCACGGAGAACGTGCCGGGCATCGTTGGGACGGCGGTGGCCTTGACCCTGGCCGCCCAGGAGCGGGAATGGCAGGCTCGTCACTGCACGAGCCTGCGCGACCGCCTTATCTACGGTCTTCAGGAGCGTGTGGAGTGGGCATATCTCAACGGGCATCCCACCCAGCGATTGCCCAACAACGTGAACTTCTGCTTTGAGCACGTGGAGGGCGAGCCGGTGCTGCTTGGCCTGGACTTTGCGGGGGTGGCGGCTTCCAGCGGCAGCGCCTGCACCTCCGCGTCGCTGGAGCCGTCCCATGTGCTGGTGGCCATTGGCCGCACCGCGGAGTTGGCCCAGTCCAGCCTGCGCCTGACCCTTGGCCGGGATAATACGTTAGAAGAAGTGGACCACGTCCTGAGCGTGTTGCCGGACATCGTTAAGAAGTTCCGAGCCATGCCGTCTTTGAGCAAGGTAGGAGGATGACCCCTTTGAAACGATTCCTTGTACGTCGCCTGCGTCCCGCTGGTCTCCTCCTTGCGTTGTTCGTCCTATTGGCGGTAGTTGGCTGCGCCTCTACCGGCTCCGCCACCGATTGGACCTTCGGCGATTCTCTCGCCATTCGCACCAAGCAGACCCGCTTTGTGCAGGAGGTGCGCTACAGCATCTGCCTGCCCGCGGGCGACCCCCAGTGCCAAGTGACGCACCACCTCATCAAGCCCAGCCAGGAAGACAGGGCCATCCTGGCCGCCCAGTTGGAGGTGTTCAACAGGGCCGCCAACCTTGTGTACCTTTCAATACACAAGAACGCCGTGAGCCTGGTTGACCAGAACTTCTTTCAGTACCCGCCGTTAGACCCCTTTACGGACCGCAGCCAGGTGGATAGCGCGGGGCCTGCGGAGAACACCTACCTCCCCATGATCTGGGCCGACGGTACAGAGCTGGCACCGGAGATCAACATGCCCGCGAAGTGCGGCCAGAAGAGCGAGAACTGCCAGCTAGTGGGCTGGGTCTTCTTTGAAGTGCCCAGGACCGTCAAGCCTACCCAGATCATCTGGAACGCCGGCGACACCATCTACATGAACTTCCCGAAGTAGGAAGCGGCCCGCGCACGTTGTCATTGCTGTAAGGATAGCTTCCTCCCTCCTTGCGGGGGGGGCCGATGACATCGGGAGAGGTGGGGGGCGTCTCCTGGTCTCTCCTATCCTAGCCTTCCCCGTCAACGGGGAATGGACAGCCGGCAAGCGATTCTCATTGGTACAGGTGCCCATGGCGATGGGCATGAACGATTGCTGTGAAAACGGACTTCACCCTTGCACTGCGTTCGCCATCCAATGTGACTATTGGCGGTGCTGCTCGCGCCCCAGTGCGCCGCAGCTTCACGCCGCCTTTTCCGTCAGCGCCTGCCGCAGGAATGCCTTGGCCACGTGGACAGGCACTGCGTAGGCGATGTGCGGGCCGGTTATCATGGCGTTGATGCCCACGAGCCTGCCTTCCACGTCCAGCAGCGGCCCGCCGGAGTTGCCCGGGCGCAACGGCAGCGCGGCAGCAATAAGCTCCCTGCCGCTGTAGGGCGTTTCCGGCCAGTAGTCCCCCGTGCCGATGACCACGCCCCCCGTTACTGCGCCGCGCACGCCCCAGGGGTGGCCGATGGCCAGCACCCACTGGCCCGCTTTGAGGCTTCTGGAATCGCCCAGTGGAATGGTGGGTAGCCCGCTGGCCGCAACGGACAGCGCCGCCAGGTCGTTGGCCTGGTCGTAGGCCAACAGGCGAGCGGGCAGGGTCGTACCGTCGGGCAGCTCCACCACCAGATGGCGGCTGGTGCTCACTACGTGGGCGTTGGTCAGCACCAGGCCGTCCGCGTGCCAGATTGTCCCTGCGCCTGCGCCATGCCGCCCGGCGCGCACCTGCACCAGGCTGCGGCCGGCTGCGTGCGCCATGGCAGCGAGATCAGTGTTCATCTCCTGCAATGTTGTCGTCATAGTCAGTCCTCTTCGTCTGGCGTGGTCGCCGTGCCATCCCGTAGAGGCGGCGCATGCGTCGCCTCTACGGAGCGTTGCTTCAAAAGTCAGGAAGGTACAGTCCCGATGCATCGGGACTGTCGGGGGTCTGGGGGTGTCCCCCAGATATAATTTCTTCCCCCCGCCGAAGGCGAGGGGGCCAGGGGCAAGGCCCTTCTAGGGATGGCGTCCTTATTCATCTCTTGTCCCAATGGTCACGGTCCTCTCCTGGACGACGCCTCCGCGAATAATGCGCACCGCCACTGCCGCGCCGGCGTGCTCGCCGGCGAGCTGGCCCAGAAGGTCTTCCAGGCGGCGTGTGGGCTGGCCGTCAAAGGCAACAATGGTGTCGCCCATGACCAGGCCGGCCTGTCCTGCGGGGCTGTCGGCCTCCACGGACACCAGCAAGAGGGCGATGGACTGGCCTAGCTGTGACTCCAAAGCGGCGGGCAGGCGCACCGTCTGCGCGCCAACGCCCAGGTAGCCTCGCCGCACGCGCCCGTGGGCCAGCAGCGTCTCAACGACGCGGCGCACCGTCGGCGCAGGGATGGTGATGGAAAGGCCACGCAGGATGGCGGTTGTGTTGGGGCCGAGCACCCGTCCCGAGGCGTCCAACAGCGGCCCGCCGGAGAAGCCGGGGTACATGGCGGCGTCGGTCTGGAGCAGGTGGTCTACGCTGCCGCCCAGGGGTGTGCGCCACCCTTCGCCCAGGGCGCTGACGACGCCCAGGGTCGCCAACACACTGGGGCCGGGCCGTCCCAGCGCCAGCACCAGATGGCCTACCCTGGCGGTATCGGGATCGGCCCAGGGCAGCGCTTTCAGGCCCGTGGCGGGCACTCGCAGCAGGGCGATGTCCGTTGTTGGATCGCGGCCCACCAGCGTGGCAGTCAGCGAGCGGCCATCGGCAAGACCCACCTGCACGCCGTCGTCCTGTTCCAGTACGTGGTGCGCCGTCACGATGAGGCCATCGGCGGACCACACGATGCCGCTGGCGGCCAGACGACGTCGCGCTTCTACGCGCACCACGCCGGGGCTTGCGGCGGCTACCAGGGCGGCAAGGTCGTTGGAAACGTTGGCAAGAGTATTGGGGGTAGTGGTCATAAGGGGCCTCCTCCAGGCTGGCGACTACGGCGGCGTTGTTTCGCTGCCACATCCATACTCTAGAGTGCCTGGCCCCCCAGCGCCCTAGCCATTTGGGGAGGAGACGACCTGGGAGAAGGGCTAATGCTGCCCGCTGATCAAGAGGACTTTTGTCTCTTAGCCCTCAGCCAATGGGTCCAGGACGGCCAACTCTGTGATCCAGCGGAAGTCTTGTGTATTGTGGGTGACCAGGGTACGGGCATGGGCCAATGCAGTCCCTGCAATGATGGCATCAGCCAGGCTCATCCGCCGCCTCTTGCGCAGGGTTACCGCCCACTCAACCACCCCCTCAGTCAACGGGAGTATTTCCGTTGCCTGGAAGAACTGCGCAAGCAGAATCTGATCTTCTTGGCTCAGCCGGTGATACCCAGTGACTTCAATGTAGGTGATGACGGATACTGCTGGAGTATGCTCAGCAATGAATCGCCGTAGTCCGGCGTGTTCAGGGAGGGCAGCGTAGATGACGATGTTACTGTCAAGCAGCATCAGGGACCGCGATGCGCCAAGGTGCGGTCCTGCCGCTGCTTCCGTTGCCAGGCCACTGGGTCTGAGATGGCTTCAAAGGAACGCCGGCGGGCGAGCTCAGCCAGGACATCCGCCATCGTCCGGCCCCTGTCTGGCTTTGCCTCGGACGCCTCGCCATCCACAATGGTAATGCGAATCTCCACGGGCCCGGACTGCTGGGGTGGGCCATCCAACCACACCACTTTATCCCCGTACAGTATCGCCTTATAGGTATTCGCCATGTGAAATCCTCGCTGGTAGTACCACGACTGAGGTTTCTCATTGTACCACGCGGTACGGGTGGGATTCGGCGGCGCGTTTCGCTGTCACACTCATGCAAAGCAAAGGCAGATGCGCTTAGCGCCCTAGTGCTTTGACGTTTTAGTGTTCTAGTGATATGTTAGCACCTATGAAGACGCCACAAAAGCGCGCCACAGTCTATTTTGATGCAACAATTCACCGCGCTCTCCGGCTAAAGGCTGCAGAAACGGAAAAGTCCGTTTCCGACCTGGTCAATGAGGCTGTCCGCCAGAGTTTGGCCGAAGACCTTGAAGACCTGGCTGCCTTTGAGGAGCGGGCCTCTGAACCAGATCTTTCCTTTGAGGATGTCCTTAAGGACCTCAAGCGCCGTGGCAAACTATAAGGTCCTTATCAAACCTTCCGCCGCAAAGGAGCTGGAGGAAGTCCCAGATAAGGGCAGACGACGCGTTGCGGAGAGGGTTGCCGCCTTGTCCCAAAACCCAAGGCCGCCTGGTTGCGAGAAGCTCACCGGCGGGGACAGGTTCCGGATCAGGCAGGGCAACTACCGGATCGTCTACTCGGTTGCTGACAAAGAGCTGACCGTCCTTGTGGTCAGGATTGGAAACCGCAAGGACGTTTACCGGTAGGCTTGTCTGTCCGCTACCTCGCAGGCGGCAATTGCATCAGCTCAATGCGCGTATCGTCCGGGCCTTTGATGAAGGCGATGCGCATCTCCCCTGGGTTGCCGTTCGGCCCTTCCAGCAGCTTTGCCCCCATGTCCGTGAGCCGCTTGATCTCCGCCACGATGTCCGGCACGCTGACGCCGAAGTGCTCAATGCCCCAGTGGGCGTTGGCGTTGCCGGGAGCCAGGGTTTCACCGGAGCGAGCGCCGGAGATAGTGACGGCCACGCCGTCCGCCGTCTGACAGCGGATGAAGCGGTCGCCTACCGGCCGCACGATGTCTCCGACGATCTTGAAGTTGAAGGCGTTGACGTACCAGTCTGCCGTCTTCTTGGGGTCCGGGGCCTTCAGGTGTACGTGGTTGAACTCGTAGGGCATAGCGACTCCTTCCGTCGGTCCTTTCCCAGGTGAGAGCGTTGACCTTGTGGTAGGGAAAGACGGAAGATACTGTACCATCTTTCCCTGAATGCATGTGCGGCTTAGCAATGGTCATGAGTATGAAACCCGCTGAAAAATTCACGAAGTTGGGGTTGAATGCGGCGATAGCCGTTATCGTCTCCCTGGTCGTTGCGATGCTCCTGACCCTGTGGGTGAGCTTTGCCACGCCGCTGCCAGGCGACGTGGCCGTGGCGCACGCTATCCAGTCGGCAAGCACGCCGTGGCTGGATGCCGTCATGCGGGGCGTTTCCTTCTTGAGCGATGACGCGGCGGCCATCGGCAGCGTGCTGGCGGCGGCGGCGTGCCTGGCGCTATGGCGGAAGCGGCCTGAGGCGGTGATGTTCCTGGGTGTGCTTCTTTTGGACCTGGCCCTGCGAGCACCAAAAATCCTTGTTGGGCGGGCGAGGCCGACAGAGGATGTGTTGCGTGTGTTGGAACAGGGGTCCGGAGGAGGGTTCCCCAGCGCCCATACGTATCACATGACGGTCTTTGCGGGCCTGGCGCTGCTGCTGCTGGCGTCCCGCATTCCCAGGGGGCCGCTGCGCCGGGCGGCGATGGTTGCCCTTGTGACGCTGGCGTTGTTGACGGGCGTATCGCGCGTGTACCTGGGCGCTCACTGGCCCAGCGACGTGGTAGGGGCCTTTGCCTACGCCGTGCCGTCTGTGGCGGCGCTGATGTTTTGCTACAAATGGCTTGTGCGGAGGCTACAGCGGCCGTAGGGTTGGGATGGGCATGGGCTGACGGAAGTGGCGCGTTCCAGCTTGCCACAAGGTTAGCATCATGGAATACATGCTTCGGGTCACAGAAGTTTTGGGAGCCCGCCCTTGCTCCACCTTAGCGAGGTTGACTAACTCAACGTAAAGAAGTAGTCCTTCTGGACGGCCCGATAATCGCCTTGCAGCCTGGATGGTGCCTGCAAGGCGATTATCGGGGTTCTCACTTGAGGACCTCAGGGCATAAGGCAGGGCAACCCCTAATAGTGGCTGCGTTGCCTGGCTGCCGCGCGTGAACATACGTTGGGGGACCACACAAAAGTCATCCGGGCTTCCGCGGAGGGACACTGACTACCCCAATTCAAGGGGTCACAGCGGGGCTTGGACTTGCGGGTTTGCGGACACCCAGAAGGAGCAATGCTGCCAGTAGGCCCGCCAGGGCAAACCCGAGAAAAGCCGTGACGTAGCTTCCGGTGATGTCGTATACGAGTCCAGCGAAGACAGGCCCCACGAGCATTCCTGGGGTCTGCACACTCCCTAGCAACCCCCGGATAGTGGCGTAGGAACGCCTGCCAAAGTACTCCGCCTGTATAGCCATGGGCAACACAATGGCCCCGCCATACCCTACCGCATAGACTACAAGTATTGCTGCCGCCAGCCAGCGGTCCTCAGTCAGCGCCAAGCCGAGGAGGGAGACAGCCATCAGCCCCAGTGCAACTGCCAGCAAATAGCGTTTGTCAAGGAAATCTCCGAGCCAAGCGACACCGAGGCGTCCCACTATGCTCAGCAAGGCCACCGATCCCAGGAGGCTGCTTGCAATAGTCAGTGAAAAACCGCGGTCCACCATCATGGCGACGAAGTGAATCGTAAGCCCCGTTGTCACCAGAGAGCGTAAGGTCAAGGAAATACCCAGAAACCAGAAGGTGCGAGTTCTCAGGCTTTGCCACGCGGTCAACGCAACCTCTGCCTGCGCGCCTAAGGATTCACGGCTGCCGGCATCTTTGTTCGTATCGCTCACAGAAGCGCCGTCAGGCAAGAGGCCGTATTGCTCCGGCTTTTGACGCATGAGGAACGCAACGGGCACGCCGAGAACTAATATCGCTATGCCAGAGACTACTGCTGTAAACCGCCAACCGTAGTCGGTAATGAGCCAGCCCAGGATGGGCATGCAGACCGCGCCGCCAACTGCTACTCCCGCCATTGTGATACCTATGGCACGGCTGCGTTTCTTGACGAACCAGTTGGCCACTGCCGCGCCAACAGGGGAGAAGGTTCCGAGGCTGGATCCCAAAGTAATCAGGAAGATGTAGATGATGTAGAGGCTGAGGAGAGAATTCACCTGGCTAAAGACAATGAATCCTATGCCCATGAGGGGCACCCCAAACAACATCATTGTGCGGGGGCCAAACTTGTCTATCAGAAAGCCTTCCAGGGGACCGAATAGGCCGCCCTCCAACCGCGACAGGGAGAACACTCCTGATAGAACGCTGCGCTTCCAGCCGAACTCTTCGCTCAGGGGAAGAAAGAACGCGGAGAAACCATAGAAGTTGATACCTGCGCTAACGGCCATCACTACGGATCCCGCATAGACAATCCACCAACCATAGAACACATTCTTGACAGCCGCCTTCGCCGAATTGCGAGTGGAGGCCAGGGTTTTCATAGCTGCTCCTGACCGGGGTTCCCCATAGCAACCGGTCCCGGCTTGGTTCAGTAGGATGATTGCACTCTACCCCCGCCCTTGGGAGCACGTCAACCGTCATCCCCGTTCCGCAAGTGCGATTTCAACTTCCCCAGCTTGCGGGGCCGGCAACCTGGCGGCGGAGTTTATGGTGGCGCCAACTCCAACCAAATAGAGCTTTTCACCCCACCTGGTAAATCTTCACCTGCGGGTTCTGGTATACCAGCTTCACACCCGCGTCCGTCATGCCGTCAAACTTCGCCAGGCCCTCCGCCGGGTAGTACAGCCGCTCCAACTGCCCAACGTACACGTACTGCACGTGGTACACGCGCAGGATGTCTACGGCCCGGGCAGCGTCTGTAGTGGTGTACAGCGTCCGCACCTGGGACAGTCGTTGACGGACATCCTCTTCGTGGCCCACGCGCTGCTGCTCCTGGTGCCAGCCCCAGCCCACGATACTGGGCAGGCCGGTATAGATGGAGATGCGCCCACCCCAGCGGTAGTTATGCGGGTCCGTGCTGCCCTCGGCTATGACCGGCGACCCTTGCACGTTGGCCCGCAGCCATTGGATGCCGTCCCAGTCGTACCCTAGCTCTAACGGGAAGTTGCCGTCACGATAGACCGCCGTCTGCATGAACTGCGCCCCGTTGAGGGATTGGAACGCCGTGCTGAAGCGGTCTGCCAGCCGTGAGCGCGTGCCAAGGACGGGGAAGATGGCTGCGGCGATGAGCAAGAGCCCCAGCACTCCCAGCCACATCCCTCTGAGCAGCGTCCCAAGGTTGAACCGCCATAGAGACTGCCGCTGGCCGTCCGCGCCCTCGGTGTGCGCCTCCAGGTACATGGGGCGCACTGGAGCCGTCAGCAAGCGCCACAGCATCACCGCCGACGCCACGCCAAAGAGCGCCCATCCCTCCAGGTAGAACTTGAACACCGTGTTCATGCGGTCTATGTCCGGCTGTACCGTCACTAGGTCAACGCCGATGCCGATGCCCAGCGCGCCCACCAGCAGCGCCAGCAAGAAGACCTGGTGCGGCGCGTCGTCTGCCTTCCCTGCCAGGTGGTGCATGGCGAGTACGACGGTGAGGGCGAGCAGCAGGAAGAGGAAGGCTGCCGTCCCATAGCCCGCCGCAAGGATGTACAGCAGCATCAGCCCCAGGGCGACGGCCAGCGCCCACGCAAGTCCGCTGGAACCTGGGGTCTTTGCCGCTGCGCTTTCGGTAGACCGCCAGCCCAGCCTCCGCAGCGGGCGGAACGTCGCTTTTATGCTGCCCCGCGACTCGTATAGCAGGAAAGAGATCACGATGAGCAGGAAAAGGGCGTGGACGCCGATGTAGTGGAAGATGTTGGTCTGGAACAGGCTGGACTGCACGCCTATGCCCACTGACGAGTTGCGCTGATGGTACGGCAGGTACAGTGCGTAGGAAAGCACGGCGAAGGCCCCTGCCCACACCGCTGCTCTCGCCAGCGTTCCCCGGTCAAAACGCCGCCTCAGGCCGTACCAGCCCAGGCATATCACGGCTGCCCCCAACAGCAGGTAGGTGGGGTAGTCCCACGTGTTGATTGCAGCCAGCGCCCCTACGGACAGGGCTAGCCCTGCCACAGGCAGCGCCATAACCAGCGCATCGCCTGCGCGGGCCAACCAATCGTCTCCCTTCGGGGAAGGCTTAGGTAAGGGTTGCCCGTTTGCCCCTATGTCCGTTTGCCCGTATGTCCGCTCCTCCCCTTGCCCGTATGTCCGTCTGTACGCCCCCACCACGTTCAGCGCTAGCCCTATAGCCAGGAGGCCGAAGGGTATGGCGATCAAGTGCGCGTGCAGGTCGGAGAAGAGGAACGTCCAGAAAGGGAACTCGGTGATGCTGATCTGTCCCGGCATCATGCGGCTGGGCGCCCAGAAGTCAAAGGCGGGGAACGCAGCGCCGTGGGCGACCTTCCAGAAGTTGGCGATAAGGATAGCAGCGCTGCCCATGTTGCCCAGCACCGCAACGAACAGTGCCGCCGTCACGCCCGCCGCCGCCGGCACCCAGAGCGGGCCTTTGCGCAGAGGGGTAGCTTCGCGCAGGGCGTGGGCCAGGTTGTAGGCCACCGAAAACGCCCCGGCCACCGTCAGTGCGAACATGAGGGGCACCGCCAGGTTGTAGGCCACCTCCGGAAGGATGCCCGTCAGCTTGATGAGCGTCGCCACGATGAACTGGCCGAAGTAGTAGTAGTTCAGGTAGCCGCCGGCAAACCAGGGGTCGTAAGGCGGCACGGTGGTGGAGCGTACCACGGCGTTCAGGTAGGCGAAGTCCATGGGCTTTTCCCCGCCGCGATAGGGGTGCCATAGGTCCGGGTTGGCCCAGCGTATCGCCACAAAGGCAAGGAACGCCGCCAGGAACAGCACCTCTTGGAGCACCAGGCCCTTCCATCGCTGCCGCAGAAAGTCGCTCATCTCCTCTCGCTTCCGCAGGACGATCACCGCGCCGGCGGCGGCGATGAGCGCCAACCCAAAGAAGACCGTCCATCGCGTGAAGGGCAGCAGCTTCAGCGCCGCCAGCATCCAGGGGATGTAGGCCAGCAGCAGGATGGCGAAGGCCTTGGTCAGCAGGTAGCCCCGGTCGTGCAGGCCCCGGAACAGCACGTAGGCCAAGGGCCACGCTGCAAGGAAGGCGGTCTCCACCAGCAGCAGCCACGCCAGTACCGGCAGGTGGTTGGCGATGCTACTCGGGTCGTAGATGCTCGTCCACGTCCCGCCGGACTGCTGCTCCTGCCGCTCCTGGTCCGTCAGCAGCAACGTAGGCTTGGCGCTTGCAGCAGACGTCGCCGGCTTGGTCTGGAGCAGGCGTTGCAGAATCTCGCTGCTGTCGTAGTGGGCGGTGTTGCGGAAGACCAGGGCCAGAGGATGGTCGTAGGTGATAGCGTCGTTGTCGGCGTAGCCCAGGGATAGGGACAGTCCCGATGTTCGGGACTGGGGCAGGCCCTCGGGGGCAGGCAGTCCGGCGCGAGTGAAGGGGTCGTCCACGAAGGCAACGCCCAGAAGGGTAGGGTAGGAGCTGAAGCCGGCCGCCAGCTCGTACCCCAGGTCGCCCTTGAATAGGGCGTTATAGTACGCGCTGCTGTAGGGGTACCGCTCCGGCACGCGGGCGATGGCCCCGTAGGTGCGGTTGCTGTAGAAGACAAGCGTCTCAGCGCGGGCCAGCTTCTGGGCCGTCTCCTGCATCTTCTGCACCGAGTCGCCCTCAAACATGGGCAGCTGGGTAATCTCGTAGGAGTACAGGTCGGGGATGCCCTCGTCCCAGTGGTTGTCCTGAAGGATCTCCGTGCCCGGCGGGATGTTGGCGCGAATCCACTTGGACGCCTGCACGGCGGTGTGGTCATGGGCATAGATGGACATGAAGGCCAGGCCGTAAAAGGCCGTTGCAGCGACGATCAGCCCCACGCCGGCGGCCAGCGCCTTGCCCAGCAGCGGGCGACGGCGACCGGCCCAGGCGACGGCCTGCACCGCGAGGCCCGAGGCCAGGATGATGAATACCGGCATGAGCGGGAAGGTGTAGCGCAGGAACTTCACCTGCACACCTGCAATGGTGAACAGCAGGGGCACGGCCCACAGGAGCAGCAGGACCTGGGGCAGCTTGGGTCGCCAAAAGTTCCGCACAAGCGCCGCCAGAAAGCCTGCCCATGCCAGCAGGCCCAGGGGGACGCCCAGGCCCCAAACGATGCTCTGTTGCAGCTCGTACAGCAGCTTGGGCGCGCCGGTGTATTGCAGCGTGTAGGGTACGATGCCCGCCCGCCGCACCACGTCCAACTCCCGCAGGTTCCATTCCAGGAACTCCGGAAAGCCCAGCAGCGCGTAGGGCGTCGTCACCAGATAGACCGCCGCCGCCACCGCTCCTGCCATCAGGCAGCGCAGCGCCCACCCTTCTATTGCTCGTGTCCGCTCATGCGTACCTTCCGCTCCTTTGATGAGAGAGGATCCCCGTAGGGGCGCAAGGCTTGCGCCTCCCGCATCTTCCTCTCCCCTGGGAGAGGGCTGAGGTGAGGGTCGTCCCCCCCTGGGCAGCTTGACGTACAGGTATACGTACACCACGGCCACGGGGAGCAGCAGCGGCAACGCGCTCGCCTTCATAGCAAAGGTCAGGCCCACAAACAGGCCCAGCTTGGCCGAGTCCCCCAAACGCCCCCGCTCCAGCACGTTCAGCATCTGCCAGAAGGAGCACAGGAGGAACAGGTTGTAGAACGGCTCGGGCCGGTAGAAGTGGGCGATCTGGATGTGGATGACGGCAAAGGTGATGAGCGCCGCCGTCAGCAGGCCCGCGCCCCGGCCAAACATCCGCTTTGCCAGGGCATAGGCCACGGCGATGGTGGCGACGTCCGCCAGCGCCGTCAGTGTGCGCCCCACCGTGGACAGGCCTTGCAGGTCAAGCGTGACGATGGGCGCAAGGGCGAACTTGATGGCCAGCAGGGCGTAGATGATGAGTGTGCCCAGAGGGAACCAGTGGGGGTTCAGCGCGCTCTTGTCGGCGTCAAGGAAGACCGTTGGGCTGGGGAACCCCGGCTGCGTCTGCTGGAAAGGGGCGTCGCGAGTGCAGTCCGTGAAGCTATCTGCCTTGGTCAGCACCCGGTACATGCAGTCCACACGCATGTAGATGGAGCGTTCGTCGGCGTGGAAGAAGTGGCCCTGGTCCCAGGAGATGCCGTACAGCCGCAGCGCCAAGGCAATGATCAGCAGCAGCGCCAGCAATGGGGGGATGCGCCATCGGGCGTTGCTGTCGCCAATGGCCCACTGCCACAGGGCATGCATTCGTGATGGCCTCCCGACCTCGGCGCGACGGGTAGGCGTTGGCGTTGCTTCCATAGCCAGCTATTGTAGCAACCCCTGGCGTGCTATCGGTAGCCATCCCGCGCCATTTCTCCCTCCCCCGCACCGCGCCAACGTTGGTATGCTGGGGATGTGAGGGCTTCAACAAAGAGGAGCTTTGAGTCTTTCCGATTCCATCGGGACAAACGCGCAGTGGGAACCGAAGTTCGCCACAAAGAATCCCTTGCCTGCAGCTATCAAGTGAAGGCAGGCACGTGCTCTACCGACGGCGGCGAGCCTGCCAATTGTTGCCGAACCACGTGACGCTAGGCACTTGAAAAGCACTGGAAGTCATGGTAACATTATTGCACCATAACAAGGAAGTAATATGATGCACCATATTGCACGATATCCTGCGTAAGCTATTACCATTAGCCTGAAAGGAGGTTTAGATGCCTACCATCCGGGTCGATGATGAGGTTTTTAGAGCCTTGCAGAGCAAGGCGATGCCATTTGTAGATTCGCCCAATGATGTCTTGCGGCGTTTGTTGCTTGGAACGTCCGGGCAACCACTTATCGCTCCACCAGAAGGGCGGAGCAGCGAAGAGTTAAGCGAGGCAAAGGAGGATCCCATGGCCGAGAACCCCACCGCACAGCTAGCCAAGGCACTTTTGGATGGTTTGCAGAAAAGGACGGGGGATACACGCATCACTACCGTCAAGCAAACCACTACGGAGCGCTGGGGAATAGGCTACCCAGGAGAAAGGCGCCTACTACCCAGGCTTTGTGTGGTTCGACCCTTCGATAGGAAGCGGCAGCGTCTCAGCGTTTCCGTTCAAAAAGCAAAAGCTGAAGCCGCTGGACTGACTCGTGTGCAATTTGATGACGAGGATCAGGAAGGTGCGTTCGGCAAGGGCGCATGGCTGCTCTACGTTCGGTGCAGCGGGATAGCTTGGAACCCAGCCGACTATCAAAGGGCCCTTGAGGTACTGGTGACTGTGTGGAATATCACTATGAAGTCCGGCTTCGTGTCGGGCAATTCTTCCATACCGTTAGGAACCACTCGCTCGTAGTTTAGCTGTGAAAGAAGACTGTGGACAACTCACCATGGTCGAAATTACTTGGGTGAATGTAAACAACCCAAAGGATCACATAATAAGTCCCATCAGTCCTCAAGTGAAGCAATCAAAGCGTATGGCCCCTTAGCGTTTGCGTCTTCTTGAGATAGAGTACGTTTAGGAGTACACTCATAGTACAAATCAAAGCAGGGACCAATGGCCTACACAGTTGAAGTTGCTGCTACTGCTCTGGAAGCACTGAGAGAGATTCGGGATACGCGGGTACGTACCGCCTTGGACAAGCGTATCATGGCCCTTGCCGAAGAACCGGAGAAGCAGGGTAAGCCGCTTACCGACGAACTCAGGGGCTACTACAGCGTGAGGGCAGTCGGCCAGCGGTACCGAATTATTTATCGTGTGGTGCGGACTGGGGAAACGGTAGTAGTAGTGCTGGTGGGCATCCGCAGAGAAGGCGACCGAGGCGACGTGTACGCCCTGGCGGAACGCCTGGTACGACGGGGCATACTCTAGGAGGAGAATCTAGGATGGCAATGAAGACGACGGAATTAACGATTGTAGATGCGCGACGGGAACTCATGAGCCTGCCCGAGACGCTGGAACGCGGGCCTATGGCGGTACGGGTCACGCGCCGTGGGAAGCCGGTCCTTGCCATCCTGTCATGGGAAGATTTTGAATCCCTGATGGAGACTATGGAGATTATGAGCGACCCGGAGACGATGGAGCAGCTTCGCAAGGGTATCCAGGACGTAAAGGAAGGCCGTACTGTCCCTTGGGAAGAGGCAAAGAAGCAACTTGGTTGGAGCTGAAGCATTTCTCTGGCGACAGCGGCCTACAACTGGACAAGCCAAGGCAAATCAACCGTGCCCTCCCAATCTAGCGCCCGTCCCAGCCAAAGCTGACGCAGCAAACAGCAAAGAAAAGCAATCAGTCCCCAAGGGAAGCAATCAAAGCCCCCTCTAGCCGCTTGCCACCCTGTACGAATCGCCAACGGCGTCTATAATAGGGGCATTCCTTTCAGAGAACGCCCACACCACCACCGTTGGAGGCAAGCATGGTACAGCAGGTACAAGAAACACTCGGCGCGCGCATCCCCAAGGCCGATGGCCTGGAGCGCGTGGTAGGCCAGGCCCGCTACGGCGCAGACTTCCAGTTGCCGGGAATGCTCTACGGCAAGGTCCTGCGCAGCCCCCTCGCCCACGCCCGCATACGCCGCATTGACTTCTCCAAGGCCCTTGCCTTGCCCGGCGTCGTGTCGGTCATCACCGCCGGCGACTTCCGCACCGGCCCGGCCCCGACCGCCGACCCCCACGCGCCCGCCGGCTCCTACGACCCCGGCCACGAGGAGGAGCACGCCGGCGGCTCCCGGCCCAACGCCTCGCGCGTCGTCTTCGCCGGGGCCAAAGCGCTTTGGGCGGGCCAGCCCGTCGCCGCCGTCGCCGCCACAAGCCTGGAAGCCGCAGAGGCAGCCCTTGGCCTCATTGAGGTGGCCTACGAGATGCTGCCCACGGTGGAATCGGCGGAGCAGGCTATGCTCCCCGACGCGCCCCTGCTGCACAACACCCTCTTCACCACAACCCTCGGCAAGAACGCCGACAAGCCCAGCAACGTTGCGACCTACGTTGAGTTGTCTCGCGGCAACCTGGAGCAGGGCTTCAGCCAGGCCGACATCGTCATTGAGGACACCTACCGCACCCGCGTCATCTCCCAGGGCTACCTGGAGCCTCGCGCAACCCTGGCCCGGGTGGACGCCACGGGCAAGCTCACCGTCTGGAGCAGCTCCCAGGGCAGCTTCTCCATCCAGCAGCAGGTGGCGGAGATCATGAACCTGCCCCTGGAGAAGGTCAACATCATCCCTACCGAGATCGGCGGCGGCTTTGGCTCCAAGAACCAGGGGATACTAGAGCCGATGGCCGCCATGTTCGCCGTCAAGACCGGCAGGCCCGTCAAGATGGTCATGGGCCGCGACGAGGAGTTCAAGGCAGGACGCCCCGGCGCTGCCTCGGTCATCCATGTGAAGATGGGCGTCAAACGCGACGGCACGCTGACCGCCGCCCAGTTGCGGGTCATCATGGACGGCGGCGCGTTCCCCGGCGGGCCTGTCGGCGCGGCCACCACCACCGGCATCGGCCCGTACCGCATCGCCAACTTCCGCATCCAGGGCTACGACGTGGTGACCAACAAACCGCCGGTGGGGGCCTACCGCGCTCCCGGCTCGCCCCAGGCCGCCTTCGCCGTGGAGCAACACATAGACCGCCTGGCGAAGGCCATCGGCATGGACCCCCTGGACCTGCGCCTGAAAAACATCGCCGGCGAGGGCGACCGCCTGCCCACCGACGCGCCGCTGCCCAAGGTCGGCTTCCGCACCACGCTGGAGACTGTGAAGAACAGCGAGGTCTGGAAGCACCGGCCCTCCAAGCCACTCCAGGGCAGGGGCATTGCCTGCGGCATGTGGTTGGGCGGGTTGCAGCCCAATAGCTGCTTCCTCAAGCTCAACGGCGACGGTTCCCTGGGCCTCATGGTCGGCACGGTGGACGTGACTGGCACGCGCACTACCTTCAAGCAGATGGTGGCCCACGAGTTCCAGCTTTCCGTAGACGATATTGCCGTCACGACCCTGGATACGGACACCGCGCCTTACGCCTCCACGTCAGCGGGCAGCAAGACCACGTACACCATGGGTATTGCCATCAAACAGGCGTCGGACAACCTGAAGAAGGCGCTGCTGGCCCGGGCCGCGTCTATCCTGGATCTGCCCCAGGACCAGGTGGGCTACCGCGCGGGGCACTTCCACTCCCTGAACGATCCCAGGCGCACCGTCAGCCTGAAAGACCTGGGCGCGCGCAGCGTGGCTTCGGGCGGCGGACCGCTCCTGGCCACCGGTTCGGCGGGAACCTTCAAGGCAGCGCCCACCTTTGCCGCCCATGTCGTAGACGTTGAGGTTGACCCGGAGACGGGCAAGGTGCAGGTCCTAAACTACCACGCCTTCCAGGACTGCGGTTTCGCCATCAACCCAACCCTGGTGGAAGGCCAGATGCACGGCGGCGTGGCGCAGGGCGTCGGCTGGGCCCTGACTGAAGAATATGTCTTTGTTGATGGCCTGCTGCGCAACCCCAGTTTCCTGGACTACCGTATGCCCACGGCCCTGGACATGCCCTTCATAGGCGCGACCCTGGTGCAGGTGGCGAACCCGGAAAGCCCTTACGGCGTGCGCGGCGTCGGCGAAGTGCCCATCGTGCCGCCCATGGCCGCCGTTGCCAACGCCATCGCCGATGCCGTCGGCGTCCGCATCAACGAACTGCCCATGAGCCCGGAGCGCGTCTTCTGGGCCATCCATAACCAGGGCAAAAAGGGGTAAGGGCCCTGCCCCCATAAGTAGCCCTGAAGTCCAGGGAAGAGGCATCCCCTCCGCAACAAAAAAGAGCAACCATTGGCTTGTACGAGGTGAGCCAATGGTTGCTCCAACGCGAGGGCAGACGGCGCGCCGGTTGAAGGGAGCGGTATACTGGATGGTAAGGTGAGCCGTAGGAGGTGAAACTATGAGCACAAAGATCGCAGAGAGACACCCAGCCCTTCAGAAGCTTATGGGAAAAGAGGAAGAGACAAAAGCTCTTATGGAAAGGGTTTTTAGAGACTGTAAACCAACGAAAAGGTCTCTTGCTGAAATCCGCCGAGAATTCTCCAAGGGCCTCAAGGAGAATGAACTGAGCCGGCTGGTCATTGAGGAGAGGGCGTGATCGTATCGGACAAAGGAGGGACCATGAATACCAGCACAATTGAAAAAGAAGAGCTAGAACATATCCTGGAAAAGTTCCGCAGGTACAAGGAAGAAACTGATGCTATCATCATGCGGCTATTGGAGGATAGGACAGTCCCTACGAAGTCAATTGAAGAAATCAGGGAGGAGCTCGGCAAACAGCTGAGAGGGTTCTCTGTTAGCCAGATGTTAATAGAAGAACGTCCGTGACCGTCTATTATCTGGATGCGTCTGCGTTGCTAAAACGCTACGTGAAGGAAATTGGCACCGAGGTCATGGATTCACTTCTTGGGGAGAAGACTACATCGGACGCCTTCACGACATCAATGCTTGCGGTCTTGGAAATAAATGCGTCCTTCCGTCGCTTACAGAAAGGAAGGCGCATTAGTCAACGAATGATGGAGCGGTCTCTCATTGGGTTTTGGCGGGATGTGCTTGCGTTTGAACATAGGATACCTCTTACTGACGTTATCTTAGACGCTGTTCTTGACGTGGTGGCCACCCATGCCTTAAGAGCAGGTGACGCAATCCACCTCGCCAGCGTTCTTGAAGTGCAGGCCCTCAGCCGTGCCACCGACCAACCCCTCGTCGTCTTCAGCAGCGATAACGAGCTTTTGGCGGCTTGCCAGGCCGAAGGCATCAGCACACTCAACCCCGAGGACTCAGACGCTATGGACAGCCTTCTGAGTCTCCGCACAAGCACGGATGCCTAGAGCTACCTTCCCTCCTCGTACCTCGGGTACGAGCCAAACACCTTCAGCACGGTGACGTGCCCGCGCAATGCCTCCAACGCCTCTTTGACCAGTCCGTCCTGGCGGTGCCCGGCCATGTCCAGCAGGAAGAAGTAGCGCCCCATCGCCTCTTTTGTGGGCCGTGACTCTACTTTCAGCAGGTTAATCCCCCGCCGTGCGAACTCCCCGATTGCCGCGTACAGCCGCCCTGGGCGGTCGTCGCTAAACGAGAAGCACAGGGAGGTCTTGTCCCGGCCCGTGGGCGGGCTGTCCTTGTGAGCCAGCACGACGAAGCGCGTGGCGTTGGACGCATTGTCCTGGATGCCACGCTCCAACACCTGCACGCCATACAGCACGGCGGCGCGATAAGGGGCGATGGCTGCGGCGCCGTCGCCCTCCTGCTTTAGCCGTTCCGCAGCAGCAGCCGTGCTCATGGCGGGGATGACGGCAGCGTTGGGGAACCGACGGGCGATGTAGCCACGGCACTGCCCCAGCGCCTGGGGATGGGAGTAGATGGCGCGGATGTCCGCCTCTCGCGTGCCGGGGCGCACCAGCAGGCAGTGTTCTATGGGCAGCACCAGCTCGTGGCAGATCAGCAGCGAGGTGGTGTGGATTAGCAGGTCAACGGTGTCAATCACCGGGCCTTCCAGGCTGTTCTCAATGGGGACAACGCCTTCCTCGGCCTGGCCCTTGGACACGGCTTCCGCCACGGCGGGAATGGTAGGGTAGGGGACGAGGGTTGCCTGTGGCGCGTATGTGAGGGCTGCCGCCTCAGTGAATGTGCCTGCTGGGCCGAAGTAGGCGACGGTGTTGGGCATAGGTAGATTTTCCTTATGAAGAGACTCTGCCGCTCCAGGAGTGACTGGCTGACTATGGTGTCTGTTGCGCAGGCTATTGTAGTCTGTTCCCGTAAGCAGGAATAGACAGCCGGCCTTCCGCTTCGTTGCTTGGGGGCGACATCACCTAACTTCTGCCACCAGCCCCTTCCCCAACCCCACCCTCGCGGCGTATCCTGCACCTGCTTCCACCTTAACAATCGGCCTGCTGGCCTCGCCCGGCAGCCCACTGTCTTCCCTCCAGCGATTCGTTTCTCCAAAAAATAAACGAATCCCAGCTATAAACTCAATCTGGAAAAGGCCCCTTGGTACAGGGAAAACGAATCGCCGACTCTTCTCCCCTTGTCCGTATGCCCGTCTGCTCTTCCCTTTCCCTCATCCCCGCCGCACACTTGTGCTGTCCAAATGGACCACCATTCGCCATCTCCCAGTCCATACACATAACAGGCTGCTGAAAAGGGAAGTGCAGAGGGGCAAAGCCCCTTTGCCGGGAGTCTGAGGGTGTCCCTCAGATATAATTTCTCCCCAATTCCTGGTCAGGAAAGGGGGCAAGGGAAAGATCGGAGGGGTTTTTCCGCACCCTGATAAAGGGAAAGGGGAGGACTCCGTCGCAATGCAAACGAGACCTATCGCTATTGTGCATGGGACGAAAGCAGGGTTGAGGGGCCCAACTCCTGGGCCAGTCCCGATTCATCGGGACTCCAAACGTTGCTGTTGCTCCGCAAGTCCTGGGCTGAGACGTACCGGGAACGCGGGCGCGCCGTGCAAGGCCTTGTAGCTTTCCGGAAGGAAAGCGAAGTCCGCCTGAAAGTGCCGCCGGATATCCTCCAATGATGGCATTGCGCCCACGACGTGTCCGCCTTCCATGACCTTGACAGCAGCGGCTCGCCTGCGTCCTGCAACGTTTCATGGCGCAGCCCTTCAGTCGAAGGGCGCAGTGCAATGGTGTCTCCTACGAACGCACCTTCGGCGTTGGAGCGGCGGTATACCTGCTTCTCGTCCGCCAGCGTCACCTTGCCGCTGCTCAGCTTCAGCACAGGCCGTCCCTCGTACCGCACCAGCTTGTACGCCATGTCCATAGAAGGGGCGTCGGCGGAGGTTCCCAGGCGCGTGCCGATGCCAAAGGCGTCAATGGGCGTGCCAGCCTGCACAAGCTCGGCAATGGCGTCCTCGTCCAGCCCGCCGCTGGCGAAGATGTGGACATAGGGCAAGCCGGCCTGGTCCAGCACCTGACGCACCTCCCTGCTCAGCGCCGGCAGGTCGCCGCTGTCCAGGCGCACCGCCCGCAGCCGGTGTCTAGACGCCTCCATCTCCCTGGCGACGATGGCGGCGTTGCGCGCCCCGGCCACCGTATCGTAGGTATCTATCAGGAAGGTGGAGGAGTCTGGGAAGGAGCGGGCGTAGGCGCGGAATGCGTCGGCTTCATGGGTGAAGGCGGTGACGTAGGAGTGGGCCATGGTGCCGGCAACGGGGATGCCGTACTCCTTGCCTGCCAGGACGTTGCTGGTGCCGGTAAAGCCTACGGCATAGGCGGAGCGCGCCGCTTTCATGCCTGCATCCGTGCCGTGGGTGCGGCGCAGGCCAAAGTCCACCAGCGTGCGTCCCTGGGCGGCCCAGAGGCAGCGCGCCGCCTTGCCCGCCACCAGGCTCTGGTAGTGGACCTGGTTGATGACATAGGTTTCCGCGATCTGGGCCTCGGGGATTGGCCCGGTGACTTCCAGAAAGGGTTCGTTGGGGAAAACAAGGCGGCCTTCGGGTATGGCCCATACGTCGCCGGTGAAACGGAAGCCTGCCAGGTAGTCCAAGAAGTCCTGTGTGAAGAGTTTGGTGGAGCGCAAGTAGTTGAGGTCTTCAGAGGAGAAACGCAGCCCTTGCAGGTAGCGCAGCACGTCTTCCAGCCCGGCGGCTACCATGTAGCCCCTGTCGGAAGGCATCTTGCGGGTAAAGAGGCTGAAGGTGGATTGCCCAAACATGCCCTCCCGCACGTAGCTCTGGGCCATAGTCAGCTCGTAAAGGTCGGTAAGGAGGGCCCAGGATGAGTCGTGTTCTGTGGTCATGGAAGGGGCCTCGCGATTATGGCTCAACGTGACCATTATGTTGAGGCTGTGGGATGGTGTCAAAACATCGCTATGAAAGAAGCCCGCCGTTCCACAAAAGACGGCGGGCTTCTTTCAGTGAGCAGCGTTTGCTTGCTACGCCGGCACTTTGTATCCGAAGCCGCGCACGGTGATGATGAACTTCGGCTGGATACCGTTATCGCCCAGCTTCTTACGCAAGTGCTGGATGTGCAGTTTGATCAGGTAAGCGTCGGCTGCGGCGGGGTCCATGCCCCAAATGTTCTTGATGAGCGTATCCCGCGTGACCACCTTGCCGGCGTTCTGCACCAGCAACTCCAGCATCTTGAACTCCGTGGGACTGAGTTTGACGGCGCCGTCGTTCACGAACACCTCAGCAGTGTCCTGGTTGAGGCGTATGGCCCCGGCCTTCAGGACGTTGCTTTCCACCACCGGGGTTGTATTGGTGGCGCGCCGCAGAACCGCGGCGGCGCGGGCCAGCAGCTCAAAGGGAGAGAAGGGCTTGCCCAGGTAGTCGTCTGCGCCCATTTCCAGGCCGCGTACCTTATCGCGATCCGAGGCGTGCACCGTCAGCATGATGACCGGCAGCGAGGACCCTTTGCGGATGTGTTCCAGGATGGTGAAGCCGTCCATATCCGGCAGGTTCACGTCCAGGATAGCCAGGTCAAACCCGCCCTTCGCTACGCTGGCCAGCGCCTCCTTGCCCGTCTCGCACCGTTGGACCGTTGTATCAGGCCAGCGCATGGAGAAGGCCATGCCGACCGTTTCGCCCACTTCTGGATCGTCTTCCACCAACAGGATATTCATAGGTTTCCTGCCTTTCCCCACAATGGAATGGTAACGGTAAAGACTACTTGCTTCCGGCGAGACTCGGCTTGGACCGTGCCCCTGTGGGCCTTTACCAGGGCCTGCACCACTGTGAGGCCAAGCCCTGCCCCCGTCCTATAGCCGCCTGCCGGCGACTTGCGGAAAGGCTCAAAGAGGTGGTCCTTCAGAGTTTCCGGCAACTCGCCGGGGTTGACTACGGAAAGCTGCACTGTGTTGGCCGTCCGCGCGGTCTTGATGCGCACGGCGCTCCCCGACGGCGTGGCCTTGACAGCGTTGCCCACCAGGTTCAGCAGCACCTGCTGTAGGCGGAGTTCGTCGCCGTTGACGATGAGGCCTTGGCGGTAGTTCGTTGGCCCAAGGATGTCCACGCCTTTCTCGCCGGCGACCGGCGTCATCTCGGCTATCACGGCGTGTACCACGTCGCACAAGTCCACTGCGGAAAAGGTCAAATCCATGCCGCCGCTTCGGGCCGTTGCCACGTCCAGCAGATCGTTCATCAGGCGTTCCAGCCGGACCGTGGAACGCTTCATGGTGTCCGCCAGCCGCCAAGCGTCTTGTATGCCGGGAGGGATGACCTCAGGCGTGCAGAGCATCTCCAACGCCGCCTTCAGGGAGGTGAGGGGTGTCTTTAGCTCGTGAGTGACCAAGGAAAAGAACTGCTCGCGGGAGCGTTCCGCCTCTTCCAGCTTTTGCAGGTCCTGGCGGTTTTTCTGATAGAGCCTGCTGAGTTCCTTGGCGTAGATCTCCAATTCCCTGGCATGGAAGATAGTTTCGGTAAGGTCCTGAAGCACCACCATCCACACTTGCGTGGCCCTGCCGGCGCTGGCAACGGGGATGACTACCAGGTGCCAGTCAACGTGCGCGCCAAGGCTACCCAAGAGCTTGGTTTCGCAACTCCATCCCGCTCCCTGGCCGCACCGTGTCAGCCAAGCGGAGTACAACTCGTCCGCGGCCTCTTGGGGGGCCGCCAGGTCATACAAATTACTTCCGGCTATGGCCTGTGTATCAAGGGATGCAGCGGCCTGGTGGTTGACGGCCAGGATGCGGCAATCGCCGTCGCACAGGAGGGCGGCCATGCCGATATCCTGTAGATGCGCAATGACCAGCTCGTCAAGGTTGGGCGGGACGTCCCGCTCTACGGTCCCTATGGCCGCCTGACTGACCGGGGCGGGTCCACGGGAACCGTTTTCTTGGTGGACCGAACGGCGTGGTGGAGCGGCATCGGCGTCGCTCGCAGAAGGAGTCTTGTTCATGGCTGCCTTTTGCGCTGGCGGAGGCGGCTGGAGTGCCAAAGAGGAACGGGCCATTGCCTGGCTGCGCTTTGAGAGATAATCTTGACTCAAAAGCTCTCTTTGAGTACGTAAGTGTACGGACTAAGCGTATAGGTGTCAATGTGGGAGAAGTCCTTTACCGTGGGATAGCGTGGACAATGGGTATAGGGAAGGAGTTACCTTTCCTGGTACCAGGGGTTCCCTTTAGTAAGAATCAGGAATTCATCCAGCAGCGCCGTGCTAGAGGCAAGCACGCCCTTGGGGTAAAGCCCTGCGGGGTTGTTGCTCACCCTATCCAGCACTTCACCACCTGCCTCCCGCACCAGCAGCAGGCCGCTGGCAACGTCCCAGGCGGAAAGAGAGTGGTGGAAATAGAGGTCAATGCGTCCACAGGCGGCGTAGGCCAGAGCCAGAGCGGAAGAACCCATGATGCGCAGGCTTTGCATGTTGGGCCACAAGCCTTGCACCATGCCGAGAGCCTGGTTGGCCTTAAAGTGCATGCTGCTGATGTCAAACCCCAGGATGCATTCCCGCACGGAGGGCTTCTGGCTCACTGCGATGCGCGCTCCATTCAGGTAGGTGCCCTGGCCCCTGGCGGCGTGGAACAGCTCCTCCCGCATGGGGTCGTAGGTGACGCCTACCAGCACGTCTTGCCCGTGGGCAAGGGCGATGTTGATGCAGAAGTGGGGAATGCCCGCTGCGTAGTTGCGAGTGCCGTCTATGGGGTCAACGATCCAGCGCAGCTCGCCGGCGCCCGCTGCGCCCATCTCTTCCCCCTCAACGCCCACGTCCGGAAACGCGACGGCCAGCGATTTACGGATAAGCCGCTCGGAGGCCATGTCTACGTCGGTGACAAGGTCGCGAGGCCCTTTCTCAGATACTTCCTTGACGGAATAGAAACGACTGCGGACCAGCGCCCCCGCTTCCCGTGCGGCGGCGACGGCTGCTTGAAGGGCGGTAACGCCATTGCTGGCTGTTGGCATGGGCGTAAGCAAGGAAACGCTCCGTTCTGGCGTTGCAACTGGGCTAAACGAGGGGACAATAGACTATTCAAGTACGTTTTGTTTGCTTCGGCGTGTTATTCAGTGCCCCCGACTAAAGTCGGGGGCTAACCAAGCTAAACCTGGCATTTTAGTGCCAGGACAAAAACTGCCCCAGCTTCGCAAACAATACTTTCCAGTGCGCCCATTTGCACCGTGCATACTGCGGCAACCTCCGCTACAATACCAGGCAACCTGCAAGCATGGCAATGAATAAGGAGGGCCTATGATTCGCTCCTACCGAGGCAAGACCCCCAAGATCCATCCCACCGCCTTTGTCAGCGAGGCGGCGTACATTATTGGCGACGTGGAGATCGGCGAGTATTCCAGCGTGTGGCCGGGCACCGTTATTCGGGCCGACGTTGGCAAGATCGTCATCGGCAAGCATACCAACATCCAGGACAACTGCGTAGTGCACGCCGACCACGACGCGCGCATGGGCGATAACTGCACTTTGGGTCATAGCGTGACCTGGCACGGGCGCATCCTTGGCGACAATAGCCTGGTGGGGAACGGCTCTGTAGCCAACGACGGCGTGGAGACCGGCCCGTTCTGTATCATCGCCGCCGGCTCCGTGGTGCTGGAAGAGACAAAGATCCCGGAGCGCAGCATTGTGCGCGGCATCCCAGGCAAAGTGGCAGGCTCCATTGAGGAACGCCATGTCCAGCTTATCCAGGGTACAGCCCGGTCCTACTCCAACAAGGCCCAACTCTTCAAGGCCGAGGGCCTCGGCGACCCTTCGCTCCCCAAATAACGCCCATGTTTCCAATAACGTTGCGTTGTTGCGAAAAGAGACCTCTCCTCTGCTCCTTCGTCGCTGTCCCCTCTCCGCAGCGGAGAGGGGACCACAGGGGTGAGGTAACGGCGTCAGCAGCCCTGAGCCTCCAAAGGCTGGCCTAGCATGGCGGGCGAAGGGTTTGCCGTCCGGCTGACCGGGGATGACCTCCTGGGCATGTTTGCCGCCGCACAGGACTATCTGGCGAAGCACGCCGCCCAGGTGGACGCCCTGAACGTCTTCCCCGTGCCCGACGGCGATACCGGCACGAACATGCTGCTGACCCTGAAGGCAATGGAGCAGCAAGCGCCCCATTTGCAGGGCAGGGGGGCCGGCGATGTGGCGGCGGCCATTGCCCACGAGACCATGATGGGCGCGCGCGGCAATAGCGGCGTGATTCTCTCCCAGTTCTTCCTGGGCATGGCGCGCGGGCTGGAGGGCCATGCCGATTTCGGGGCGCAAGAGCTTGTCTTTGCCCTGACTGCCGCAGTAGCCCAAGCCTACAAAGGCGTCAGCAAGCCCGTGGAAGGAACCATGCTCACCGTGGCGCGCGTGGCGGCGGAGACAGCCCAACGCTCCCTGGCGGAGGGCATCGTAACGCCAGCCGAGGTCTGGGACGCGGCGTGCCGGGGCGCTCGGGACGCCCTGGCCCAGACGCCGGAGCAGTTGCCGGTGTTGAAGCAGGCAGGGGTGGTAGACGCGGGCGGTTTGGGCCTCCTGGCTATGCTGGAAGGCGCGTGGGGGTATCTTCACGGGCAGGCCCCACGCCCACTGGAGTTGCCTGCCGGCTTCACTGCACCCAAGGAAGGGTACTTGGCCGCCACGGCGGAGGAAGCATTCGGCTACTGTACGCAGTTCGTTATCCAGGGACAGGCCCTTGACGTGACTGCCGCCCGGAGAAGACTGGAGGCCATGAGCGTTTCAACAATTGTCGTGGGCGACCAGACCGCCATCATGGTACACGCACACGCTGCCGACCCCGGCCCGCTCATTAGCTACGGCGTCTCCCTGGGCAGTCTGAGCCGGGTAAAAATAGAAGACATGGACCGCCAGCACCAGGGATTTATGGCTTTGCACCATGAGCAGTCCCGACACGTCGGGACTGCGGAAATTGCCTTGGGCGTGGTGGCCGTTGCCGCAGGGCCGGGGATTGAGCGGGTGTTCCTGGAGCATGGGGCACGCGCCATAGTGCAGGGCGGCCAGACCATGAACCCCAGCGCCCGGGACCTGCTGGATGCGGTGGAACAGGCAAATGCGAGTGAAGTGATTTTGCTGCCCAACAACGGCAACATCGTCGGCGCGGCGCGGCAAGCTGCTGCCCTGTCCGCACGGGCCATCCACGTGCTGCCGGCAACCACCATTCCCCAGGGCATCGCCGCCCTGCTTGCTTTTTCAGAAAACGATGACGCGACAACCAACGTGGAGCGAATGCAGCAGGCTATAGATGGTGTGCGCTCCGGCGAAGTGACGCGAGCGGTGCGCTCAGCGTCCATTGACGGCATGGATGTGCGCGAGGGGCAGGCCATCGCCCTCCTGGACGGCAAGCTGGCGGCGGCGGGCGAAGGCCCCCTGGATGTGCTGCTCGCCTTGTGCCAGGAGGCCGGCCTACAGTCTGGGGCCCTGGTCACGCTGTACTGGGGCGGTTCCGCGACGGAAGCCCAGGCCAATGAGGCGGCGCGGCGCCTGCGTGAGCGCTTCCCAGAGGTTGAGGTAGAGGTGTTGTATGGGGGCCAGCCCCACTACGAGTTTCTGGTGGGCTTGGAATGAGGCGACCGGCGGTCGGGAGCTGTCACTTAGGCGGATACCATACGCGCTAATAAGGTACGTGATGGCTCCGCTGCCGTTTACAGCACACCGCGACGACGACCGATGCCTGTTCCCTCTATTGTTGTGATGGGCCTTTGTTTCCCTTACCCCCTACCGGCGGTTTGCCCGTCGTGCTCGGCCATTTGCGCCCCCCTTTGCCTCCACCTTTCCATCCACTCTTTCCACCACCGCTCTTTGACACCATCATCACCTTACTCATCGTACTCTCCTTTTTCCAACATACTCGCTGAAGTTTCAAAGTGACTTACGCTCGTCCCTTTGCGGGGCAAGCCCACTGCCGCTGATTGTGCAAGCCTCCACCTACTTGCCTATCCGCCTACTCGTTTGTCCCAGACGTGGCATAGGGTGAAGGCGATTCCAGGCGGAAGACCTTGTGGGGCGTCCATTCCTGTTGCGGCTGGCTGAACCGGAGCAACGCTAGGAACCGGTGGTCATGGGTGTAGGCGCGGCGCTCATCGCCGTCGTGGGCGTCTGCGGCGTGTTGCGGCCCAAGGTCTACGGCACGCCCGTTGCCCACCAGTCGTACCTGGTCGCCGTCAAGGATAACGGGCTTCAGGTGCAGCACGGCGAAGTCTACGGGAAGCAGCACCGGCCCAAGACCTTCCGCGCCGGCATTCTTCAAGCTCTCAAGTGTGATCGCGTGCTCCAAGCGAAACGCCCCGGAGCGGGTGCGCCGCAGCGCCGTCAGGTGCGCCCCGCAGCCGAGGGCCTGGCCGATGTCATGGGCCAGGGAGCGAATGTACGTGCCCTTGCTGCACTGCACCAGCAACGTCGCATCGGGCGGCTGCCAGGAGGTGATTTCCAGATGGCCGATAGTCACCTTCCTCGGCTGCCGTTCTACCTCTATGCCCTGGCGCGCCAGCTCGTACAGGGGGCGGCCCTGGCGTTTCAGGGCGCTGAACATGGGTGGGGTCTGCAGGACATCGCCCCGAAAGGCTTCCAGCGCGCCCTCAAAGGCGGCCCTGGTCACGCTGGATGGGTCGCTGCGGGCGATCACCTCGCCAACGGCGTCGTAGGTGTCCGTGGTGACGCCGAGACGCAGGGTGGCCTGGTATTCCTTGCCGCCCTCAAGGATGTACTCCATGAGACGGGTGGCCTGGCCCAGGCAGACGGGCAGAACGCCGGTGGCCTCCGGGTCCAGGGTTCCGCCGTGGCCGCAGTGGCGCTGGCCGGTAAGCTGCTTCACCTGTCGCACCACCTCCATAGAGGTCATGCCCAGGGGTTTGTCTATGTTGAGAAGGCCGTCGGGAAGCGTGGCGGTGGAGGTCATACTAATGGGTGCGGTAGGAAATGGACTCTGTCGCCGGATTTGGAGCCTTGAATACCTCAGTCTGAAGGCTGCGGCTTGAAGCCGCACCGTTCACGGTGCGGTACGCGTTGGGAGACCTATTGTCCACTTACTAGCGGCCTCCTAGCATGAGAGTGTCTTGTTTCGGGTAGGGTAGAGGCGCAAGAGCGTTAGCAGAGCCGAGGGGCCGGTCCCCTTGCTCCGCTCTTTCTTGGGCAAAACGACCGGTGGGGACTGCCCAGCGACGAATTGCCTAGGCTTTGGTCTCTTTGGCAGGCTGCACGGCGTCCAGCAGATGCTGCATGTGCATCCCTTGCTCTATAGAGTCGTCCAGTTTGAAGGTGAGGTAGGGGACGTAGCGCATGTCCAGCTTGGGCTTGAGTTGTTTTTGGAGGAAGCCCGCTGCGGCCTGTAGCGTTTCTCGTGTAGTCTGTTTTTCCTCCGCCGTCCCCAGCACGCTGATGTGCACCACCGCCTGCCTCAGGTCAGCGGAAATCTCAACATGGGTGATGGAGACCAAAGCCGATAGGCGTGGGTCTTTCATGTCCCGTGCGAGCGTCCAGCTAAGCTCTTCCCGCAAAAGGACGTTGATGCGTTCGGTACGGCGGCTCATGGCAGACTCCAGAAGGCAAACTTCGGTGGGACTAAAACAGAAGGGGGAGATGTCTCCCCCACTTGACGGGTGAGTTGAGATGGGGAGAGGCGGAGGCGCGCGTTTCCACTACCAAGCACTCAGCAAACGAATGTGGCCTGGAAATGTCACCCGGGAGAAGGGTGTCAGCCGGAAGGCAGGGACCAGCCTAGCGCGTCGGTACCGTCTCCTGGCGGTGGGACTCAATCACGTCCCCTTCTTCAAACTCGTCAAACTTGACCAGCACAATGCCGCACTCCAGGCCTGTGGCTACCTCCCGCACGTCCTCTTGGAAGCGGCGCAGGCTCTGGATGGGGCCGTCGTACAATGACTGGCCTTTGCGGAGCAGGCGGACGGTGGAGTTGCGGGAAATCTTCCCATCGTTGATGATGCAGCCGGCCACTTTTGCCTGGCGGCTGCGGCTAATGACCATGCGCACCGTGGCGTGGCCTTCCACCACGTCCCGTATTATGGGCAGTACCATGCCCTCCAACATGCCGCGCACGTCATCCACCATGGTGTAGATCACGTTGTAGAAGCGAATGTTTATGCCCTCGCTGTCGGACAGGCGGCGGGCGCCCGGTTCAACGGTGGTATTGAAGCCCAACACCAGGGCTTCAGATGCTACGGCCAAAAACATGTCGCTTTCGGTAATGGCGCCGCTGCCGGTATGGATAATGCGCACCTGGGCCTTGTCCGTGCTCAGACGGGTCAGGGCTTCTTGCACTGCTTCCAGGCTCCCTTGCACGTCCGCCTTGATAATGATGTTCAGCTCTTTAGACTCGCCGGTGCGGATGCGATTGACCACGTCTTCCAAGCTCACCCGGTGGCGCGCGCCGGCCAGGACCAGGCGTTTGTCCACAATATCTTTGGCTTCCCGCTCATTGGCCACGGCTTCCAGTGCATCGCCGGCCTGGGGCAAGTCGTTCAGGCCCAATATCTCTACAGGCGAAGACGGAGGCGCGCTCTTTATGCGGCGGCCCAAGTCGTTGACTAGGGCTTTAACGCGTCCGCGGACGTTGCCGACCACGACGTAGTCGCCGACGTTGAGCGTGCCGTTTTTAACCAGAATTGTCGCCACGGGGCCACGGCTCTTGTCCAGCTTGGCTTCTATGACGACGCCCTGGGCGGGCCGTTCCGGGTTCGCCCTCAACTCCGCGACCTCTGCGACCACTAGGATGTTCTCCAGCAAATCGTCAATGCCGACATGCGTCTTTGCAGATACGGGTACGGCGATGACGTCGCCGCCCCACTCCTCAACCACCAGATTGTGCTGGGTGAGCTGCTGTTTGATACGGTCGGGGTTGGCCTCCGGCTTGTCAATTTTATTGATCGCCACAACGATGGGGACTTTGGCGGCCTTGACGTGGTCAATAGCCTCTATGGTCTGGGGCATGACGCCGTCGTCCGCGGCCACCACCAGGACGGCGATGTCCGTTGCATTGGCCCCCCGGGCCCGCATAGCGGTGAACGCCTCGTGGCCCGGCGTGTCCAAAAATGTAATCTTGTGGCCGTTGTACTCCGTCTGGTAGGCGCCGATGTGCTGGGTGATGCCGCCAGCCTCGCGCTCAGCCACGCGGGTCTTGCGGATGGCGTCCAGCAGGGTGGTCTTGCCGTGGTCAACGTGGCCCAAGATAGTGACCACCGGCGGACGCTCCCTCAGTTTGGAGGGGTCGGCCTCCACTTGCGCCTGGGCCTTGGTTGCCTTGGTGGCCGCAACGGGCACGGCGCGGTAGCCGTAGGCGGGCACAATCGCAGCGGCGGTGTTGAAGTCTATGGCTTGGTTGATGGTGGCCATGATGCCCGCCCGCATGAGCTGCTTCATCAGATCAATAGGGGTGGCATGTACAAGTTCAGCCAGACGCGCCACGGTAATTGCCTCGGGCACTTGCACTTCCCGGACAGTGCGGGGACGAGCCTCCCCAGGCTCACGGGTTGACGTTGTCGTTGTCTGCCTCTCCATCCGTACCTCATTTCCCTAAGACGACTGGTTGAGTTGGCTTTGAGCAAACTCTTGAATGCGCTGACGGTCTTCTACAGTGAGCGTGCCTTTCAGGGCATAGGCAAGGCGATCCTTGCTGAGGGCCTTGTCCCAACACGCTCGGTCATGACAGAGGTAGGCCCCCCGTCCGGGCGCCTTTTTGCGGCCCTGGTCCACGCCTACCTTGCCCTCCGGGGAACGCACAATCCGAACGAGTTCACGCTGCGGAAGCTGCTTGCTGCAGGAGATGCACCGGCGCAGGGGCGTGTGCTTGTGCGGAAGGGCGGCCTTTTGTCCAGGCGGCGTGGTCATAAAGCGGCAATGTCCTGGCGCAAAAGATGGCCTGCGGGCCTCCTGCAATGACGCAGCCATGCCCGGTGTAGTGCCGTTCCTCTTTTGAAACGGCTGAGTATTGAGAAAGAGGGGATCGTACAGGGCGCCCCTCGGTTATGGCAGCGCCGTTCTTACTCCCGCTCTTCAGTACGCCCGCCGCCCTTGCCCCGGCGTTTAGGTGCAGCAGCCCCTTTGCGGCGGGCGTCATCCTCGCCGTCGCGGCGGCCACGCCGTCCACCACCGCCCCTATTCCCCAGGATGTCCTCGGCAAAACGGATTTGGCCGCCGGTAGAGGGTACGAGTTGCGGCACCTTCCAAACGTCGTCGGTGATCCGGACGCCTTCCTCTTCTTCCTCCGCCCGTTCAGCCTCGGCTTGAGCAGCCGCGGCCTGCTCTTCTTCCTGCATTTGCCGCAAGAGGATGGCCTCTTGCTCAGCGGGTGTGGGCGTCTTTGCGGCAGTCGCCGCTTCCCCCGGGCGAACTGCCGCAGCAACAGCGGGAGCCACTACCTTCGCAGCTACCGGCTGCGGTTGCAACTGAGCGGCGGGGCGCAGCACCTCCGGCTGGGGTTGCGTGGGCATGGGTATGACCGGCGCGACGACCGCAGGCTGGGGCGCAGCGATTTCTTTGACGGGGGCGATGAGCGCAGCCTCTGCCTGGGCTTTCGCCTTGCGTTCTTCTTCCGCCAACGCTTGCGCGGCGAGGCGGGCCTGGCGCTCCCGTTCGGCGTCGGAAGCGCTCATGATGTCAATCTTCCAACCCGTCAGCTTGGCAGCCAGGCGAGCGTTCTGCCCCTCCTTGCCTATGGCCAGGGAGAGGAACTTGTCCTGTACCACCACGCGCGCGGTGTTTTCCGTCTCACGCAGCTCCACATGGGCCACCTGGGCCGGGTTCAAGGCGTTGGCGATGAAAGAAGCAGGGTCGCGGTGCCACTGCACCACATCTATCTTTTCGCCGCCCAGCTCTTGGACCACGTTCTGGATGCGTACGCCCCGCATGCCAACGCACGAGCCGACTGCATCCACGCCTTCTTGCCGGGCGAACACCGCCACTTTGCTGCGCGTGCCCGGTTCCCGCGCGATGGCCTTGATTTCAACAACACCGTTGAAGATCTCCGGCACTTCCATCTCAAAGAGGCGGCGCAGGAGATCGCGGTGGGCGCGGGAAACAATGATCTCCGGCCCTCTGGCGGTGCGGGCGACTTCTACGATGAACACCTTCACCTTTTGGTTTGACCGGTACCGCTCGGTAGGGATCTGCTCCTTTTCCGGCATGATGCCTTCCGCGCGGCCCAAGTCAACCGTGACCTGGCGGGGATCGGAGCGTTGCACCGTGGCGGTAATGATCTCGCCGGCGCGGTTGGCGTATTCAGCGTAGACCAGATCCCGCTCGGCCTCCCGCAGCCTCTGCATAATCACTTGCTTGGCAGTTTGGGCGGCGATACGGCCCGGATCGTAGGCCGTGGACTCCGTCTCAATCACCTCGCCAATGGCCGCTTCCTTTTTCAGCCGTTTGGCGTCCGGCAGCGTGATTTCAAGACGCGGGTCGGTCACTTGCTCTACCACGTTTTTCAGAACGTACACTCGCACGTCCCCTGTGGTCGGGCTCAGGCGCACAGCAATGTTCTGCTCGCCCACCAGGTTGTCCTTTTTGTAGGCGGAAGCCAGGGCGGCCTCAATGGCAGACAACACCATATCGCGGGGGAGGTTGCGCTCCGCCGCAAGCTGCGTCAAGGCTATCAAGAAATCGCTCTTCATGTGTAAGCCCTCCGGACGTGCCTCCCTACCCCCCAGGAAAAAGAAAAGTGGGATGACACCCACTTTTTCACAGTGCCTTTCCACAGGCAGACTCCCAGACACAGGGCTAGTATAGCACGCTCCGAAGCAAGTGGCAAAGGCGGTTCTGTTTGCTTCGTGGTGGGGGCGGGCGTAGAATACGGGTATGGCAAGGAACACGAATCATATCAAGGCACTCTCTTCCCGTATTGCTCCGTGGGTACAATATGCGCCCATTGTGGGGATTGGGTGGTGGGGCATGACCACTAGTGGATGGTTGCCATATTACGCACCACAGGCTGCCGTGCTTTTCATGGGCGCTGGTTTCCCAGGCGTGTTCATTCTTCAGCATCTACACTGGTTTAGCGAACCCAAGAAGAAGGTATGGGCATGGGTAATAGCTGGAGTATCTATGGTCTTTCTTCTAATGACACTCTTTGTGTTTTCTAGGCCAAGCCCCATAGCCCAAGTTGGAAGTACAGCCGAGCAAGAGTCAATCCCTATGCCGCAAGTGGTGTCGCCCACAATGCAGTATTTAGCAGACAACCACTTTGAGACTGTCGTGACTGCCAACGCTAGCGACACACCTTCATACGAAGTTCGCTCTTTTCGTAACCATGCTGAGGCAAGCATTGAAGTACATAACCTAAGCACATACCCAATATCGGTAAGGGCTACAGGAAGATTGCTATGGAGCAATGAGTCACTCTATAACCCCAATCATCCGTACACAATCAAGTGGCAGGGGGGAGCATGGGAAACAATGACTATTCCAAGCCAAGACAGCGGGGTTCTGAATGTTGTGGCCTTTGGAATTCCTGCCTTTACCGGAATCCCACTACTGAATAACTATGGAACATCTACTTGCCTAAACTTCAACGGGGCTGGGCTTGTTAGCCCAACTAGAAATTATTTCTCGGAGGCTTGTAGGAGCATCCAGCTATGGAATTGGAGCGGCCTTGGGAGCAAAGCCCAGATTGGCATGGAAGTGGCGATCCATGCAACATCAATGATAGACCAATCCAAATCTACGTCATGGACGCAAAACTACCTCATAACCCCAGGCAAGACGCTAGGGGACATAGGTTTTAGCCCTGTTATATTGGTGGAGTCTAGCAAGGAGCGCTAGTGCATGACTGATTCTCAATCAGAATCCATAGCTGCCATAATCGCCCAAAAGCTCCCTACTGCCAAGCCAGAGGAGTTCATCCGCTATGGTTACAGTACCGCGAACTTCCCTATCTACCTGCACAAGCCTACGGGCCAGCGGTTCGTAGCTAACGGTGCTTTGCCGGGCAGGAAGATACCGCCTGAACAGGTGGGCATGGCCGTACAGTCCTTCTACACGGGCACATCCATCACGAAGGTGTCTCGGAACCTCGTACCCGCCTTTGATACCTCTGCCCCGTCAAAGGCCAGCATCTACGAATGGATTGTGGACTACAGCAAGCTCGCCAATAGCAGGGTGGCCCACGACAAGCCCATGACGGGGGATAAGTGGGTAGCCGATGAATTGGTAGCCCGTATAGGCGGTGGCAAGGTCTGGGTGTGGACAGTTATGGACACCGACACTCGCTTTATCCTTGCATCCCACCTTTCCCACACCCGCACGATTGCCGATGCGGAAGCTCTTTTCAGGGAGGCCAAAGAACGGGCAGGGAGACAGCCAAAGTACATCGTGACTGACAAACTTGCTGCTTACCCAGAGGGCATAGAACGTATCTGGGGCGGTGAAGTAGAGCATGTGAAAGCCGCTGGAATCACTTCCCCTGATAACAACAACAACATGATGGAACGGCTGAACGGAAGTATCCGTGAGCGTACCAAAGTCATGCGGGGTATGAAGAGTGTTCGCACGGCAGAGATTGTCCTTGACGGCTGGAATACCTACTACAACTACATGCGTCCTCACATGGGGTTGGACAATAGGACACCTGCCAATGCTGCCAAGCTAGAGACACCCTTCACCAACTGGGAAGACGTGGCCCGCATGGACGCAAGGCCCTTCTCGGAACGTCGGGTGCTCAGAGAAGAACGGCTACGGGAAACGCCTGCCCTTAGAGAACATCCTGTACTCAGTGACAGAGTGTTCACCCCACGGCGTAGAAAGGGACATCTGGTATGACCACTATGAAGCAAACAGAACCGCAAAGGCCGCTGGGTTCGGTTCTGTTTGCTTGGCGTGTTATTCAGAGCCCCCGACTAAAGTCGGGGGTTACCCCAAGCTAAACCTGGCACTTTGGTGCCAGGGCAAAGACTACCCCAACCCAAAGCAAACAGAACCCTGGGTCCTTTCCAGTGTCTTTCGGCCTCCCATGGGCCTGTGGGAACCGGTGTATAGAGGTGAGGTCTCTTCGCCCGCATCCGGTCGTCACTTGCTATCGTATTCTTTATTGTCTGTTCTGAGTCCTTCAAAGGAAGGCCGAATGGGTGCGAGCATCCAGCCGAAACACCGAAAGCCCCATCCTTTTCCTTATTGACGTTGACGAGGCAGAGTGAAGCCTGTAGATTAGTGAGTTGTACCGTCACAAACCTGTTGGTTGTGTGTGGGGCTTCGGGGGATTCTCAACACGCTCCTTTGTACCTAACCAGCACATCTCGCCTTTGGTCGGCAGCCTGTGTTTACCGGCAAGGGCTACCCGGCTAAGAGGCGTATCTGTTGCAAGGCACTCGCCGCATGTAACGGAAGGCACGGGCACTGCGAGCCAAATTTCTGCGAGGAATGCATCTCCCCGTCGTCATTAGGATTCACGTCCTGCTGGTGGGTTTGTTGGAACTGACAGGGGATGGTGCTGTCCAGCCACGTGCGACAACGAAGGATTGCATGGTACGGGCGGCCAAGAGTTGAGGCTGTGCGGAAAGGGCGGTAGCTTTGCAAGGTAGGGGAGTTTCCGGCTTCTGTATTGCCGGCGTGAGTCCCTCGCGGCATAGAACATGGTGAGCAATGGAACAAGAACTTAACCTTAGATACTATATTGCCCTTGGGCGAAAGTGGTGGTGGATTTTGCTTTTGGGCATAGCGGTAGCAGTGGTCGTCTCATGGTACTTTTCACGGGCGCAAGTCCCCGTCTACACGGCTACCGCCAAAGTCCTGGTGCAAAAGAGTTCCGGCAGCCCCGGCATCAGCGATGTTTATGCCAGCCAGCAATTGGCGGCATACTATAGCGACCTTATAGAAACCCGGCCGGTCCTGCAAAAAGTGATTACCGCACTGGACTTGCCCTACAGCGAAGAGGCTCTTGCCGCAAAAGTTGATGTGAGCAGCCCGCGCAGCCTCATCTGGATTCGGGTCACCGACCCGGAGTCCAGTCAGGCGGCCCTTATCGCAAATACTGTCGCCCAGACCGCCATGGACGCCATACGCGACCAACAACTCCTGGAATTGGCGCGTTTTCAGGCGTCATTGTCGCAGTACGGGATTAACAACGACCCCAGCATCTTGGCAGCCCAGGCATCCACTTTGAGCCTGCTCTCTATGGCTGAGGAAGCTGTGTCGCCACTCCTTCCGGCCAACGCCAATAAGCTGAGAAGCCTGATTCTTGCAGCCGTGTTGGGTATGTTGGGAGGCGGGCTGGTGGTATTCTTGATTGAGCAGTTGGATACCCGCATCAAATCCCCGGACGACCTTAAAGAGCTTACGCACCTTGAAATCCTTGGGTCTATTCTTCGGTTCCCAACCGACTCTTCGTCGGGGGGTATCGTTTCGGCCAATGGTCGCCGTCAAAACGCCCCTGCGGAGTCGTTCAAGTTTCTCAGAACGAATCTGCAGTTTGCGGCCCTAAGCAAAGGCGATTTCCACTCTCTTCTTGTTACAAGCTCGGGGCCTGGCGAGGGCAAGACCACAACTGCCGCCAACCTCGCTGCTACTCTGGCCAACGAAGGCAAACGGGTGATCCTGGTGGACTTGGACCTCCGCCGTCCCTCTTTGCACAGGGTATTCAACCTAGAGCGCCAGATGGGGCTGACCAACGTGTTGCTGGGCAACGCTTCCCTGGACGACGCTCTTTTGGATACCCCAATAAAGGGGCTTCGCGTTCTTACCAGCGGGCCTTTGCCCCCCGACCCGACAAGTGTCCTCCAGTCCAGCAAAATGACTGGGCTGCTCCAGGAGTTGGAAGACCGAGCGGACTATGTCATCGTAGACACGCCGCCTGTGCTGGCCGTTGCAGACCCCTTGGTGCTTATCTCCCACGTAGACGGAGTCCTTTTCGTCGTGGACCTGGAGTCTGCCCATCGTGACTCTGTGCGACAGGCGGCAGAAGCGCTTCGTCAGGGCAGCCCTGGCTACATCGCCGCTGTTCTGAACAAGGTAAGCCCGCGCACTAGAGGCGGCTACTATTACTACTATTATTACTACTATTACTACTACGGCTATAGCGAAGATGGGAGCAGGACGCGGCGACGCAGCCGGCGCTCCTCAATCATTCGTGCCATCCTGGCTCCTTTCCGTAACAGCTCTGGGAGAGGGCGGAGTCGCGTTACTGGGACTGGAAGACATAGTTCCAACGGTCCAGCCGCGGAGATTCTGCCTCCTGCCGAAGAGCCGGTAGACCTGAAAAAAGAGGCGCCTTAAGTGGGCGAGTGCAACGTCCTATGCAGTTTGTGAGCCAAGAGTGGCGTGAGTTCATGCTTGGAATTGTTCAGCCTGGAATAGGGCTGAAGCGATGGCTTGCGCTCTTAGTGCTTGGGACGTTATTGGTGACCACGGGCGTTGCCTTTGCCTTCAGTTCCCCTGTTCACAATCTTTTCTACAATGTGGTGCATTTCCTAACGCTTGGAGAGTTGCCGGGCCTCTTGCGCGGCGCCATCTTCATTGCTCTGGGTCTGGCGGCTATCCTGTTTGCCACCTACCGGCTCCTGGACCTAGTCTCCAGAGGCAACCGTCTCTCCCGCGGGCAAAAAGGGGCAATTGCCACCCTGTATCGCCGCCGCAAGTTGGAGAGCGGCCCCAAGATCGTCGCCATCGGCGGCGGCACCGGGTTATCCACGTTGCTGCGCGGCCTGAAATACCATAGCGTTCATATTACCGCCATCGTTGCCATTACCGACGACGGCGGCAGCTCCGGTCGCCTGCGTTCTGAGTTGGGTATTCCGCCCCCGGGTGACGCCCGGGCTTGTCTGGTGGCCCTTTCCGACGCCGAGCCTTTTGTTGAAGAGCTTTTCACCTATCGTTTCAACGGCAGTTCCAATCTAGGCGGCCACAGCCTTGGCAACCTCATGCTTGCGGCGTTGTCGGACATTGAGCACGGCTTTCAAAAAGGACTGGACGCCACGACCAACCTTTTGGGGCTGCACGGACGTGTTGTTCCCGTGTCCGAGTACACGGACGTGGTGCTCATGGCCGAGACCGTGACGGGGCAGAGGCTCGTCGGCGAGTCCACTATCGGCGAAGCGCCGGACCGAATTGCCAAGCTCTGGCAGGAGCCGCGCAACGTTCCCGTGAACAATGAGGCGCTGAAGGCCATTGTTGAGGCGGACATCATCGTCATGGGCCCGGGTAGCTTGTACACCAGTGTGTTGCCCAATTTTCTCGTCCCGGGCATGAAAGAAGTAGTGAACAGGACGATTGTGCCCAAAGTGTTCGTGTGCAACGTTGCCACCCAATGGCACGAGACTGACGGATACGGCGTGGCCGACCATCTGGAGGCGCTTCGTACTATTGGGGGTGTGGTCCCTACCCACGTGCTGGTCAACTCAAACGTGGTCCACCTGCCGGAGGAGTGGCCCCAGAAGGCCATTCTCCCCCAGCTAGACGGCTACCAGTTTAACGGGGCGCTAGTAAAGGCAGACGTGGTAGACGAAGAGCTAAGAACGCGGCACCAGCCGGAGAAGTTGGCCCGCGCCATTCTAAACATTGCTGCCACGGAAAGTGTGGGGGCGCGCAAGAAAGCCGTTGCCAGAGCGTAGCGGAAGGGTTCTCATCTCCTTGCCATGATGTTATGCGTCTGATTATTCAGAAAAGGTAGGGTGTAATGGCAACCAAGGTACTGGTGACTGGCGCGGCGGGCTATACGGGCGCTATCCTGTGCGAACAGCTCCTGGACGCAGGCTATGACGTGATTGGCCTGGACAATCTCATGTACGGCCAGAGCAGCCTGTTTCACCTGTGCGCCAACCCTCGCTTCCAGTTTGAATACGGCGATGCGCGTGACGAACGAGTGATGAAGCGGC